>Ga0222421_100241_pt1 | contig 28771 bp, 17 predicted proteins | sample 3A1ome_2_FD_182473 | JGI IMG/M metagenome (GOLD analysis project Ga0222421, IMG submission 182473) | Enriched microbial communities from leaf-cutter ant dump, University of Wisconsin, Madison, United States - 3A150A (version 2) | ecosystem: Environmental > Terrestrial > Nest > Insects nest > Nest... | reverse complement strand
GTCGCGTTGACCTGGGACTTGATCGGGAAGCCGATCACCTGGCTGTCCTCCCAGCGATAGGCGCCGCCGACATTGACGCCCTTGAGGACGCCGCGGTCGAAGTTGTAGCCGGTGACGGCGGTGAAGCGCCAGGGACGCAGCTCGGGCACATCGCTGCCCTCGAGCAGCTTCAAGAGGGCGTATTGCGAGCCCACGTTTTGATCCCAGAACGTGCGCATCGTGGTCGAATCGCCGGCCCACCACACGCGCATGTCGCCGGCCGGCCCCTTGGCCAGTCCCTCGACCGCTTCGATCCACTCCTTGAGCGAACCGCCGATGTTCGTCTGCGTGGCGTGCGTCTTCGAGGCGTTGACGGAAACGTTCCAGTTCTTGGTGGGACGGGCCGTGAGCTCGAATTCGACGCCCTTGGAGATCGTGTCGGCCGTGGCCGAGATGCCGGCGGGGGTGTCGGCGCCATAGCCCTGGTCGGTCTGCAGATTGTCCGCATAGCCCCACGTGTCGATGAACGAGCGGAAGACCGCATTGTCGGCGTAGGCGCTGTAGACGGCGGCCGAACCCGCGTCGAACTGGGCCTGCGTCGCGGTGCCCTTGGTCGCATCCCAGAGGGTCGACAGGGAGGGATCGCGGGACTGGATGGCGTGGGCGTTGCGGGTCAGGATGGAGGCCCACTGGGAGACGCGCCAGAATTCGAAGCCGGCGAGGCGGTCGTTGGTCACGTTGCTCTGATACCAGTTGACCTTCAGGCTGAGCTTTTCGTCGAAGACGGAGACGACAAAGCCGTAGTCCTTGGTCTTGCCGGTGGGATCGGGCAGCGCGTTGCCGAACATGTCGACGTTGCCCGGCTTCGGATTGAAGTTGCTCGAACGATTGTAGAAGAGCGACAGATCGGCCCCGAGGGGCAGCTTCTCCTTGATGAAGACCGGCGTGTGGGCGACGACGCTGTAGCTGATGGATTCGCCCGAGGTCTTATATTGTTTCTTCTGGTAGTCCCAGCCGGCGAACTTGACCTGGCCGGAATCGGTCTCGTCGGCCGTGGAGTTGCCCGAGTCCACCTCGTCCCGGCGCCAGCCGACGGTCGGGACCAGGAGATTGTCGAGCATGTGACCCTGCCAGACCCACGCCTGGGACTTCACCCGGTAATACGCCTTGTTGCCGTAGTTATACAGCTTCTCCTTGTCGCCGCCGTCGTAGCTCCAGAACGGGTTGACCGCATAGGTGCCCCAGCCCCGGTAGTTGGCGGGATTGTCGGCCTGATAGTCGCCGGACTGGTGGGCGCCGGGCGTCCACGGATCGGACGGGTTCACGCTGGAGTTCCAGTGCGAATCGAACCGGTAGATCGAGCCGGTGGACTGCGGCACCTGCCGGGCGGCGACGCCGCCGAGGTGCGCATCCGCGGCCTGACCCAGGCCCTGCAGATCGCCGCTCAGGTAGGAGATCACGGTCACGGCGCGCTCGTTGCTGTCGATCTTGTAACCTTTACCATGATACACGTCGTCGGCGTAGGCGTCGTCCATCGCCCAGCGCTGGAAGGACAGGCTCGTCGCCTTCTTCTCCTCGTCGGCATACATGCCGGTGAAGGTGTGGTTGCCGAAGAGCCGGGTGAAGAGATTGCGGCCGAAGAAATCGCTGGACCGCACGTCGGCGAACGCCGTCGCGCGCTTGGCGGTGCGCTCCGTGTTGTGCTCGCTGCCGCCGTTGTCCGACTGCACGAAGGCCTGGCCCACGTGCGGATTGACCGAGCCGTCGGTGTAGTGCGTGTTGGGGTCGACGTAGATCGTCTGGCTCACGCCGTTGACCTGGCCGTCGTGATAGCGCTGGTGGTCGTAGACGCCCTCGACGCCGAGGCGGTTGTCGAGGAAGGTCTGGGACAGGGCCGCGTTGAACGTCTCGAACCCCTGCCACTCGCGCTTGTTGTCGCCGTCGAGCAGCGTGTTGTAGAAGTCGAAGACGCCCGCGTCGGAGAGGGTCTTGTCCTTGTAGGCGTTCAGCGAGGCGTATTGCGCGCCGCGGTTGGTCATGTAGGTCGAGTAGGAGGCGACGCCCAGCTGGCGGGCGAACGGCACGCCGTTGATCGTGCCGGTGACGGCGTCCGTGGGGACGCCGCCGTCCGTGCGGCTCAGGCCCCAGACATTCTCGTTGCTCTCGATCGTGCGGAACTCGGACTGCGTAGCCGAGCCGGCGTTGAAGACCGACAGCACGTTGCCGTAGACGTTGCCGTAGGCGCCGATCAGGGGATTGTAGGCCGCCGAGGCGCTGGTCGCCACGCCGCCGCCCGCGCTCGTGTCCTTCGCGTCCCACGCCGCGATCGGATCGTAAACCTGCCGGTTCAGCCCGTTCGGGTCGAACCACGGCGTGATCTGGTCGGCCGGCGTGAGATTGCGCGGACGATTCGCGTGGATCGAGCCGTGCTCGAAGTTGACGCGCAGCGACGTCGTCATGCCGTTCTTCTTCAGGAACGCCGGATCGTAACGCAGCGCGCCATAGACGCGCTCGTCGCGGTTGAACGCGGGCTTCTGCCGGTATTTCGTGTGGTCATCCAGCGCGGCGAAGCGCAGCGCCAGCTCGTTCTTGAGCAGCACCTGGTTGACGTTCAGGTGGCCGCGAACGCTGCCTTCGTTGTCGAAGCGCGCCTCCACCTTGCCCTCGTTCTTGAAGCCGGCCTGGTCCGTGCTGCTGTTGATGATGCCGGCCGGGCTGCCCATGCCGAACAGGATCGAATTGGGCCCGCGCTGGATGTCGACGCGCCCGACGTTGTAGCCGTCCCACGGCACGTCCGTGAGGAAGAAATCCCGCGTGTTGTCCGCCGCGGCCAGGCCGCGCACGCGCGTGTTGGCGTTCGGCGCCAGCAGCTTGTCCGATTCGTTCAGCTGCCGGCCGTTGCCCGTGCCCGCGAAATTGCCGCGCACGCCGCCCACTTCCGTCCCCGCCGTGTAGACCAGCAGGTCCTGGTTGCTCTTCGCTCCCGTGTCCTGGAGGAACTGGCTGGTCACGACGGAGACCGCCGAGCCCACGTCCTTCAACTCCGTCCGCAACCGCGTCCCGGCCAGCGTGGCCGTCGCCTGGTAGCTGCCCTTGTCCTCCGTGGCATCGACCACGAACGGGGACATGACGATCGGCTCGTCGGCATCCAGCGGGATGGGATTGGAGGGGGGCGGCGCATCCTGCGCGCTCAGCAGACGCGCGGCGGCCAGGCAGAGTGCGGACGCGACCACGAGGGGACGACGCCGCACGACAGGGCGGTAATGAGACATAGGGTTGGTATTCGAGGGTCACGGACCGCGAACGGCCCGGGGGTTCCCGCCCGGCACGACGTCCAAGCTGAAACGATACACATGATACCCCGGCTCCGGCCGGCCCGGATATGAGTCCATTTTTCCCCGGATTGAGAGCACTTGTTTTTGTCACCCGTTATCGGATACTTCCGGCCGCCGGACCCGTCTTCCTGGCGGGCGGATTCCGCCCGGTCCCCGCTCTGGGATCCCCCGGGCGGAGCCGACGCGCCCGCGCCCGCGTCGCGTCGCGGCCGGCGCGCGCGCCGGCCGGAAAATCAGCCGCGCCGCTTATCCGCGCCACAAGCCGGCCTACTCCCTGCCACGATTTTCTCCGGTGCGCGTCACGTTTCCGCCGCCGCCGCGTTCATTGAATGCCATAATTCCGGATACAGCCGGCCGGCGGAAACGGCCTGGAGATCCTTTGCCGGGAACGGCGCGTTCCCCGCCCGGCGCCACCGGTTCGCCCCGCGCGCCGGGTCGCGGACCGGATCGGCCGCCGGCACCGCGAAAAAAAGGTCGCGTCGACCGGCTGCAAGCGGTGGGCTCACCCGACCAGCCCGTGATTCCCCCGCCACCTGCGATCGCCATCATCGATGGCGCCCTTTGCCAGCTCACGCGCCGCGGCACCTGCGCGGCGTCCCATCCTCCGCTCGCGACCGCCGTGGTCGAGTTCCTGCCCGGCCCGCAGCGGTATTATGTGCGCGAGCATCCGTTCGGCCTGCTCCCGGGCATCCCGAATCTCTACTGCGTCGACGCCGGCCTGCGCCTGCTGTGGATGGCGGCCTGGCCCCATGCGGACGACCCGTGCACCGGTCTCGTCGGCGAGCGCGACGGCGCCCTGCTCGCCCAGTCGGCCCGCGGGATGCTCGTGCGCATCGACGCCGCCGACGGCCGCTTTCTCGGCGAGCAGAGCGCGATGGCCGTGACCGCCTGAGCGCACGCTGCGCGCCAGCGGCCGTCGACGGCGCAATCCCGCCGCGGCGGAATTGCGCCCGTGCTCAATGATAGGAAACGCTCCGTTCGAGCCGCTGCCGGCCCAGCTCGAGCCGGCCGTCGACCATCAGGAGCGACGTCACCTGCCGGATCTTCGTGTATTCCTGCTGATAGACGCAGTCGTTCACCAGCACGATGCCGCCGTTGGGCATGGCCGGACCGCCGAACGCCGGAATCGATCGTGTGGTGGTGGCGGCCTGGCGTTCGCAGGCGCTGACCAGGCGGCGGTAGACCCAGACCTCGGTCCTGCCGCCGGCGGAGGAGAGAGCGCGCACTTCGGCCGGCTGGCCGATCAGGGCGGTCACTTCGGCGGCGGTCATGCCCTTTTCGAGCGCAGGCCGGGCCGCCGCCGGCGCGGCGGACATCGCGAGGGAGGGGGCGGCGGACATCGAAGCGGTTGCGAGCAACCACGCGCAAAGACTGCCGAGGCAGATGAGGGACGTGCGGGGATTCATGACGCCGGGCTTAACTCCGGACCGTCGGAAACTCCTTCAACCGTCCGGAACTCCCGCCGCGCTTCAGTTCGCGCGCAGCAGCTCGAGCAGCTTCCGGTCGACCTGGTGGCCGCGGAAGTTTTCGTAGGCCACGTCCGCGCGCCCGCTGTCGAGCACGCCGAAGCCGCCGCGGAAATTCCACATCGACCAGCCCCAGCCGGCCTCCTTCCAGAGCGCGAGCAGATCCGTCATCCAGCCGAGCATCGCGTCGTGCGGCGTCTGCACGAAGCAGCCCCATTCGCCGACGTGCACGGGCGCGCCGCGCTCGGTCAGCGGCCGCCATTTCCCGATCAGCTCGCTCCGGAGTTTCTCGCGGTCCCAGAGTTCGCCGTTGTCCGCGCGCATCGGCCACGTCGGCGCCCGGCGCGACTCGAACTCGCGGTCCGGCACCCAGGTCGCGGTGTAGTGGCTGACCATCTTCGGCAGGTAGCCGCGCGTGCTCTGGACGATGCCCGCGTCGATCAGCCCGAGGATCGGCGTCTGGCCGATGTCGGCGCCGTCGGCGAAGATCAGGCGGTCCGGACTTTCCGCGCGGATGGCCGCGATCAGCGCGCGCGCGATCTCCACGTAGCGCGACTGGTCGGGCATGAAGGGCGGCTCGTTGAAGAGATCGAAGCTCAGGCGCCCGCCCGGGATCGCGCGGTATCGACGTGCGAAATACGCCCAGTGATGCACGCCCGCCTCCAGCGCCCGCGCCATCTCGGCCGGCGGGCTGTCGAACAGCTGGTGCGGCTCGCGCTCGCGCCCGTTCACGCAGTAGCCCGGGATGCGGTGGAAGTTCAAATTGACGTGGATGCCGTAGCGCCGGCCCCACTCGATCGCCTGGTCGACCGGCGCGAGCGCGGCCTCGTCGATCGTCATCCAGTCCCGCGGGCTCGACCACGCCCAATACGACATCGGCAGCCGCGCGAAATCGAAGCCCCACTCCGCCATCAGCGCGAAGTCGCTCTCGCGAAACGCCTGCCCGCGCGCCCCGCCGGTGAGCTCCGTGAGGTTGAATCCGCGCCAGCGCGGAATCTTCGGCTGCGGGACGGCGGCCTCGGTCCCGGACGGTGACGCCGCCTGGGATGCAAGCAGGAGCCCGGCGCTGGCCGCGGCCGAGGAAAGGAGAAATTCACGTCGGGTCATGATGGGGAAAGGAAAGCTCGCCGGCCTGACGAAACACGCCGGGCAAGGTTGCGAAGGGAGCAGCGCGGCCGGCCGGCGACAAGCTCCGAGGCGGAAAACGCGCATGGATTCTCGTCCGTGCACCGGTCCTCGCCGCGCGAAGGGTTTCGGCGTCCGCCGGAGTTATGCCGGATCCGACACACCCCACCCCATGCGCTTCTCCCTGCGATCGCGTTTCCTCCTTCCGGTGTTCGCGGCGGCCGCGCTCGCCGGCCCGCTGTTCCCACCGGCGGCCAGCGCCACGCCCTACACGCTCGCCAACACCGAAGTCCGCGCCCTGCCCCGCTCCGCCAACGGCCGCAGCTACACGCTCTACATCAACACGCCGGCCTCCTACGCCACGTCGCCCGCCCGCAAGTATCCCGTCGTCTACCTCACCGACGGCTACTGGGATTTTCACCTGCTCACCTGGCATGCGGGCAATCTCGTCGTCGACGGCCTGATCCCCGAATGCATCGTCGTGGGCATCGCCTACGCGGGCTCCAATCCCGATGTCAGCTCGCTGCGGCAGTGGGATCTCACGCCGGTCTACGACGCCTACGCGGGCGGCAACAGCGGCCACGCGGGGGAGTTCCTCGGCGTGATCGAGAAGCAGTTCATCCCCTTCGTCGAAAAAAACTACCGCGTGGACAAAACCTTCCGCGTCCTCGGCGGCAGCTCCTACGGCGGACTGTTCTCGATGTTCGCGCTCTTCGAGCGTCCGGGCCTGTTCAACGCCTACATCGCCGTGAGTCCGGCGCTGTGGTATGGCAACAGCTACATCGCCGGCCGCGAGACCGCCTATCGCAAGACGCACTCCGCGTTCAACGCCCGCGTCTTCCTCACCTTCGCGGGCGACGAGTCGTCCTCCATCCGCGACTCCACGCGGGCCTTCGCCGCGCAGCTGCGCGCGGCCAACTACACCGGCCTCGCCGTCGCCGTGCGCGAGATCGACGGCGAACGGCACTCGAGCACGAAGGCGGAAGGTTATCTGCGCGGGCTGCGCCACGCCTTCGCCACGCGCGCACCGACGCCCACCGCCATCGCCAACAAGGGCTGGGGCACGCGCGATCCGATCATCACGTTCACCACGCGCGGCCGGGTCGGCACCGGCGCGGCCATCCTCGTCTCCGGGCTGACGATCATCGGTCCCGAATCGAAGCGTCTGCTCATCCGCGCCGCCGGCCCCGCCCTCACCAAGCTGGGCGTGAGCGGCGCGCTCGCCGATCCGCTGCTGCGCGTGCGCAACTCCGCCCAAAAGATCGTCGCGAGCAACGACAACTGGGGCTCCGCTTCCAACCTGACCGCGCTGCGCGCCGCCATGGTGCAGGTCGGGATCACCGTCTTCGCCGACCGGAGCCTCGACGCCGCCGTGCTCGTCTCCCTCGAGCCGGGAAGCTACACGATCGAAGTCGAAGGCGTGAAAAGCACCCAGGGCATCGCGTCCGTCGAGGTCTACGAAGTGCTGCCGTAACGCACACCGGCGCACCGGATCGGCCGCGGTTTCGGCCGCGGCGCGGTGCTCGCCCGTTTTCTCGCGCCATCGCGTTCGCCGAAACCCGAAGGCGCTGAAGGCCGCGCTTCGGGCCAGCACACCACGCGCACCTGCGCCGCCATCGAGGCCAAGGCTTGCCGGTGAGAAGCAACTCCGCTGAACATCGGCCATGCGCCCCCTGTTCCCCACGCTGCTGCTGCTCGCGCTGGCCGTCATCCGCGTCGATGGCGCCGAGCATCCCCGCCCGCTCGCCCTCGGTTCGCCGCTGCCGGACTTCAGTCTTCCCGGCGTCGACGGCCGCACCTACACGCCCGCCGATTTCTCCCAGGCCGGCGTCTTCGTGCTCGTCTTCACCTCCAACCACTGCCCGACGGCGCAGGCCTACGAGGGCCGGCTCAAGCAGCTCGTCGCCGACTACACGCCGCGCGGCGTCGCCTTCCTCGCCGTCAATCCCAACCACGCCGCCGCCGTCCGGCTCGACGAGATGGGCTACACCGATCTCGGCGACACCTTCGACGAGATGAAGGAGCGCGCGGCTCACGACGGTTTCAACTTTCCCTACGCCGACGACGGTCCGACGCAGGCGCTGGTCGCCCGGTGCGGCGCCGAGGCCACGCCGCACGTCTTCATCTTCGACCGCGACCGCCGGCTCCGCTTCCAGGGCCGGATCGACGATTCCGAGCGCGAGAGCTACGCGCAGCATCACGACACCCGCGACGCGCTCGAGGCGCTGCTCGCCGGCCGCGAACCGTCGGTCGCGCAGACCAAGGTCTTCGGCTGCTCCATCAAGTGGGCGGACAAGACCGCGGACCACCAGCGCTGGCTCGAGAAGGTGAAGAAGGAACCCGTGAGCCTCGCGCCCGCCGACCTCGCCGCGCTCAAGGAGCTCCGCGCCAACGCCGGCACCGGCAAGGTCCGCCTCATCAACGTCTGGGCGACGTGGTGCGGCCCGTGCGTCTCCGAATTCGACGAACTGATCGAGCAGAACCTGCGCTTCCGCCACCGCGACTTCGAACTCGTCACGCTCGCCGCGCAGTTTCCCGACGAGCAGCCGAAGGTGCTCGCGTTTCTTGGGCAGCACCACGCATCGACCCGCAACCTGATCTTCGGGACGAAGGACAAATACGCCGCGATCGAGGCGCTCGATCCGGAGTGGAGCGGCGCGCTGCCGCACACGCTGCTGATCGGGCCCGACGGCCGGGTGCTGTATCGGCAGACCGGCTCGATCGATTTCCTCGCGCTCCGCCGGGCGATCGTGCCCGCGCTCAACGCGATCGCACCCTGGCCCGGGCTGAGCCCGAACTGAATCCGCCGCGCGGATGCGCGGACGCGGTCGTCCCGCATCACGGCGCGGGGCGGCTTTCGTCCCGTGCGACGATGGGGCCGGCCGCGGATCGCTCGCGGACGCGCGGGAGCTGGCCGCGCCGCGCCCACGCGCCCGCTTGCCGGGACGGCGTCGCGTGGACGCCGAGGTCAACCGCCGGCGTCAGGGCTTGGCGGCGACGGACGGCGCGGGCGCGAGGTTCTTCGCGAGGAAGGCCTCGATGCGCGTGTAGAGATCGACCTCGTTCTTGAGAAAATGCATGCCGTGGCCTTCGCCGCTCACGATCATCGTCTCGTGCGGCACGTGATGTTTCTCAAGTTCGTCGATCAGGCTGAACGACTCGGTGACCTCCGCCACGCTGTCCTCCTTGCCGTGCGCGACGAAGATCGGAATCGCGACCTGGTCGACGTGCCGCAGCGGCGCGGCGGCCGCGAACTCCGCGGCGCGCGTCTTCGGGTCGCCGAGATTGCGCTGGAGGATGCCGAACTTGGCCGACGTGTATTGGTCGTATTTCGCCTCCTTCATGACCTGCGCGTAGTCGAACACGCCGGAGATCGTGACCGCGCAGCGATACAGTCCGGGCTCGAAGGCCGCGCCGCTCATCGCCAGGTAGCCGCCGAACGAGGTGCCCATGATCGCCATCCGCGTGCGGTCGACGAGACCCGTCGTGACAAGGGTCTTCACCGCGTCCGTCACATCGTCGTGCATCTTGCGAAACGCCCACAGGTCCGCGGACGGAAACATCCAGTCGTAGCCCGTCGATCCGCGATAGTTGGGCTGCAGCACGGCATAGCCGCGACTGGCGAGAAACTGCACCTCGCCGCTGAAACCCCAGTCGTCGCGAGCCCATGGCCCGCCGTGCGGCAGGACGACGAGCGGAGCGGGATGCTCCTTCGTCGCGCCCGCCGGCAGCGTCACGTAGCCCTCGAGCACGTGGCCGTCGCGGGTCTTGAACCGCATCACGTTCATCGGCTGCATCCGCTCCGGGGCGATCCACGGAGCGGACGATTTGAGGAAGTTCAGCGCCCGGGTGCGTAGATCGAGCGAGTAATACGCCACGGGCTTCCGATCCGAATAACCGGCGATGAGAAAACGGTTTTCCGCATCGTCGCTGCCCAGGAACTGAACCACCTGGCCGGTGAGGTTGGCTTGGACCATTGTCTGCACTTTATCATACGCTTCATCGAACCAGACCGTGACAATGCGGCCTCGGGTGAACCGGCCGCCGATCACGATGCCTGTCCCAGGCTGGCGGATGAGAGTCCAATCCGACGGATCGTAGGCTTTGTCTTGAAAGAGCACTTCACCGAGGACGCCGCTGACCGCATCGAGGCGCTGCAATGGCCGTGGTTTCCCCTCGGCGTGAGGCCCCACGACGATGAGTTCGCCGGCTTTGTCACCCGCCCCGATGATGTCAATGACGTCCAGATCGACCGGACATTTCAGCCACTTGCCTTGCTCCAAACGGAGCAAGGTATATACACCGGCGTCCGCGGTGACGGCAAAGGCGAGGTGCCCGTCCTTGTCGGCCATATAGCTGACAACCACTCCAGAGGGAGGCACGGGAAACGAGCGCACGATGCTCGCCCGTGCCCCATAGAGCGACGTTTCCTCTTCGGCCGCGCGCGCCTGCATGCTGCCGGGGAGCGCATCGCGGTTCGCCCCAAGGCGCTTGGTCGTGTCGATCTGGACGACACCGGCATCCTTCCCGTCGTCGTAGGCGTTCTGCATGATCCAGACGAGCGGTTTCAAGGGAGTATCGCGGGGCACGCCCACCACCAGGGTGGCGCTGAGCGCTTCCACCGCGTAATTCTCGCTCAGATCGGCCGCCCGGGTGACATAGAGTCCGTCGGCATACAGCTTGTCGGTCGACCAGCTCGTCAGAATCTGGTTCTGATCGAGCCAGGTGAATCGATAGAGATCCTTGTTCGCCGCGCCGCGGAGCACGTCGACCGACATCTTCCCGAGATCGCAGATCAGCAGGGCCGTATGATCGCCAAGATCGACGGAGGCCGCGAAAAAAGTGCCGGCGGCATTGATCCTGGGACCGGATAACTGCGGCGGACGGAAGAAATCCTGCACGGGGATCGGCTGATCAGACGGCACCGGGGCAACGCGATCGAGATCGAGTTTTCCGCCGGCGGCGAACGCCGTTAAGGCCGTCGCCAGTAAAAAGACACACTTACGTTTGAAGGCAGGTAAGGACATGGAAAAAGCACGGTCGATGGGAGAATGCGCCGGAGCACCAAGTCGCCGCGCGTTCCACAGCAGCATGCGAAACCGGCCGCCGCAAACCGCGGACGATTCCCATACGGAGAAAGGACTTTCCCTGAACCATGGAATAAGTGCACTCATCCTCCGGCCCAGCTCCGTCGCACCTAGCGCGCAACGGGCACAGCGGCCGTCCGCGGCGGGGCGTGCATCAGGTGCCGGTCGAGGAACGCCTCGATGCGCGCATAGAGTTCCACCTGGTTGTCGATATGGTGCATCCCGTGGCCTTCGCGGCCGACGATCAACGCCTCGTGCTCGACACGATATTTCTCCAGTTCGGAGATCAGACGCTTCGACTCCGTGACGGACGCCACAGGATCGTCGCCGCCGTGCGCGACGAACACCGGCGCCCGCACCCGCTCGATCCGCCGCACGGGCGAGATCTCGTCGAACTTCTCCTTTTCCTTCTTCGGATCGCCCAGTTTCCGCACCATCCGGGCGTAGGAGGGATGGTCGAACTCGTAGTATTTCTGCTCCCCCACCACGCGGCTCCAGTCGAAGATGCCCGCGATCGTCACGGCGCAACGATAGAGCGCGGGCTCGTTCACCGCCCCGCAGATCGCCAGATAGCCGCCGAACGATCCGCCCATGATCGCGACGCGATCGGCGTCCACGAGTCCGGAGCCGACCAGCGCCTTCGTCGCGTCGGTCACGTCGTCATGCATCTTGCGGAAATCCCACAGATCCGTCTCGGGAAACATCCACTCGTAGCCCGGCGAGCCCCGGTAATTCGGCTGCAGGACGGCGTAGCCGCGGCTGGCGAGAAACTGCACCTCGCCGTCGAAGCCCCACTCGTCGCGCACCCACGGTCCGCCATGCGGCAGCACGATCAAGGGCGGCGGATGCTGCTTCGACGCGCCCGCCGGCAGCGTGACGTAGGCGTCGAGCTGACGGCCGTCGCGCGTCTTGTATTTCATGACGTTCATCGGCTGCATCCGCGCCGGCTCGATCCAGGGCGCGGAATTCTTGATCAAGCCGACCGTCCGGTGCTCCAGGTCGACCGAATAGTAGATGGACGGCTGGCGGTCGGAAAACGTCTCCACGAGGAAACGTTTCCGCGTCTCGTCGTTACCGCGGATGCGCACGATCACGCCGGGAAAGAATCCGTCCAGAATCTTCTGCAACGCGCGGTAATCCTCGTCGAACCAGGCGACGGCCGGGCCGCTGCGCTGATACACGGCGCCGACGATCACGCCCGTCGCCGGATCGCGGTAGAGCCAGCCGTGGAAATCGTAGGCCTTGTCCTGGATCAGCACCGCGCCCGCCTGGCCGGTCGCCGCGTCCATCAGCTGGAGCGTCCAGGGCTTTCCGGCCTCGGTGCTCCGGCTGACCGCGATCTCGCCCGGCTGGTTGCCGGAGCCAAAGATATCGGTCTTTTCCAGATCGATCGGACACGGCTCCCATGCCTGGTCCGCGAGCCGGTGCATCGCGAGCACGCCCTTGTCCGCGGTGAAGGCGAAGGCCAGCTCGCCGTCCTTGTCCGCCAGATAGCCGCAGCTCAGCCCGACCTTGGGCAGCGGATACCGCGACACGATGTGGTCGTTGTTGTTGTCGAACATCGCCGAATAGTCATTCCAGCCGGCCTTGGGCTTGGCGGGCGTCTTCGACCGCCTCTCGGTGTCAACGGCCACCACCCCGCCCGCGATACCGTTGTCGTAGCGCATCCACGCCAGCGGGCGCAGGCGGTTCGCCCGCGGGACGCTGACGAGCGAGGCCCCGCAATACTGCAGCAGCGCGTTGCAGTCGTTGAGGTTCTTCGCGTCGGCGCTGAGCAGTCCGACGCCATACATCTTCTGCGTCGAAAGGCCGAAGATCAGCCGCTGGTCGTTCAGCCAGCGGATGTTGTAGATGTCGGCGTCGCCCGGCGCGGTCAACGTATCGAATTTCTGGGTGCCGAGGTCGACCACGATCAGCCGGTAGTGGTCGTCGCCGGGCGAGATCAGCGCCGCCACGCGCGTGCCGCCCGGATTCAGGATCGGGTCGCGCAGCTGCGCCGGGCGGAAGAAATCGACGATCGGGATCGTCTCGCCGGCCGGCACGGGCCGGACCCGGTCCAGGTCGAGCCGCGGTCCCGCCGCGGCGAGGGCGGACGGCAGGGCCGGTCCGGTCAGAAGCGAAGCAATCAGGGCGGACTTCCAAAGGTGCATCGAGACAGGGGTTGAAGCGAGGAGCGCCGGGCCACGAAGGGCGCGGCGGCACCGCCAGCCAACCGGCCCGGGCCGGATGCTGGCAACAGCATTGTTGCACTTACCTATCCCTAGAGGCGCAACTAAAGCCCCGCAGTCGCGGCTCTTTTCTTTTCGCGCGGCGTCTTTCGTTCATCGTTCGGTCTTTCGTCATGCTTCTCCGAAAAATCCCCGTCTTCTGCCTGCTGCTCGGTCTCGCATTTTCCGGCCGCGCCGCCGCCGGAATCGCCCTCCAGCCTCCCGCGCATCCCGCCGCCTGGCAGCGCGCCGAATTCCGGCTCACGGATGCGCCGGTCGCCGCCAACAATTTCGATCCGGATCTCATCCGCATCGACGCCGCGTTCACCGCACCGTCCGGCGCCACGTTCCTCGTGCCCGCGTTCTGGTTCCAGGACTACGTCCGCACGGTCGTCGACGGCGTGGAATCGCTCGCGCCGCGCGGCGCCCCGGAGTGGCGGCTGCGCTTCACGCCGACGGAGGCCGGCGCCTACACCGTGGCGGTCTCCGTCGCCCTCGACGGCGGCGCCCCCTCGGCGCCCGCGGTCTCGCGCTTCGTCGTCGCCCCCGCCGCCTCGGCTCCGCGCAACACCTGGGTCCGCGTCGCCGCCAACCAGCGCGACCTCGAGACCGCCGGCGGCCGGGCGCTGCGCCTGATCGGCGAAAACGTCTGCTGGCCGCGCGACCGCGGCCTCGGGGACTACGAGGAGTGGTTTCCCGCGATGCGGCGCTCCGGCCAGAACTTCGCCCGCCTCTGGCTCGCGCCGTGGTGGGCCGGACTCGAGCACGCGCCCGGCACGCTCAACCATTACCAGCTCGACGCCGCGTGGCGGCTCGACCGCGTCTTCGATCTCGCCGCCGACAACGGCCTCTACCTCATGCTCTGCCTCGACCACCACGGCATGTTCATGGCCAACGACCCGGCCTGGGGCGGCGCGAACAACTTCTGGCCGAAGAGCCCCTACGCCCGGGAAAACGGCGGCCCGTGCGCCAGCCCGAACGACTTCTTCCGGAATCCGCAGGCGCAGGCGCTGTATCAAAAGCGGCTCCGGTATCTGATCGCCCGTTACGGCGACAGCCCGCAGCTGCTCGCCTGGCAGTTTTTCAACGAGATCGACAACGCCTACATCCCGCGCAGCAATCTCGTCGGCGCCGACGTCGTCGCCTGGCACCGCGCCATGGGCCGCTGGCTGCGCGCGCACGATCCGTATCGCCATCTCGTCACCACGAGCCTGACCGGCGGCAGCGACCGCGCGGACCTGTGGGCGCTGCCGGAGCTGGATTTCTCGATGTATCATTCCTACGCGGATCCGGCGCCGGGCCGGAAAGTCGCGGCGCTCTCCGCGGATTTCCTGCGGCGCTACCAGAAGCCCGTCATGATCGGCGAATTCGGCGTCAGCGCGCGCGACTGGGCGCGGCCGGCCGATCCGCACCTGCGCGGCTTCCGCCAGGCGCTCTGGAGCGCGGCGCTCGGCGGCTCAGTCGGCACGAGCATGTCGTGGTGGTGGGAGGACATCCACGACGATCGCGCGTATGGGCTTTACGCCGCGCTGCACGGCATCCTCGATCGCGCCGGCTGGACCGAGGGCGAGTGGACCGCGATCGCGTTCGCCGGTGCGGCCGCGCCGCCGCGGGAGCTCGCCGGCGCCGCGCCGGACGACGCGGCGTTCACCGCCGCCGTCGCGCTCAACGCCTTCCGGCGCATCACGCTCTCCGGCGAGGCCGCCATCGCCGATCCGCTCTCGGCCGCACGCGCGTCCGAATTCCTCTCCGGCTATCTCCGCGGCCGCGCGGCCGGCGAAGATGCGCGGCCGCTGCGGCTGACGGCCCGCTTCGGCTCCGACGCGAAGGTCGTGCTGCACGTCGAGTCCGTCGGCCGCTCGGCCGGGCTCGTCGTGCGCGTCGACGGCGAGGAGCGGCTGCGCGAGTCCTTCGCCGGCGCCGCGGACGCGACCTCGACCAAGGTCGACCGCGAGTTCTCCGTGGCGGTCCCCGCCGGCCCGCATCGCATCGAGATCGCCAATACAGGCGACGACTGGCTCTCGCTCGACGCGCTGAAGCTCGTCCGCGCCCGCCACTCGCTCTTCGCCGGCGGCTGGACGCACGGCCCCGACGCCGTCGGCCTGCGCCGCGGCGGACGCGGCATCGTCCATGTGACGTCGCCGTGGATGGTGTTTCCCGCCGGCGCGCTGAGCTTCCGCGGGCCGGAGCAGACGGGCCGGACTGTGACATTGACGGACTGGCCGAAGGGACGTTTCCGCGCGCAGTGGTTCGATCCGCAGACCGGCCGCGAGGTCGCCGTCACGGAAGCGACCGCCGCCGGCGGCCGCCTCGCGGTGCCGCTGCCCGCGTTCGACGACGATCTCGCCGGGATCGTCGCGCCCGCGGAGTGAGGTCCGTCAGCAGTCCGCCGCCGGCGGCTTCGGACCGCGTTTCTTCCTGAACCGGTCCCAGGCGGCGCGCAGGCTCAGCTCGCCGCGGTCGAGGAAGCGCGCGACCGCGAGCGAATCCGCCGCGACCAGCGTGCCGGCGACGAGGAAGAACAGCACCGCCGGCCCCGGCAGCACGGTCAGCACGAGTCCGATCGCGAACGCGACCGTCGCGAGCGTGAGGCGGACGATCCTCGCCCACGCGCTACGCCCGTCGCGACCGCGCCGGGTGCGCTCGTAGTGATCCTGGAAACGCCGTCCCGGGCGGCTGCGCCGCAGCGCCTGACAGGAGTCTTTGAAGGAGCGGAGCATCGTGATCGCGATCCCCAGCCTGCACGGGCGGGCGCGAAACGCCATGCCGGCCGCGCGAAAGTTTGCCGCGGCGCTTGGCGGCGGGCGCACTTTGTGCAAAATCCGAAGCGCAACGCGCAATCGGCGCGGAGGCATTCGCGTCTTTCCGGACTAAACTTCCTCCCGTCCCCCCCCGCCACCACCTCGTGGCTCTCCCCAACCCCTCGTCGGCATCATGAATGCTTACGCCACCCCGGACCTGAGGAACTTCGCCGTCCTCGGGCACGCCTCGGCCGGCAAGACGATTCTCTGCGAAGCCATGCTCGCCTGCGCCGGACGGATCGGTCGCATGGGCACCATTGCCGCGGGGACGACCGTCTCCGACTATCACCCCAGCGAGCACCAGCATCTGATCTCGGTGCACGCTTCCCTGCTCAATCTCGAATGGCAGGGCCGGAAGTTCAACCTCCTCGACTGCCCGGGCTACGCGGACTTCATCAGCGAGGGCCTCGGCGCGCTGCGCGTCGGCGACTTCGCGCTGATCGTGATCAACGCCGCGCACGGGCTCGGCGTGGGCACGGACGCCGCGTGGGACTACGCCACGCATTTCGGCCTGCCAAAAATGCTCGTCGTCAACGCGCTCGACAAGGCCAACGTCTCCTTCGACGCCATCCTCGCCGGGGCCCGCGAGCATTTCGGGAAAAACGTCTTCCCGGTCATGCTCCCGATCGACGCCGGCCCGGGCTTCAGCCGCGTGCTCGACGTGATGCGCAACGCCGTCATCACCTACAAACCCGGCGGCAACGGCACCTTCACCGAGGCGCCCGCCACCGGCGAACTCGCCGCGCGCGTGCAGGACCTGCACCGCCAGCTGATCGAATACGTGGCCGAATCGGACGATGCGCTCATGGAGAAATTCTTCGCGCAGGGAGCCCTCGCCGAGGAGGAGTTCCGCGCCGGCCTGCACCAGGCGATCCAGCGGCAGGTGTTCATCCCGCTCTTCGGCGTCTCCGCCGAGACGAATGTCGGCGTGGCGCGCTTGATGGAGTTCATCGCCAAATACGGCGCCTCACCGATGGACCGCGCGGATGTGCCCGCGCGGGACGCCAGTGGTCTCACCGGCTCGGTGCCGCTCACGCAGCCCGAGCCGGTCGCGTATATTTTCAAGACGATGAACGAGCCGGGCGTCGGCGAACTCTCGCTCTTCCGCGTCTTCGCCGGCGCGCTTCACGCCGGCGAGGAGATCTTCAACAGCTCCCGCTCGATCACCGAGCGGCTCGGCCAGCTCTACGTCCTCAACGGCCGCGACCGCACGCCGGTCCAGGAACTCAAGGCCGGCGACCTCGGCGCCGTGGTCAAACTGCGCGCCACCCACACCGGGGACACGTTGTGCAGCCCGAAGCACGTCGTCGTCCTGCCGAAGGTCGACTATCCCGCGCCCAACATCCACGCCGCGCTCAAGCTCCGCGCCAAGGGCGACGAGGACAAGCTCGCCGTCGGCCTCGCCGCCCTGCACCAGGAGGATCCGACTTTCGTCTACCGCGTCGACGACGAGGTGCACCAGACGATCGTCTCCGGCCAGGGCGAGATCCAGCTGCAGGTGCTGGTCGAGCGGCTGCTGCGCCGCTTCGGCGTCGTCGTGGAGTTGGAGGAGCCGCGCATCCCCTATCGCGAGACGATCCTCGCCCGCGGCGACTCGCGCTACCGGCACAAGAAGCAGACCGGCGGCGCCGGGCAGTTCGCCGAGGTCTGGCTGCGCGTCTCGCCGGGCGCGCGTGACAGCGGCGTGGTGTTCACCCAGTCGCTCGTCGGCACCAACGTCGACCGCGTCTTCGTCCCGTCCGTCGAGAAGGGCCTGCGCACCGCGTGCAACGAGGGCATCCTCGCCGGCTACCGCGTGACCGACGTGCAGGCGGACTTCTACGACGGCAAGATGCACCCGGTGGACTCGAAGGACATCGCGTTCCAGGTCGCCGGCTACCACGCGTTCAAGGAGGCGTTCTCCGCCGCCTCGCCCGTCCTGCTCGAGCCGATCTTCAACGTCGTCGTCACCGTGCCGGAGGATTACGTCGGCGCCGTGATGGGCGACTTGTCGGCGCGGCGCGGGCACATCCTCGGCGTCGATGTCGACGGGCATTTCCAGCTCGTGCGCGCGCAGGTGCCGCAGAAGGAACTGTATCACTACAGCACCACCGTGCGCTCGCTCACCAGCGGCCGCGGCCGGCATTCCGAGCGTTTCAGTCACTACGCCGAGGTGCCGCCGGAGCAGACGCTCCGGCTCGTCGCCGAAGGCAAGGCCCGCCGCGAAAACGGCGGCGCGAAATGAACCCGTCCCGCTTCCCCCGCCCACAACCCATGACAACAACCTGGAAAATCGAAATCACCGAGCCGCACAGCGGCGAACTCGGCGAGGCCGTCCTGCACGAGGATCACGGCTTTGCCATGGAGGAATACACTTATGAAGCCGGCCACCGGATCGACGTGGCCGTGCACGACGTCCACGACCCGCACTGGCACATCTTCACCGACCTCGATTCCGGCCATCGCTTCAAGATCCCCCCGCAGAAATACCGGCGCCTGGAGCCTGCCGCCGCCGGCTGAAGCTCCGGTCCCGAAAAAAGCGTTTTCGAATCGCGCGTTTGCGCCGATAGAGGGGGATCAACCGCGCTTTCGCAGCGCGTTCTCCTTTCGTCTCATGCCGTCACTCAGCCCCGCCCTGCCCGTCTCCCTCATCGACGAAACGATCGTCCGTGCCATGGATCACGTCTTCCGGACGATGATCCAGCACCAGATCACGTTTCTCGAGAAGACAGAGCCCCACAGCGCCCTCGCCGGCACCGAACCCGAGGTGCTCGGCAGCGTGGGCTTCATCGGCGCGGCCAACGGCCTCATCTATCTGCGTTTCCCCGAACCCTACGCCATCCTCGCGACAAGCCGCATCCTCGGCATGACGCTCGCGGAAACCGAGATGAACGGCCCCGAGGTCGTGAAGGACGCCATGGGCGAGATCACCAACATGGCCGTCGGCGGGTTCAAGAACACGCTCTGCGATCTCGGCTATCCCTGCAAGCTGACGCTCCCGACCATCGTGCGCGGCCAGCGCATCACGGTCGCCTCGGTGAAGGAGACGACCCGCCACGTCTTCCACTTCCGCTGCGAAGGCCACCGGATCGTCGCCGACCTGCAGTTGAAGGTCGACTGACGATCGCGCCGTCGCGCTCGCGCATCCGCCGCCGGTCCCTCGCCGGCGGCTTTTTCTCCCGCACCCGGCGCCGGCGCGTCAACGCTCGATGCCCAGCGGCGCGGGCGCCATCTCCGCCGGCGGACCGAAGATCGCGTCCTTGAGCTCCGCCGCCGTCAGCCGCCAGATCAGGATCGAGTAGCCGGCATGCGCGTCCGGCGCGCGGTGATGCCGCAGCCAGGCGCACAGCCGCGCAAAACGCAGCCGCTCGAACGCCTCGTAGTGCATGTCCCAGAACTCGCGCGGGTATTGTGCAAGCAGCGCGGCGTGCGCCGCCTCGCCCTCCGCCGCGTCGAGCTGCCGCACATAGCGCAGCCGCTCCTGATAATCCGCCTCGTAGCGCGCATTCCACGGTCCGATCGGATTCGTGTAGACCGACTGCGCCAGCGTCGCGCTGATCGCGTAAAGCCCGGGGCGAAGCGCATAGATCCGATTCGTGCGCAGGTCGAAAAACCCCGGCAGGCGCGTGGCGCGGATGCCGTGATACTCCGGCGAGTCGGTGCCGAAATAGGCGAGGAACACCGGCTCGCGCCCGCCGGGATTGTGCTCATCCAGCCACGTTTTCAGCGCAGGCAGGTCCATGCCCCAGTCCACCGAGCTGTCGACAAGACGCCGGTAGCCTTCCTTCGCCCCGCCGACGAAGGGATTGAAATAAGCCAGATAGTGGGGAAACAACGCCGCCGACTCCGCGGCGAACAGGGCGAGCGCCGCCACCAGCGCCGCGCGCAGCCAGCGCCGGCCCGCCCACCACGCCGCCGCCGCGGAGCCGATCAGCACATCGAACGCCGGATAGACCGGCAGCACGTGCCGGTGGCCGATGTTCAGGTTCTGCGCCATCGCGACACCGAGATAGACGACGACGAGCACGACGTAAGGAGTCGCCGGATACAGACCCGGCGGCCGCGCGGCCGCATCCGCCGGGCCGCGCCGGCGCCGCCACCACCAGCCCGCCAGCCCGCCGCCCAGCAGCAGCAGGCGCAGCGGCGACGACTTCGCCCACAGCGCATACGGGAAATACATCCGCCAGCCCCCGATCCGCCAGCGTCCGTCCATGAACGCCGGCCGGGTGTCGTCGCTGCCCAGCAGCCAGCGGATGCCGTGCACGAATCCCTCCGGCAGCACGTGCTCCCGGCGCGTCCAGCGGACCAGCGCCAGCGCGCCCGCTCCGATCGGATCGCTCGCCGGCCGCGTGCGCAGCTCCACCGCCGGATTCTCCGGCTCGGGGCTCGCGGCGTAGCGCCACTCGTAGTAACTCCAGATGACCGCCCAGCCGGCGACCGCGTGGAGCAGGATCATCCCCGCGAAGACCGCGAGCTGGAGTCTCCGGCGGGCGATGCGCCACGGACGTCCGATCGCCCACTCCAGCGGCGGGCCCGCGAGCGTCTTCACGGCGATCAGCACCGCCGTCACCGGCAGGATCACGAGCGCCGTCGGCTTCGCGAGCAGCAGCAGGCCGAACATCGCCAGGCTCGCGCCCAGGCGGCCCCAGGTCGCGCGATGCAGCAGCCGCCACACGCACCAGGTCGTGCCGAGCAGCGTGAGGCAGAGCGAACTCTCCGTGGAGACGATGCCGTTGAAGGCCAGCATGTGCGGGCTGAAGGCGAACAGCGTGAGCGACACCAGCCCGCCGGCGTCGCCGAACAACTCGCGCGAGCAGACGAAGATCAGCAGGCCGAGTGCGACGCCGAGGATCGCCACCATCGCGCGGCCCTGGAGGAGCAGCGCCTCCGGACGGTTGCCCGACGCGAAGAAAAAACGGTAGCCGAAAAGATAGGGCGCGCCCGCGAGCCAGGCCGGATCGTCGCGCGGCGGCAGCGTCGGCTTGGAGAACAGGTAGGGCAGCGTCGCCCACCGCTTCACGAGATCGCCGTTGGCCGTCTCCATCCGGAAATCGTGCCGTTGCCAGATGTCGTAGCCCACCGCCAGCTGCTCCGCCTCGTCGAACGACACGCCCTTCGTCCGCGACGCCGTCAGCGCCAGCGTCGCATGCAACGCCAGCAGCAGCACGACCGCGGTCACGACGCGCCAGGAAGGCGGCCGGGGGAGCGGCATCGCAGCGGAAAAGAAGGACATGAACGGGGTAAACGGCCCGCACGCCGGGCCGCGTGCGTCCCACTATCCGTGTCGCGGCGGGAAGCGAAAGCGCAAAAAGTGCCCCCGCTCGGACGACCGGCCCGGACCCGAAGGCGGCCGACGCCGCGTCCGCGAATCCGTTTCCGCGGCGACGCGGGCCGCACGGGCCTCTTGATTTTTTCCCCAGCCTGCTACACTAGCGGGCTCTACTTCCCAACCGATCCGTTCTTCCCCCGCTTCGATTCATCTCTCCATGTCCAACGCCACTCCGCAAAAATTCGAGTTCCAAGCCGAAATCTCGCAGCTGCTCGAGATCGTCACCCATTCGATCTACACGGAGAAGGAGATCTTCATCCGCGAGCTGGTCTCCAACGCCTCCGACTCCCTCGAGAAACTGCGCCACACGCAGCTCACGGAAAAGGAGATCTTCGACGACAAGCTCGAACTCGAGATCAACGTCACCACCGACGACAAGGCGAAGACGATCACGATCCAGGATTTCGGCATCGGCATGACGCGCGCCGAGCTCGTCGAAAACCTCGGCATGATCGCGCACTCCGGCTCGAAGCAGTTCCTGAAATCGCTCGGCGAGAGCGGCCAGAAGAACGCCAATCTCATCGGCCAGTTCGGCGTCGGTTTCTACTCGGCCTTCATGGTCGCGAAATCCGTGAAGGTCTACTCGCACTCGTGGCGCGCGGCCGAGCCCGGCCACGTCTGGTCGAGCGACGGCTCCGGCAGCTACCAGATCGAGGAATCCGAGGGCGAGCGCCGCGGCGCGAAGATCGTCATCGAGCTGAAGGACGACTGCGCCGACTACGCGCAGGACTGGAAGGTCAAGGAAGTCCTCGAGCGCTACAGCGCGTTCGTGTCGTTCCCGATCAATCTCAACGGCAAACGCGTCAACACCATCCAGGCGCTCTGGCTGCGTTCGAAGAACGAGATCAAGGACGAGGAATACACCGAGTTCTACAAGTTCCAGGCCCACGCCTTCGACGAGCCGCGCCTGCGCCTGCATTTCTCCGCCGACGCGCCGCTCGCGATCAACGCCCTCCTCTTCGTCCCCAAGGACAACACCGAGAAGCTCGGCTTCGCCCGCCTCGAGCCGGGCGTCGCGCTCTACTGCCGCAAGGTGCTGATCGACCCGAAGCCGAAGACGCTCCTGCCCGAGTGGCTGCGTTTCCTGAAGGGCGTCGTCGACAGCGAGGACCTGCCGCTCAACCTCTCGCGCGAATCGATGCAGGACAAGGCCCTGATCGAAAAGCTGAACAAGGTCATCACGAAACGCTTCCTCAAATTCCTCGAGGAGGAGGCGAAGAACCGGGTCGACGCCTACAACGCGTTTTACGCCGAATTCGGCATCTTCCTGAAGGAGGGCGCCGCGATGGACTTCGCCCACAAGGACCAGATCGTGAAGCTGCTCCGCTTCGAGTCCTCGCTCACCGAAAAGGGCAAGACCACGTCGCTCGCCGACTACGTCACGCGCATGGGCAGCGAGCAGAAGGAGATTTATTATCTCGTCGGCCCGAACCGCGCCGCGATCGAGAGCGGCCCGTATCTCGAAGGTTTCAAGGCCCGCAACCTCGAGGTGCTCTTCTGCTACGAGGCGGTCGACGAATACGTGATGAACAACGTGCGCGAATTCGACGGCAAGACGCTCACCGCCGCCGATCACGCCGACGTGAAACTCTCCGATCTGCCCAAGCCCGAGGGCGCGCTCAGCGAGGCCGACACGAAGACGCTCACCACCTGGCTCAAGGACACGCTCGGCGAGCGCGTCGCCGAGGTGAAGGCGAGCGACCGCCTCGTCGACTCCCCCGCCCTCGCGCTCAACGCCGACAAGTTCATGTCGCCCCACATGCGCCGCATGATGAAGGCCATGAACAAGGACGGCGCCGATTCGCCGCTGCGCGTGAACCTCGAGATCAACCCGCGCTCGGCCGTGATGAAGCGGCTCTTCGAAACACACACCGCGTCGCCCGACCGGGCGAAGCTCGTGGCCGAGCAGATCCTCGACAACGCGCTCATCAGCGCCGGCCTGCTCGACGACGCGACGCCCATGGTCGCGCGGCTCTACAAGCTGCTCGAGACGGTCTGAGCGCGGAAGAGAACTGCTCCCGCACAAAAAGGCGCGCCTTCGGGCGCGCCTTTTTTCGTCGGTCCACCGCTGGACGGTCACGCCGCGCATCCGCGGCGTCCATCCGCCACGACGCAATCATCGATGCGCCGGACGCTCTTTTCCCACGCCCTTTCTTTCCGCCCGCCAAACCCGGCCCGGGCGGCGACGCCGCTTCCGTTTACCAGAAGAAATAGCGCTCGGTATTGACCAGGAACTCGCGCGTCGCCGGCTGGATCAAGGCCCGCCAGACCGAGGCGTAGCGCGACCACGGCCCGGGGATCTCGGTGTCGTGGATGAGTTGGGAGCGATACTGCGGCCCCGTCACCCGCCGCGCCAGCCGCTCTTCGAAAAGAGCCCGGCCCGCCGCCGAGGAGAAGAAGAGGCAGCGGCGCTCGAACAGATCGGACGGCGGCTCCTCCGCCGCGACGCCCTGCGAGATGCGGTGCAGGCCGAGCACGTATTCGTTGCGCGCCAGCTCCATCACGGCCCGCTCGCACGCGCCGAAATAGCTTTCCGCGGCGCCATAGCCATAGGCGAAGGAATCGGGGCGCATCTCGCGATACGCGACGACCGTCACGCCGAAACCGATCGGGCTCGGCAGCACGAGGGCGTTGATGCCCGGCCAGTCGGTGACGCGCACCTCGCCGTCGATCAATCCCTCCCACCAAGCGATCACGCTGGCGCGTTCGACGGCCTCGAGCAGCGCCCGCTTGCGGGCCTGCGAGGGAAACAGGCCCGGAAACGCCGCCATGCCGTTGGACGATTCGTCGAGGTCGAAACCGTAGAGCTCGCGGTCCGGCGCGTTGACCTTGGCGTGATACGCCCAGCGCTCCATCGCTTCGGAAATCGCCATGTAGCGCGCGATCATGGGCACCGTCGCCGCGCCCGTGCCGTCGGCATCGCTGTAGAGCGCAAACCGGCGGCGTGTCGGCATGATTTCATCGTCCAGCCAGACGTTGGCCTGATACATCCGCCGCCCGTAGACCGGGAAGGCTCGGACGGTGACCCGGGAAACCGGGCCGCCGTCGGCCTGGAGAATGTTGCGATAACGCAGCGGCGCGAGGCTGAGCATGACGAGGGGCGAAGCGGCTCAGGAGAGCTTTTCCGAGGGGCTCAGTTTTTCGTGCGGCACGATGTAGCAGGGCAGCGCGCAGGAAGTCGACCCCGGACCGGTGAGCTGCTGGTCCAGCGGACTGAGCGGCGTCGAAAGGGTGTCGAGTTGGGAGGCGGCGCGAAACAGTCCGGCCGAAAGGAGCAGACTGGAGACAAGACCGAGCACGAGGCGAAGGGTGGTTTTCATCGCCTTTCTACACAATGCCCCGAACCACCTCCGACTACGCCTTTGTTTCCGTCTCTTTACGCGAAACCCTACGCATTTTTACGTGGTTATGCCGTTCGCTTTTCCGTTATCGTCCCCTCCTTTCCCGGCGCTCCGCGTGCATTTTCCCGGCTTATCTTTTCTCCCCCGATTCCTGGCCGTGCTCGCCGCCGGTCTGCTGCTGGCGGCTCCGTTGCGGGCGGACACCGGCGTGCCGGTCACCACGGTGTTCACCGCCAAGACGGCCGGAGGCAGCGGACTTTACTGGACCAGCGCGCAGGACGACCGCGGCGTGCTCTACTTCGGCTGCGATCTGGTGCTCGTCTTCGACGGAGATCACTGGAGCAACTATCCCGTGCCGGGCGGCTATTCCGTCCGCGCGCTGGCGATCGGCGCGAACCGCCGGCTCTGGGTCGGCGCGACCAATGAGGTCGGTTATTTCGACCAGACGTCGCAGGGGCTGTCTTCCTATCGTTCGCTGGTCTCGCAGCTGCCGCCCGAGGAGCGCGCCGTCGGCGATGTCTGGACCGTCTACGCCCAGGGAGAGGGCGCCGTGTTCGTCACCACGCGGTCGATTCTCGTCTGGGATGGACAAACGTTTCGCGTCCATGCGTTGCCCAGCCCCCGCCGCATCCCCTCCTTTCGGATCGACGGCCGGATTTACGTCTCCCGCACCGACGCCGGCGTGGCGGAACTCGTCGACGGGCGGCTGCGCGAGGTCATTCCCCAGGCGATGCTGGGCCACGACATGGTCCTGTGGGCCGACCGCCTGCAGGACGGCTGGATGCTCGTCACGTCCTCCGGTCTCCAGCGCTTCGCCGGCGGGCACCTCACGCCTTTCGCCCCCGCCGCCTCGGAGTTGATGGCAAAGGGGATCTTCACCTCCGCCTGCCGGCTGCCGGGCGGCGATTTTGCCCTCGGCACATTGAACAATGGTCTGCTCATCGTCGGCCCCGACGGCGCGCTGAAGCGGACCGTCTCCGTCGCCGAGGGCCTGCCGTCGCGCAGCGTGTTTTCCCTGTTCGCCGCCGCCGACGGCGCCCTCTGGCTCACCTCCAGCAGCAACATCACCCGGCTCGTGCCCGACGAAAACATCGCCGTCTTCGACGCGCGCCGCGGCCTGACCGGCCGGCCCTGCCTGAGCCTCGTCTCCACGGATGACCGCCTCCTTGTCGCGACCGACGAAGGCACATTCCAGGCCCCGCTGGCCGCTGACACGATCGCCTTTTCGCCGGTGCCGGAGCTGCCCGGTCGTTACAAGGATCTGTCCGTCGCCCCCGTCGGCACGATCTACGCCGCCGGCTTCAAGGGCGTCGACCGCCTGCGCCATGGCGAGGTCACGCGCATCTATTCCACGCCGCTCGACACCTTCTTCTTCCGTCCCTCCCTCGCGCCTTCCGGCGGCTTCATCGTCGCCAACACCTCCGAAATCGTCCGTCTGCCCCCTGGCGACTCCGCCCCGGCCGCCGCCCATCTCGCGCCCTTGCCCGAGGTCCCGCTCGCCATCGCGGAGGATGCGGCCAACGGGATCTGGGTCAGCACCACTTCCCGCGGCGTGTTCCACCTCGCCGCCGGCGCCGCAAATCCCACGCCGGTCCTGACGGCCGATCTCCGCATCTATCCCGGTCCGACGCTCCTCACCCGGCTGCGCGACCGCATCCTCATTTTTTCCAAAAACGGCGCCGAGCTGCGCCGGAGCCCCACGACCCGCGGCACGCCGATCCCGACTCTCCCTCGCACCAGTGCGAACGCCGTCTCGAATCCCGATGCCCAGGGCCGGATCTGGGTCGCGCTGAACACTCCCTTCACCGACGGCTCCAACATCGTCACGCTCGGCCGGATCGCGCTCGAGGCGGGCGATCGCGTGAAATGGGAACCCTACGCCATCGAGGGTCTCGACCAAATCGGCGATGTCGTCTCCCTCCACGTCGATCCGCACGGCATCCTCTGGGTCGGCGGCTCCGAGCAGTTGCTGCGCTTCGTCCCCGGCGGCAGCCGGCCGGTCGGTCCGCCTGCCGCGCCGCAGCTGCGCTGCGCCGTGCCCGCGGGCAGCGAGCTGCCGGCCGATCGCAACACCCTCAACTTCGACTTTTCCTCCACGGAATTCGCCCGCCGCCTTTCCCTGCGTTTCCAGACCCGGCTCTCCGGCGGCGACTGGTCCGCGCCCGGCAGCACCGGCCATCTCACCCTCGCCGGACTCCGCGACGGGCGCTACACCTTCGCCGTCCGCGTGGTCGATGCGACCGGCCAGATCGGTCCCGAGACGACCTGGGCCTTCACCATTTTGCCGCCCTGGTATCGGACCCTGCCCGCGCTGGCCGCCTGGATCGCGCTCGCGCTCGCCGCGATTTACGGCGGCATCCGCTGGCGGCTGCACTACCTGCGCCAGCACAACCTCCGGCTCGAGGCGCTGGTGAAGAAAAAGACCGAACAACTCGAAAAAGCCAACGCGGCCAAATCCGAGTTCATCGCCAACATGAGCCACGAGATCCGCAACCCGATCTCCGGCATCCTCGGACTCTCGATCGCCTTGGAGGACACGGCGCTCGACGAGCGTCAGCGCCGCCTCGCCGACTCCGTCCACAGCTGCGCCACCCTGCTGGCGACCCTGGTGGACGACGTGCTCGACTTCGCGAAGATCGAGGCGGGCAAAGTCGAGCTTCGCCCCGCCCCGTTTGCGCCGCGCTCGCTCCTCGAGGAATGCATCGCCATGGTCGACGGGCAGTCGCTCGCGCGCGACCGGTTTACCGTCGAGATCGGGCCCGGGCTTCCCGGCCTGCTGGTCGGCGACGCCCCGCGCATCCAGCAGATCGTCCTCAACTATCTCACCAACGCCCTGAAATTCGGCGGCGACCGGAGCATCGTGGCCGGCGCGCGTCGCGGGCGCCACGATCGTATCCGTTTCTTCGTGCGCGACCAGGGCGCCGGCATGTCGGAAGCGGAGGCCGCGAGCCTGTTCACCAAGTTCACCCGGCTGGACAAGGCGCGGGCCGGCAACATCCGCGGCTCCGGACTCGGGCTGGCCGTGTGCCGGCTGCTCGCCGAAAAGATGAACGGCTCCGTCGGCGTCGACACCGCGCCCGGCCTGGGTTCCAGTTTCTGGGTCGAGCTGCCGCTCTCCGCGGCCGCCCCCGCCGTGGACACGGCCGGACCGATCGCCTCGCCGGCCGCCGGACTGCGCGCGCTCGTCGTCGAGGACATCGACTACAACGCCACCGCGATGCAGGCCGTCCTCCGCCGCCTCGGCATGGCGTCGGACGTCGCCAGCGACGGCCCCGCCGCCCTCGCGCGGTTGCAGGCGCAGCGCTACGACGTCGCGTTCATGGACTGGAATCTGCCGGGCCTGATCGGCACCGAGGTCGTGGCGCGCTACCGCGCGGTCGAGCCGCCCGACCATCGCACGATCATCATCGCGACGACGGCCTATTCCGCGGATTTCAACCGCGAGGCCTGCCTGCAGGCGGGCATGGATGCGTTCATCGCGAAGCCGTTCACGCCGGAAAAGATCGCCGCGGCGCTGCGCGATCTCCGCGGTTCGCTGCGGGCGGGACCGTCCGTCGCCATGGGCAAATCCGAGGCGGCCGCCGCCGATCTGGCGGGGCTCGACCTGCGCATGCTCCGGTTTCTCGGCGACGACACCCCGGACGGCCTCGCGCACCAGATCGGCCGTTTTCTGGAGGCGTTCGAGCAGGACCGCGTCCAGCTCGCCCCCGCGATCGCCGGCGGAAATCCCCGCGAGATCCACCGCATCGCCCACCGGCTCGCCTCGCACGCCAGCCTCATCAACGCGGAGGCGCTCAAGCATCTCGCCGCGGACCTGCAGGGCCAGTCGGCGTCCGGCGACCGGCCGCGGCTGCAACAGCTGGCGGCGGAATTCGACCGCGGCTACGCCGATCTCACGTGTAGATTGGAAGCGTTCCGTGCCTCGTTGGGATCTGCGTAAACCCGTGCTCGATCGCAAACGCGATCAGCTTCGGCGTGTTCTTCAGCCCGAGCTTGCGCAGGATGTTGCTGCGGTGGCTCTGCACGGTCCGCGCCGACAACGTGAGCCGTTCGCCGATCTCCTCGTCGCTCAAGCCCTGCCCGATCAGCGACAGCACCGCCCGCTCGCGCTCCGACAGCACC
>Ga0222421_100240_pt1 | contig 28842 bp, 22 predicted proteins | sample 3A1ome_2_FD_182473 | JGI IMG/M metagenome (GOLD analysis project Ga0222421, IMG submission 182473) | Enriched microbial communities from leaf-cutter ant dump, University of Wisconsin, Madison, United States - 3A150A (version 2) | ecosystem: Environmental > Terrestrial > Nest > Insects nest > Nest... | reverse complement strand
CCCGGCGGCGCGGCCCGCCGCTCAGGCCTTCGCCCGCGACGAGCGCTTGATCAGCGCGATCAGTCCGACGATCGCGAGGACCGGCAGCCAGATCGGCGAGAGCGCCGCGAGCACCACCAGCGCCACCGCCAGCACGCCGGCGACCACCGCGAGCCCCACGCCGCCGATGGCCGCCACGGTGCCGACCAGCACCCCGCCGACGACCAGCAGGGCGAGGCCGGCCAGGACGACCGGCACCATCAACACGGGCAGAAGCTTGAGCGCGACGAGGACGAGCAGGGCGATGAGCACGATTTTCAGGAAAGTCTTCATGCCCGAAAAACCCCGCGCCGCGGCGAAAGTTGCAGAATCCGTTTCCCGCTTCGCCGGAGCTCAGGACCGCGCCCCGGTCCGCGGCGGGAAACGCGCGCCTTGTCTGCCGCCCCGCCGCCGTGTTCGCTGGCCGGCGCATGACCGATCTCCGCCCGCCCGTCCGCGTCGTCTGCGCCATCCTCGAAGACGGATGCGGACGCGTGCTGCTCGCCCAGCGGCCGGCGCACAAGCACCTCGGGCTCAAATGGGAGTTTCCCGGCGGCAAGGTCGAGCCAGGCGAGGAGCCGGCGGCGGCGCTCGTGCGGGAGTTGCGCGAGGAGCTCGGCTGCGACGTCGCGATTGCCCGCAGGCTCCCGACATTCGTGCATCGTTATCCGGAGATCGCGATCGAGATGCGGCCCTTCGTCGTCCGCCTCGCGCCCGGCAGTCCTGCGCCGCAGGCGCACGAGCATGCGGCGCTGCGCTGGGTGCGGCCCGGCGAACTCACGACGCTCGATCTCGCCGCCGCGGATTTGCCGGTGGTGAAAAGCTACCGGGAAACGCCCGCCCCCTGACGCCACCCGGCCGGTTTTCGCCGGCCCGTGCCGTCGCGGCGGGAACCGCCACCGACGTCGGAATCAGAACGCCAGCCTGACGCCGAGGACCAGCACGCCGGCGCTGACGACGGCGCAGATCGCGGTCGCAACCTTCGCGCCGGTGGCGTTGCGACGATAGATGTCGTCGCCCGCCGCGTCCGCCGCCGCCATCGCCTCGCGCGCCACGCGAAACACGCGCCGCGTCAGGAAAAGTTTCCCCGCCGCGCTGGCGAGCAGGAGCGCGAACGGAATCGTCCCGGCCCCCGGCTCGCGGTCCTGAAGCGAGCCCAGCACCTTCGAGTCGAAGATGAGGATGACGAGGATGTTCGCCATCGCGTAGATCGAGGCGCGCCCCGCGATCGTCTGCACGGCGCGCTGCGCCGGCGTCAGCCGCGTGGGATCGTCGACCGTGATGTCCGCCTGCTCGACGATGCCGTCGGCGCCCGCGGGCTTCGCCGCATCCTCGCCGCGGATCGGAAACGGCGCCTTCCACGCCGCCCAGACCGACGGCACCGAGGCGAACATCACCACGACGAAGAACGTCGAGAAACCGAGCCACTCCGCCAGCGGGCCCGAGATCATGTTGGTCGGCACGAGCACGAGGTTCATCAGCGCCGTCGCGAACGCGTAGTGCGTCATCGTGCTCCGGCCCGGCGCCAGCTGCTGCATCATGTAGATCATGTTGCCGACGAAGCCGAATCCGTATCCGAATTTCTCGATACTGACCATCGTCGCGATCGTGGCATATGTCGCCCCGTGGTCCGCCGCGCCGACCTGGCTCAGGTAGACGTAGGTGAAATGCGGGACGTTGAGGCAGAGCGCGAGCAGCACCAGCACGCGCGCCAGCCCGAAGCGCGACACGAACACGCCGCCGAGCAGTCCGCCGAGGATGAGGAAACCCGTGCCCCAGATCGCGTCGATGTCGCTCACCTGGCCGGCGGTGAGCCCGAGCCCGCCTCTCGCCACCGCCGACTGCAGGAACAGCTGGCCCTCCATCAGGATCAGGCCCTCGCCCAGCCGGTAGAGGAAGACGAAGGCGATCATGCCCCAGAACATCCGCTTGTGAAAGAAGCTCGCCGCCGTCCCGAGGAAATCGTCGACGACCTGCCGCGTGCGGTGCGGCCGGTGTGCGCCGCTCCCGGCCGGCAGCACGAGGAAATGCCAGACCGCGAGCAGCGTCATCGCGACGGCGCCGGCCGCCATGATCGACGCCCACATCCGCTGCTCCGACCAGCCCTGCATCGTCTTGAGCCGGTCGAGCGTCGAGATCAGCACGCCGGTCGCAAGCACCTTGCCCAGCACCCAGAACGTGCTCTGCACGCCCGCCAGCCGCGCCTGCGTGCGGCCCGCCAGCGCGGTCAGATAAATGCCGTCGCCGCAGATGTCCTGGGTCGAGGAGGCAAACGCCGCCACCCAGAACAGCGCGATGCTGACCTGGAAGAAACTCGACACCGGCAGCGACATCGCGATCGCCGAGAAGACGAGCGCGAGCAGCAGCTCCATCGCGAGCACGAAGAATTTCTTCGTGCGGTGCATGTCGAGAAACGCGGCCCAGAGCGGCTTGAGCGACCACGCCACGCCGATGCTGCCGAGCGCAACGGTGATGTGGCCGTCCGTGTAACCAAGGGACTTATACATCCGCGCGGCCGTGCCGCCCATGACGACGTTGAACGGGATGCCCATCGCCAGATACAGCGAGGGCACCCACAGCAGCGGGTGACGGGCCGCGGGACGCGCAGGATTCATGGGGAGGAGGGCGGCCCGGCCGCCGGAGCGAAATGGCCCCGCCAGGTGTTCGCGGCGGCGGAAGGCCTACCCCTAGACATTTCCGCCTGCGAATCACCCGACGGGAAAAGAAAAAACGCGCGCCCGCGCACCGCGGCCCCGCGCCGGGCGGCGCCCCGCACGCACGCACCACCGGCCCGCTCGCCGCCGCACGCCGGCCCGCCGGAAAGCAATGCGCGCGGCTCCCGCAGACCGGAATCCGCCGCAACGCTCCCGTGCCGGGAAGACGCGCGCCCGCCCGGAAACGCCGGCGGGACAGGGAGGGGAAACAGGCGGGGTGGCATGTCGGGCGCGTTACATGGGCAGCTCGACCGGCCGACGAAAACGCAGCCGCGACTCTATCTATAGAGTCTCCTCGTCAGCGCGCCGGTGACGTTGCCCGCTCGACCGCATGCAGCTCGAGCCGGACCACGACCGGCGTGCGCGGCGGGACCTCGGGCGGACGGTGATCGGCGTCGAAAGCGAGTTCCGGCGGGAGATAAAGGACGGCCCTGCCGCCGGCGCGCAGGAGCTGGACGCCTTCCGCCAGTCCCGGCAGCAGGTCGCGCACGCGCACCCTGAGCCGGGCGCGGCCGATCGCGGGCAGCGATGTCCCGTCCGGCAGGCTCGCGCCGAAGCTGAGCGTCACCATGTCGTCCGGCCCCGGGGCCTCGCCCGAACCGGGCTCGACGATGCGATAGTGGAGCCCGCTGGCGGTCTGCGCCGCGCCCTCCCGCTCCCGCAGCGCGCGAAAATACTCGGCCAATGGATCCGGTTGATCCGCCGCAAGTATCGCCTGCACCCGGCGGCTGACATCGTCGCGGAGTCGTTTCGCATCTTCGTCGAGCGGCACGCCCCGGCCCTCGAAACTCGCGCGCTCGCCCTGCACGAAGGCGTCGAACTGCGCCTCGGTCCAGCCCAGGTCCGGAATCCGATTGTTCTCGGCCACAAAGGACCCCAGCGCCCGATACGGCGCGAGTTCCCGCGTAACCGCCGCCGGCCGGGGCCGATCGGCGACGGCCGGCGCCTCGCCACGGCCGCGCCGCGCCAGCAGGCCGAGATTGAGGGCGATCGAGACCAGCGCGACCAGACACCAGGCGATGGCCGGACGGGAAAACGGGCGGGCGGGAGACGAGGTCGGTTTCATGCGGGCCGGGGTCGGAACGGGAATCGCGCCGTGGATACGGAAACGACGGAATGATAACGCGGCGGCTGTTGTGTTTGCCGGCGCCGGCGCCCGTGGCGAGGGGAAGATCGGGCGTTTCACACTAAACGTTAGAACGGATCGCGGCTTTGCTTATAGCAAAAGATTGTTCTTGGTCCGTGGCGTCGTCACTCCCTCGCGCATCCACCACGCCGAAGACGACTTTCCCCTTTCCTCTCCCCGATGATCCCGTCGCGACTCTGGTTCGTTGTCGTGGCTACGTTGGTCGTGGCGGCGGCCGCTGCCACCGGCTGGAAACGCCATGCGGACCGGCAGGCGTGGGAGGCGCTGCGGCCCGCGCTTCCGGCCCCGCGCGGTGCGGCCACCCCCGGGCTGGACACACGGCTCGCGGCCTGCCACCGGCGGCTCGCAGCCTGGCCGGCCGACCGCGCCGCGCTCGCGGAATTCACGCGCCTTTGCCATGCCAACGGCCTCCTCGACGCCGCGATGGCGGGCTACCGCGCGCTCGGTGCGCTCGAGCCCGCGGAGCCGCGCTGGCCCTACCTGCTCGCGTCGATCCTCGCGGGCTACGGCCGGCTCGACGAGGCGCTCCCGCTCTACCGCCGGACGACCGTCCTCGCGCCGGACCACGCCCTCGCCTGGCTCCGGCTCGGCGATGCGCTGCTGAAATCGAACGCCCTCGACGAGGCGGCCCGGGCCTACGAGACAGCCCGCCGGCTGGCCCCCGACGACGCGAACGCACTGCTCGGCCTCGCCCGTTGCGACCTGCAGGCGGAGCGGTTCACCGCCGCGCGCCTCCACCTCCAGCAGGCGGTCGCGCTGCAGCCCGGCTTCGCGGAAGCCCTCAGCCTCCTCGCCTCCGTCTTCGAGCGGCTCGGCAACCCGGAGGCGGCCGCCACCGCCCGCGGCCGCATGCCGCGCCAGTCCGCCCGCCGCGAGCCGCCCGACCCGTGGCGGGACGGGCTGCTGCCGTATTCGCACGATCCTTACCTGCTGCTCGTCGCCGCCGGCGCGGCCGCGCTCAGCGACACGCCGCGCGCGGCCCGGCCGTATCTGGACCGCGCCCTCGCCGTGGCGCCCGGCGACGCCCGCGTGCAACGCCAGTCCGGCAACAACCGCCTCGCCCTCGGCGACCTGCCCGCCGCGCGGCGCCATCTGGAAAAGGCGGCGGCGCTCGCGCCGTCGGATGACGCCGTGTGGCTCGACCTGCTGGCCGTCCTCCGGAAACAGGCCGACGATCCGGCGCAGGCGTCCGCGCTCGCCGCCGCCCTCGCCGCCTGCCCCGGCAGCGCCGGGTTGCAGTTCGAGGCCGGCGTCCTCGCCCTGCGCCAGGACCGGCCGGAAGACGCGATCCCGCATCTCGCGGCCGCATGGCGGCTGCAGCCCGAGGAACCGGGCGCCGCGCTCGCCCTCGCGAAACTTTATTTCCGCCTCGCGCGGCCGGACGACGGTTTCGCCGTGCTCGAAGCCATCGTCGCCCGTCATCCCGGCCAGTCCGACGCGCTCGCCCTGCTCGTTCGCGAAGGCCTCGCCCACGGCGATCCGCGCATCGCCGGCTGGCGGCGCCTCGCCGCGGCCGCTCCGACCGGCGACATCGCCCGGCGGAGCGAGGATCCGACCGGAGAGAATCTCCCATGAATGCCCCGACCGACGACAACCCTCCGGCGGCGGCACGCCGACCGACGATGAAGGACGTGGCGCGCGAATCCGGTTATCATATCACCACGATCTCGCTGGCGTTGCGCGAGCATCCGAGCATCCCCGAAAACACCCGCCAGCGCATCCGCGAGATCGCGCGGCGCATCGGCTACGAGCGCAACGCCGTCTACAGCGCGCTCAGCCGTTTCCGCCAGCAGGGCCGCGTCTGCGCGCCCGCGCCGCGGATCGCCTATCTCGAGAACTTCGGCCTCGGCTCCGGCAGGACCCGGCCGGGGCATCTGGAGGTGATCCTCCGCGGCGCGCAGCGCCAGGCCGTGCTTCTCGGCTACGAACTCGAACTGCTCGCCGTCGGCGAGGACGACCACGATTCGCGCTCGCTCACCCGCCACCTGCAGCAGCACCAGATCACCGGCATCGTCATCGGCAGCTTCGCGCCCGGCTACGCCGAGATCGCGCTCAACTGGGACGACTACGCCGTGGCCAAGATCCACTCGCGCCACACCGAGCCCCGCGCCACCACGGTGGGCAACGACCAGCTCCGCGAGGTGCGGCTCGCGTTTCGCCGCCTGTCCGCCCTCGGCTACCAGCGCATCGGCCTCGCCATCGGCCGCTCCGACGAGGATGCCTGCGGCCACCGCCACACCGCGGGCTACCTGATGGAGGAGGCGTCGCTCCCGCCCGACCGCCGCGTGCCGCCGCTGCTGTTTCCCTACAGCCTCACCTTCGACGAACTCAGCGGCATGATCGCCCGCTGGGTGCGCCGCCATCGGGTCGACGTCGTGCTCTGCAACTGGTCCTCCATCGATGAGCTGCTCCGCCGCGAAGGCCTCGCCGTGCCCGAGCAGGTCGCCTGCGCCGGCCTCTGCCTCTGCGGCGACCAGCCGCCAAGCCTCGCCGGCGTGCGGCCCCATCTCGATCTCGTCGGCGAGCGCGCCGTCTCGATCGTCGTCGCCCAGCTCAAGTCCACCGAACGCGGCGTCTCCGAATTCGCCTCCTCCATCTATGTCCAAAGCGTCTGGCAAGACGGCGCCTCCGCCCCTCCCCGCGTCTGACGGCGCCCCGCCGCCGAAGCGCTACCACACCCTGGCCGACATCGCGGCCCAGGCCGGCGTGCACGTGACCACCGTCTCGCTCGCGCTGCGCGACCACCCGAGCATCCCGCCGGCCACCCGCGCGCGCATCCGCGCCGTCGCGAAGGAATTCGGCTACCAGCGCGATCCGCTGCTCGACGCGCTCAACTTCCACCGCGCCCGCCAGACGCAGCAGACGCGCACGATCAACTCCGCCTTCGTCGTCCACGCCGCGACCACGCGCCTCTTCAGCGGCAACCACTACCAGCCGCTCGTCTACGCCGGCGCCAAGGCCGCCGCCGAGGCGCGCGGGCACACGCTCGACATCTTCGTCGTCGGCCAGGGCCACCTCGCGCCCGCGCGGCTCAACACCATCCTCAACGCCCGCGGCATCACCGGCGTGCTGCTGTCGACGTTCGAGATCGACATCGAGCAGCTCGACCTCGACTGGGGGCAGTTCTGCGCGGTCAAGATCGAGTGCCTGCACCTCTCGCCCCACCTCGACGCTGTATCCAACGACCAATTGCAGGCCGCCCGGCTCGCCATGCAGCGGCTCCGCCTGCTCGGCTACCGCCGGATCGGGCTCGCCACCGCCCGCGAGGACCAGACGCGCCTCGCCGAGTCGTTCGGCATGGGCGTGCTCGTCGAGCAGGCCGCGCTGCCCGAGGCCGAGTGCGTGCCCCCGCTCATCTTCGGCCTGGCCGACGTGCCGATGCTGCCGCGCCTCGTGCCCGAGTGGATGCGCGCCCACCGCGTCGACGTCATCATCTCCAACTGGAACGAGTTGTTCGACGTCTTCGCCACCGCCGGCATCCGCCTGCCCGACGACGTCGCCTTCGCCTCGCTCGACATTCCGCCGAGCATGCCGCACGTCGCCGGCGTGGTGCAGAACCACCGGCTCGTCGGCCAGCGCGCGATGGAGCAGCTCTGCATCATGACCGACGCCTATCAGCGCGGCGTGCCCGAGGCGCAGACCATCACGCACGTGCCCGGTTACTGGCAGGACGGCGTGACGGCCCCCGGTCGCGGGCGGCGCGGACCGGCCTGAGTATATTTTTCTATAAACCCAGTGTTCACCCTATAACATCCTCAGCCAAGCGCAGGTTGAATCACGTTAAATCAAATATTGGAACGCCCGCCCATTATATTGTTTGAATGGCGAACCTTTTGTGTCGGACCGCGGCTTGACCTTTACCCCTGCCCACGAAACGCACCACACACCCCGCGCGCTTCGCCGCGCCCTCCCTCGTTTCCTGATCTCCTCGCCGCCCGCTTTGCCTACCCCCCATGCCGGACTTCGCGCCGGCATTCGTCCCCGTCCAAAGTCAGCCAGTCAGGACCTATGAACCCTACCCTCCCAGCACCAGAAACCACGCGCCGCCACGGCTTGGGCCGCATCGGCGTCTTGCTCGCGCTCGCCGCCTGGACCAGCCCGGCCTTCGCGCAGTCGGCCCCCGCCGCCTCCACCCCCGTCAGCGACGAAGTCGTCACGTTGTCGCCTTTCTCCGTCTCCACGGACAAAGACTACGGCTACCGCGCCTCGAATTCCATCGCCGGCACGCGGTCGAACACCCCGATCAAGGACGTCCCGCTCAACATCCAGGTCTTCACCAAGGATCTGGTCGACGATCTGCAGATCACCAACCAGGTCGATCTGGAACGCTATAATGCCGCGCTCGTGAACGGCGGCGCGGATGTCTATTCCGACAATCCCATCCAGCAGGCCTATAATGCATTTCTCTTCCGCGGCTTCGTCCAGAACTGGGGCCTGCGCGACGGCATCCGCGAATACGATCCGATCGATACGCAGGGTCTCTCCCGCGTCGAGATCGTGAAAGGCCCGGCCGCCGCGCTTTACGGCCTGGCCTATCCCGGCGGCGTGATGAACAACATCACCAAGGACGTCGACTTCACCAAGAGCTTCACCTCCGTGCGCGCCACGATCCAGTCCGAGGGCGAGTATCGCGGGACCGTCGACGCCAACTACACCGCCAAGCTGGGCGAGGGACGCTTCGGCGTGCGCTACAACGGCGCGTATTCGGATACCAAGGACATCCGCGAGCACTCCGACGGCGCGGTGCACTACTCCCAGATCGGACTCGCCTGGAGCCCGTGGGCCTCGACCGAGGTCAAGCTCCTCGCCGAGCGCGGCCTGCGCGAGAAGCCCAACGGCCTGGGCTACTTCACCCGCGCCGGCACCGACGGCGCGCTCATCCCGCTGCAGGCCGATCATCCGGACATCCCCTGGACGTGGAACTGGGCCACCGGCACCAACCTTCGCTCGATCGAGACTCAACTCTACCGCGCCACGATCAACCAGGCGGTCGGCGAGCACCTCAACATCACCGCCTACGCGCAATACGCCTCGCGTGACAACATCGACAGCAACGGCTGGGAGGCCAGCGGCTCCGGCGGCGCGGCCAGCTGGGACCTCGGCGACACCGTGGCCACGGGCTGGATCAACTCCGACACGCCCTCCACGAGCGACGACTTCATCCGCCTCGCCTATCATTACCGCGACTGGACGAACCGCATGCACGCCTACGGCGCCACGGCCGTCTACAAGCTCAACGTCGGCCCGGTGAAGAACACGCTCACGTTCGGCACCAACATCTGGACCGAGCGCTTCCTCAGCCGCCGCGGCGGCCAGCCGTCCACCACCACCAATGTCCTCGAGTTCCCCGTCCTCGCCGGCATCGACACCACGACCGTTCCGATCGCCCCGCCTTCGGACTACAGCTTCACCACCGCGTCCGGCGGCTTCCAGCACGAGAACAACTCCAACGATTACTACTTCGCGAGCTGGCAGGCCTACGCGTTCGAGGACCGGTTGAAGCTGAACCTCGCCATCAACCGCACCAACCTGAAGCTCGTGCAGTGGTCCAGCGGCGTCGCGACCGTGCCGAACCTCACGGAGCAGTCGAAGAACTCTCCGATGATCGGCGGCATGTTCGACATCACGAAGGAGATCTCCGTCTTCGCCGTGCACTCGACCTCGCTCTTCCCCACCACCGACAAGGACAGCTTCAGCGTGCAGATGCCGCCGGTCACGGGCAGCAGTTACGAGGGCGGCGTGAAGGTCGAGCTCCTCAACGGAAAGGTCAGCGGCACCCTGAGCTATTACCAGATCAAGCAGAAGGGCGGTTCGCAGCGCGACCCGAGCGCCGAGAATCTGAACAAGCAGCGCTGGGACGCGATGACGCCCGCCGAGCGCGCCGTCGCCTTCCCCGGCATCACGGATCGCGCCAACGTCACGGACGGCAACGGCGTCTCCGGCCAGCTGGGCGACCTCGTCCCCGGCGCCGAACAGGAATCCAAGGGTTTCGAGGCCGACCTGATCTTCCAGCCGATCCGCAGCTGGCAGCTGCTGTTCAGCTACGCGCACAACACCCAGGAGGTCACCTCCGCGACCAACGCCGCGACGATCGGCCAGTCGACGTCCGGCCACGTCAAGGACCAGTTCTCGGTGCTCACGAAATACACCTTCATCGACGGCAGCCTGAAGGGCCTTTCCCTCGGCGTCGGCATGCAATACGCCGGCAAGGCCCTGCAGGATTACCAGGGCACGCTCGCCCGCTACAATCCGAGCACGTCCTACCTCGAGGCGTTTGCCGGTTATCGCGTCAAGCTCCTCGGCTACAACACGGTCTTCCAGCTCAACGCGAAGAACCTCACGGAGCAGGACGACTTCGTCGGCTGGAAACCCTCCGGCACCGCCGGAGTGACCGCCACCGAGCGCTACAAGGTCCCGACCAAGATGCGCATCGCCCTGACCGTCGGCATCGACTTCTAAGCTTCGATCCGCCATCGGCCAGTCGAGGAGGGCGAGTTCTCTCGCCCTCCTTTTTCGTTGGCCCACGACTCCCGGCCCCACCACCGTTCCGCCCATGGCCCCGCCCGTTTCCCCCGTCTCTCTCGTGGAGGCGACGGATATCGCCGCCCCACCGGGAGTGTCCTGATCGTGGCTGCTCCCCTGCCATTCCACCGCAGGCTGATCTTCGCCGCGCTCCTCTCGGGCGCCGCGCTCGCGCTGATGCTCGGCCTGCTCGAGGGCGCGCTCCGACTCGCCGGCTTCGGCGCCTCGCCCCATTTCTTCCGCCGCGCGCGGCTGGCCGACGGCACGGAAATCGTCCGTGAGAACCGCGACTGCACCGCGCCGTTCTTCGGCCCGGCGCTCGCCCGCCGGCCGCCGCCCTTCCGCCTGCCGGCCGTCAAGGCGCCCGGCTCCGTCCGCATCTTCGTCCTCGGCAGCTCCGCGGCCATGGGCGATCCCGACGCCTCCTTCTCGATCGCCCGCCTGCTCGAGGCCATGCTGCGAACGGCGTATCCGAAAACGCAGTTCGACGTGGTCAACGCCGGCATCACCGCGGTCAACTCCCATCTCGTCCGCGGCCTCGCGGCCGACTGCGCGGAACTGCAGCCGGACCTGTTCATCGTCTACGAGGGCCACAACGAGGTCATCGGCCCCTTCGGCCCGGCGGGCGTCTTCGCGCCGTTCCTGCGCGGCGAAACCGCCGTGCGCGCCGCCGTCCGGCTCCAGGGCACGCGTTGCGGCCAGCTGCTCGCCGCTCTCGTCCGCCGGCTCGGCGGCCGCGACGGCCGGCCCGCGGAATGGGGCGGGATGCAGATGTTCCTCCGCCAGCAGATCGCCGCGGACGACCCGCGGCTCGACGCCGTGCGCGCGCATTTCCGCGCCAATCTCCTCGCCATCGCCGCCAGCGGGCGCGGCGCCGGCGCCGGCACGCTCGTCTGCACCGTCGCGACAAACGAGCGCGACTTCGCCCCGTTCCTGTCCCGGCACCGCCCGGATCTATCCGCGGCCGACCTCGCCGCCTGGGAGGCCGCCGTCGCGGCCGGCGACGCCGCCGAGCGCGCCCACGATCCGGCCGGCGCCGGGCGCGCCTACCGCGCCGCGCTCGCGCTCGACGACCGTCACGCCGATCTCGTTTTCCGCCTCGGGCGCGTCGCGCTCGAACTCGGCCGCGACGCGGAGGCCCGCGACCTGCTCGCCCGCGCCCGGGATCTCGACACGCTGCGCTTCCGCACCGACGCCTCGCTCAACCGGCTCATCCGCGAACTGCCCGCCGCCGATCCGCAGCTCACGGTGGTCGATCTCGCCGCCGCGCTCGCCGCCCAAAGCGCGCACGGCATCACAGGCGACGATCTACTCTACGAGCATGTGCACCTGACGTTTCGCGGCGCCTGCGAAGCCGCCCGCGGGCTTTTCCCCGCAGTCGTCGCGGACCTGGCCCGCCGCGGCCTGATCGCCGGCCCCGCACCCGCCGTCTTCAGCGAGGAGGAGGCCCGGCTGCGGCTCGGCTACTCGTTGCACGAGCAGGCCATGATCGCCGTGCAGCTGCTCGACCGTTTCCGGCGTCCGCCATTCACCGGCCAGCGCGACGGTCCCGCCCGCGTCGCCGCCTGGGAACGGCGCGTCGCCACGGCCACGACCCTGCTCGCCCGGCCCGACGCCACCGACGCACTGCGCGAACTCTCCCGGCGGACGCTGCTGCTCGCCCCCGACGACTGGATCGTCGCCCGCAATCTCGGCGCGATGTTCGTCGCGCGCAGCCAGCCCGCCGAGGCCCTGCCGCTGCTGGAGCGGGCCGCGGCCTGGATCGACGACGACATCGACACCCTCGTCGCCCTCGGCTGGGTGCACCGCGCGCTCGGGCATGGCGCGGAAGCCGCCGCCGCCTTCGACCGGGCGCGGCGGCTCGACCCGCGATATCCGGGAATTCCCGGCAACACGCAGGCCGTTCCCTAACCCTCCGCCGGCGCGCCCGCGGCCACGCCGGCTCCGGACGCCGGCCGCGGGCACGATGCGCCGTCGAACCACGTGCCCTCGACATACGTCGTCGTGGGAATCTCCGGCACGCCGTATTTGTTGTGGTGCAGCTGGCCCGCGAGGATCTCCACCGCGAGCGCCCCCACCGCCGCATGATTCTGCCGCACGCCGGCCGTCTTCCCGGAGAGGTCGTCGAGAAACACATCCACGAAGCCCACGTCCTCCGGCACGCGCAGCCCGAGCCCGGCCAGCGTCGACTGGAGAAACGACGCCTTGCTGACGAGCACCTCCGGCCGGTGCTTGCGGAACCAGCGCTGGAAGGCCGCGGGCGGCGCGACGACGTCGGACGGGCTTTCGTTCATCCACGCCTCGACCGGATCGCGGTCCGGGAAAAGAAAGATCGGGATGCGGTCGGCCGGCGCGAGGTTGGCCTGCTCGCAGAGGAAACCCGCGGTCCAGAGATGGTCGACGCTGTGGTCCCAGCCGCGGTGCATCACGAAGCCGATCCGCCGGTGGCCCGCGCCCATCAGCCGCTGCATCGCGAGGCGGATGATGCTGCACTGGTTGTTGGTCACGTTGTGCAGGCCGGGCTCGTGCGGGAAATAGTCGATCTTCACCGCACTGAACCGCGACCAGTCGAGGTGCAGCGCGACGTCGATCTCGCGCTGGTGCGAGGCGATGATGAGCCCCTTGATGCTGCGCGTCTCGAGGATGCGGCTGAGCCGCGCGTGCGTCAGTCCCGGCTCGCGCAGCCAGAAATGGTCGAGGCGGAAGCCGAGCTCCTCCGCCTTCGCCAGCGCGCCGGCGTGGAACTGCGGATGCGCCGTCACGTGCTTCCAGCCGAACCGCGTATTCCAATTCGTGATATAGGCGAGCGTCGGCGGATTGCGCCGCGCCATCACGTTGCCGCGATACGCCACCAGCGCCTGCAGGAACGGATCCGGCTGGTAGCCCAGCCGCGCCGCGATCGCCTGGATGCGCTCGACCGTCGCCCGCGGCAGCCGCGGATTGTTGCGCATCGCGAGCGACACGGTCGTGACATGCACCTTGGCTTCGTGCGCAATATCGGCCAGGGTTACGCGACGCTCGTTCATGGGGCGGCCCGAAGGCAACCCCATCGCGGCCCGTCTTCAAGTCTAATGTTAGCCTCCCCGGTGCCTTTGAGCCTGCTTCCCAGCCCCTAGCTTCAGCCTCGGCTCCGCCCCACCCCGCAATGACCTCCTCTCCGCCCCGCCTCTCCTTCATCGAAAAAGCCGGATACAGCGCCGGCGACGCCGCCGCGAACTTCGTGTTCATGTCGATGGTGCTGTTCCAGCTGAACTTCTACACCGACGTCTTCGGCCTCAGCGCGAGCGCTGCCGCCGCGATCCTGCTGTGGCCGCGATTGTGGGATGCCGCCTTCGACCCGATCATGGGCGTGCTCGCCGACCGCACGAAGACCCGCTGGGGCAAGTTCCGCCCATGGGTCCTCTGGACGTCCCTGCCGTGGGCGGTCGTCATGGTCCTCGCCTACACGACGCCGACGGGCTGGAGCACCGGCATGATGATCGCGTGGGCCGGCATCACGAACACCGTCCTCATGACGCTGTATTCGATGAACAACATGCCCTACTCCGCCCTCGGCGGCGTGATGACGGCCGACCTCAACGAACGCACCAAGCTCAATTCCTTCCGCTTTGTCGCCGCCAACATCGCCCAGTTCATCGTCGGCGGCCTCACGCTGCCGCTCGTCGCCAAGTTCGCCGTCGGCCATGACCGCCAGCACGGCTGGCAGGTCACCATGACGCTCTGGGCCTCGCTCTGCCTCGTGCTGTTCCTCGTCACCTTCTTCACCACGAAGGAGCGCATCCAGCCCGTCGCCGAGGTGGCCAGCTCGCCGAAACAGGACTTCCTCGACCTGCTCAAGAACAGTCCGTGGCTCGCGCTCGTGATCTACACCGCGTTCCACTTCGCGATGCTGACCTTCCGCGGCGGCGCGCACTACAACTACTACCACCATTACGCGGACAAGGCCGCGATGTTCGACTTCGTCGCCCGCCTCGGCCTCACCACGCCCGACCTCGCGCCGACCGGCAGCCTCGCCGACTGGATGGGCTACATCGTGCACGGCACGCGCGAAACCGCCGCGACGTCCAACGCCACCGACGTGTTCAACAGCATCGTCAACCTCGTCGGCACCGGCACCACCATCGTCTGCATCATGCTTTCGTCCGGCCTGTCGAAGCGCTTCGGCCGCAAGAACGTCGCCCTCGTCTGCTTCTCCCTCGCCGCCCTCAACGCCTTCGCGATGTATCTGCTCCCGCCCGACGCCACGTGGGGCATGGTCGCCCTGGCCTTCACCGGATCCGTCGTCTACGCGCCGACCTGCGCGATCATGTGGGCGATGTATGCCGATGCCGCCGACTACTCCGAGTGGCAGACGGGCCGCCGCTTCACCGGCATGGTCTTCGCCACGATCGGCTTCTCCCTGAAGGCCGGCCTCGCCCTCGGCTCCGCGGCGTTCCTCTGGAGCATGGCGGGCTTCTTCGGCTACGAGACCCACCTGGCCGACGCGCCCAACGCCATCGCCGGCTTCCGCGCGTGCTCCAGCCTCTTCGTCGGCCTGCTCTTCGTCGGCTGCGTGCTGTCCGTCGCCGCCTGCAAGCTGAACAAGTCCCTCACGCTCCAGATGGCCGCCGAGCTCGACGAGCGCCGCCAGAAGAAAGCCGCCGCCGCGACCGCCTGACCGGTCTGCGCGTCAGGCCTGCGCAATGACTGCATCGACGTTGTTCGCCCGCCTGCTCGCCGGCGTCGTGGCCGCCGCCACCGGCCTGGCCGCGGATGTCTTTGCCACCAACCCTTCCGCCGCAGCCCGTCACGGCGCCGCGCCGGGCGTTTACCGGAATCTGTTTTCCGAATATCTCGGCAAATCCGACGCCGAGGTGCGCGCGAAGATCGACGGTGCGTGGCGGCAGCTTTTCCACGGCGACGAGCACTCGCAACGGCTCTATTATCCGGTCGCCGGCGACATGGCTTACGTGCCCGACATCGCCAGCAACGACGTCCGCACCGAGGGTCTGTCCTACGGCCTGATGATCGCGGTGCAGCTCGATCATCAGGAAGAGTTCAACCGCATCTGGAAGTTCGCGAAACACGCTATGTTTCACGAATCCGGCCCGCTCCGCGGCTATTTCGCGTGGCACGCCACGTTCGACGGCCGGCCGCTCAGCCCCGGGCCCGCGCCCGACGGCGAGGAATGGTTCGTGATGGCGCTCTTCTTCGCCTCGCATCGCTGGGGCGACGGCGACGGCATCTTCGCCTACGGCGCCGAGGCGCAGGCGCTCCTCCGCTCGATGCTGCACAAGCACGAGGAGCCGGACCGCGGCGGGATCACCGCCATGTTCGACCGCGAAGCGCGGCAGATCGTCTTTACGCCCGATGCGTTCGGCGCCGGGTTCACCGATCCGTCGTATCACCTGCCCGCCTTCTACGAACTCTGGGCGCGCTGGGCCGCCGCGCCGGAGGATCGCGCCTTCTGCGCCGGACTCGCCGGCGTCAGCCGCGCGTTCTTCCGCCGCGCCGCGCATCCGCGGACCGGCCTCATGCCGGACTACGCGGAATTCGACGGACGCCCCCACGCGACGCCCGCGCCCGACCACGGCGATTTCCACTACGACGCCTGGCGCACGCTCGCGAATCCGGCGCTCGACTACGCCTGGTGGGGCGCCGATCCCTGGGCCGTCGAGCAGAGCAACCGCGTGCTGCGCTTCCTCGCGAGCCAGGGACCGGAGTGCCCGGACCGCTTCACGCTCGACGGCACGCCGGTCTCGACCGACGTCGCCTCGCCGGGCCTCGTCGCCATGAGCGCCGTCGCCGCCCTCGCCGCCGACCGCGGGATCGGCCGGCCGTTCGTCCAGCAGCTCTGGGACCTGCCGATCCCCGAGGGCCGCCACCGCTACTACAACGGCCTGCTCACGATGCTGGCGCTGCTGCAGGTGAGCGGAAACTTCCGGATCTACGGGCCGCCGCCCGCGCCCTGACGCCGCCGTATCCGCGGAGCGGTTTCGCTCCCGGTTTCAGGAAACGGCTTCGAGCTGCTTGAAGAAGATCGCATTCGCCCGCGGCGTGCCGTCGGGATCGAGCGCGTAGCCGGGGATGCCGCCGATGCAGGTGTAGCCCAGCCGTTCGTAAAGCGCCCGCGCCCCGCCCCGGCCCTCGCTCGTGTCGAGAAACAGCAGCCGGATCGCGCGCGCCCGGGCCTCCGCCTCGGCCGCCACCATGAGCGCGGTGCCCAGACCGCCGTGCCGGTGCGACGGCAGCACCAGCAGTTTCTGCACCTCGGCGCGGTGCCGGCCGTTGGGCCGCGACTCCGGCGCGAGCTGCACGGTCCCGACGATCCGCCCATCCGCCGCATCGCGCGCCACGAGCACGACCCTGGCGCCCGCGGCCGGGCCGGACACGACTCCGGCCCAATACGCGGCCGCCTCCTCCGCGGCGATGTCCGCCATGAAGCCGAGCGACGCGCCGCCCCGCACGCAGGCGATCAACAACGTTTCCAGCTGAAGCAGGTCCGCGGGCGCGGGCGGGTGGGACAGGGTTTCCATGCGGGAAGTCATGGCGCCGAGTATCCCGCAGCCGGCTTGTCCCGTCCAATATCCGTTCGCTATCGTTCCGGTCACCTCCCGCCATGGAACTCCGCCATCTCCGCTCCTTCGTCGTCACCGCGGAACTCGAGCACTTCGGCCGCGCCGCGCAGCGGCTCGCCATCGTGCAGCCCGCGCTGAGCCGGCAGATGCGCGAACTGGAGGACGAGATCGGCGCGCCGCTCTTCACGCGGCTGCCGCGCGGCGTGAGGCTGACGGCGGCGGGCCGGGCGCTGCGCGCGGAGGCGCGCGCGATCCTCGACCGCGTCGACCGGGCGGTCGGGCAGGCGCGCGACGTCGCCGCCGGCCGGACCGGCTCGCTGGGCATCGGTTTCGTGGATACCGCGATGCATGCGCCGGCGCTGCCCCGCCTGCTGGACGCGTTTCGCTGCCGCCAGCCCGGGATCCGGCTGGAGCTGCATCAGCGGACCTCGCTCGCCCAGGCCGACGGGCTGCGGAGCGGCGCGCTCGACGTCGGCTTCGTCTACCACCGCCCCGAGCGCCAGCCCGCGCTCGCGGCGCACCGGATCCTGGACGAGCGGATCGTGCTCGCCGCGCCCCGCGCGCATCCGCTGGCCGGACGCCGGCGCGTGCGGCTCGCGGAGCTGCGCGACGAGCCGTTCGTGTGGATCCCCCGGGCGCTCAGCCCGGCGTATCACGATCTCGTGTTCAGCGCCTGCGCGGCGCACGGCTTCCGTCCCCGCGTCGTCCAGGAAGGCGGCGCCGACAGCGCGATCCTGAGCCTCGTGGCCGCGGGCGCGGGATTGTCGTTCTGCCTCGCCTCGACGCGGCACCGCCGGCCGCCGGGCGTGGCGCTGGTCCCGATCGCCGACCTGCGCGCGGTGCTGCGGCTCGAAGCCGTGTGGCGGATGGACAACGCCAATCCGGCGCTGCCGGCGTTTCTCGCGGCGCTGCCACCGGAGAAAAAATAAGCGGGCCGCGCCGAAGCGCGGCCCGGTTGGGGGCTCCGGGCAGAGACGGTCCGCAAGGAGCGCGGACCCTGCCCGAAAGGGGAAGCGAAGCCGGCTGCGTTTATTCGTCGACCTGCAGGTTCGTGACGAACGCGATGCGCGTGCTGTCCGGAGACCAGGAGGGGACGTTGAGCGTGCCCTGACCGCCATAGACGTAGGCGATCACGCGCGGCGTGCCGCCGCCGGCCGGCATGAGCCGGAGGTAGGCGTGCCTGTAATAGGGATGCTCGTCCGGCCGCACGTCCGGTCCGTAGGAGATGAACGCGATCCATTTCCCGTCGGGCGAGACGTGCGGGAACCAGTTGTTGAACGCATCGTCCGTCAGCTGCTCCGGCGCGGTGCCGTCGGGCCGCATGCGCCAGAGCTGCATCCGGCCGGAGCGGGTCGAGTTGAAATAAATCCAGGCTCCGTCCGGCGAGAATTCGGGCCCGTCGTCGAGTCCGGGCGTGGTCGTGAGGCGGATCTCGTCGCCACCGGCCGCGGGGATCTTGTAGATGTCGTAGGCGCCGTCGCGGCCGCCGGTGAAGGTGAGCCACTGGCCGTCGGGCGACCAGCCGTGCAGGTAGGACGGCGAGCGGGGCGTGACCCGCTGCGGAGCGCCACCGGTGGCCGGCAGCGTGTAGACGACCGAGCGGCCCTCGTCGTCCGCGCTGTGGTGGCTGATGGCGAGCCGCGTGCCGTCGAACGAGAGCACATGGTCGTTGTTGTTCTTCACGGCGAAACCGGTGTCGAGCGGCGCCCAGCGCCCGGTCTTGAGATCGTAGGTGCGCAGCCGGCCCTTGTCCGGGCCGGTGCCGCTGATGTTCAGGATCAGCGTGCGGCCGTCGTGCATCCAGTTCGGCGCCTCGAACGGCTCGGCCGAGCGGCAGAGCAGCTGGAGCTGGCCCGTGTGGACGTTGAGCACCTCGAGCTGGCTGCCGATGTAGTTCTGATACGGACGGAATCCGACCGGCGCGGGCCGGATGATGCGGACGTCCTTGAAGATCGCCTCCTCCTTCACCGCGGGATTGTGCGAACAGAGAAAAAGGCCGACCTGCAGTTCGTCGCCCAGCGCGACATCGGCCAGCTGCGCGCTCTGGAAGATTTCGCCGTAGCGGGCGGAGGAAAACACATACGTGTCGCCGCGGCGCTCGAGCTGCACGACGTCGCCGCCGGTGAGCGCCAGCTTCACCTCGGCGGTCTCGCCGCCCTTCGTGCGGCGATACTGGATCGAGGTCAGCCCGTCGCCGTGCACGCACGCGTCGACATAAGGCGCATCGGCGTCGAGCGAGGCGCGCGCCATCCAGCCGTATTTGCGGTGCGGATCGACGCCCTGGCCGACGAACTCGACGCGGGCGCGGACGATGAAGTCGCCCTTCAGCGTGTTCCAGGCGAAGTGAAACTGGTCCGAGGGACCCCAGAGATTGATGCCGGCGGCGCTCATGCGGTAATGTTGCAGGGAGGAATCGTAACCGGCGGAGCCGGCGATGGCGGGGGCGCCGATATCGGCGTGATGCGAGAACTGTCCGACCGCGCCGTCAGCCAGGACGACGGCCGGCGCGAGGAGAAACAGGAGACAACAAGGGGAAAGTCTCATGGGGGTGATGTCGTGGAAAGACGCACGACCGTCCGGGAGGATGCGACCGGCATGATATATATATCCGGCGCCCGACAGACAACGCCCCGATTGTCGTCCCTGATTATCGCGACGCCGACGAAGCTTGAGCCCCGCCGGCCATGGCTGTTTCCTCCTCCGCACCCCGGGACACATGAGCACAGAACGTCCTTCCCTCGCCGGCCTGCGCATCGACCGCACCCAAGCCTCGCGCCGGCCTCTTCCCCTCGGGCTCGTCGCCGGCATCGCCACCGGAGTGCTCGTGCTCGCCCTGTTCGCCGCGTGGCTGGCGCGCCCCAAACCCGTCCTCGTGCGCACCGCCCCCGCCCGCGAAGTCTCCGCCGCCAGCGGCCCGACGACGCTGCTCAACGCCTCCGGCTACGTCACCGCACGCCGCGAGGCCACGGTCTCCTCCAAGGTCACCGGCAAGATCCTCGAGGTCCTCGTCGAGGAAGGCACGCCGGTCGAGGCCGGCCAGATCCTCGCCCGGGTCGACGCCTCCAACACCGAGGCGAGTCTCGCCCTCGCGCAGGCCCAGCTCGACTCCGCCCGCCGCGCGCTGGCGGAGACCGAGGCCAACCTCGCCCTCGCGGAACTCGATCTCCTCCGTCAGCGCGCCCTTGCCGCCAAGGGCACCATCAGCGCCTCCGACCTCGACCGCGCCGAGGCCGGCGCCCGCGCCCTTCGCGGCCGGCACGACCGGGAGCTCGCCGACATCGCCGTGGCCGAGCGCGGCCTCGACGTCTGGCGGCGGCAGCTCGACGACACGGTCATCCGCGCGCCGTTCGCGGGCGTCGTCACCTCGAAGAACGCCCAGCCCGGCGAGATGATCTCCCCGATGTCGTCGGGCGGCTTCACCCGCACCGGCGTCTGCACGCTCGTCGACATGAGCTCGCTCGAGATCGAGATCGACGTGAGCGAGAGCTACATCAACCGCGTCGCGGCCGGCCAGCCCGTCGCCGCCACGCTCGACTCGTATCCGGATTGGCGGATACCGGCGCGCGTCATCGCCATCATTCCCACCGCCGACCGGCAGAAGGCCACGGTCAGGGTCCGCGTCGGCTTCGAGCAGCTCGATCCGCGCATCCTGCCCGACATGGGCGTGAAGGTCGCGTTTCAAAGCACCGCGGGCGCCGCGCCCGCGGCCGCCCGCGCCGTGATCGTGCCGAAAGCCGCCGTCCGCCCGCACGAGGGCCGCGATTTCGTGTTCGTCGCCCGCGACGGACGCGCCGGCCGCCGGGCGGTGACGGTCGCCCTGCGCCACGGCGATGATCTCACCCTTTCCGCCGGCCTGGCCGGCGGCGAACGCGTCGTGATCGAGGGCCCGATGGACCTCGCCGACGGCACCCCCATCGCGGAGGCCGACCCATGAGCACCGAAGATCCCACCCTGATCCGGATCAACCGCGTCGAGAAAACCTACCGCCGCGGCGCGGAGGACATCCACGTCCTCACCGGCCTCGACCTCACCGTCCGGCGCGGCGAATTCCTCGCGCTCATGGGTCCGTCGGGCTCGGGCAAATCGACGCTGCTGAACCTCATCGGCGGCCTCGACCGGCCGACCGCCGGCTCGGTCGAGATCGGTGGCGAGCGCATCGACCAGCTGCCGGACCGCCGCCTCGCCGACTGGCGGGCCCGCCATGTCGGTTTCGTCTTCCAGTTTTACAACCTGCTCCCGGTCATGACGGCCGAGCGCAACGTCGAGCTGCCGCTGCTCCTCACCCACCTCTCCAAGGCCGAGCGGCGCGCGCACGTCGCCACCGCCCTCGCCGTCGTCGGACTCGCTCACCGCGAGCGGCATTATCCGCGCCAGCTCTCCGGCGGCGAGCAGCAGCGCGTCGGCATCGCCCGCGCCATCGCCACGGACCCGACGCTGCTCCTGTGCGACGAACCGACCGGCGATCTCGACCGCAAGTCCGGCGACGAGATCCTCAGCCTGCTCCAGGCGCTCAACCGCGAACACGGCAAGACGATCGTCATGGTCACCCACGATCCGCACGCCTCCGCCCGCGCGTCGCGCACCGTCCACCTCGACAAGGGCCAGCTCTCCGCCGACCACCCGGCGACCTGACCCCGCCCGCCGCCGCGCGCCGCCGACCCGGAAAACGCGAACGCCTCGCCGCCTGCACGCGCGCCGCGAACACCACGCCTGCCTCCGCCTCTGACGATGAAATTCCTCACCCTCGTCGCGAGTAATCTGAAACGGAAGAAACTCCGCACGCTGCTCACGCTGCTGTCGATCGGCGTCGCGTTTTTCCTCTTCGGCCTGCTCTGCGCCCTCAAGGAGGCGCTCGCCGGCGGCGTCAGCATGGCCGGCGCGGACCGGCTGATCACGCGGCACAAGGTTTCGATCATCCAGATGATCCCGATCAGCTACCGCACGCGCATCGCCGCGATCCCCGGCGTCGACGCCGTCGTCGACCAGACGTGGTTCGGCGGCATTTACCAGGACCCGAAGAACTTTTTCCCGAGCATCCCGGTCGATCCCGCCGGTTACCTCGACATGTATCCCGAGTTTCTCCTGCCGGCGAAGGAGAAGGAAGCCTGGCTCGCCACGCGCACGGGCGCGATCGTCGGCCGCGCCACCGCCACGCGCTTCGGCTGGAAGGTCGGGGACCGCATCCCGCTCAAGTCTCCCATCTGGCGGCGCGAGAATGGCGACGACGCCTGGGAGTTCGACCTCGTGGGCATCTACGACGGCGCCAAGAAGGGCACCGACACCTCGCAGTTCTTTTTTCGTTACGATTACTTCGACGAGGGCCGCGCCTTCGGCAAGGGCACCATCAGCTGGTTCACCATTCGGGTGAAGGATCCGGCGCAGGCCGACCGGCTCGCCGCGCGCGTCGACGAGGATTTCGCGAACTCCGCCGCGGAAACAAAGACGGAACCCGAGGGGGCGTTCGCCCAGGGGTTCGCCCAGCAGGTCGGCGACATCGGCACGATCGTCACCGGCATCCTCACCGCGGTGTTCTTCACCATCCTGCTCGTCTCCGGCAATACGATCGCACAAAGCGTGCGCGAGCGCACCGAGGAGATCGGCGTGCTCAAGGCCCTCGGCTTTCCCAACGGCCTCGTCCTCGGCCTCGTCCTCGCCGAGTCCTGTCTCATCGCGGCGCTCGGCGGCCTGCTCGGCCTCGGCGGCGCCTGGCTCATGACGGCCGGCGGCAGCCCCGCGCCCGCCCTGCTGCCGGTCTTCTACATCCCGCCGCACCAGCTCCTCGCCGGTGTCGGCCTGATCCTCGCGCTCGGCCTGGCCACCGGCGCGCTCCCCGCCTTCCAGGCCATGCGGCTCGGCGTCGCCGAGGCGCTCCGGCGTCAGGCCTGATGGACGGACAAGTCCGCCACGAGCCATCTCCAGTCCTCCGCTCCTCCAACTCGTTTTCGTCCTCCTTCGTCCTCCGGCCTCCTCACCGTTCTTCCGGGCCATTCGCCTCGCCCGCGGCTCCTCCCCTGCTCCCATGTTCAACTGGTTCACCCAAGTCGCCGCCATCACGCTCGCGAACCTCCGCACGCTCCCGGAGCGACGCGGCGCCGCCTGCGCCGCCGCCGTCGGCATCGCCGGAGTCGTCACGGTGCTCGTCGGCGTGCTTTCCATCGCCGAGGGCTTCCGCCGCGCCATGACCGTCTCCGGCGCTCCGGACGTCGCCCTCGTGCTCCGCAGCGGCGCCGACGCCGAGATGACCAGCGGTCTCAGCCGCGAGGATACGCGCATCATCGCCGACGCCCCCGGCCTCGCCCGCGACGGGGCCGGCCCGCTCGCCTCGCCCGAACTTTTCGTCATCATCAACCTGCCCAAGCGTTCGACCGGCACCGACGCCAACGTCCCGCTGCGCGGTGTCTCGCCCGCGGCGTTTCCCGTGCGCGGCCATCTCCGCCTCGTCGCCGGCCGGAGCTTCGAGCCCGGTCGCAACGAGCTCGTCGTGGGGGCCGGCGCCGCTCGCCAGTTCGCCGGCCTCGACCTGGGCCGGACGCTCCGCGTCGGTCAGAACGAATGGACGGTCGTCGGGATCTTCACCGCCGGCGGCGGTGTGGCCGAATCCGAGATCTGGACCGACGCCGCCGTGCTCCAGCCGGCCTACCACCGGGGCGACACCTATCAGGCTGTCTACGCCCGGCTGTCTTCCTCGGGGGATTTCGCCGTGTTCCGCGACGCGCTCACGACAAATCCCCGCCTCAACGTGAAGGTCGTCCGCCAGGCGGATTTCTACGCCGAGCAGTCGACGGCCGTGACCGGATTCATCCGGGGCCTCGGCGTCGTGATCGCGGGCTTGATGGCGCTCGGCGCGCTCTTCGGCGCGCTCAACACCATGTATAGTTCCGTCTCCGCCCGGACGCGCGAGATCGCGACGCTGCGCGCGCTCGGTTTTGGCTCCGGCCCCGTCGTCGTCTCCGTGCTGCTCGAGTCGCTCGCTCTGGCGCTGGCCGGCGGCGCAGTCGGCGCGGCGCTGGCCTACTTCGCCTTCGACGGCTTCACCACCTCGACGATCAACTGGCAGACGTTCAGCCAGGTCGCATTCGCCTTCCGGGTGTCCCCGCAGTTGCTGGGGCGCGCCATCGTGTGGGCGGCGGCGATCGGCGTGCTGGGCGGCCTGTTTCCCGCGATCCACGCCGCGCGCATCCCGATCGCCGCGGCGCTGCGCGAGACGTGAGCGCACCGCGCGCGCTCCGGACGCGACGAAGCCCGGCACCAGAACAGGCGGCCGGGCTTCGTTTCCGAAACGGTTTCGACTGCGCACCCGCATGGGCGTCTGTCTGTTGGCGGGCCAAATGTCTGAATAGCTGCTAAATGGTCTTAAATGGTTTGATGTCGCTTTAGAACGGGCAGTTCTCCGCAACTATCAGCAGGGTAGTATGTTTAAAATCGCTCAACTTCATCCGAGGAACTATTCCCGTATTTCGGGCGTCGAGTCCGTCACGACGTGACCTGAGATGTCGGCAAGATCAATCCCCCACCTTTTTACGAGGGGAAATGACATTTGAGAGTCCTTAGCCAAACAAATCGCCCGCCAGTCAATATTACACGTCGGACGATGAGTGGTGGAGGTGAGGGGAGTTGAACAACACGGCTTCCTAACCCAAACGCTTGGAACCAAGCGGGCTTCCGACTTTACGCCGCCGCCCAACACAGCAATAGACCCACAAATGGCTGCTACTGCCTGTCCGCTGTTGGCTCAGGTTGTGACCAACTGGCACAAGCTACCTGATGCTGCCAAGCAGGCAATTTCGTCACTGGCGGCACTTCAGGCAAAGAGCGGCTAGAACTTTCTAGGCCTTGTGACTGCTATTCGTCAACCAACCAAAACTAAGTCTCCATGCCAGCGGTTCGCTTTCCGACTTAGTGTCCTCGCCGCTACTCGTGCAGTTTTAGCTTCATTCCGGCACTAATAAGTTAGCTGCGAGTTGTCTCGAAATGACCTGGGGCGCCTAGGCAGGCGCGTGCCATCATACGCGAAACCCTGAAGACTTTCCGAGTTAGATTTAGCTGAGCTTGATTAAACCATTCGTGCTCTGCAGGTTGAGGCTAGGTAATACAGTAAGGTGAGGGAAGGTGAACATGGTTTCAGCTAGTTAATCTGCCTGGCTGGGCTGCACTATCCGCCCCCTGAAAAGGGGTTAAGTGTGAACGGGTTGGGTAGTAATGCATCGTCTAGGGGAGTATTATTTCGCAGGTGCGAAGCATCTTGGTGTAAAAAATTAATTATTAGTATATTATAAAAGTTTTCATGTGCGGAATTTCGGGAAATGTCCGCAAATTCCCCAAAAAGTCTCGACATGATAAGAATCTGATGTGAAAAACTGGTAACAACCAGCCTAGACCTTGCGATCCATGAAATCGGCCCCAAACGTCCGTAATATCCCAACGAACCGAGTCGCACATTTTAGGCGCCTAGCTGTGCTGTCGGTTGCAGAGTTGGAAAAGCATTCAAATGTCTCTACCAAAACAATTACGCGAGCTGAACACGGGGATGGTAAACTCTCCGAGCGCACCCGTTTACGCCTTCACGATGCCTTGAGAAAGGCCCTCAGGGAAAAAGGCGTAGTAAAGGATCTTAAAATTGACGAGGTATTTCCTAAATAAATCAAGTCGAATGGTTTAGGATTTGACCGTCGTTGATTCACGCAATAGAAAGGAGGATCGTATGGCATTAGTGAAAGTCCGAGTTTTGAAAACACGCCTAGGGGGACTCCCTCGCTTAACGTTGGATGATGCTAGAGTGCGATATGGACTTTCAAAGCGGCAATTCGATGCCTTGCGCGGTGTTAAGAGTGGTCACGATAAAAAAGGAACGACGCGTAGCCACGCACTTAGCGTTTCATAGAGTTAAGTTACTCACAAATTATTGACAGGGATTCCCTACTTAGGCATAGGGTGGTTTGCGTGTTGCTGCCGGCACGTAGATTAGCCCTCGATGACCTCAAGGCGTTTCAATAAAAAAGCCTTCATATCCCAAGTCTTCATCAATATCCCCTATGGTGAAGATTATGAGAAGCTTCTGCTCGCTTACACCTGTGTAATAGTGGCACTAAGGCGCATTCCGCGCTTGGCTTTTGAAGCGACGGAGGGCGGTAAATCCCGCTTGGATAAGATAATGGATTTACTGGAGACCTGCCAGCTATCCATACATGACCTTAGCGCAGTTGAGGGGCATCCCACTGAGGAGCCTGGGCCGGATGGGAAGCCACGAAAGCTAATTCGGTTTAACATGCCGTTCGAGCTTGGGCTGGCCTGTCACATTAAGCGCCAATATGCAGGACGGAGGAATTATGAGTATTTTGTTTTTGAGGCCGTAAAATATCGGATTCATAAGACGCTTAGCGATTTGCTGGGTGTCGATACCAAGGCCCATGAGATGAATCCAATCATGCTGATTAGTGAGGCGTTGGATGCGTTTCATGGCGCATCCAACCTCCCGATCAATGGACTAAATGCGGCAAATGTCACCAAGCTCTATATGATGCTAGAGGCCGAGGCGGAGAGGCTGAAGATTGCTAATAATAAAAAATCACTCTTTAAGGTTTCTATATATGTGCCGCTGGTCGCATATGCAATTGAGCAAGCCAATATACTGCTCGAATAGAATCTGACTATCGCGGCTTTTCGATTTCAATCGGTGCGCCGAGAATCGGCGCACCGCGCAATGAATCATGAGAGCGAACCCCATAAAGACGTGCCCATAGAGCCGGTGAGACTAGGATGTGGACCTAGCTGAAGTAACCGACGGTTCGTATAATTTCTCTTTTGCGATGCACCTCAGTCCTGTGTTGATTATGTCATCGAGACCACATCCGGAGACACATCAAAGATGTGCCGACCGGAAAATTCCAGGGCAGTCGTATAGATTAGGCGATGACAACGCCTGACTCCACTACGCACGCCGCAGAACTCATCTCGCTTCAGATTGCATCCCAGCGCCGCAGAATATCACTACGAGGGCTACCCTGATTTTGTCGGGCAATCGGACACCGGGAAAAATCATAACAGTGTTTAATTATTACTTCGTAGGTTCTTTGGCGGCAATTCTTTATTAGTATTAGCGTTGAGTCCTTGGTTAGATATTAAGTCCTGTGATCGATATCCCGCATAGTGCGTGTTTTGCAAGTAGCTAACTATTAATTCTCAATGATGTGAGCGATGCTGATTAAGAATATTTAGATTTCTCTCGGAAATTTGCGGCCCTCTCACGGATGATGTGAGTATGGGCAACGACGGCCAATCTCCCTCAGTTGGACCTCTGCCTGTGCCAAACGATGACAACCGATCACAATGAGGCATCCAGAGATGCGACCACGCCAAGGCTAGCCGCCTTCAAAAAAGCCTACGACGCGTTTAACGCGCACTTCTTCGGCTATTACTGTCGACGGTTCCGCGATCTGCACGTCGCGGAAGACCTAGCTCAAGATTTTTGGCTATCGGTCTTCCGACGCATTCCGACCGACAAGCTCGGCGAGATTCGACTACTTCAACAGCGGGCCAAGGAGGTCGCGGTCGACTACATCCGTCGCAGTAGCACACGGGCATTTGTGGAGTTTCGCGACGAAGTGCCGGAGGCTCCGGGAGCCGTTGCAACCGAGGATGCCGCCAGTGAGGCCGCCCAGCAGGGCTTTTGGGCCATGGTTCCGGACGTGAATTTGACCCCACAGCAGAAAACCGTATTCTGGATGAATAAGCGTCTAGGATACACTATGGAGAATATCAGCCAAAGATTGTCCGTGCCGGTCTCAACGATTGGAGGCTGGATCGCACGAGCGATGGCCGAGTGTAAGCGGAGCCTTAACAAGGAGAGCTAAATGAATAACGTGCCCAATTTCACTGAGAGGGATATCGACAATCTTGTTCGCAGCTTCGGCAAGCCTGGGCCGGAACATGTTCGGACCCAAGTCATGACCAAAGTAGCGCAGATGGATCGGGAACTGACGAAGGTCCCGTTGCAGATCGAACCACGCAAGCAGCAGAAGAAGCGGGGCGGTCGCCAGCGTGACTAAGTTTTGCTGGGTTCCTCTTTGGCCTTGTTGATTGTGATTTTCGCGATGTTGACGCCAGAGCGCGCATACGCCGGGTGATCGGCTTCCGTGAGGCTGACGAGACGCTGCGAGGCTAAGAGCCGAGCAATCTCCCCAAGACCCCGGCCGCAAATTTCAATCGAGACGAGTTCTCGGCTGTTACCGTGGATAACCAATGTCTCCGGGGACGGCATCTCGACTAGCCCAACATAGGCATACGAGTAGGACCATTGCTGCCCAGAGCGTGAGAACAGGCTAAAGCGTAGCTGTGGCTCCCGCTCGGCGGCAAACAGGCGCGGCTCGCTGACGGCCGCCGGTATCGGGGCCGCTGGCGGCGCGGGGCTCTCGGCGGGAGATTGTCGAAAGATGGGAGTTGGCGGAGGCAGGGGACGCGCTGGCACATTGCTCCCGAGTTGTGCGGATACCTGGGGAGATCCTGAGCGGTTGGTTTCCATGTTAGCGTTTGAGACCGTGCTTCTGGTGATTCCTGCGGGCTAGCGTTTGAGCTACGTGCGCACGCAGGGCTTCGACAGGGACGACAAATTGCGGGTGTGCCTTTAACGGCGCCGTCGGCTGGACACTGCGCGTCTGCGTGGCAGCAGGAGGGGTGGCCGGCGCACGGGTGACGGCTGGAATCTTCTTCGTGGCAGTCTCGATCGTTGGAATTGCGCGAGGCTGAATCGTCGTCGCACGACTAGAGCATATTAAATAATACTATAGCCGCAAGCCGCAAACCAACCGGCGGCGTCTTGGGCGCGGACCTGGCGCAGGGCCGCAGCGATGGCGTGTTGGAGTTTTCCTGCGGTGCGGGCTTCGCTGGC
>Ga0222421_100239_pt1 | contig 28855 bp, 20 predicted proteins | sample 3A1ome_2_FD_182473 | JGI IMG/M metagenome (GOLD analysis project Ga0222421, IMG submission 182473) | Enriched microbial communities from leaf-cutter ant dump, University of Wisconsin, Madison, United States - 3A150A (version 2) | ecosystem: Environmental > Terrestrial > Nest > Insects nest > Nest... | reverse complement strand
CAACGCGCCGTCGCGATCGACCACGAGCGCGGAACGATACCCCACCGCCACGTTCACCGCGTCGCGCAGAAGCAAGGCCTCCTCCGGCACGACGACACCGTCGCCGAACTGGCTGCTGCTGTCGTCACCCAATCCCCGCAGCACACCGTCCGTGCCGACCATCAGGATCGAGCCCTGGCCGCCATCGATCGTGGCCACGCCGCCCGCGATCCGTCGCGGCACCGTGCGATCCACTTCGGCCGCACCGCTGAAGTCGTCACCGCCTGCGGTCCAGAGCGTCCCGTCGGATTTCACGAAAAGGCTCTCGTAGCCGCCCGCGCGGATCGCCGTGACCGCGGTCGCGTCCAGCATCGGCACCGGGGACAACTGGTTCGCGGTCGAGCCGATGCCGAGTTGTCCGTTGCTGTTGTTACCCATGCCCCAGAGGGAGCCGTCCGCGCGGATGAAAAGACTGTGCTCGGTGCCGGCCGAGATCGCGGTCACGCCGGTCACCGGCTGACCGTCCACCAGCACGGGCACCGGGGTGAGCCGGTTTTCCTGGGTGCCGTCGCCCAGGGCGCCTTTGGCATTGGAACCCATCGCCCAGAGCGCCCCGCCTTCCTTCAGGAAAAGACCATGCGCATCCCCGGCCGCGATCGCCGTCACGCCCGTCGTCACCGGCACCGGCCAATGCTGTTCCGCACCGGTGCCGTCGCCGAGCTGCCCTTTGTTATTGTTGCCCGTGGCCCACAGGCTGCCGTCCTCCTTGAGGATCAGGGTGAATCCGCTGCCCGCGCTCACGGCCTTCACGCCGGTGGCAATCTGCGCCGGCACGTGGTGCGTGGCGAGAGTGCCGTCGCCGAGCTGGCCGTAGCTATTGCCACCGGTGGCCCACAACGTGCCGTCCGTCGTGATATAGAAGGTCTGCTGCGCCCGCGCGCTGACGCTCTTCACCCCGGACGCGAGCTGAAGCAGCTCGGGCACGGCCTCCTCGGGGCCCAGCCCGAGCTGGCCGCTGCGGTTGTCACCCATGCCCCACAGCGTGCCGTCCGCCTTCAGGAAGACACTGTGGGTTGCGCCGATCGCCGCCTGCACCACCGTGCCCGCGATCGCCTTCGGGGTCGTCCGGTAATAATCGCCCGCCCCGAGCGGTCCCCGCGCCCACAGCAGGTTGGTCAACTGCGTCCCGGCCGTGACCGTGAGGGTCGCGATGTCGCTGGTGACGCTCCCGGCCGCCGTGGTCACCGTGACGGAATAGCCGCCGGCCTGCGCCTCGCCGACATTATACAACGTGAGCGAGGAACCGGTCGCCCCCGAGATCGCCTGGCCGTTCCGATACCATTGATAGGACACGTTGCCCTCGGCCTGCACGCCGGCGGCGAAGGTCACGCTCCCGCCGGCGGCCACGGTCTGCGCGACCGGCTGGCGGAAGATCGCCGGCGCCGACAAGTCCGGCAGCGTCGTCGCCGACCGCAGCACGGAATCGCCCGCGGAGGTGACGTGGAGATGTCCCTGGAACCGCGCCACGCCGGTGACGGAGGCCGTGACCGGCACCGGGCACGCCGCCCACTGGTCGCCGTCGCTCGACACGAGCACGACCGGCAGGAGATTCTCGCCCCAGGCGTTGCTGAACGATCCCGTCGCATAATACCGGCCGTCGGCCAGCACCTGGATGCCGGTCAGGTTGTTCCAGTTGTCGCCGTTGTCGGCCCGGTCGTTCCAGGCCTGACCGTCCGTCGAGTGGAGGATCGTGCCGTTGGCGCCGACGACGGTGAAGCGGCCGTGATGGTGCACGACTCCGTTGAACGAATACGCCGAATAGTCGGGCACCACCGCGAGGGTCCAGGTGACGCCGTCGCCCGACGTCGCCGTGACGGGGAAATACGTGCCGCTGTAGTTTCCCGTGCCCGAGATCCCGCCCACGGCCAGATAGATGCCGTGCCCCTGCGCCACGTCGTAGAAATCCACCGTGCCGGTGAACGGCGTCGACCATCCGATCGGCACCACCGAACTCGTCGCCTCGGCCAGCCGGGTCGTCCAGGCCACGCCGTCCGGCGAGGTCAGGATCGTGCCGCCGCCGCCCACGGCTACATCGAGCCCGTCGAACGCTTTCACCGCATACAGCGGCGTGCTCACGCCGCTTGTCCGCGCCACCCAGTCCCTGCCGTTGGCGGAGGCGCGCATCTCGCCGTTCTGGCCGACGACGATCAACTCGCCGCCGGCCTGCGCGCCCGCGTAGAAATCGTTGGTCGTCCCGGTCGCGACCGGCGCGAAGGTCGTGCCATCGTCCGACGCCAGCATCGTGCCGCCGTCGCCAAACGCATACAGCGTGTTTCCCAGCACCCGCAGGCCTTCGAGCCAGGTCACCGACGGCGCGACGTTCTGGTAGCCCAGGCCCGCCGGCACTTCGAACGCCGTTCCGTCGGTCGAGCGCACGAGGCAGCCGCCGGAGAGATTGCCGTAGATGGCGTCGGGCCCGGCGAAGAGACGGTAGACGCCGCCTTTCAGTGTCGTCGGCACCTCGGTCCAGGTCGCGCCGTCCGCCGACCGGGCGAGCACCGGTTGCGAAGCGCCATCCACATAGGTTTCGCCGCCGGCCACGAAGACGCCGTTGCGATACGCGACCGCGTAGATGTCCACCGACGAAGCGGGATCCGTCAGGAGCGTGTCCTCGCTCCAGGTCAGTCCGTCGCTCGAAGTCAGCAGGCAGTTGTCCCGGCCGACGGCCACGAATTTGCCGCCGCCGGCCGCGAGTCCCAGCAGAGAACCCGACGCGGACACCCGCCACGTCCAGGTCAGTCCGTCACTCGAGGTGATCACATTCCGGCCCGAGATCGCCACAAACAGTCCGTTGACGCAGACGATCGCCCGGCTCGCGGAGAAATCACCCCATGAAACCGTCCAATGGCTGCCGTCGGTCGACACCGCCGCCGCGTTGGCGCCCACGGTCACATACTTGCCGTTGCCGTAGGCGATCGCGCCGAAGGAAATGTAGTCCGGCAGGCCCGCGCCGGCCGTCCACGTCAGTCCGTCGGCCGAGACATACGCGCAGCCGTTGCCCACCGCGACGAAACGGCCGGCGGCAAACGTCACCGCGATCAGCGGCGGGCGGCCGGCGATCGTCGCCAGCGTCCAGGCGACGCCGTCGGTCGACGTGAGTGCGTAGCCGGCGGCGTTGAGCGCGACATGCACGCCGTTGCCATGGGCGTAGCCGGTGAAATTGCTGCCCTGCGGTTTCGGATTCAGCCAGGTCCACCCCACGTCCGGTTCCGCCACCTGCGTGTAGATCCCGATGAGGCTTTCCCGGGAGAGCCCCGAGAAGAGACCGCCCAGCGTGAGATCGATCTCCGCCAACGGATCGAAGGTGCCGGTCGCCACCGGGGCCAGTTCGGCGCGCAGGGAGAACTCCGGGGCAAACAGCGGCGCCGCGCAGAACAACGGACCGCCCTCGCCGAAGGAGACGAAGCCGTCGAACGACTGCTCGACTTTCGCCAGCGCCGCCCGGAACTCCGCCTCGGTCGCATAATCATCGGTCGTTTGGAGCATGAACAGGCGTTGCACGCCGGCCGCGCGGTTCCGGATCGCCGTCGAGGCCAGCCGGTAGGTTTGCGCGAAATCGAGAAACGCCGCGCGCGCGGCCAGCCGCTCGTCGAGGCTGCCGGCCTTGAACAGATCGGGATTGTCGGCGAGCACGCGCTGCAGCGAGAGGAGATCGCCCATCGCCAGCCGGCGCACCGCCTCCATGTCCACGCTCAGGTTCTGCCCTTGGAGGAAATGCGCGGCAAACTCCCAGGCGAACAGCGTCGCCCGCGCCGTAAGCACGTCGGCATAGTCGATGGTCAGCGTCAGCGGCGAGCCGGTCTCGGCCGGCGTCAGGGTCAGCAGAAAATCCGGGTTGGTGACCAAGGCCAGGTCGGCCCGCGCCGCCACGCTCACCGGCACCAGCGTGTCGTGCCAATAGGCCGCGACTTCCGTGAGATTGCGGCCTTCCGGCAGCACCGGGTTGCCGTCGGCATCGCGGGTCGGCTCCGCGGTCCAATCGTAAAGATCCCGCCCGGCCGACTCCACGCCGAGCCGGTCGAGCAAGGTCTGGGAGGACGCCGCGCTCTCGACCGCGAAGCAGCGGGTGAAGCCCCGCAGCGCCGCCGCCGTCTGGTTCGTCGGATCGAGCGCGAGCGCCGCGCTGAAATGCGTCTGGGCCGACGGCAGGTCGTGCGCGGCGAGTGCCGTGCGACCGGCGGCGATTTCATCGGCGGCGGTGGACGCGAACGCCGGGACGATCAGCCAACCTGCGAACAGGAGAGCGAGGAGGTGTTTCATGACGGGCGGGGAGTTGAAGGACGGGAAGCGGCCGGACGTTTCGTCCGGTCCGGGGAAGGAAGCTGGGCACGCCACTGCCCGGCGTGCGGGCCAGCGAGCCACAGGCCGATCTCGGCGGGCGCGTCCGTCGTCCCGGCCACCGTGGCCCGGGACAGCACGAGCACGCCGTCCGGCTGCAGCCGGGCCGACGCCGCATCGATCCGCACCGCCGACGGCCCGCCCAGCAGGACGCAGACGTCGCGCAGGGAAAAATCCTCCCGCCGGCCGAGCGTGCGCAGCGCGCGCGCGACCTGCGCGCCCTGCGCCGGCAGATCCTCCGCCGCCCGCAGGTCCAGCGTCACGCCTTCGAGCACCGTCGCCGGCCGCCAGGCCACGCGCAGAAATCCCTGTTTGCGATATTCGAGGCCGATGCGCGCGACCTGGATCCGCCCCACCCGCCGGCCCGAGCCGTCCTCGAACAGGTTGAACGCCACCTGCCGCGCCTCCGGCAGCCCCGACGCGGCGCCCGCCGGATCCGCCGCCCGTCCGATCCCGAGCGCCGCGAGGAGCAGGATGACGACAAATCCCCGGCCTGAGAGGCCACGATCCACGCACGTCGAGACGCAGGCCCGTGAGGACATGAGGTATCCGGGGCGCTTGAAACCGGAGTTTCCGGTTTGCGAAAAAACTGTGCTAACATCGATCCAAATCAGGCACTTCCCCTACATGATAATAGGGCCTTATCCGCAGAAGAAGCCGCGCGGCGGCGGCACATGGTCCTAAGGCGCACGGCCCCAATGTGCTAAGGGCCGACCGTGAGCGTGGCTGCGGCACTGGTCGCGGAGCCGACGGAATTGGCGACTTTCACGGTGTAGCCGCCGGCCGAGGCCGCGGTGACCGTCGCGATCGTCTGCTTCGCCGTCGTCGCGCCCGCGATCGCCTTGCCGTCCTTATACCATTGATACGACAGCGGCGCCGCGCCCGTGGCGACGACCGAGAAGGTGACCTTGCCGCCTTTCGCGACCTTCGCGCTTTTCGGCGCCGTCGCGATCGCGGGCGCCCGCAGCGCGGCGCCCTTGGCCACGACGACTTCATACCACAGCGTCGCGCCCGAGGAACCCGCGGCGAACTGACAGCGCCCGTCCGCCAGCGCCTTCACGGCCACGGCGGTCTTGCGCGCGCCCCTGGCGTCGAGCGCCCAGACGCTCACGCCCGAGGCGGCCGCGGGCAGCGTGACGGTGAGCGGCACCACTTCGACGAGCGTGGGCGCGCCGCCCCAGTTCGTGCCGAGCGAGGATTTCGTCGCGTCCGTCCACTTCCAGCCGGTGTTGGCGGTGTTGCCCGTCACGACCAGCACGCCGCGGCTCCCGGCCGGGTCGAGGAAACCGCTCCCCGCGAGCAGCGTGAGTCCGGCGGTGCACCAGTCGTTGCCCGTCGTGCCGGGCTTGAACACCACGCCCTGGCCGAAGGCGAACGCACGCGCCTTGACGAAGCCGACGACCGCCTTGGTCTTCGGTGTGTCGATCGTCACACAGCCCTTGCCGGCCACGCTCGTGTCCCACGTGAGCTGCTGCGTGTCGGACCCGAGCTTCGCCGCGGCGGGCGCGGCCGGCAGCGTCGTCTGCCCGGTGGCGTTGGCGCCGACGGCGAGGTTGAAACGTTTCTGCAGCGTCAGGCGCGCGGGATAGCCGAGCGTGCCGCCGTCCACGATCGACCAGGCGGTGCCGCGCTCCGCGATGGAGGCGATCTCGTCGTCCGGCCGCAGCCGCAGCGAGAACTCCGTTTTCGCGGCGGAGACGTCGCCGCGGCGGAAGAGCGACGCCGCGAGGAGCAGGTTGGCCATCTTCGCGGGATGCGTGTCCTGACCGAAGAAATCGGATACGTAGCCGCGGTTCCAGTCGGCGCTGCCGGCGCCGTAGTCGAAGAACCAGAGGCCGTCCCAGTCCTGCAGGCCGGCGTAGGCCGCGAGGAGCAGCGGCGCCTCCGCGCCATACTGGTTGGGCGAGGCGTGCTGATACTCCGTCACCATGTGCGGCTTGCCCTTCACCCGCTGGACGGCGAGGCCGGTGAGGGTGTTGTCGAGCGCGTTGACCATGGAGATGTTTCCGATGGTCCAGTTGTTCGGGTCCCATGCCGTGCCGGGAAACTGCGGGTGCTGCCAGTAGGCGTGGGTGTCGACGACATCGAGCGCCGCCTGGAGATTGGGCGAGCTGGTCGAGACGATCGTGCCGAAGACGAGGCCCTTGTAGCCGAGCGTGGTCTTCACGTAGTCGCGCATCGTCTTCCAATAGGCGGCCTCGGTGTCGACGAGGTAGCGCACCCAGTCGCGCCGCTGCCCGGGCAGGCTGCCGCCGGCGCGGCCGACGATGGGGATGTTGCCCTTCTCCAGCGAGACGCCGCTGGCGAACGTGCCGAGCGCTCCGCCGGTCTGGAACGTCGCGGCCGCGAACCACACCGTGCCCTTGGTCATGCCGAAACCGCCCAGGTTCAGCCGGAGACCGCCGGCGGTGACGGGCGCGATGAAGGTCGCGGTGTAGCGTTTCCACGCGGTGCCGAGCGTGACGCTCGCGAGCGACTGCACGGTGTCGTAACTCGTCGGGCCCGCATAACCGAGCGCAGCGTCGAGCGGCATCGCCGTGCTGGCCTTCGCCCAGAACGACACGGTGTAGAGCTGGTTCTTCGTGAGCGAGAGGCCGGCCTGGTTCACCTGCACGGCCCAACCGGCCGTGCCGGGCGTCGCGACCACCACCTTCAGGCTGGGCTTGCCGCCCGTGTAATCCCTGGTCACCGCGTAGGTGCGGACGGCGGACACGTTCTCCTCGACGTTCCAGCCGCTCGTCCCGTTCGCGAAATCGGCGTTCTTCAGGAGATTCGGCCCGAGCGCCTGATTCACCGCGCCCCAGGCCGTCTGCACCGCGGAGGAGCTGGCGTAGCGTTTCTTCAGCCAGGCGTTCCAGCTGGTGCGCAACCCGGTCTGGTAGCCGGAAGGGAGCGCCTCGAGGCCGCCGTCGAGCCACTTCTCCACGAAGCCCATCTCGTTGTTGATCTCGACGAACGCGACCGCCGGATTCTGCGCCAGCGGCACCTTGGAATACGGATCGGGCGCGGTGAGCAGCTGCTTCGCGAACTGCTTCTGGAGCGCGAGGGCCTTGGCATCGAAGAAACCGAGCACGTGCTGGTCGCCCCAGTCCATCGTCTCCACTTCCGCCGGCAGTCCGTCCGAGGCGAAATACTGGCGGCCCGCGAGCAGGTTGAGGTCGACATAGAGGCCCTGCGCGGCGAGCCGGGAGATGAAATACTGCAGGCGGTCGAGCGCCTTCGGCCGCAGCTTCGACGGATCCGCCTTCGTCGCACCGCCCCAGCTGTTCGCCGTGTAGCTGACGAGGCACGCCGACTCCTCGCCCGCCATCCACGACGCATCGAGATGATGGAGACGCACGGCGTTGACGCCGAACTTGCGCAGGCGCGCGGCGACCGCGTCCGCCATCGTCTTGTCGGGAAACGCCGCGCCCGCCACGCAGTTCACGCCGAGGAAGCGCAGCCGGGCGCCGTTGGAGGAGAAGCGGCCGTTCGCATCGACCGTCACCCAGCCCTTCGCGCCGGCCGGGGCCGGCGTCCACGACGCCAGGCTCGTGATCGTCGCGGAGCGGTCGTCCCAGGGCGGGGAAAACGCCTGCATCGTCTGGGCGCGCGCCACGGGCGCGAACGCGGTCAGGCACAACGCCGTCGACAGGATCCGGGGGACATTCATGGGGCGGACCGACTCTCCGCCCGCCATGCGCCGGGGTCAAAGCCGCAATGCCCCAATCATCCCCTGCCCCGCGCGCCGGGCCGGGCTCAGTCGAGCGGCGTCAGCTCGACCTTGCGGTAGAACACCTCCGCGCCCTCGGACTGGAGCAGGATCCTGCCGCGGCGCACGCTGGCCCGCGCGCCCTGGTTCACGCGGTGGCCGTTGACGTAGTGCTCGATCGTGTCGCCGCGGGCGACGATCTCGATCGTGTTCCACTCGCCGCGCGGACGCTCGAAATCCTCCGTGCGGAAGACGTGCTTCATGCCCCACGCCTGCTCCTCGCGGTTCGGCGAGGTCACGTCCGCGCCCGCGACGCACCAGAGGTCGCCGCAGTCGCCCTCCTGCACCTGGCACTCAATCGACGTCGGCCAGACACGGTCGGCCGCGTCCTCGGGAAAATGATACAGCACGCCGCTGTCGCGCTTGCCCGTGGCGCGCGGCGCGTATTGGGCCGTGCCCCACTTGAACTCCACCGTGAGCCGGTAGTTTTCGTAGCTCCGCTTCGTCGCGATGTAGCCGAAATCCTCGCCGCGGATGTGGATCGCGCCGTCCTCGACCGTGAAGTTGCCGTTGGGATCGCGGTCGCGTCCGTGTTTCTCGAGAAACGAATACCAGCCGTCGAGATCGCGGCCGTTGAAGAGCGCGACCGCGGGCGCGGCGGGGGACGGCGCCGCCGGGGCGGGCGCCGCGTCGCCGGCCCGGACGAGCGCGGCGAGACCGAGAAACCACAGGGGCAGGACGAGGCGTTTCATGGGGCGGCCAGCATCCGCCCGCCCCGCCGCCCGGCGCAAGCCGTTCCGCCGCTCGGCAGTTTACACCTCGCGCCGATTCCACTTCGCTTCGCGTCCATGGCCGCCGCCGCCCCGTTCCGCCCGCCGTTTGTGCCCACGCTCTCGCGCGACGAATTGCGCTCCCGCGCCCTCGCCTTCTCGAAGCGCTGGGCCGGCCCGCAGCGCGAGGAGGCCGAGGCCAAGACCTTCCTCGACGAATTCTTCGCGGTCTTCGGCCGCAACCGCCGCGACGTCGACGCCGAGTTCGAATATCGCGTCGAGCGCGAGGGCCAGGCCCAGGGCCGCGTCGATCTCTTCTGGCCCGCCAAGCTCGTCGTCGAGATGAAGTCCACCGGCCGCGACCTTTCCGCGGACAAGGGCGGCGCCGCCCGCCAGGCCTTCGACTACATCGACCATCTCGATCCCGAGGATCGCCCGCGCTGGGTCCTCGTCTCCGACTTCGCCCACTTCGTCCTCTACGACCTCGGCGAGGAGATCCACGACTATCTCAAGGGGCTCGCCTCCACGCGCAAAACCCAGCCCGTCGTCGTCGCCCAGTTCCCGCTCGCCGACCTCGCCGACAAGCTCCGCTTCTTCGCCTTCATCCGCGACGAGGAGCAGGCGCTCTTCCAGACTCAGCCCGACATCAATCTCCGGGCCGTCGGCCTCCTCGGCCGGCTCCACGACGAGCTCAAGAAGACCGGCTACATCGGCCACCAGCTCGAACGCTTCCTCGTCCGCGTCCTCTTCTGTCTCTTCGCCGAGGATACCGAAATCTTCGTCTGGAACTCCTTCACCCGCTTCGTCCAGCGCTCGCAGAGGGACGGCGCCGATCTCGGCTCGCGCCTCGAAAACCTCTTCAAGGTCCTCCGCCAGGGCGCCTCCGCCCGCTCCACCGCGCTCGACCCCGCGCTCGCCGCCTTCCCTTACATCAACGGCGGCCTCTTCGAGGAACGGCTCGACATCGCCGACATGACCGCCGAGCACCGCGCCGCCCTCCTCGCCTGCTGCCAGTTCGACTGGACCAAGATCTCTCCCGGTGTCTTCGGCTCGCTCTTCCAAGGCGTCATGGACAAGGCCGAGCGTCGCGCCAAAGGCGCCCACTACACCTCCGAGGAAAACATCCGCCGCGTCCTCGACCCGCTCTGCCTCGACGACCTCCGCGCCGCTGCGTGACTTAAAATTCAGTTCGCCTTAAACCAAATGATCGCAGAAATCTGACCGCGCGCCCGCCCGGCACGTCGCCTCTATGTCAGCTCCGCAAATCAGCGCATTTATCAACGCCAACTACGAAGTCCACGAGTGGCGCCACGCCACCGCGATTTTGCGTAACGATTTTACGGAAGAATTCGCCGACATCTGCGCCGTGCTGAGCGAATTCCGCCTTCGGAAAGAGTGGATTACGGTCGGCGGCGGCAGGAAATCGAAGGTTTCCGAGAGCATCGATGGCGCGCTTTTCTCTCGCGGCTGGACGGCCAAAAACTTCGACACCAAGATCACGGTCGATTCAGCCGTGCTCAATTCACCCACGCACGAGGTCGATTGCTTCAAGAATCGCGTGGCGCTGGAAATCGAATGGAACAACAAGGATCCGTTTTACGATCGGGATCTCAACAATTTCAGGCTGCTCTTCGACCTTCGTGCCATCTCGGTCGGCGTCATTGTCACGCGAACCGATGAACTGCAGGACATATTCGATCAGCTCGGTCGCGGATCATCCTACGGCGCATCGACCACTCACATGAAGAAACTGCTCCCCCGCATCGAGGGCGGCAGTGGCGGCGGCTGCCCGCTACTGGTCTTTGGCATCAAACAATCTCTCTATGAATCCGGTGATTAATCTTTCCCAGCCCTCTGCTGCTCACGATCTGTGCGAAAAGGTCGGCCAACCTTACACCACGATTCTCGCCGATCCGCCCTGGCAGTTTCAGAACCGCACAGGGAAAATGGCTCCGGAACACCGGCGACTTCTCCGCTATCCCACGATGGAACTCGAAGAAATTTGCGAGTTACCCATCCGCGATCTCGCCGCCAGCACGGCCCATCTCTACCTTTGGGTGCCCAACGCGCTCCTCGCTGAAGGACTCGAAGTGATGCGCCGATGGGGGTTCACCTACAAAAGCAATCTGGTGTGGTTCAAAGTTCGCGGAGACGGAGGTCCCGACGGTCGTGGAGTGGGTTTCTACTTTCGCAACGTGACCGAGCTTGTCCTTTTCGGTGTCAGGGGATCGATGCGCACCCTCCAGCCCGGCCGAACCCAGGTAAATCTGATCGCAACGCGAAAACGTGAACACTCCCGAAAGCCGGACGAGATTTATGACCTGATCGAACGCTGCTCTCCCGGCCCATACTTGGAGTTGTTCGCCCGATTTTCCCGACCCGGATGGGCCCAATGGGGTAATGAGGACGTCGAGGAAAATTCTCGGTTCGGAGTGGCCAAGCGAACCGGCCACGATGAAAAACAGCTCCGACTACTGGAGCCGCCGGCGCTTTATTCGCCCAGGCAGGCAAGGGCTGTCGGTAAGTAAAACCTATGAGCTTCGCCGAACTCGCCGCCGGTCACATCCACTTCGGCGGCGCCCGCGAAGATCCGCCCGCCGCCCCCTGAGTCATGGGTCTCACGATCCATTATTCCATCGCCGTCGTCGGCCCGAAGCCTCCCGAGGAGATCAAGGCGCTCGTCATCACCGCCCACCGCCGCGCCCATGCCCTCGTGCGTCGCCGCGGGCTCGAGGCCATCGGTCCTGTCGCCACCGTCACTCCCGCCGACCGTCCCGGCTGGCGCGAGCCGCCGCAGGAGGGCTGGTGCTTCTACGTCAACCCCGGCCCCGGCTGCGAGTCGGCCACCTTCGGGCTCACCCGCTCCACCTCCCGCTTTCGCCGCCACCCCGAGCAACCCGCCCGGTGGATCGTTCATGGGTGCTGCAAGACTCAATACGCGAGCCTCCACGGCGAGGAGAACTTTCTCCGCTGCCATCTCGCCATCATCGATCTCATCCGGATCTGGGAGCGCCTCGGCTGCTCCGTCCGCATCAAGGACGAGGGCGACTACTGGCCCAAGCGCGATGTGCCGACGCTCCTTCGCGAGTGCGGCTTCCTCAACGCCGCGATCGCCGGTTTCGCCGGCGCGATGAAGGACGCCGCAGGCGAGGCCGGCTCCGCGATCCAGGCGCCTGTCTTCGCACATCCGCAGTTCGAGCGGCTCGAAGCCGAGGCGGTCGCGCGCCACGGCGATCTCTTCGAGACTCTCTCCAACGAGGTCCGGCAGCTCACCGATTTTTGAGGCGCGGGAGCGCCGACCTCCGGCCGGATGGACGCGCCGCCGCCGGCGGCCTCCGCCCGCAAAAAAGGCGCGGAGTGTCTCCGCGCCTCGTGGGCTGGCTGTCTCTACCGCCTGCGCCTTACCAGATCACGACCTGCGCTTCCGGCGCGCGGCGCATCGGGGCGCCGGCCGGGATGTCGAAGGCCTGATAGAATTCCGGCAGGTTCGAGAGCGGGCCGTTCACGCGGAAGTGCGCCGGCGAATGCGGGTCCGTGTTCACCTGCAGCCGCAGCGCCTGGTCGCGGATGTTCGTGTGCCACACCGTGGCCCAGCTCAGGAAGAAGCGCTGCTCCGGCGTGTAGCCGTCGATCGCGGTCCGCGGCTGGCCGGCCAGCGCCTGCTGCAGCGCCGCATACGCGATCTTCAGGCCGCCGAGGTCGGCGATGTTCTCGCCGGTCGTCAGCGCGCCGTTCACGTGCAGGTCGTCGATGGCGACGTAGTCGTTGAACTGCTTGATGATCGCGGCCGAGCGCTCGGTGAAGAGTTTCGCGCTCTCCGGCGTCCACCAGTCGGTCAGGCTGCCGTCGGCGGCGAACTGCCGGCCTTCGTCGTCGAAGCCGTGCGTCATCTCGTGGCCGATCACCGCGCCGATGCCGCCGTAGTTCACCGCGTCGTCCGCCTTCGCGTCGAAGAACGGCGGCTGGAGGATGCCGGCAGGAAACACGATCTCGTTCATCGTGGGATTGTAGTAGGCGTTGACTGTCGGCGGCGTCATGCCCCACTCCGAGCGGTCGACGGGCCGGCCGATCTTGGCGAGCTCGCGGCGGGTGTTGAAGGCGTCGGCGCGCAGGACGTTGGCCGCGTAGGAGCCGCGGTCGACCTGGAGCGCGCTGTAGTCGATCCACTTGTCGGGATAGCCGATCTTCACGGTGAACGCGTTCAGCTTCGCGAGGGCCTTCTCGCGCGTCGGGGCGTCCATCCACTCCAGCGTCCGGATCCGCGCGCCGAGGGCGGCGCGGAGGTTTTCCACGAGCTTGAGCATGCGGGCCTTCGACTCGGGCGGGAAATAATCCTTCACATACAGCTGGCCGAGCGCCTCGCCGACGGCACCGTCGACGGTGCCGAGCACGCGTTTCCAGCGCTCGCGGAGCTGCTGCGCGCCGGTGAGGGTCTTGCCGTAGAAGGCGAAGTTTTCATCGACGAACGCCCGGCCGAGATTTGGCGCGGTGGCGCGGAGGAGATTCCAGCGGAGGTAGACCTGCCAGTCGGCGACGGGCGTCGCCGCGAGCTGCGCGTCAAAGGCCTTCGCGAAGTCCGGCTGGCCGACGTCCATCTCGGCCGGCACCGGAATCTCGAGCGCGGCGAAGAAGGCCTTCCAGTCGAAGTGCGGCGTGAGCGCCTGCACCTCGGCGAGCGGGAGCTTGTGGTAGTTGGCGACGGGGTCGCGGAGTTCGACGCGCGTCTTCGAGCCGTGGGCGAGCGCGGTCTCGAGCTTCAGCACCGCGGCGGCGCCGGCCTGGGCGGCGGCGGGCGTGTCGCCGGCGAGTTCGAGCATCTTCGCCACGTGGGCGACGTAGTCGTCACGCAGCTTCTTCGATTTCTCGTCGTCGCGCAGGTAGTAGTCGCGATCCGGCAGCCCGAGTCCGCCCTGGCCGGTGGCGGCGATCATCATCGCGGTGTCCTTCGGATCCTGCTCCGAGGTGAAGAAGAAGCCGGCGTGGATGCCGCAGCCCTGGAGCCGCGCGATCTCGGCCTGCACGTCGGCGGGCGTCTTCACCGCGGCGATCCGGTCGAGGTGCGGCGCGAGCGGCGCGAGTCCGGCCTGCTCGATCGCGGCCTCGTCCATGCCGCTGGCGTAGAAGTCGCCCACGAGCTTCTCGAGCGCGGTGGGATTCCGGGCCGAGGAGGCCTTCTCCAGCACGGTGCGCAGCGCCTGCTTGTTGAAGTCGTCGACTTCGTTGAACGCGCCCCAGCGGCTGTAGGCGGCGGGGACGGGGTTGGCTTTTTTCCAGCCGCCGTTGGCGAACTGGTCGAAGTCGTCCTGCGGTTTCACCGTCAGGTCGAAGTTTTTCGGATCGATGCCGGCCCGGCCGGCGGAGGCGAGACAAAGCGCGGCCGCCAGGACCGCCAGAGTGTGGAGACGCATGGCGGGACTGTTTTTATCCGGACGCCCCTGCGCAAGCCCCGTCTGTCGGGCGGTCGCGGGACCGGTTGAGCGGCGCTTCCGCGCACCGGGCGCATAATGCGCTTGTCGCCCCGCGGTCCGGGCGGCGACGCTCGCGCGCCGCTCCTGGCCGTTTTGCCTCATGTCCCTCCCGCCCCCCGCCGCTCCCGACCGCGAAACCGAATGGCTCGCGCACACGTATCAGCCCCACGCGGCAAATCTCACGGTGCGCGCCGTGCTCGTCGGCATGGTGATCGGCGCAGCGATGTGCCTGTCCAACCTCTATGTCTTCTTCAAGACGGGCTGGAGCATGGGCGTCACGCTCACGGCGTGCATCCTCGCGTTCGGCGTGTTCCAGGGCCTGCAGGCGCTGCGGCTCGTGCGGCGGCCGCTGGGCCCGCTGGAGAACAACGCCCTCACGACCGTGGCCTCGGGCGCGGGCTACATGACCGGGGGCGGCAACATGGCCGCGCTCGGCGCGCTGCTCATGGTCACGACGATGCGGCCGGAGCCGCTGCCGCTCGTGGCGTGGTTCGCGCTGATCGCGGCCCTGGGCGTCTTCGCCGCGATCCCGATCAAGCGGCAGCTGATCAACCGCGAGGGGCTCGCGTTTCCCACCGGCACGGCGACGGCCGAAACCATCCGCTCCATCCACGCGGCCGCGGCGGGCGAGGGCAAGGCCCAGGCGGCCTGGCTCGCCGGCTCGGCCGTCTTCGCCGCCGCGCTCACGTGGCTGCGCGACGCGTGGCACCTGCTGCCCGGCGCGATCGGGCTGCCGTTTTCGCTCGCCGGCCACAGCCTCGCGGCGTGGACGCTGTCGTTCAAGACCGAGGTCGTGCTGCTTGGCGGCGGCGCGCTCATGAGCTTCCGCACGGCCTGGTCGATGCTGCTCGGCGCCGGGCTCACCTACGGCGTGCTCGCGCCGGCGCTGCTCGCGCGCGGCGAGATCGCCGGCGTGAGCTACAAGATCATCGTCGCCTGGACGCTCTGGCCGGGCGCCGCGATCCTCGTGGCGTCGGGCCTGACGTCGTTCGCGCTCGACTACCGGAGCATCGGCCGCTCGCTGCGCGGCTTCGCGCGGATCTTCGGCCGCGGCCGCGCCGCCGCTCCGGAGGCGCCGATCGGCGCGGTCGAGTGCCCGGAGTGGTGGTTTCCGGCGGCCTTCGTCGTGCTCTCGCCCGCCGTCGTGTGGCTGATGGTGGTGCTGTTTCACATCCCGGCGTGGGCCGGCTTCGTGGCCATCCCGCTGGCGGTGCTGATGGGCTTCGTGGCCGCGCGCGTGACCGGCGAGACGGACGTGACGCCGACGAAGGCGCTCGGCCCCGTCACGCAGGTGATCTACGGCGTGCTCACGCCCGGCAATCTCCCGGGCAACATCATGTCGGGCAACGTCACCGGCGGCGTGGGCCTGCACGCGGCCGATCTGCTCACCACGCTCAAGACCGGCTGGCTCCTCGGCGCGAAGCCGCGGCACCAGCTCTACGCGCAGCTCTTCGGGGTGATCGTCGGCGCCATCGTGATCGTGCCGGCGTTCAACCTCATCCTGCCCGATCCGTCCGCGCTGGGCGGCGAGGCGTGGCCCGCGCCGTCGTGCGTGGTGTGGGCCGGCGTGTCGAAGGCGTTCGCCGAGGGTCTCGGCGCGCTGCCGGCCGGCGTGCGGCCCGCGATCCTCGCCGGGCTCGCGCTCGGCGTCGCGCTCGCGCTGGCCGAGCATTTCGCGCCGCGGCGCCTGCGGCCCTTCCTGCCGTCGCCCGCCGGGCTCGGCATCGCCCTGGTCATGCCCGGCAGCAACGCGATCGCGTTCTTCCTCGGCGGCGCCGCGGCCGCGGGCCTGCGTCGCGCCCGGCCCGCGCTCGCCGCCCGCACCGTCGTGCCGGTGGCGTCCGGCTTCATCGCCGGCGAGAGCCTCATGGGCATCGTCATCGCCCTGCTGATCGTCGCCGGCATCGTGCCGGCGTGAGCCGCGCTAGCCGCGCGGCCGGGCCGTGCGGTCACCGATTTCCCGATACAGCCGGGCCAGCTCCGGCATCGGCACGCCCGCCGCCTCCGCGCGGCGGAGCGGCTCGCCCCAGATCGACTCGAGCTCGACCTCCCGGCCCGCGAGGAAATCGACCAGGCTCGACGGCCGATACGCGCCCATCGGCGGCGTGACGTCGAACTGCCGCCGGAGAAAGTCGTCCGCGATCTCGAAGCCGAACCGCGCCGCGGCGCGCTGCACCTCGCGCATGAGCGCGTGCACGCGCGCGACGAGGGCCGCGTCGGCGCAGATGCGGTCGGTCGCGATCCCGCCGGCCGCGATCGCGAGGCCGTTGAAGGGGATGTTCCAGACGAGCTTGTGCCAGCGCGCCGCCATCAGGTCGTCGACGACGCGCATCTTCACCCCCGCCGCCTCGAACCGCGCCGCGAGCGCGCGCGTGCGCGCCGCCGCCGGCCGGCCGAACTCGCCGAGCGTGATCGAGCCGGCGTGGAAACACCGCACCTCGCCCGGCGCCGAGCGCGTCGACGCGATGAAGGCCAGCCCGCCGAGCACGCGCTCCGCCCCGGCGAGCGCCGCGATCTGCTCGTCGGCGCCGAGGCCGTTTTGCAGGGTGAGGACGGCGGTCTCCGGACCGAGCAGCGGCGGGAGCAGCCGGGCGAGTTCGCCGTTGGCCGTGGTCTTGAGCGTGACGAGCACGAGGTCGACCGGACCGATCTCCGCCGTCGTCGCGAACACCGGCGCAGGCCGCAATTCGAGCGTCCCGGCTTTTTCGTGCAGGCGGAGCGAGCCGCGGGCCCGCACGGCCGCGAGGTCGCCGCGCATCAGGAAGCGCACGTCGGCGCCGGCGCGGCCGAGCCGGATGCCGTAATACAGGCCGAGCGCGCCGGAACCGACGACCGCGATCTTCGAGAAAGGAGAATCCACGCCCATCAGCGAATCAGCCGCGGCGCCGCTGCCAACGTTGTTTTATGACACGCCCTGGCGCGCGCCCGGAGCCGCGCGGCTCAGAGCACGATGTTGTCGATCAGGCGGATCTCGTCGACCCAGGCCGCGATCGCGAGCATCACGGCGCCGGGCACGACCTCGCGCGCCGGCTCCATCGTGAGCGTATCCACGATCGTCACATAGATCACGCGCACGCGCCGGTGCTGGCTGAGGATGTGCGTGGCCTCGGCGACGAGCCGGTCGGGATTGCGCACGCCGCTCTCGACCATCTCCTTCGCGCGCCGCAGCGCCGCGTGGATCGCGCGCGCGTCCTGGCGCTGGTTGCTCGAGAGCTCGCGGTTGCGCACGCCGGCGGCGAGACCGTCGGGCTCGCGCACGGTCGGCACGACCACCACCTCGACGCCGAGGTGGAGATCCGCGATCATCTTGCGCACGACGCCCGCGCGCTGCGCCGTCTTCTGGCCGAAGAACACCCGGTCCGGCCGGATCAGGCAGATGAGCTGGGCCATCACCGTCGTGATCCCGCGGAAATGCGTGGGCCGCGACACGCCGTCGAGCGGCTTGCTCACGGCTTCCTCGGTCACGAAGGTCGAATACCCGCGCGGATACAGCTCCTCGACCGCCGGCGCGAACACCACGTGCGCCCCGGCCGCCTCGCACAGCGTCAGGTCCGTGTCGAAGCTGCGCGGATAGTTCGTCACGACCTCGTTGCGGCCGAACTGCAGCGGATTGACGAAGATCGACACGATCACGACGTCCGCCTGCGCCGCGGCCGCGCGGATCAGCGCCTCCTGGCCGGCGTGCAGCGCGCCCTGGGTCGCGACGAGCGCGATCGTCTTCCCCTCGAGCTTGAGGCGGGCGCTCAGCGACCGCATTTCCGTGACAGTGGAGAGTTTTTGCATGAGGCGCAGCGGGGCGGGGCAACGTCGGGCTTGAACTAAGGACGCGGCCTCCGTTTGTTCAAGTTTTTCGCCGCCACCGACCGGCGAAGCATCCGCCCGGACCCGCAATTTACAATGACTTTACGGCGCAAATCGCGCCGGGCCGCCGATTTCGCCACCACCTCCTCCCGACCATGATCCGCATCAACGAGAACTACACCAAGCTCAAGGCGTCCTACCTTTTCAGCGACATCGCCCGGCGCGTCGGCGCCTTCGTCGCCGCCCATCCCGACAAGCCCGTCATCCGCCTCGGCATCGGCGACGTCACCGAGCCGCTCCCGCCCGCCTGCATCGAGGCGCTGCACGCCGCGACCGACGAGATGGCGCAGCGCGCGACGTTCAAGGGCTATGGTCCCGAGCAGGGCTACGCCTTCCTGCGCGAGGCGATCGCGCGGCACGACTTCGCTGCCCGCGGCTGCGCGATCGAGGCCGACGAGATCTTCGTCTCCGACGGCTCGAAGTGCGACTGCGGCAACATCCAGGAGATCTTCGCCCAGGACCTCCGCCTCGCCATCCCCGACCCCGTGTATCCGGTCTACGTCGACACCAACGTCATGGCCGGCCGCACCGGCGCGAGCGTCGACGGCCGCTACGCCGGCATCACCTACCTCGATTCGACTCCGGAAAACGGTTACGTGCCCGCGATCCCGTCCACCGCCGCCGACCTGGTCTATCTCTGCTTCCCCAACAACCCGACCGGCGCCGTCGCCACCCGCGCCCAGCTCGCCGCCTGGGTCGCCTACGCGAAGCAGCATCGCGCGATCATCCTCTTCGACGCCGCCTACGAATCCTACATCCGCGATCCGGAGATCCCGCACAGCATCTACGAGATCGAGGGCGCGCGCGACGTCGCGATCGAGTTCCGCAGCTATTCGAAGATCGCCGGCTTCACCGGCACGCGCTGCGCCTACGTCGTCATCCCGAAGACCCTCACCGCCGCCGACGCCTCCGGCCGCGAGCACTCCGTCCACGCCCTCTGGAACCGCCGCCACTCGACGAAGTTCAACGGCGTCGCGTATCCGATCCAGAAGGCCGCCGCCGCGATCTACACCGACGCGGGCCGGCAGCAGACGCGCGCGCTCACCGATTTCTACCTCGGCAACGCCGCGCTGATCCGCGCCGCGGTCACGCAGCTCGGCTTCTCCTGCATCGGCGGCGAAAACGCGCCCTACATCTGGGTCAACGTCGGCCGCGACTCGTGGGAATTTTTCGACCTGCTCCTGAACCGCGCCCAGGTCGTGTGCACGCCCGGCGCCGGCTTCGGCCGCTGCGGCGAGGGCCACGTGCGGATCAGCGCCTTCAATTCGCGCGCCAACGTCGAGCAGGCCCTCGCCCGCATCGCCGCCGCGCTGAAATAGGACGCGGGAGGCCAACCGCGGACCGCGCGCCTCCGGCGTGGTTCGCAGCGCGGCTCACGGCACGAAGACCTGACGGCTTCACGCGGGTCAACCGCCGCCCGCATCCGCCCGACCGACGCACTCGCCCGAGCGCCTCATGCACGCACGATCCACCGCCACGCCTCCAGCCAAAGCGTCATGTAATACATGACACTTTAGGGAAACATGCCCTCATCCGTCTCCGCCTCGCGCGTAATGGCGTAATTGGACGATTGCCGGATCGCACGCTCGCAGGATCGCGGGATTACATGTTCGCGGGATGACAGGATCGCGAAATCACGGATCGCGAACGCGGTCGCCGGGAGGCGGGACGAGGGACGCGGATTGCGAAGGCGGAGAACACCAGAATAACGGACGAACTCGCGGCGCTCGCGTTTCGCCTTTCCTTTCGTGCATCGCCGGGCGACGACGCCAGCGTCCCACCGGACCATGCCGCGGCGCCGGCCGGGGCGGTTTTGATTTGAAATCGCGGCGTGCGCGGCGCGCACTACCTCGACTCCGATGGCCGACGACACCGCGCTTTCCCCTGGCTGCGAGATCCTGCTGCTCGAAGACGACGCGCCTTTCCGCAAGCGCCTCGCCGCCCACCTCCGCCAGCTCGGCGCCGAGGTCACCGAATGCGCCCGGCTCGACGACGCCCGCCGGCTGCTGCGCGACATCCGCTTCGAGTTCGCGCTGGCCGACCTGCACCTGCCCGACGGCGAGGTGCTGGCGCTGCTGCGCGAGGGCGCGTTTTCGGAAAACACCGGCGTCGTCGTCATGACGGCTTTCGGCGGAGTCAGGCAGGCCGTCGAGGCGATGCGGCTCGGCGCCGGCGATTATCTCACGAAGCCGTTCGAACCGGAGGAGCTCGCGATCGCCTTCGCCCGCTGCCGCGCGCTGCGCCGCGCCGACCGCCGCGAGGAATACCGTTCGGCCGGGACCGCCGGCGGCGGAGACGACCTCGTCTTCGGCCCAAGCCTCGCCGAGCTGCGCGCGCAGCTCGACACGATCCTCGCCGCCGACCGCCGGCTCGAGCGCCGGCTGCCGCCGGTCCTGATCGAGGGCGAGACGGGCACGGGCAAAAGCGCTCTCGCCCGCTGGCTGCACCGCGCCGGACCGCGCGCGACGCGGCCGTTCATCACCGTCAACTGTTCCGCGCTGCCCGACACACTCGCCGAGGCCGAGCTCTTCGGCCACGAGCGCGGCGCCTTCACCGACGCGAAACGCGCGCGGCTCGGCCTCTTCGAGGCGGCCGACGGCGGCACGTTGTTCCTCGACGAGATCGGCACGCTCGCCGCCGCCACGCAGGCCAAGGTCCTCACCGCGCTCGACGACGGCGTCATCCGCCGGCTCGGCGGCACGCGCGAACTCACGGTCGACGTCCGCATCGTCGCCGCCAGCAACCGCCCGCTCGCCGCGCTCGTGCGGCAGGGCGCGTTTCGCGAGGATTTGTTTCACCGGCTCGATCTGCTGCGGCTCACGCTGCCGCCGCTGCGCGAGCGCGGCCCCGACCTCCTCCCGCTCGCCCGGCACCTGCTCGCGCAGATCGCCGCGCGACACCGGTTGAAGCCGCCTGCGATCACGCCCGCCGGCGAAGCGCGCCTGCTCGCGCAACCGTGGCCCGGCAACATCCGCGAACTCGCCCACGAACTCGAGCGCGCCATGATCTTCGGCGGCGACGGCCCGCTCGATTTCGCCGCGCTCGGCGGCCCGGCCGCGCCGCCCGCCGGCGGCTGGCGCAATCCCGCGTGGCGCCTGCCGGAAACGGGCTTCTCGCTCGACGCCACCCTCGACGAACTCGTCGCCGAGGCGCTGCGGGAAACCCACCAAAACGTCTCCGCCGCCGCCCGCCGGCTCGGCGTCACCCGCGAATTCCTCCGCTACCGGCTCGCCGGCGCCAAGCCGCCCGAGGCCTGAACCGCGCGCCCTGCGGACTGGTTGCAAACCACCAATCCGCTGCAGCCGATGCGGCCAAAATTGGGGCCAGTCCACCAAACCGCCCCGAGCCGCATCGGCCGCCAACGGACCGCCTGATTTTCATCTCTCTGGAAACCATCGATCTCCGCATGCGTTGAGCGTGCTGGCACAGCTCGCGCAAAGGAGAAGGCCGTCATCACCATGAAACCATTCCTCCTTCTCAGCCTCGGTTTGCTCTCCCTGCCCGTCGCGTCCCCGGCCCGCGACATGATGGATTATGTCGCCGTCGCGGAGCAGACGGATCGCGGCGCCGCGCTCGCGCCCGTCTCGCCCGATCATCCCGTCACCTACGTCGCCCGCGACGGCGGCTACATCGAAGCCGGCGATGCCATCGCCGGCGTGAAGCCACCGACGCCCGAAGCCGTCGCCCAAGGTCTGCGACTGGCACTCGCGACCCAGGGTTATCGACCGGCCGCGGACGGTGCGGCGCCGTCGCTCCTGCTCACGTATCACTGGGGGCTCATCCGCCCGGTGCGTTATGCAATGTATGACTCCTATCTGCACGCCACGAATGGGACGCGACTTCCCTTCGAGGAATCGCCGAGACTGCGGCAGGACTCCACGCTCAAGGCGCGCATCGCGCTCGTTGCACCAACCGATCTCGCCCGCGACACCCGGGACCGGTTCGTCGGCATCAATCACGTCACGACCGGCGTCTATGTGACAGGTCCCATGCGCGACACGCTGCAGGTCGCGCTCTACTCGCGCTATTTCGTGATCGTCACGGCTTATGACTACGCCGCCTTGGCGCAGGGCGAAACGACGACTCTGTGGCGAGTCCGGCTCAGCGCCGCCGACAATGCGGCCAACGCGGACCAGGCGGTGCCCACCCTGGCCGCCGCCACCGGCCTCTATCTCGGCCGAGCCCTTCGCCGGGCGGAAACCGGCCGGATCAGCTTTTTCACGGCGGACCCCGCCGGCACACCCGCGCCCTTCGCACCCACAGCCGAAAACGCCCCGGTCCGCACTCTGATCGACAAACTCCTGGCCCGCGAACACGCCGCCTTCTCCGGCGAGCCGGGCGCGGACTACGACGACTTCAAACCGGCCTCGCCCGCGCGCACCGCGTTCACACTCCCACCCGAACTCGCGCGCCGCGTCGCCGCCTATCAGCAGGAGAAGGCCGCCTTGCAGGCCGCGCTCGCCGACCGCCTGAAAGACCGCGCGTCTGGCGACGACACCCGCCGCGCGATCGACGCCTTCAACACGGAAAACGCCGGCCGCATCGCCGCCCTCGCCCGCACGCGCGAAACCCTGCGCGACGACCTCGCGCGCGTCGCCACCGCCCGCGGCGGCGCAGCCGACAAATCGCTCGACGCCCTGCTGCGGGAGTTCGCCGCCGACGCCCGCGATCTCAACGCTCCCGCCACCGCCCGGCCGTGAACGCGCCCGCCGTCCAGCCCGCGCCGGTCCGCCTGCGCCGGCACGCCCCGCGCCTGCTGCTCCCGGTCGTCCTGACCGGCGCGCTGCTGCTCGCGATCTTCGCCACGATGGTCGTGCGGTTCCGCACCCAGCTGCGCGAGGAGATCCGCCAGACGATCATCGGCCGCGATGCCGCCGCGCTCCGCCCCGTCGCACTCCGCCAGCTCGCCCGCCAGCCGGCCGCCCAACCCGCGGACCTGCTCGCCGCCGTCCTCGAAAGCGCGCAGCAGGAAAACATGCTCGCGGTCGCCGTCTTCGACGCCGACGGACGCACCCTGCGCTTCGCGCCCGCCTCGCTGCTCTTCGCCGAGCTGCCGCTCGACGACTACCTGCGCCTGCTCACGGGCGAACCGATCAGCCGTTATCACGCCGACTTCCCCCTCGACCGTTATTTCTCCGGCGCCCGCCACGCGGCCGGCACCGCCACGCCGGTGCTCGAGGTGCTGCTGCCGTTGCACGGCTCCGATTCGGCGCGCATCCTCGGCTTCGCCCAATACTACATCGACGCGCGCCCGCTCGCGGTCGAGCTCGCCGCCATCGACGGCCGCGTCAACCGCCAGACGCTCGCCACGCTCGCGATCGGCGCCGCGTTGATCGCCGCGGTCTTCGCCGCCGCCTACGGCGCGCTCCGCCGCGCGCAGCGGATCATCGCCGAACGCAACGAGCGGCTCGTCCGCGCGCACTTCGAACTCTCGCTCGCCGCCAAGGCCTCCGCCCTCGGCCAGATCGCCTCGCACCTCGTCCACGGCCTGCAGGGCTCCGTCGCGGGCCTGCGCGCCGTCGTCGCCGATCGCGAGGCCGGCCGCGCCTCCGCCGCCGAGGATTGGAAAACCGCCGCCGACTACACCGAGCGCATGCAGGCGATGATCCAGGAAACGGTCGCCCTGCTCGGCGACGCCGCGACGTCGACCGCCTACGAACTCACCGGTCACGAACTCGCCGCCATCGTCCGCCAGCGCAACGCGCCCGCGGCGAAAGCGAAGGGCGTGGCGCTGACGGTCACCGGCGGTTTCGACCACGGGCTCGACAGCCACCGCGGCGGCCTGCTCTGCCTGATCGCGAGCAATCTCGTGCAGAACGCGATCGAGGCCACGCCGCCGCTCCGCACCGTGGCCGTCATCTTCCGCAACGGCGGCGCGCACGTGACGATGCTCGTCTCCGACGAGGGCCCGGGCATCCCCGCGGAGATCGCGGCGCAGCTTTTCACGCCGGGCCGCAGCGGGCGCCCCGGCGGCACGGGACTGGGCCTCGCCATCAGCCGGCTCCTCGCCCGCCAGATCGGCGCCACGCTGGAGCTCGACTCCACGGGTCCCGAGGGCACGACCTTCCGGCTCACGCTGCCGGTCGATGCCGCCGGCAGCGGGACCTGAGCGCGGCGGTTGCTATTTTTCCGGTCGGTGCGCCGGATCGAGCAGGCCGTTGTCCAGCATCCAGTCGGCGACGCGGTCGGGCCAGTGCGCCAGCGAGCGCTGCTGCGAACGCTGGCCCATGTTGAAGCCGTGTCCGCCGCGCGCGTAGAAATGCGCCTCCACCGGCACGCCCGCCGCCCGGTATTTCTTCAACAGCTCGACCACGCCGCCCGCGAGATCGTCGTCGTTGGCGACGATGAAGAATGCCGGCGGCGCATCCGGCGGCACCCGCGCCGGCACGGCATGCGGTCCTGGATACACCACGACCTGGAAGTCCGGCCGCGCCGACAGCCGGTCGACCGGGTCGGCCGCGTGCGGATCGCCGGCGGCCGGCCGATACACGACCATCGAGACCATCTCGCCGCCGGCCGAGAATCCCATGATCCCGATCCGTTTCGGGTCGAGCCCCCACTCCGCCGCGCGGCTGCGCACGAGCCGCATCGCGCGGCGCGCATCCGCCGCCGCATCGCCGTCGAGCGAGTAAGGAGAACCCGCTTCCCGCGCGAGCCGGTATTTCACCGCGAAGGCGGCGACGCCGATGCTGGCGAAATACTTCGCCGCGTCCACGCCTTCGGCGCCGAAGACGAGTTCGCGATGCCCGCCGCCCGGGAAGATCACCACGCCGGCGCCGGTCGCCTTGTCCTTCGGCGGCAGGAAGACCGTGATCGACGGGTTGTGGATGTTTTTCACCCAGTAGTCGCGGGCGAGCTCGGGTTCGTGGCGCCGCGCCTCGGCGCCGGGCGCGCCGGCGGGCCAGAGCGGGATCGTGGTCGGGACATCGGCGCGGGCGAAAGCGGCCAGCGCCAGCAGGGCCGTCAGGCCGGGGATCAATGATTTCATGGGGATAACGAAGATCGGAGCCAATCAGGCGCGCGCCGACCGCCGCCAGAAAACGAGCGACACGGCGATCGTGGCGAAGAACGCGAGCGCCGCGATCGCGGGCGAATGGTCCGCGGCGAGCGAATACGTGAGCGCGATGACGATGTTCGGCAGCACCGTCGTGGCGACGACGCGGCGCAGCGGCACGCCCGCGGCCGCCGCGACGATCACGGACGTCTCCGCCAGCACCGGCACGCTGCGCCAGCACGCCATCGTGAGCGGCAGCCGGCGCTGCAAACCCGCGCGCAGCCGCGCCAGTTCCGAGTCGGGGAAAAACCGCGGCGCGATCCGGCCCACGGCCGCGCGGCCGAACCACCACGCGAGCACGACGCCCGCCGTGAGCCCGAGGGCGCCGCCGACCAGCCCGGCGAGCCAGCCGGCCTTCATCGCGAGAAAATCGATCACGAGCACCGACGGCACCGGCGCGACGGAGTCGGCCGCCAGCAGCACGACGGCGATGACGACGAGCCCGAGCTGCTGATGCTCGCGCGCCGCGAGCAGCGGCAGCGCGAACGTCTCGCCCAACAGCAGGAACGGCAGGCACACCACGGCCATGACGAACAGCACGAAAAGGCCGGCCTTGACCGCCACCCTGCGCGTGTCGTCGGGAGCCTTCGCGGCTTCGTCGACAGGATTCACCGCCGGCCAGCGTGAGCGCCCGACCTTCGGGTTCAAGCGCGGACCAAGGCATCGACCTGCAAGATTGTAATGCACCGATGCACCCGGCAGCTTCGCCGCGTATTTCCTCCACCGACTCCATCTCACCGTCCCGGCCGCGCGCCCATCGCGATCCGCGGATTTTCGCCGCAGGCGCGTTGCTGGTCGCCGCCGCGACCGGCCTCGTCTGGGCCTGGCATGCGGAGATCGGCGCGACGCTGACATCCGTGACCCGTCTTTGCCTCGATTGGCTGCAGGCCGCGGGACCGGTGCTCTTCTTCGCCGGCATGGCGGTCCTGCCGGCCTTCGGTTTTCCGTTGCTGCCCTTCACGCTCGCCGCCGGTCCCGCCTTCGCGGGACGCATGGGTGTGCCGGCGGTCGCGCTGTGCGCCGTCGCCGCCGTGGCGGTGAACGTGGCCCTGAGCCACTGGCTTGCCGCCCGCGCGTTGCGCCCGCTGGTGCTGCGCGCCGTGACGCGGCTCGGCTATCGTCTGCCGGTGCTGCCGCCCGGCACGGACTGGCAGACGGTCTTCATCGTCCGCCTGACCCCGGGGCCGCCGTTCTTCGTCCAGAGCTATCTGCTCGGCTTGATCCGCACGGCGTGGATTCCTTATATGATCGGATCGGTCGCGGTGCCCTCCTTGTATATCATCGGGGTGATCGTCGCCGGCGATGCGTTGTGGTCCGGACAGATGAAGCCGGCCCTGCTGGCCTTCGGCGCCCTCGGCCTCGTCGCATGCGTCCTGAAGCTATGGAGAACGAGGCGGCTCCGGCGCACCGTCGTGACGCCGGTCGATCCGAGCCCTTCGCGCCTGTAATATTCTTGCATGCAGGTCCGGTTGCAGGATTCACTCCGATCCCCACCGGGACCGGCGGATCGCCGGATGCGAAACCTTCGATATAGGCCCCCATTACCCGCTTCAATCGCTTTTCCATTCCTCATATAAACATTATGAATACGCCCCGCCCGCTCTCCCGCCGCCATTTCGCGCTCGCCGTCTTTGCCCTCGGCCTGGCGGCCCTCATCGGACTGCCGTCCGCCTCCGCGGCCGACAATCCCGGCCAGCTCTACGCCACGGTCGTCACCCAGCCCGGCCTCACTGCCAGCCAGGTCAAGGACGTCGTCGTCCGCAGCCTCGTCGCGCGCCGGTGGTCGGTCCAGTCGCAGGCGGACGACAAGGTCGTCGGCTATCTCAAGCATCGCAGCAACGAAGCGACGCTCACACTGGTTTACGATGCGCAGAAGGTGGAGATCTACTGCTCGGGCTGGAAAATCGACAAGTCGACCGGCACCCGCATCTCGCCGGAATTGCCGGAGCGCTGGCTGAAGAACATGCGCAACGACCTGACCCGCCGGCTGAATCCGGCGGCCGCCATCGCGAAATAAGGCGCATGTCATCTGCCGTCGCCGCCCGCCCGCCGTTGCGCATCGCGCTGGGTGGAGACGCAGTGTCCTTCGTGCCGGTCGATCTGCCGGTGCTCGCCGGCACCGGGATCGAACGTCTCTTCGGTGAAGCGGCGCCGACGGATCGCTCCGGCCGGTTCGACGTGTTCGAATCCCCCGAGTGGCGGATCGGTGCCGCCTCGCTTTCGACGGCCGGCGGTCTCGAGACGGCGACACGTCAGCTCTATGAAGAGTTGTTCGCACTCGCCGGTTCCCGGACGCTCGCCCGGATTTGGAATTACGTGCCGGCGATCAACGCCGCCGGCGCCGGCGGTCTCGAAAACTATCGCGCCTTCTGCCGCGGCCGGTCGGAGGTCTTCGAATCGGCCTTCGGCTCCGGTTTCAAGCACCGCGTGCCCGCCGCCTCGGCTGTCGGCAGCGAAGGCGACACGCTGGTCGTGGTTTTCGCCGCCACGCACCAGGCGGTCCGCCACGTCGAGAATCCCCGGCAGTTGCCGGCCTACGATTATCCGTCCGACTACGGCCCGCGCCCGCCGAGCTTCGCCCGCGCCAGCGTCGTCCTCGGCGCCGCCGGCCAGACGGTCTTCATCTCCGGCACATCCGCCGTGCACGGACACGCCACCGTCGCCCCGGGTCGGACCGCAACGCAGCTCGATTGCACGCTGATCAATCTCCACGCGATCTCGCAGGCCTGCGGTCTCGGATCGGAGCTCGCGGCCGGCCGCGCCTCGCGCCAGTTCAAGGTCTATCTCCGGCACGCCTCGGATCTGACCGCCGTCGACGCGCAGTTGCGCGCCCGGCTGATCGGCCCACACGACGCCGTGACGTATCTGCGCTCGGACATCTGCCGCTCCGATCTGAATATCGAAATCGAGGCGTTGATCGCTCCCGACCCGCCGGCCGGCTGACGCTCGCCAGCGCCGGCACAGTCCATTCCCGCTCATGAAAAAATCCGCTGTCCTGTCCGCCGTTTGTGCGGCGTTAGCGTTTCTCGCCGTCGGCGCCGCCCGCGCCGCGTCCCTGACCAATGCCGATGTGATCAAGATGGTCGCTGCCGATCTCGACCAGAGCATCATCCTCACCGCGATCGAAAACTCGGAACCGAAATACGACGCCTCCGCCCAGGGCCTGATCGAGCTGTCCGCAGCCAAGGTTCCGCAGGCGCTCATCGCGGCCATCATCAAAAAAGCGGCCGGCACGCCTGTCCCGGCCGCCGCTCCCGTTCCGGCGCCCGTTGCTTCCGCCGCTCCGGCCGAACCGCCCGCCGCCGAGGGATTGATGTCGCCCTCGGAGGTTTACATGACCGATGGCGGAGCCACCACGTCGATGCGCTACATGAATCCGCAGATTCGCACCGCCGCCCGCGCGCTCGGGCTCGGCGGCGTCGCGAGCTATGCGGTTCTCCGCAACAGCGGCGCCTCCACCCGCACGAAGAACCGGCAGCCGGAATTCCTCGTCTCCGTGCCCAATCAGGCGCAGCCGGAAAGTTACCTGACGCTCGCCAGCTTCGCCGTGCGGAAAAACGGCTCCCGCGAGGTCATGATCGGCGGCGGCTACATGAGCTACTCCACGGGGATCCACCCCGACCGCATTGTCGCA
>Ga0222421_100236_pt1 | contig 29378 bp, 24 predicted proteins | sample 3A1ome_2_FD_182473 | JGI IMG/M metagenome (GOLD analysis project Ga0222421, IMG submission 182473) | Enriched microbial communities from leaf-cutter ant dump, University of Wisconsin, Madison, United States - 3A150A (version 2) | ecosystem: Environmental > Terrestrial > Nest > Insects nest > Nest... | reverse complement strand
AACGTTAAAGATGAGCCACGACGGCAGCTGGCACCAAAGGCTGCTCTGCAGCCGACGTGCCAGCTGTCGGCGTTGGCTCTGGCGTCTGGTTCGGCCTTTGGGAACTAAAGCCGATTCGCCGTGCCGCGTCAGCGACGCTCGCCAACCCAAACGCCACGCGGAAAGTCGAAGTCATGCCGTCACGCTCGCGGCAACTCGGCGCCATGTCGCCAACCGTGCAACGGCGCGAAACACGTCGAGCAAATCCGCGCCACGCGCCGACTTGTCGTGCCGGACGCTCCGCGCGCCGCGCGAACTCGCCGAGTCGCTCGTGCTTCGTCGGCACTTCACGCCACTTTTTCAAACGCTGCCGAATCTCGCTCATCGCTTCCCTCTCCTCACCCAAACTCGAAAAATCAAAACGCGTCGTCATCGCGATCACGCCGAACGTTAAAGATGAGCCACGCGTGTGCTTGGCGCGATGGCTGCGCTAGCAGCCAGCGTGACAAGCACATGCGTTGGCTCTGGCGTCTGGTTAGCCTCAGCGAGTGGAAACGCTGCATCCGCCAGTCCAACGCCACGGCGGCAACCCGACCAGCGGGCTTTTTCTTTTCTCACGCCTCGAAAATCCGTGCCGCACCGACTTCTCGCCAGCGCCAACCCTCGCGCAGCATCCGCGTCTCCTTTTTCAAACGCCGCGAAGCGCACGCTCGCCGCGGAACTCGCCGACAACGCCGAAAAGAACGCGCCATCCGAGTCTCTCTCGAACCAACCGAAACTCACGCTCGCCGCCGCCCTCCTGGAAAACGCTTCACCGTGGAGTCGCTCGATCATCGCCGGATAAAAAGGCTAACGTTAAAGATGAGCCACGCGTGTGCTTGGCGCGCTGGCTGCGCAAGCAGCCAGCGTGACAAGCACATGCGTTGGCTCTGGCGTCTGGTTAGCCTCAGCGAGTGGAAACGCTGCATCCGCCAGTCCAACGCCACGGCGGCAGCTCGACCAGCGGGCTTTTTCTTTTCTCACGCCTCGAAAATCCGTGCCGCGACGACTTCCCACCAGCGCCGACTCTCGCGCGGCATCCGCGTCTCCTTTTTCAAACGCCGCGAAGCGCACGCTCGCCGCAGACTTCGCTGACAACGCCGAAACGAACGCGCCATCCGCGTCTCTCTCGAACCAATCGAAGTTCACGCTCGCCGCCGCCTTCCTCGCAAACGCACCACCGTGGAGTCGCTCGATCATCGCCGGATAAAAAGGCTAACGTCAAAGATGAGCCACGCGGCTGCTTGGCGCGAGCTCTGCGCAAGCAGAGATCGTGACAAGCAGTCGCGTTGGCTCTGGCGTCTGGTTCGGCATTTGGGAACCAAAGCCGATTCGCGGTGCTGCGTCAGCGACTCTCGCCGACCAAAACGCCACGCGGAAAGTCGAAGTCATGCCGCCACGAGCGCGGCAACTCGGCGCCATGTCGCCAACCGCGCTACGGTGCGAAACGCGCCGAGCAAATCTGCGCCACGCGCCGACCTGTCGTGCCCGACGCTCCGCGCGGCGTCGCTCGCCGCCATGTCGCCCGGACTCGGTCGGCACTGAAACCCACGTTTGAAAACGCTGCCGAATCTCGCTCATCGCTTCCCTCTCCTTGCCCAAACTCGAAGAACCAAAACGTGTCGTCATGCCTATCGCGCCGAACGTTAAAGATGAGCCACGCGTCCGGGCGAGCTTGCCCGTTGGTGACTTGTCGACGGAGGACGGAGCAGCATTCGCGTTGGCTCTGGCGTCTGGTTAGCCTCAGCGACGAAGACCGCCGCATCCGCCAGTCCAACGCCACGGCGGCAACCCGACCAACCAAGTCTCCACTTCTTCACGCTGAGAGTTTCCCAACGGCGACCGCTTTGTTCTGGCGGCCTTTTTAGCGCGGCATCCGCCAACCTCTTCAACTCAGCGAACCTCACGCTCGCCGCCGCCTTCCTGGCAAACGCACCACCGTGGAGTCGCTCGATCATCGCCGGATAAAAAGGCTAACAGTGTAATTGGCCTCAAGTGGGTTGAGGGAGGGGGACTGGGAGATGGGTTGAGCGGAGCGACTCGGGGCTCGGGGCACAAGTGTTTGGCGGGGAGGAACCGGCGGGGGGGGACGGGAGCGCGAGTTGCGGTTTTGACGGGCGGATATCGGTCCGGGGAAAGCGCTACCGGGGTTGAGGGGAATTTCAGCGATGGCTTCGCCTCGTCACTTCCGGATGCTCCGGAACTGTCGGGGATGGGGTTCGCCAAACAGGCGAAGCGAACCGCAAACAACCGGACGAACCAATATTTCTTTTCGGGAAAATGTCCCGATCGCATCGGGACATTTTCCCGACCGATGACCAAGACGGCAGCGGCACGCAGGCCGCTTCCGAGCGGGCATGGACGCGTCCGTGCCCATTGTTCATTGTTCGAAGATCAAGGGTGCAGTGTTGTCCTTCATCAGGAGCGGACGTGCACGAGGAGCGGATATTCGCGAAACGGCGAGGGGAAGCACAGGAAAGGGACCTTCGGCACGGTCAGGAGATGCGGCAAGGGAAGGAGGCGCGGCGGCATCGAAAACGTGGAAGGCAGGGAAAACGCGAGCGGGCGCGCGGAGGTCGCACGCACCATCCTCCGCCATCGCGACTTTATCGTGCTGACGGCAAACGTGCCTGACACGCGGAGGCCACGAAGGGGAAGAGCGAGGGGCGGCGCGGGAGGGCGGACCCAATTCGCCCTTGCCACGGTCTTCGCGCAACCTAGCGTCGCCGTTTTTCCCCATGATCTCCTGGATCCAGAAATACTTTCAGCATCACTTCAAAACGATCTTCGCCGTGTTGCTGGCGGTGACGATCATCTCGTTCATCTTCACGATCGGAGCGGCGCCGGGCATCGGCCAGGCGGATCGCCGGGTGACGGAGCGGCGGGTCTTCGGCTACAATCTGGCCTCGCAGGAGGACCAGAGCCGGCTCTTCGGCGACGCGAGCCTGAGCGCCCAGCTGCAGTCGGGCTACGGGCTCGACGGGGCGGAGTTGCAGAACTACGGACTGGAGCGGGCGGCGGCGCTGCACATCGCGAACCAGCTCCACCTGCCGGCGGCGTCGAAGACGGAGATCGCGGACTATATCAAGACTCTGCGGGTGTTTCAGGGCGAGGACGGGCAGTTCGATGCGAAGCGTTACGCGACGTTCCGGGATTCGTTGAAGGGCAATCCTCGCATCACGGAAGCCACCGCGACGCGCGTGCTCGCGGACGACGTGCGAATCAGCAAGGTCCACAAGCTGCTGGCCGGACCCGGCTACGTGCAGCCGGCGGACGTGGCGTCGCTGCTCGAGCGCGCCGACACGAAGTGGACGCTCGCGGTCGCGAGCTTGGACTACGCAAGCTATGCGCCGACGATCCCGACGGGCGACGCCGAACTGACGCGTTTCTTCGAGGAAGGCGGAGCGCGCTACGACATCCCGCCGCGGGTCGTGGTCAGCTATGTCGGTTTCCCGGCGATCAATTTCCTCGGCGGCGTCGCGGTGACGGAGACGGACGTGCGCGCCTATTACGAGACGAATCCGGCGCGCTTCCCCGCCCCGGCGGCGGCGGCCAAGCCGGCGACGCCGGCGGATCCGAACGCGGCCTTCAACGCGGTGCGGCCGCAGGTGGAGACGGCGCTGCGAATGGAGCGGGCGCAGCAGCTGGCCGTCAAGGCGGCTTCCGATTTTTCCTTCGCGCTGTATGAGAGCAAGGCGACGCCGGGCACGGCGATCTTCGACTCGGTGCTCGCGTCGCAGAAACTCGCGTTGAGGACGCTCGCGCCGTTCACTCGCGAGGAAGGTCCGGCGGAATTCGGCGGCTCGCCGGAGATCGCGGAGGAAGCCTTCAAGCTCAACGCAGACCGGCGCACGTCCGACGCGGTGAGCACGCCGTCCGGTGCGGCGGTGTTGTTCTGGCAGGAGACGCAGCCGTCGCGCAAACCGGCGTTTGCCGAGGTGCGCGCGAAGGTCGCGGCCGACTACGCCGAGAACGAGAAGCGCAAGCGTTTCGTGGAGGCGGGCCGCACGCTGCGCTCCGCGATCGAGAGCCGGATCAAGGCCGGGGACACGTTCGAGAAGGCCGTGAGTGCGAGTGCGAACGGTCTGAAGGTGGAGACGAAGCAGCTGGCGCCGTTCACGCTGCGCCAGCCGGCGCAGGACGCCGACTACACGGTGCTGCGTTCACTGGACCGTTTCGCGAAGGGGAAGGTTTCCGACATGATCATCGACGACAAACGCGGCCTGCTGGTCTACGTCGTCGACAAGCAGACGCCCGATCTCTCGGACAAGAATCCCGAATACGCCGCCACGCGCGCGCAGATCGCCGCGATGAACAGCCGGCAGAGCTCCGGCGCGTATCTGAGCATGCTGGTCGAGGAGGAGCTCAAGCGCTCCGAACCGACGGCGGCCAAGTAACGCGCGGCGCCCGAAGGCGCACCTTTTTCGCCACGAGGCGGACCCGATCGGGTCCGCCTTTTTTGCGCGACCGCTCATCCCCCGGCGCAACCGCTCGGCCTGTTTCGCCTCGAAACACCCGCCGGCAGACGCGAGGCTGCCTCCATGCCGTCCCTCGCCCACCCGCCCCCGACTTCGCCCCGCGAAGGCGCGACCGGCTGGGTTCGCGCCGGGAAGCCCGGACCGTTCAGGCCGGATCGGGACGCAATGCGACCGATGGCACGGCAGCTCGTGGAAACGAGGGGACGACGTGCAATCCACTGCACCGGCGAAACCTTTGGAGCGCAGGACCGTCTTTCGCGCCAGAGTGTCCGGCACCTCCGGCCGATGTCGTCCGGCCAACAGTCCACCGGACGACCGATGCGAAAACACGTAACTTTTCAGTGCCTTCCGGGTATTTTCGTCATTCACTGCACCTGACTTCACCATGTCCCGATTCACCGTCCGCGCCCTCTGGGTCTCCCTCAGCCTCGCCTCGCTCACGTGCGTCCGCGCCGACGAACCGGCGCCCGCACCGGTGCCTGCGCTCACGCTCGACGCGTGCGTCGCGCGGGCGATGCAGAAGAATTTCACGCTGCAGATCCAGAACTACTCGACGGACGTCGCGCGGGAAGCGCTGAACGTATCCAAGACGGCGTTCGATCCGACGTTCACGGCCACGGTGACGCGCAGCGCGACGGAAGTCGCCCAGAAATCCAGCAGCGGCGGGCTGCACAGCGATTCGACCACCGCGCGCCTCGGCGTCAACCAGACGATCGCGAGCGGCGCCACGGTCGAACTCAGCACCGGCCTGGACCGCGCCTCGAGCAACTCGACGGTCTACCTGCTCAATCCCTCCTATGCCAGCGATGTGGCGCTCACGGTCTCGCAGCCACTGCTCCGCGGCGCCGGACTCCGCGTCAACCGCGCCCAGATCGAACGCAGCAAGATCGGCGTGACGATCGCGCTGCTGGATTACCGCGGCCAGGTGCTCCAGGTCATCCGCGACACCGAAGTTGCCTACTACAATCTCGTCTACGCCCGCGGCCAGCTCGGCGTGAAGCAGCACAGCCTCGAACTCGCCCAGCGCCTGCTCGACGAAAACCGCACGCGCAAGGCCACCGGCGTCGCGACCGACCTCGACGTGCTCTCCGCGGAAGTCGGCGTGGCCAACGCCCAGAACGGCATCATCACCGCCGAGCAGAGCGTCCGCAACAGCGAGGACGCGCTCGTGGCGCTCATCGGGCAGTTCGAGTTCGACCAGCCGGTCGGCGACGTCGCGCTCACGACGGACACGGAAGCCACGCCGACCTTCGACTTTTCCTACAAGCTCGCGCGCGAGCGCCAGCCGGACTACCTCGCCACGCAGGCCCTCATCAAGCAGCTCGAGCTCGACGTCACGACGACGAAGAACGCCGCACTGCCGACGGTCAATGTCGGCGGCACCCTCGGCTACAACGGCACGGACCGCACCTACGGGACGGCGTTCAACCGCATGACGGAGCCCGACGGCTACAACTGGGAACTCGACCTGAACGTATCCGTGCCGTGGGGATTGCGCGCCGATCGCGCCCGCCTGCGGAGTGCGCAGGCAAGCCTGCGGCAGGAAGAGGCGCGGCTGCGCCAGCTCGACCAGAATCTCCTCGTGGAAGTCCGCACCGCCGTGCGCGCGGTCGACACCAACCGCCAGAGCGTCGAGATCTACACGAAGGCCACGCAGCTCGCCGAGAAACAATACGAACTCGAGCTCGCGCGCTTCAAGGCCGGCCTCTCGACCAGCCGCCAGGTGCTGCAGATCCAGGACGATCTCGAGGCCGCGCGGCTCAACGAACTCTCCGCACGCGTCAACCTCCGCACCGCGATCGCAAACCTGCACCAGATCGAAAGCAGCTCGCTCGACCGCTACCGCGTGGCGATCGCCGAATAAGCGTTCTGGCGCCGCGGCGCCGGCTCTGCTTGGGTGCAGCGCATGGTTCTCCCTCCGCTCGCGCTCCGCACCTCGTTCTGGATCTGGCTGATCGCCGCGCTCGCGGCCGGCCAGTTCCTCTGGCTGCAACGCCTCCCGATGCCCGCGATCCAGGGCATCCTCGCCGGCCTCACCGTGCTGCTGGTGCTGGCCTATCGCGGATGGGAAACGCTGCGGACCTGGGTCGACGCGCTCGATCTGCGCGTGATCGTGCTGGTGCACGTCACCCGCTTCATCGGGTTTTATTTCATCACGCTCTACGATCGCGGCGAGCTGCCCTACGCCTTCGCGGTGCCCGGTGGCATCGGCGACATCATCGTCGCCGCCCTCGCGTTGATCGCAGCCTCCGCGCCGATGAATGCCGAGCGCCGGCGGCACGCACTCTCGATCTGGAACGTCGTCGGCTTCATCGATCTGCTCCTGGTCGTCGTGACGGCGGCGCGACTCGGCTGGACGGATCCGGCCCAGATGCGGGCGCTCACGCATCTGCCGCTGAGCCTGCTGCCGACGTTCCTGGTGCCGTTGCTTTTCGCGAGCCATCTCGCGCTCTTCGCCCGGCTCGCCCCGGCCAAGCAGGCCTGAGCATCGGAGCAACGCAGCTCCGGATCGTCCCCGTGCCATGATTGCGCCCGCCCCGGCCTCCCGCTCCCGCCAAGGCGGCTGCAGCCTGATCGGGCTTTCACTCGCACTCGCGGCCGTCAGCATTGGCGCCGCCGTCACCGTCCCATGGATGCAACAGCGTCACTTCCGCGAGCGCGCGACCGCGACGCAGGCCGACCTGGCGTCCTTCGCCGCGGCATTTCGCGCCCAGGCCAACGCGCATGGCGAATGGCCGGCCGGCGACGGCGCGGCCGGCACCGTGCCCGCAGGCATGAGCGACGCACTCGACTCGAAGCACTGGCAGGCGCGCACACCGCTCGGCGGACGATATGCCTGGGACACGAACAGTCCTCAGCGCGGACGACGTTACCGCGCCGCCATTGTCATCGTGCCGGACGGAGACGACCGCGCCACGACGGACGCACGTCCGCTGCGGGAACTCGACCGGCTGATCGACGACGGCAACCTCGCGAGCGGAAACCTGTTTCTCGGCTTTCAGAACCAGCCGGTCTTCGCGCTGGAACCCTGAATCTCGCGCATCATGGCCCGCCCCCGCTTCCTTTCCTCCCACTGGCTGGCCGGTGCGATTCTCGCCGGCGCAGTGCTGCTCGGCACGCGGACGTTCCTGTCGGCGATGAAGTCCGCACCGGTCGAAACCGAGCCGACCGACATCGTCTGGGGCGACGCGCGCACCGCCGCCCCGGCGCAGGCAACGACGGCAGGACGCTACACCACAGGTCGCGAACCGGGCGCCCGGATCCTGATCATCGGCACCGACGACGGTGTGCAATTCGGACGGATCGGCCTGACCGGAGAGCGGATCGACCAGACCGACCGTTATCGCGCCGGCCGTCGCAGCCAACGCTCCGTGCTGGTCACGAGCCGAAGCGGTTTGATCGACGTGCAGAGCATCGATGCCGTGCGCTACTACGGCGACGATTACCGTCGCGTTCCGTGAGGGCAGAGCGCGAATGCGCCACGAAACGGATCGTGCCACGATCAAACACGCGACGGGCCGAGACTCGCCGGCGCCGGATGCGCGATGGCATTCGCCCTCACTCCCACCGATTCGTCGTCACCAGAGTTTGGAGCCGGCCCGGCAGGTATGAATCGCGCGGACTCGGGCTCGAACACGATCAATCGAACAGTTCGCCGATATCGCGGAGCGTCGCGCCTTCGAGGATCCGATGCGGCGGCAACTGCGTGCGAAACCACGTGCGCTGCTTTTTCACCAACGCACGGGTGTTCTTCACGATGACCGACGCCAGGTCGCGCTCCGGCAGCCGGCCCTCGAGCACATCGATCGTCTCCCGGTAGCCGATCGCACGTGCCGCGCTGGGATTTTCCGCCAAGCCCAACGGCAAAAGCCGGCGCACCTCGCCGACAAGCCCGGCACGCAGCATGGCGGCGACCCGGGCCTCGATGCGGCGGTCGAGCTCCTCCGGCGCGCGATCGATGCGCGCGAGTTTCACCGCCCAGTCCGCAAACGGCGCCGGCTGCCGGGCGAACTCCGCCGCCAGCTCCGCCAGCGTGCGCCCCGAGGCCAGGCAGCGCTCGAGCGCGCGCGCGACCCGGCGCGGGTTCTCCGTATCCAAGGTTTCGAGTCCGGAGGGATTGAGCGCGCGGAGGCGGTCCAGCGCCACGGCCAGCGGCAGCGCGGCGACCTCGGCCCGGAGCGACGCCGGCACGGCGACCTCGTCGGCCACCGGCGAGAAAAAGGCCTTCAGGTAAAAGCCGCTGCCGCCAACGACCAGCGCCGACCGGCCGCGCGCCGCGATCTCCGCCAGCGCCGTCCGGGTCCGGGCGACATACCGGGTCACGTCCATCCGGTCGCCCAGATCGCAGAGGTCGACGAGATGATGCGGGACCCGGGCGAGTTCGGCCGCGGAGGGCTTCGCGGTGCCGACATCCATGCCGCGATAGAAAAGCAGCGAATCGCACGAGACGATCTCCGCGCCGCGCGCCTCGGCCCAGCGCAAGGCCCACTCGGTTTTCCCGACGGCGGTGCAGCCGGTGAGAACGTGAAGGACTCCGGAATGCGACATTGGCATCGCCGGCAGTTTCGGTCTTCGTCGGCGCGGGTCCACGTCAATTTCTCCCGTGAACGTCGCCTTCATCTACAATCCGCGCGCCGGTGTCCGCCGGACGGACATCGCCGGACAGCTGCGCGCCTTCGGACGCGAGCCGGGGCGGAGCGCGGAGATTTTCACGACCACCGGCCGCGGCCATGCGACCGAACTCGCACGCGAGGCGGTGCGCGCCGGCTGCGACATCGTCGCGGCGGTCGGCGGCGACGGCACCGTGAACGAAACCGGCCGGGCGCTCGCGGGCACCGGCGTGGCGCTCGCGCTCGTGCCCCGCGGCTCGGGCAACGGACTCGCGCGCCACCTGCGCGTGCCGCTCGACGCGGCAGGCGCGCTCGCCGTGCTGCGCCGCGGCCGGGTGCGGACGATCGACACCGGAATGGCCAACGGACGCCTGTTTCTCTGCACGATGGGCGCCGGCTTCGACGCCGCGGTCGTGCGGCGCTTCGAGGCCCTGCCCCGCCGCGGAATCGCCGCTTATTTCGGTGCCGGCGCACTCGAGCTGCTGCGCTACCGGCCCGAACGGCTGCGGCTTTCCGTCGACGGCGGCGACGAGTTTGCCCGGCGGCCGCTTTTCACCGTGGTGGCCAACGCCGCGCAATTTGGCAGTGGCGCGCGGATCGCGCCGCACGCGCGCGTCGACGACGGTCGGCTGGATCTCGTGAGCGTCGACGCGGTGAATCCGTTTCAAGCCGGCCCGCTGCTCTGGCGACTGTTTCGCGGCACCATCGACCGCAGCCGGCACGTGCTGACACGACCCGGCACACGTTTCACGCTGGAACGCGACAGTCCGGGACCGATGCACGTGGACGGCGAACTCGTCGAAACCGCGGCGCGCGTCGAGATCGAGGTGCGGCCGGCGAGCCTGCGCGTGATCGCGCCCTGAGCGGCGCCGGCTACGCGTCGGCGAAAGCGATGGCACGGTTGCGGCCGCCGGCCTTCGCAGCGTAAAGCGCCTTATCGGCGGCCTCCACGAGGCCCTCCGCCGTCGCCGCATTGTCGGGAAAAACGGCCACGCCGGCGCTGACGGTCAGGTGCAGCGGAAGCGTTTCGTGGGCGAAGATCGGATCGCGCTCGACCGCGGCGCAGACGCGCCGCGCAGTCTCGTGCGCAGTCGCGCGATCCGACTCGAGCAGGATCAGCGCGAATTCCTCGCCACCGTAGCGGGCCACGCGATCGACCGTCCGGATCTGATCCGCGAGACGGCGCGCGATCTCGCGAAGGACGGCATCGCCGGCGGGATGGCCGTGCGTGTCGTTGACGGACTTGAAGTGGTCCACGTCGACCAGCACGAGGGCGAGCGAATGGCCGAAGCGATGCGAGCGGTCCCGCTCCTCGCCGAGGATGCGATCGAACTCGCGGCGGTTCAGCAGACCCGTGAGCGGATCGCGCGTCGCGAGCCGGCGAAGCGCCTCGAGCGTGTCGCCGAGCTTGAGCGCGTAACGCAGCGAACGCTCCAGCGCGGCGGGCGAGATCTCGCCCTTCACCAGATAGTCGAGCGCTCCGGCGTTCATCGCGTCGATGTCGACGCGCTCGGAAGACTCGGCGGTCAGAAACACGATCGGCGTGCGGCAGCCGGCCGCCACCGCCCGGCGGATCAGCTCGAGACCGTTGCGCGGGCCCAGCTGATAATCCAACAGACAGGCGACGTAGTCGCCCGACAGGAGCCGAGCGAGGCCGTCCTCGAACGTGCCCGCCCAGTCGAGATCGAAATGCTCGGCGCGGAAATTCCCGAAATGCGCCTGCGTGAGGCGGAATTGAAGCCGGTCGTCATCGATCAGGAGGATTCGCCGGTTCATCGCGCAAACGCTAGGCCCTCCGCCACGCGCCGCAAGCCCCCAGACCGCGGCCAAAGTTCAGCGCCGCGTGCCGGCGACCAAATCGGACGCGACCGCGGTGAGGCGGGAGACGATCCGGTCGGGCGCGCCGAGATTCTCGCGGATGCAGTTCACCAGCGCGCTGCCGACGACAACGCCGTCGGCCTGCGCCGCAATCTGCGAAACCTGCGCCCGCGTCGACACGCCGAAGCCCACGGCCACGGGCAGCGATGTGTGCCGGCGGATACGCGCCAGCGCCTCGGGGATGTTGCCCGCGACCTGGTCGCGCACGCCGGTCACGCCCTCGCGCGAGACGTAGTAGATGAAACCGCTGGCCGCCGCGGCGATCTTCGCGATGCGAGCGTCCGGCGTCGTCGGCGCGACGATGAACACGCGATCGACGCCGTGGGCGCGGCCGGCGGCGGCGACCTCGCCGGCCTCCTCGGGCGGCAGATCGAGCGTCAGCAGGCCGTCGACCCCGGCGTCGCGGGCCGCGCGGACGTAGGCGTCGACACCATGAGTGAAAACGAGATTGTAATACGTGTAGAACACGACCGGCACCTCGCTGAACGCGCGGATGCGGCGGACAAGTTCGAACACGCGGGCGGCGGTCATGCCGCTCTCGAGCGCGCGCTGGGCGGCGAGCTGGTTGGTGAGACCGTCGGCCAGCGGATCGGAAAACGGGACGCCCAGCTCGAGCACATCCACGCCGCTCGCGATCACCGCGCGGCAGGCGGCGAGCGAGGTGTCGAAATCGGGATCGCCGGCGCAGAGATAGGCGACGAAAGCGGCGCGGTTTTCGGCCTGGGCGCGCGAGAAGGCTTGGGCGAGGCGGGACATGGAGCAACGAGCACAAGAAGAAATCCGCCGCGGCGCAACGGCGGTTTTCCGGTCGCCGCGACCAGCATCACCCAATCCCGCGCAGCACAGCCGCAGCCGGACATCGTCGAGGCGCCGCGACCGCCGGGATGCGGATCGCGACCGCGCTAGGGCAGGGAAAAATCGACGACGACCGGCCGGTGATCCGAAAGATACGACCGCACGATCCGGCTCTGCACGTCGCCGCACGTGCCGGGCAGAAAGACGAAATCCAGCAGGCGGCCCGGCCACGGCGAGGGGAACGTGCGCCCGCTGGCGGGATAAAGCGCGTAATCGCCGTAGTCTGACAAATGGCTCAGGAGCGCGGCGGTGGCGTCGTCGCCGCGGCCGGGATTGTTGAGATCGCCGCAAACGACCGGCGGCTGGCACCACGCCGCGTGCCGCGCGTGCTCCTTCTCGTGCAGCCACGCGAGGAGCCGCCCGATCTGGCGGAAGCGGTGCTCGCGCGAGCTGAAATGCAGATGCACGTTGACCAGCGGCACGATCCGGCCGGCGATCTCGAGTTCGGCGAAAAGAAACCCCTTCTCCCCCACCCGGCGCTGGCCGAAGACGATCGTCTCGCTCGCGACGATCGGATGACGCGAAAGAATCGCGTTGCCATAGCTGAGGTTGAACAGGCCGGGGCGGCGGTTGTGGATGCCGAAGACGGCGTGCGGGAAGCCCGTGTGGAGGCGGAGGTATTCGAGCTGGTCGAAATTGCCCGCCCAGCGCGAATGCTGGTCGATCTCCTGCAACGCCACGACATCGGGCGCGAGATCGCCGATCAGCCGGGCGATCCGGCGCAGGTTCGCCCGCAACTTGTGTCCGAGAGTGAATCCCTGGACCGGCGTGAGGCCCCGGCCGTGGGCGATGTTGAACGTGACCAACCGCAGGCGGGACATGGCGCCAAGACCCTGCGCCGCCGCGGACGCGGGGGCAACGGCAAAGCCCGCTCCGGGCCGGCGCGGCGGCACGGCCGCGGTCGACCTTGCAACCGCATCGGCGCCGATGAAACTGCGCCCATGATCGAATGGCGGCACTGGCACAATGAACCCTATCTCGTCGGCGGCCTCGTGCTGCTCGGCTGGCTGTGGGCGATCTGCGCCGGACCGCTGCGCGCGCGGCTCGCGCCCGGCGCGCCGTATCCCCGGCGGCAGGCGTGGCGGTTCTACGCCGCGCTTGCGATCTTCTACCTGGCCGTCGGCTCGCCGCTCGACCAGATCGGCGAACGCTTCCTGTTCAGCGCGCACATGCTCCAGCATTTCATCCTGATCTACCTGGTGCCGGTGCTGTTCCTGCCCGGCCTGCCGGCGTGGATGCTCGACGCCGCGCTCGACCGGCCGGCGCTGGACCGCGTGCTGCGCTTCGTCCTCCACCCCGGCATCTGCCTCGTGCTCTTCACGCTCGTCGTCTCCCTCTGGCACATGCCCTATCTCTACGAATGGGCCCTGGAGAACAAGGTCGTGCACGTGATCGAGCACCTGATGTTCTTCGCCGCCGCGCTGCTCTACTGGTGGCCGATGCTCAGCCCTTCGCAGGTGCATCCGCCGGCCAGTCACGCGGGCCAGATGCTCTACTTCTTCGTCGGCGTGATCACGATGACGCCGCTCTTCGCCTACATCACGTTTTCGCACGACATCCTCTATCCGACCTACGAATACGCGCCGCGGCTCTTCGCGGACTTCTCCGCCGGCGAGGACCAGCTGCTCGCCGGCGTGAGCATGCAGCTCATGGGCGTGGCGGTGGCGATGACGGCGTTCGGCGTGGCGTTCTTCCGCTGGCATGCCGCCGGGCGGGCGCGCGACGAGGCCGAGGAAACGCAGCGCCGGGAAAAAAACGCCGGCGCCTGAGGCGCGCCGATGCGGCGGAAACCGCGTCCGCCATCCGCGCGCCGCGAAGAGAAAAGCGAGCACGCCGGACCCGCACCGGCGCGCGTCTAGACCGGCGCGGGCACCGGCTGCGCCGCCGGCTCCCCGACGGAGCGCAGCAGCGTCTCCGCCAGCGCGGCCGCCTGGTCGCGGATCTCCGGGATGGCGGTGCATTCCCACAGCCCGCCCTTGAGCGGCGCGCCCAGCGTGTAAAGCCAGCCGCTCGGCCCCGCGCGGTAGCGCAGCACCGAACCGTCCGGATCCGCCTGCACGCCGAGCGCGAGCGGATCGTGGTCGATCAGGCCGCGCGCAAGCAGGTTGATGAGCAGGGGATGCTGGTATTTCGAATAATCGGTGCGCGGGCCGGTGCAGTTGATCACGCGGTCGACGCGCACGTTCACCAGCTTCCCCGTCCGCCGCGTGCGAAACTGCGCTTCGGCGCCGCCGGCGACCTCGACGAGTTTGGTCAGCCGGCCGGCGTAAAACTGCAGGCGGCCCTCCGCGCGCCGCGCCTCGACCGTCGCGGCGACGGGCGGTGCGAGCCGGTGGCGGTGAACCTCCCAGAACGGCCGCACATGCCGGAGAAAACGCGCGCGCTCCGTCCACGACCAGGCGCGCCAGAGGGCCGCCGACTGCGGTCGCAGCGCATCCAGCACCGGCCGCCAGTCGATCCCGCGCGCCGCGGCCGACCTCACCTCAGTCCGCACGCGGCGGACGAGTTCGCGCACCGTCGCCGGCGGCCGGCCGGTGTCGATGTAGTGCGGATACGGCGGAGCCGGGCGGTGCACCTGCGGCTGCAAGCCGCGCCGCGAGAGCGCGTGGATCATGCCGCAATGACCCGCGGCGTGCAGTTCCACGATGAGGTCGACCGCCGTCAGTCCCGCGCCGACGATCAACACCGCCGCGTCCCGCGGAATCCCGGCCAGCGCGCCCGGCCGCCACGGCACGTGCACATAGCGCTGCGAGTGGTAGACCGGGAGCGGCTTGCGGATCGGATATTCGCCCGCGAGATGCCCGATCGCGAGCACGATCCGGCCGGCGGCAAATGCGCGACCATCGCCGCAACGGATGCGCCGCGCGCCGCTCTCGTCCTCGATGTCGACCACCTCGCCCTTGACCGCCTCGAACTCCATGCCGGGAGCCGCGCCGAGCCGCGCCTCGGCGAGGACGTGGCGCAGATAATCGCCGTAAAGCGTCCGCGGCAGGAAGTCGCCGGCGTCCACGGCCGCGGGAAAACCCGGTTCGCCCGCATGCATGCCGACCCAGCGGAGAAACCCGTCGATCTCCTCGGGAAATGCGCCCATCCGGCCCGCCGGGACGTTGAGCAGATGCTCGCGGCACGCCGTGCCGTAGGCGACGCCGCGACCGAGATCCGTCATCCGCTCGATCAGCAGGATGCGGCGCGGCGCCCGGGCGCGGCGCAGTAGCTGGGCGGCCAGCAGACACCCGCTGGCGCCGCCACCGATGATGGCGAGCGTGAAGGAGGGATCGGAGCACATGGGAAAGGGCAACGAGAGCACGGATGCGCGCGCGGAGAGGTTGCGCAACTCTCGATCCGCACGTCGGGCCGGACGCGGCTTTCGGAGCGTCAGGCCGAAAGCAGTCTTTCGGCCAGTGCCGCCGCCTGCACGCGGATTTCGGCGATCGCCGTCGATTCCCAGAGCACGCCCTTCAACGGCGCCCCGAGCGTGTAGACGTTGCCCAACGGCTCGCCGCGATAACGCAGCACCTCGCCGGTCGGCAGCGCGTTGATCCCAAGCGCGAGCGGATCGTGATCGATCAGACCGCGCGCGAGCAGATGGATGAAGAGCGGGTGCTGGTATTTGGAGTAATCGGTGCGCGGACCGGTGCAGTTGATCACCTTGGCCACGCGCAACGACACGTGCCGGATCGTGCCGCGCCGGCGCAGCAGCGCCTGCACTCCCGACTCGTCGGCCTCCAGCACCTGCAGGCGCCCGGCGTAGAATTTCAACCGGCCCTCCGTCACGAGCCGGTCGACAATCCCGGCGGTCTCGGGCGCGATCCGGTGGCGGTGCGCCTCCCAGAACGGACGCACATGGCGCATGAACCGCGCGCGATCCTCCCAGGTGAACGTCTGCCAGAGCGCCGGCGTATGCGGCCGGAGCGCGTCGATCACCGCGCGCCAGCCGACGCCGCGCGCCGCGGCCTCCCGCACCTCCGCACGCACGCGCCGCACGAGTGCCCGCACGGTGCACGGCGCCGGTTCGCCCTCGAGGAAGGAACGCCAGCGGGCGACCGGCTGCTGCGGCTGCGGCCGGATGCCGTGACGCGAAAGCGCGTGGATCGTGCCGCGATGTCCGCTCTGCGCGAGTTCCACGATCAGGTCCGTCGCCGTCGGCCCCTGCCCGACGAGCAGCACCTCGTCGTCGGGACCGAGGCCCGCCAGCGCGTCGCCCCGCCAGGGGATATGCACGTAACGAGGACTTTGATACACCGGGAGCGGCCGGGGAATCGGATACTCGCCGGGGAGATTGCCGATCGCGAGCACGGCGCGATCGACGGCAAACACGCGCCCATCCGAGGCCGTCAGCACGATGCCATCGGCTTCAAGCGCGAGATCCACGATCTCGGCCTTCACCTCGACCAGTTCGACGCCCGGCGCCGCCGCGGCTAGCGCGGCCGCGAAGACCTCGCGCACATACTCCCCGAACAACCGGCGCGGCAGAAAATCCTCCGCGCCCACCCGCGCGGGAAAACCGGGCCGGCCGGCGCGCGCCTCGATCCAGCGGGAAAACCCCTCCGGCTCCTCCGGAAACGCGCCCATCCGGCCGGCCGGGACATTGAGCCGGTGCTCCGGACATCGGGTGCCGTAGGCGACGCCGCGGCCGATCTCGCCGCTGCGCTCGAGCAGGAGGATCCGCAACGGCGATTGCGCGCGCCGCAGCAGCTGCGAAGCGAGGAGCGTGCCGCTGGCACCGGCGCCGATGATGGCGAGGCGGGGAATCGAGGGAGGAGTGGACATGACGGGACCGGGTGACGTTCAGGCGAGAAAGCGGACGAACACCGGACTGCTCCAGACCTTCGCGTCGTCGCGTTCGCGGGCGAAGAGATGGAGCGCACGATGGCCATGCGGACCGTTGACGGGAGGCACGAGGATCGAGCCGCGCAAAACCGACGGAAGCGGACGCCCGGACAGACGTTCGGCCGCAATGAAAAGTTCCGCGCCACCGAGCGGCCAGTGCAACCCGGACGCGCTTAACAACTCCGCCCCGGTGAAAGTCAGTGTCGCGCCGGGTGTCGCGGGATCGGGATTCCGCGCGAGGGCGTCGCCGGTCTTGTTATACGCATCGATCTCGAATCGGAGCGAGAAACGCGCCGCGGCGAGATCGGAAAGTTCGAGTTCGAGCTGGTCCGCATCGCCGTAGGTGTCGGTGCGGATCCGGAATACGCCCGGAGCGGTTTCCGTCACCGTTTCCTCCGGATGCTCGAGTCCGCGCGCCGTCCACGAGAGCACGCTTGCGCCCGTCACTTCGACCACTGCGCGCCACTCGGCCCAGCGATAGCGGTCGCGAATCCGCGCGCCGCCCCAGCGGAGCCGGAGACGGCGATCGGAATAACCGAGTTCCGCATCGAGATCCCGGGCCAGCAACAGCGCGCCCTGGTCGTCGCGCAGTTCGACGCGCTCCCAGCCCCGCTCCGCGTGCAACGCGTAGGACACTTCGAGCGGTCCCCGGTGATCGAATGCATCGCCCTGCCGATGCGTCCCGGCCGAGAGCAAGGCGACGGCGCGCTCACCCGTCGTCGCCCACGTGTGCCGCGCGCGCAGCGCGGCCGCGACGGCGGCGGAAGTCAGTTCGTCGGCCAGCACGCCTGTCAGCCCGCCGGCCACGCCGAAGGATCCGACGCCCGGAGCGCCGCCGCCGGGCCGGCCGCGATGTTCGTCGCCGGCCGCAGACGCGCCGACCTGCAAGCCTCGCGCAAGCGCCTCGCGATAGAACCAGTCGAAATGCCCCCACGACGACGCGACCTCGACGAGCCGCTCCAGCGCCGGATCGTGCCAGTCGAAGAGCGCGCGCCGGCCGCCGACATGCGGAATCAACAGCACGCGGTCGCCCGCGGCGAGATCGCGATAGGCGTCGTGCAGCCCGGCGGCGGTGGCGACATCGGCCTGCAGGGCGACGGCTCGCGGCGTATCCTCGTTCCAGTCGAAGACGCGCAGGCTGCGGCCCGCCCGGTCCAGCGGGAAACGCACCTCGTCGCCGAGAAAGACGACGTTGCGATCGCCGCCCACCGCGCTCGCGCCGCACCACTCCGTGCCCGGGAAACAGAGAAACGCGCCCTCCGCGTGCAGCGCACGGCAGACGCCGACGGCGGCGCGCCAGCGATCCGCGCGCACGTTGAAATCGTTGGCCGTGTAGCCGGCGACATCGAGCCCGGCGGCATCGCGCGCAAACGCCATGACCGTCGCAGTGGTGTTCACACCCACGGTATCCTCGGAATGGATGTGCAGATCGGCGTAAAGCGCGCGCGGCACGGGTGCGGCATCCTCGATCGTAAGCCGCGCCTCGGCGTCGCCGGCGACGAGCCGGTAATCGCCCGGCTCCGGCAGCGCGACCGTGGCGCGCGCCCACGTGCCGTCGGGTCCGCCCCAGGCCAGCGGGGCGACGAGCACGGGACGGTCACTGCCGGCGGGCCAGACCTCGAGCGCCGGCGCATGGTGCGCGGCGGCCGCGAGATTGCCCCAGCGGTCGTCCCGGCGAAAAACCACCGGCAACGGCACGCCGGGCCGCGCCAGGCGAGGCGCAAGCAGGACGGAGCGCGCGGCGGGGCCGGCGACGATGCGCAGGACGAGATCGCCGGGCACCGGCGCGAAGCGCGACGCGCCCACGGTGTCGACGAAGACCCGGAAACGAAACGCATCCTCGACGAAGGTCTGCGCGCGTGTGCCCGGACCGCCGTGCCGGCGGTCGCCGAGCCGCAGCACGATGCGGTCGCCCGGCTTCAGGTAGCCGTCGACGACATCGACGATCACGGCCTTCTGGTAAGGCCGCTCGTGCCCCTTCTGGTCGAAACGCACCTTCAGCACGCGGACCGTCGCGGGGCTTTCGCCGGGAAAGGGCGCGCGCGGTTCGTAGTCGGCGGAGAGATAGTTCGCCGCGCCGGGATCGGACGTCTGGAAGAGGCCCCAGTCGGAATAGAACTTGAAGACGAGCTTGAGCCACGCCCCGTCCGCGAGCCCGGCGGTGCCGACCTCGTAGGTGACCACGAGTTCGAGCCATTCGCCGGCGACAACCGCGTCGCGGGAAATCGAAGCGCGGCCGAGAAAGGGCAGCGTGGCAAGATAAGGCGGCAGTTCGGCGGGGTGGCTCATGGGCAAGCGGTCACATTTCCGTGGATTCGCGGCGCTCCACCCACGTCTTCACGAGCAGCGTGACGATCGCGATGGAGGTGAGGATCGTGGCGATGGCGAACGCGCCGGTGGCGACGCGGTCGTTGGCGAGGAGTTCGATGTGCAGCGTGATCGTGTTGGTTTCGCCGCGCACCGCGCCCGAGACGACCGAGACCGCGCCGAACTCGCCCAGGCTGCGGGCGAAGCAGAGCGTCACGCCATAGAGCAGCGCCCAGCGGATGTTCGGCAGCGTCACGCGCAGAAACGTCTGCCAGCCGCCCGCGCCGAGCATGACGGCGGCCTGCTCCTCCTGCGCGCCCTGAGAGAGCACCAGCGGCAGCACCTCGCGAAACACATACGGACTCGTGACCATGGTGGTGACGACGACGATCGCGGTGACGTTGAACGCGAGGCTGACGCCATGCGCGTCGAGCCAGGGCCCGAGCAGCCCCTGCATGCCGAAGACGAAAAGATAGGCCACGCCGAAGATGATCGGCGAAAGCGACAGCGGCAGCTCGATCAGGCTGGTGAGGAGCCGGCGGCCGGGAAAATCGAACTTGCCCACCGTCCACGCGGCGGTGAGACCGAACGCCGTGCTCACCGGCACGGCCACGCCGGCGGCGAGCAGCGTGAGCCCGATCGCATGCACGCTCTCGGGCGTGGCGAGATGGCCCACATAGGCGGACAACCCGTCGCGCAGCGCGTGCGCGAAGACGGCCACGAGCGGCAGGAGGATGAGCAGACCCGTCGAACCCGCGCCGAGCCACACGAGCGCGATGCGTCCGCGATGGCCGTGCACGGAGCGGCGCGCGATGGCGGGAGCGTGACCGGAGGGATTCATCCGTGAAAGCGCCGGTAGAGCCGCGCCTGGAGCGCGTTCATCACGACGAGAAAGACGAGGGCGAACCCGAGGATGACGGTCGCGAGCGCGGCGGCCGCGGGATAGTTGAACTCGTCCATCCGGATGTAGACGAGCAGCGAGGCGATCTCGGTCCTGAACGGAAGATTGCCGGCGATGAAGACGACCGCGCCGAATTCGCCGAGGCTGCGCACGAACGACAGCGCGCCGCCGGCGAGCAGCGCCGGAAACAGCTCCGGCAGGATGACGCGGCGAAACGTGGTGAACGGCCCGGCGCCGAGCGTGAGCGCCGCCTCCTCGAGATGGGGCTCGAGGTCCGCGAGCACGGGCTGCACCGTGCGCACGACGAACGGCAGGCTCGTGAACGTCATCGCGAGCACGATGCCGGGAAACGCATACGCGATCTTCCAGCCCAGCGGCGCGAACAACGCGCCCACCGCCCCCGTCGGCACCGTGAGTGCGGCGAGCGCGATGCCGGCTACGGCCGTCGGCAGCGCGAACGGCAGGTCGATCGCCGCGTCGAGCAGCCGGCGGCCGGGAAACTCGTAGCGCACGAGAATCCAGGCCGCAAGCAGGCCGAGCAGCAGGTTGATCGCGGTGGCCGCACCGGCCGCGAGCAGCGTCACGCGATAGGTGGCGAGCGCGCGCGGATCGCTGACATAGCCCCAGAACTCCGGCCACGACAGGCCGGCGGCCTTGAGCACCAGTGCGCCCAGCGGCAGCAGGATGGCGAAGCTCGCGAACAGCAGCGTGCCGCCCAGGGAAAGGCCGAAACCGGGAAGCACGCGGAGGGAGGCCATGGCGCGAAAGCCGGAGGGACGCTCAGCCGCGGCGCTCAGAGGCCACCTCGGCGAGCAGTGCGTCGACCAGCGCGCCGTTGTCGAAGAAGTCCTTCGTCGCCTTCTCCCAACCGCCGAAGGTCGGACCGACCTCGAGGATCTTCACGGCCGGGAGCTGCGCGGCATGGCGGGCGGCGACCTCGGCGTTGCGCGGACGGTAGAAGTTGCGCGCGACGATCTCCTGGCCCTCCGGCGAGTAGAGAAATTTCAGATACGCCTCGGCGACCGCGGTCGTGCCGCGCTTCCTCGCCACCTTGTCCACCACGGCGACGGGAAACTCCGAAAGCACGCTGACCGACGGCGTGACGACCTCGAACGGCGCGTCGGGCCCGCCGGCCAGGGCGAGCGTCTCGGCCTCGAACGTCACGAGCACGTCGCCGATCCCGCGCTCGGTGAACGTGGCCGTGGCGCCGCGGCCGCCGGACTCGAACACGACGACGCTGCCCAGGACCTTCTTGAGAAACGCCCGCGCCTGCGCGGCGTCGCCGCCGGACGCCTCGAGCGCGGCGGCGTAATAGGCGAGCACGGCATAGCGGCCGTTGCCGCCCGTCTTCGGGTTGACCTGCACGATGCCCACGCCGGGCCGGGCGAGATCGGCCCAGTCGTGGATGCCCTTGGGATTGCCCTTCCGGACGAGGATCGAGTGAACGCTGTAATAGGGCGAACTGTTGTAGGGGAAACGCGCCGCCCAATCGCGGCCGACGAATTTGTTGTCGGCAAGCAGCTGGACGTCGTTGACCTGGTTGAAGGTGACGACGTCGGCCTTCAGGCCTTCGACGATCGAACGCGCCTGCCGCGAGGAGCCGGCATGCGACTGCTTCACGACGACCGTCGCGCCAGAGGCGGCTTTGTAGGCAGGAACAAACGCCGCGTTCACCTCGACGAAAAGTTCGCGCGAGATGTCGTAGGAGGCGTTAAGGATTTCCGTCTGGGCGCGGGCGGCCGGAGCGGCGCCGAGGGCGAGAACGGAAAGGAGGAGGAGGAAACGGGAGGATTTCACCAGATTGATTCGAGGGATGAAGCCGCGGCCGGAAGACCGGTGCGCAAAGCTTCGCGGGAAGGGAAGGCCATGAAGTCGTCTTCTCTGGCGTGGAGTGGAAACCGCAGCGCGCTCAGGCCGAGACGGCCTGCCGCAGCGCCTGGTCGAGATCCGCGCGGATGTCGCGGACATCCTCGAGGCCGATCGAGAGGCGGATGTAGTCGTCGGTGACGCCGGTCGCCGCCTGCTCCGCCGGGGTGAGCTGCTGGTGCGTGGTCGTCGCCGGATGGATGACGAGGCTCTTCGCGTCGCCGATGTTGGCGAGATGGGAGAACAGCTTCACCGATTCGATGAACTTCCGGCCGGCGTCGCGCCCGCCCTTGATCCCGAAGCCGACCAGGCCGCCGAAGCCGTGGGTGAGATACTTCGCCGCCAGCGGGTGATTGGGATCGTCGGGCAGGCCCGGATACGTGACCCAGCGCACGAGCGGATGCGCCTTGAGGAAGCGCGCGACCTCGAGGGCGTTTTCCGAGTGCTGTTTCTGGCGGAGCGGCAGCGTCTCCAGGCCCTGGATGAAGAGGAAGGAGTTGAACGGGCTGATCGCCGGGCCGAGGTCGCGCAGGAGCTGCACGCGGACCTTGAGGATGAAGGCGACGTTGCCGAGGCCGGGGACGTTGCCGAGCGCATCCCAGAACTTCAGGCCGTGGTAGCTGGGATCGGGCTCGGTGAACTCGGGGAACCTGCCGTTGTTCCAGGCGAATTTGCCGGAGTCGACGATGACGCCGCCGATGCTCGTGCCGTGGCCGCCGATGTATTTCGTGGCGGAGGCGACGACGATGTCGGCGCCGTAATCGAACGGGCGCACGAGGCCGACGCCGACGGTGTTGTCGACCACGAGCGGGATGCCGGCGGCGTGCGCGATATGCACGAGCGCCTCGAAATCGGGCACGTCGAGCTTCGGATTGCCGATGGTCTCGGCGTAGATCGCGCGCGTCCGCGGCGTGAGGGCGGCGCGGAACGCGGCGGGATCCTTTGAATCGACGAACGTCACGGTGCGGCCGAGCTTGGGCAGCGTGTAGTGGAAAAGCTGATAAGTGCCGCCGTAGAGGTTGTTGGCGGAGACGATCTCGTCGCCGACCTGGGTGATCGCGAGCAGCGCGAGGGACGTGGCCGACTGGCCGGAGGCGACGGCGAGCGCGCCGGTGCCGCCCTCGAGCGCAGCGATGCGCTGCTCGAAGACGTCGGTCGTCGGATTCATCAGCCGCGTGTAGATGTTGCCGAATTCCTTCAGCGCGAAAAGATTCGCAGCGTGCTCGGCGCTTTTGAAGACGAAGGAGGACGTCTGGTAAAGCGGCACGGCGCGGGCGCCGGTCGTCGGATCGGGGGCCTGGCCGGCGTGAAGCGCCAGCGTGGCGGGACGATAATTGGATTTGCTCATGGGATGAAGAAGGCGGGGTTCGGAACTCGGATGGAGCGGTGCGAGGCGGGCGCGTGACGGTCGATCGCTGGAGGCGGGGGTTGGAATCGAACCAACTCATGAGGCGTTTGCGGCGCCGGGCCTTCCCACTTGGCTACCCCGCCCTCTCCGATCGACGAAGCTCAGAGCGGTCCGTCCGTTTCCGCGGGGATCCGGACGGACCGCGTGTGCGTAGTGTGTTGTGTTGTGCCGGGTCCGGCCGTCCGGACGGAAAACGATGGCGTGGCGCCGGCTCAATCCCACGGGCTGCGACCGGCGACGGGCAGACCCGCCTCCTCCCAGGCGACGAAACCGCCCGCGAGGGAACGGACGTCGCGGTAGCCGAGCCGCGCGAGGCTCTCCGCCGCCAGCAACGAGCGGGAGCCGTCGGCGCAATAGCAGACGATCGCCGTGCGCAGATCGGGCGCGACGTGCTCGATGCGCGCCTCCAGCAAGCCGCGCGGCAGATGCACCGCACCGACGGCGCGGCCGGCGCGCCACTCGCTGAATTCGCGGACATCGATCAACAGCGGACGCCGGGCCGGCGGAAGCGCGGACCAGGCGGCGGGCGCGATTTCCGCGACATGCCGGCGCACGCGGGTCAGCAGCCGAAGAAAACGCACCGGCGTCGCCGGCACGTCATACGGATCGGACAAAGCCGCCGCAGCCGCATCGATCGCATCGGCGACAGGCGGCTTCATGAACGGACGGCGCGCGCGGGGCGCCCAGACAAAGGAACGGAATGGAGGATGACCATGGAAGGATGGCGGTTGCCGAGGCGCCCGAGGGCGCGGCGAACGACTCCAGTGGACTGGTCATCATCGCAAGACGGACGCCGTTCCGCGGTGAGGCGGAACGGCGGATGAACGGAGGTCCTCCGGCTCGTGCCGGCAGGACGGGAAACGCAATCAGGCGCCGGCGGGCGCGCCGAGGAGATCGTCGATCGAATCGCTCTCCGTGTTGATGTCGGCGAAGAGCCACGTCGACAGGTAGCGTTCGCTGCTCGACGGGATGATGGCGACGATCTGCTTGCCGGCGTTTTCCGGGCGCCTGGCGAGCTGGATCGCGGCCCAGACGGCGGCGCCGGAGGAGATGCCGATCGGAATGCCGTCGAGCTGGTTGACCTGCTTCGACACCGGACCGGAGTCGGTCTCCTTCACGCGGATGACCTCGTCGTAGACCTTGGTGTTGAGCACGGCGGGGATGAAGCCGGCGCCGAGGCCCTGGAGCTTGTGCGGGCCGGGCTGGCCGCCGGAGAGGACCGGCGACGCATCGGGCTCGACCGCGACGATCCGGACGGACGGCTTCTTCTCCTTCAGCACCTCGCCGACGCCGGTGATGGTGCCGCCGGTGCCGATGCCGGAGACGACGATGTCAACCTTGCCGTCGGTGTCGCGCCAGATCTCCTCGGCCGTGGTCCGGCGGTGGACGGCGGGATTGGCCGGGTTGGCAAACTGCTGCAGGATGATACTGTGCGGGATCTTGGTGGCGAGCTCCTCGGCCTTGGCGATGGCGCCCTTCATGCCCTTCGCGCCCTCGGTGAGGACGAGGCGGGCGCCGAGGATCTTGAGGAGCTTGCGGCGCTCGGTGCTCATCGTCTCGGGCATGGTGAGGATGAGCTTGAGGCCCTTCGCGGCGGCGACGAACGCGAGCGCGATGCCGGTGTTGCCGGACGTGGGCTCGATGAGGACGGAGTCCTTCGTGATCTTGCCGGACTTGAGGGCGTCGTCGATCATCGAGAACCCGATGCGGTCCTTGACGCTGGAAAGCGGGTTGAAGAACTCCAGCTTGAGCAGGATTTCGGCCTGCGCGCCGTGCACGGCCGCGGTGCGGTTGAGGCGCACGAGCGGAGTGTTGCCGATGGTTTCGGTGATGTCGTTATGGATTCTGGCCATGGTCGTATCGGGTTTATGGTTATCGGGGAATCAAATGGCGTAGTCTTCGCCGAAGGAGCGGCCCTGGCGGAGCCGGAGGCGGACGAGATCGCTGACCCGGAGATCGAGGGCGGCGAGCTCGGCCCGGGTGATCTCGACCTCGACGGGCTCGCGCGTCTGCGCCTGCTCGAGCGAGAGCCGGGCCAGGGGTCCGGCGGCGTGCACGTAGCGGACGACGGCCACGACACCGTCGGCGCCGGGCCGGTCCGGCGTGACCTCGATGTCGTGCGGGCGGACGAAGACGGGGCCGCCGTCGCGCGCCGGCTGGCCGGGCGCGCCGGCCGGGACGCGGGCGAAGGCGCCGGCCGGGAACACGTTTACGTTGCCGAGAAACTGATACACGAAGGGCGAGGCCGGCCGGTCGTAGACCTCCTGCGGCGTGCCGACCTGCTCGACGCGGGCGTTGTTCATGATCACGACCTCATCGGCGATCTCGAGCGCCTCCTCCTGATCGTGCGTGACGAAGACGGTGGTGAGATGGATCTCGTCGTGGAAGCGGCGGAGCCAGCGGCGCAGCTCCTTGCGGACCTTGGCGTCGAGCGCGCCAAACGGCTCGTCGAGCAGCAAGACCTTCGGCTCGACGGCGAGGGCGCGGGCGAGCGCCACGCGCTGGCGCTGGCCGCCGGAGAGCTGCGTCGGATAGCGGCCGTCGAGGCCCTCGAGCTGCACGAGCTTCAGCAGCCGGTGCACGCGCTCGGCGATCTCGGTGGGAGACGGCCGCTCGCTCCGGCGGCGGACGTGGAGGCCGAAGGCGATGTTCTCGAACACCGTCATGTGCCGGAAGAGCGCGTAGTGCTGGAAAACGAAGCCCACCTTGCGCCGGCCCGCGGGGACGTTGGTCACCTCCTCGCCATGGAAGAAGATCGGGCCGCTGCCGGCATCGGCGGTCTCGAGGCCCGCGATGATCCGCAGGAGCGTGGTCTTGCCGGAACCGGAAGGACCGAGCAGGGCGACCAGCTTGCCGCGCGGCACATGCAGGTCCACCCCGTCGAGGGCGGTGAAGGCGCCGAAGCGTTTGCGGATGTTGGTGGCTTGAATGCTCATGCGGGAAATCAGGAGACGCGCGTCTGGGCGTGGCGCCACTCGACCAGGCTTTTCAGCACCAGGGTGACGATCGCGAGCAACGCGAGGAGCGAGGCCACCGCGAAGGCGGCCACGAAGTTGTATTCGTTGTAGAGGATCTCGACGTGGAGCGGCATCGTGTTCGTCTCGCCGCGGATGTGGCCGCTAACGACGGAGACCGCGCCGAATTCGCCCATGGCGCGGGCGTTGCAGAGGATCACGCCGTAGAGCAGGCCCCATTTGATGTTCGGGAGCGTGACGCGCCAGAACGTCTGCCAGCCGTTCGCGCCGAGCGTGATGGCGGCGTATTCCTCGTCAGCGCCCTGCGCCTGCATGAGCGGGATCAGCTCGCGCGCGACGAACGGGAAGGTGACGAAGATCGTCGCGAGCACGATGCCCGGCACGGCGAAGATGACCTTCAGGTCGTGATCGATGAGCCAGGCGCCGCACCAGCCCTGCAGGCCGAACACGAGCACGTAGATCAGGCCGGAGATCACGGGCGAGACGGCGAAGGGCAGGTCGATCAACGTCGTGAGCAGGCTCTTGCCGCGAAACGCAAACTTCGCGATGAGCCAGGCGGCGGCAACGCCGAACACGAGGTTCGCCGGCACGGCGATCGCGGCCGTGAGCAGCGTCAGGCGGATGGCGGCGAGCGCATCGGGGTCCTTGAAGGCGGCGAAATACGCGCCCAACCCGCGCCGCAGGGCCTCGGTAAACACCGCCGCGAGCGGCAGCAGGAGGAAGCACGCGAGGAACAGCAGCGCGACGGCCGTGAGCGTCCAGCGCACCCAGGCGGGATCGTTCGTCGCGCGCGGCATCGAGGACGGCCGGGCGGCGTGGGCGGTGAGAGTGCTGGCGACGGCGGAAGCCATGTTCTGGGCGAAATTCGAAAAGCGAAGAGCGGGAGGTGGACGAGGCGCGATCAGAGCCGGTGGTGGCGGCGGCTCCATTTCTGGAGGAGATTGATCAGCAGCAGCAGGACAAAGGAGATCACGAGCAGCACCACCGCGATCGCGGTCGCACCCTGATAGTCGTATTGCTCGAGCTTCGTGATGATGAGCAGCGGGGTGATTTCCGTGCGCATCGGCATGTTGCCCGAGATGAAGACGACGGAGCCGTATTCGCCGAGCGCACGCGCAAACGCCAGCGCGAAGCCGGTCAGCAGCGCCGGGAAAAGCTCGGGCAGGATCACGCGGACGATCGTCTGCCAGCGGTTCGCGCCCAGGCTGGCCGACGCCTCCTCGATCTCGGGCTCGAGTTCGAGCAGCACGGGCTGCAGCGTGCGGACGACAAACGGCAGGCTGACGAACGTGAGCGCGACAAACACGCCGAGTTCGGTGAACGCGACCTTGATCCCGTGCGGCTCGAGCCACTGCCCCACCCAGCCGTGCTTCGAATAGATCGCCGTCAGCGCGATGCCGGCCACGGCGGTCGGCAGCGCGAACGGCAGGTCGACGAGCGCATCGACGATGCGCCGGCCGGGAAACGTATAGCGCACCAGCACCCACGCGACGATCAGGCCGAAAAACGAATTCACCACGCCGGCCGCGAGCGATGCGCCGAAGCTCAGACGGTAGGACGCGAGCACGCGCGGCGACGCCACGGCGTCCACGAACGCATCCCACGTCATCCCGCTCGTCTTCAGGAACGCCGCGGACAACGGCAGCAGCACGATCAGGCCGAGATAGGCCAGCGTGAAGCCCAGCGAGAGGCCGAAACCGGGCAGGACGGAACGGGATGTTTGGGTGGTGGCCATCAGAGATCCTGACCGTAGGCGATGAATCCGGGATACGCGGCGAGAATCGCCTCCAACGCAGCCACGCCCGCGGCCACTTGCAAGCCGAACGGCGCGCTGGCGGGTGTTTCAAATATGACATCGAAAGGTCTTGGCTGCTGCTCGCCGGGCGCGGCGAGCACGCCCTGGAAGCAGTCGCGGATCAGGCCCTCGCGCGCGGCGAAGCCGTCGATCGTCGGCCGGCGGTCGCGCGGCAGGTGGCGCTCCGCGGCGCGCAGCGCGGGCTCGAGCAGCGCCTCGTCGAGCGTCCGGCCGTGGGCGTATCCATAAACGCCCTCGCTGGTGTCGTCGGCATGGAGCGTGATGAGTCCGTCGAAGCGGTGCGCCCGCAGTTCGGCCTCGAGCACGGCGACCTCGGCCTCCGCGGAGCCCCGCCAGAACTCGCGGTTGAGATCGCGGCCGGCGTGGTTCTCGCGCGTGCCGCGTTCGTAGCCGGTCGGATTCACGAGCGGATAAAGGAACAGGTCGTAGCCCGCCGCACGGGCCGGATCGGCGGCGAGGAGCGCGGCCAGTTCGACGAGGGCGGCGCAGCCCGCCGGCTCGTCGCCATGCACGCCGGCAAACAGGCCGAGCCGGATCGGATCGTGGCCGGCCTGCGGACCGCGGTAGCGCAGGCGCGGGATTTCATACCGGCCGGCGGCGGTCGAAAACTCCCCCGCCACGGCGAACTCCAGCCTCCGGCCAGGCCCCGTGAGCGCGCGGAGCGGACCGAGCAAGGCGTGCGGATCGCACGAAACCGGAGGTTGGAAAAGGTTCACCATGACGACTCAGAGATGCTGCGCGTAGGAAATGAATCCGCGGTAGCGCAGCACGAAGCGTTTCAGGATCGAGGCCGCGGCCTCGGTGTAGAGATCGAGCGACCACGCGGCCGGCAGCCGCACCGTGAGCTCGAACGGCGGGAGCGGCAGGTCGTCCGCGATCGCGAGCGGGCCGCGGCGGATGTCGGCCTCCGTCTCGCTTTCCCAGCGGACGGCGAAGGGCGTGACGTCGTCGGACGAGATCAACTCGAGCGCGGGCGCGGAATTCTCCACCGGCGACACGCCGCGCAGGCGGATCGTCACGACCTCCTCGCCCGGCGCCGACTCCAGCCGCACGAAACCGTGATAGCCGCGCACGCGGGCGTCCTTTTCCAGCAGCGAAAGCTCGGGCGCGGCGGGATGCAGCCAGTTTTCGTCCGCGAGCCGGCGGCCGGGGGCGCGCTGCGCGAGACCGAGGACATCGACCAGCGGAAAAAACGAGAGGTTCAATCCCTGCCCGAGATCCGGATCGAGGGCGAGACCCTCGACAAGACGGAGGATCGCCAGCGTCGGCCGCAGGTCGCGGTGATCGAAGCCCGCGTAAAAGGCGAGCCGGAGCGCGGCGTCCGATGCGTGCGGGCCGAAATAGACGAAGCGCGGCAGGTCGAAATGACGCGCCTGATCGTAGAACGGCCCGAGCGGCGAACCGAAGACGTAGTGCGAGCGCTGGACCAGTTGATA
>Ga0222421_100234_pt1 | contig 29889 bp, 5 predicted proteins | sample 3A1ome_2_FD_182473 | JGI IMG/M metagenome (GOLD analysis project Ga0222421, IMG submission 182473) | Enriched microbial communities from leaf-cutter ant dump, University of Wisconsin, Madison, United States - 3A150A (version 2) | ecosystem: Environmental > Terrestrial > Nest > Insects nest > Nest... | reverse complement strand
GTATGTGAGGCTGACATTCAGGCCCGCCGGTGTCGTCGTCGCAGTGACCGCTTTCGCCGTGCCGTCGTAGGTCGCGGCGAGACCGCCAAGTTCGATCGTCGCCGCCGCCTTCTTCACCGTGAGATGCACGGTCGCCGTCGCGGTTGTGTAATGCACGGCATCGGTCGGCGTGAAGGTGACGCCGAGGGCCTGGTCCGCACCGGCGTTGAGCACGGCGCCGGCCGCCGGCGTGTAAACAAAGGTGCCGGGCACGCTGGCGGTGGCGTTGAGCTGGGCGTCGCCGAGCGCGGTGCCGTAAGCGATGGCCGCCGGGTCGGACCATGTGATCGTGGGCGCCACCGGCGTGACACTCATCGTCAGGGTCGCCGCGGTGCTGGTGACGGTGCCGTAGGCGTTGGTGACCGTGACGGTGTAGTCGCCGGCGTCACCGGCCACGGTGCCGGCGATCGCAAGCCGGGCGGTGGCGGCGCCCGAGATGCGACCGCCGTCGGCCAGGGCCACGCCGTCCTTGCTCCATTGATACGCAAGCGGGCTCGAACCCGAGGCCGTGACGGAGAATGCGGCATCGACGCCGACGGCGAGGGTCTGCGAGACCGGCGCGACCTCGATCGCCGGCGGAGCCGCGATCTTCGCGATGGCGAAGTCGGTGACGGCAAGCGAGGCGTTGTAGGTCGACAGGATGAAGAAGGTGTCGAAGCCGGTGATCGGCGTCGCGCTCGTCTCCGTGCCGGAATACGACATCACGGTGGTCGCGCCGTTGTCGGTCGTGACCTTGTAGGTGAGCAGCGTCTCGGTCGCGGACACGCGCTCGACCAGATAGGTCGCGACGTAGGACGCACCGGCGTTCAGGATCGCCGCCGCGCTGCCGCCGCCGGGGGCGACGACCTGGCTGAAGGTGCCGCTGGCCGCGAGGTCGCTGGAGGTGGGGCCGGCCCACTGCTGGCTCTTCCCCTGGCCGCCATCGCGGCGCCAGAACGAGATCGAATCGGTCGAGGTCATGCCGGCCGTGGCATTGGCGATATAGCCCGAGTAACCGCGCGGGGTGTTGCCGCCGGAGGTCAGGCTGAAGTTGTCGACCGCGATGCGAGCGGCCGGGAGCGCCTCGCCGTCCGGACGCGGGGCGGCGGAGGCGCCGTCGTTGGTCGGACCGCCGTGGCCGCCGCTGTTGAGGAAGGCCATGCGGAAGTTGCCCGCGGTGGCCGCTCCGGTGCCGGCGGTGTATTTGAACGCCACGGTGGCGACGAGCGCCTCGCCGACGTCGAGCGACGCGAGCGAAGTGGACGGTGTGAAGTAAGCGAGCAGGCCGCGGTTGCCGGCGGACATCGTGATCGACGCGCCATAGTTGTAGGTCGGGACGGCGCCGCCGCCGAACCAGACGGCCTGCGTGGCGGTCGGGGCGAGGAAGCCATTCGCGTCGGTCGTCAAGCCGCCGTTCTTCTCGGTCGCGGTGAAGGCATCGGCGATGACGGGCAGGACATGCGCCGGGGTGACGTTGACGGTCAGCGTCGCGGCGGTGCTGGTGACGGAACCGGCGGTGTTGGTGACGGTGACGGTGTAGTCGCCGGCATCGGCCGCGGTCACGCCGGTGAGCGTGAGCGTGGCGGACGTGGCGCCGGCGATGGCGGTGTCGTTGTGCTTCCACTGATAGGTGGGCGTCTCGGAGCTGTAGGCCGTGACGCTAAAGGCAACCGTGGCGCCCTCGCCGACGGTCTGGCCGACAGGCTGCGTGACGATCTCGGGCGGCTGGAGGACGGCACCGTTGACAGTGAGCACGGCGACGGCGCTGGTGGCCGAGACCGGCAGCGTGCCGGGGGCAATGGTGCTGGTGGTCGTGTTATAGCCGTCGAGCGCGTTGGAGACCGTGCAGGTGTATTGACCGGCATCGGCGCCGGCGAGATTGGTCAGGTTAAGGGTGGCGGCGGTGGCGCCGGCGACGGTGGCGCCGCTGGCTTGCGTGCCGTCGACGAGAGCGACGCCGTTGCGCTTCCACTGATACGCGGGCGCGGTGTTGTCGACGCCGCTCGTGCCGACCGCGGTCACGGTGAAGCTGGCGCCTTCGCCGGCGTTGACGATCGCATCCTGCGGCTGACCGGTGAGGCCGAGGGCATTGGCCGTGTAGGTGGTGCCGCCGAAGCTGGTGCCGTTGACGAGCTGGACATTCGTGGCGTTGTAGAGCTCGAGGCCGGCGCCGCCGGTGATCTTGACGTTGTCGAAGGTCACGTTGGCGATGAGGGCGTCGGCGAGCGGGATGCCCCAGAGGATGCTGTAGCCCGTGGCGCCGGTGGCGGTGAGGTTGCGCACGGTGATGTTCTTCCACGTCGGGATCGTGCTCGCGCTGAGCGGATTCGGCGGCGCGGCGTTCCAGGCGACGACCTCCTCGGGCGTGGTGCGGCTGCTGCCGGAGGCGGCGCCGGGCGAGCCGAGCTGGTTGTAGTAACTGTAGAAGACGATCGGGTAAGGCACGTTCGTCATCGTGATGTCGGTGTAGGTCAGGTTTTTGACCGGACCGCCCTGGGTGGCGTCGGCCTTCAACCGGAGACCGGTGGAGGTGCCGTTGAAGGTGCAGCGCATCACGTTAAGGCCGTCGAGGCCGGCCGTGCTCTGGCCGCCGACCGAGAGGCCGTGACCGGTGCCGAAGGTGCAGTCGGCGACGGTGATGGCGCTGCAGAGATCGCCGGCCTTGACGGCGATGTTGTCGTCGCCGACGGAGATGGCGCAGCCCTGGATGAGGAAGTTCGTGCCGGAGGGATCGATGCCGTCGGTGTTGGGCGAGGACTCGGGCGCGGTGATCGTGACGCCGTAAATCGTCGCGTTGTTGGTGGTGGCGACGGCGAGGTGGAACTGCGGAGAGTTCCGCACGGTGAGACCACTGATGAGGAGGTTGGTCGTGCGCGTGATCTGGACGAGGCGCGGACGGGCGGTGCCGGAGTTGGCGTCGTAGGCGGTCCACCAGGCGGAGCCGTTGCCTTCGATGATGCCGGAGCCGGTGATGGCGACATTGCTCGAGCCGCTCGCGACGGTGATGAAGTGGGCGTTGGCGTTGGCGTAGGTGCCGTAGGCCTGGACCTGGAGGATCGCGCCGGCGTCGATCTGGAGGTTCATGTTGCTGCGCAACGTGAGCGAGCTGGACAGGTAGGCGCCGCTCGCGGCCGGGATCTCGATCGTGCCGCCGCCGGCGGTCTGGGCGGCGTTGATCGCGGCCTGGATGGCGGCGGTGTTGTCGGTGACGCCGTCGCCGACGGCACCGTAATCGGTGACGCGGAAGACGCCGGCCGGGATCACGGGCTGCGTGGGCAGCGCGGCAGCGGGCTCGACGAGCGTGAGGACGGCCGCGGAGCTGGCGACGGAGCCGCCGGCATTGGTGACGGTGACAGAATAGCTGGCGGCATCGCCGGAGGCGAGACCGGCGAGCTGCAGGAGCGGGCCGGTGGCGCCGGAGATCGGCGCACCGTTCCTGGCCCACTGATAGGTCAGACCATAGCCGGTGGCGGCGACGCTGAAGTTGACGCGGCTGCCGATGAGCGCGCTCTGGTTGACGGGCTGGACGGAGATGACCGGAGACGGGATGGCGACGGTGAGCACGGCGCCGGAGCTGGTGACGCTGCTCACGCTGTTGGTGACGGTGACCGCGTAGGTGCCGGCGTCGGCGGGCTGGACGTTGGCCAGCGAGAGCGCGGCGGAGGTCGCACCCGAAATCGGCGAGCCGTCCTTGCTCCACTGATAGGTGAGCGGCGCGGTACCGGTCGCGACGACGGTGAAGGTCACGTCGTCGCCGAGCGTGGCGCTGCGTCCGAGCGGCTGGGTGACGATGCTCGGGGCCTGCGCGGCGACGGTGACGGTGAGGGTCGCGGCCTCGCTGGTGACCGAGCCGACGGGATTGGAGACGGTGACGGTGTAGCTGCCGGCATCGGCTTCCTGCACGGAGGCGAGCGTCAGCGTGGCCGCGGTGGCGCCGGAGATCGCCACGTCGTCGTGCTTCCACTGATAGGTGAGCGGCGCGGTGCCGGTCGCGACGACGGTGAAGGTCACGTCGGTGCCGGCGACATGCGACTGGCTCTGCGGCTGGGTCGCGATCGCGGGCGGCGTGTCGACCGCCAGGACCGCGGCGTCGCTTGTGACGGAGCCGGCGGAATTGGAGACGACCACGGTGTAGCTGCCGGCATCGCTTTCCTGGGCGGAGGCAAACGTCAGCGAGGAGGAAGTGGCTCCGGAGACCGCGGTGCCGTCCTTCTTCCATTGATACGTGAGCGGCGCGGTGCCGGAGGCGGCGACCGAGAGGACGACACTGTCGCCCACGACCACGGTCCGCCCCGCGGGCTGGACGGTGATGGCCGGAGCGACGGCGGCAGGCTCGGCGGTCTTGGCCAGGTCGAAACCGGTGACCGTGAGCGAGGCGAAGAGGTTGGAGAAGATGACGAAGGTGTCGAAGTCGCGGTAGCTCGTGCCCGAAGTCTGGGCAACGGAGTGCGACTGCACGATCGTGTCGCCATGTCGCACGACGACGGCGAGAGTCATCTCCGAGTCGGAAACCCGCTTCACGCTGAACACGAGGGTGTATTCCGTGCCGTCCGGGGGGAGCGCTCCGACCGTGCCACCGCCGGCGCTGCCGACGAGGACGAAGGTCGACGTGGCCGCCAGATCGGAGGAGGAAGGTCCGACCCACTGGCCGGAGCCCGACGAATAGCCGGCGGGCGCCGTGGCGCCGGTGTTGGCATACGTCGCCTGCGTGCGGGCCCAGAACGAGATCGAATCGGCCGGGGGCGCGCTCGCGGAGACGTTGGTGTTGACGAAATAGCCGGAGTAGCCGCGCGCGGCCGCCGCGTTGGTCACGCTGAAATTCTGCGCGGTGAGGCGGGCGGGGTTCTGCGCATTGGTCGCGCCGGTGACGTTGATGGTCGTGCCGTTGCCGTTGCTGTTGAGCAGTCCGACGCGGAAATCGCCGGAAAGCTGGGTCGGCGTGCGGTTCGGCAGGCCGGTCTGCGGCGTGCCGGCGCTGGGATCGTAGGTGTATTTGAACTTCAACGTCGCGGTGAGGGTCTCGCCGGCGGCCAGGGAGACGAGGGAGCCGGAAGGCGCGATGTAGCCGAGCAGACCGCGGGCGCTGGTCGAGGCGGACAGGCCCATCGACGTGGCCTGGACGTAGTTGATGTTGCCGGTGCCGCCGGAATACCAGGCGGCGCGGCCGCTGGCGCCCTGGACCGGGATCAGGTAGCTGTTGGCGTCGGCCGAGAGGTTGGCGTTGACGTTGGCGATGGGCTGCGTGGCCGGCGTATCGAGCGGCAGGGTCTCGTGCAGGATCACGGTGGACTCAGGTCCGGAGACGGCCAGCGCGGTGGTGACCGGCACGACGTTGGACGAGGCGCTGGCGCCGAGGTCGTTTACGGCGCGGACGCGGTAGTAGTAAGTCGTGTTCGCCGAGAGGCCGGTGACGGCGGCCGTGAGCGCGGCGCCGACATCGAGATCCTGGAATCCGGTGACAAAGCTGCCGAACGCGCTGTCGGTCGCGACGTCGAGCCGGTAGCCGGTGGCGGCGGAGACGCTGCTCCAGTTGGCGGTGAAGCCGTCGGCGGCGACGGCCGTGGCGGCGGTGGCCACCGGGGCGGCAGGCGCGGTCTCGACGGTGACCACGGCGGCCGTGCTGACGGCCGTGCCGGCGGTGTTCGTCACGACGACGGTGTAGCTGCCGGCGTCGCTCGTGGAGAGCGAAAGGAAGTCCAGCGTGTCGCCGGTGGCGCCGACGAGGTCGAGGCCGTCGCGCTTCCATTGATACGTGAACGGGCCGGTGCCGGAGGCGACGACCTTGAGCTGCAGCTGGCCGCCGACGGGGCCGGACTGCGACTGCGGCTGGGTGACGATCACCGGCGCGGTGGCGGTGACGACGGTGAGGGCGGCGGCGCTGCTGGCGACGCTGCCGGCGCTGTTGGTGACGAGCACCGAGTAATTGCCGGCGTCATCGGTCGTGACGGACGCGATCGTGAGGACCGCGGTGGTCGCGCCGGATACGCGGCCGCCGTCGGCGAGCGCGGAGCCGTTCTTCTTCCACTGATAGGTCAGCGTGCCGCTGCCGGTGGCCTGGACGGTGAAGGTCGCATCGGCGCCGGTGGCGACCGACTGCGCCTGCGGCTGGCTGGCGATGGACGGCGCGACGGCGGTGTCGGCGATGTAGGCGGTCTTCAGCCAGTTGGCCCTGGCCCAGGTGACGACACCCGCGCCCGCGCCGGCCTCGAGGATGGCGGGCAACTGGGCCGGATCGTCGGGCGTGTAGGTGTAGGGCAGCACGCCGCCGGTCAGATCCCAGGCGAACGGAATGACCGTGGCCTGGAACGGGCCCATCGGATTGCCGGCGTCGGTGCTGTCTCCCCGGACGTAAGTCGTGGAGCTGTCCGTGTTGAGGAAGCTGTAGATCGAGTCGACGGCCTTGATCTTGCCGGTGTAGGTGGCGGTGGACGGATCGGTCTGGTTGTTGCGCAGCGGCCACAGGCAGTCCTTGTAATAGGACTTCTCGACGAGGACGGAGCCGCCCTCGGTGGAGATGGCGCCGTTGAGCGGCGGGTTGAAGCTGTAGGTGTTGTTGAGCGTGTTGCGCAGGGCGGTGCTGAGCGCGGCGGCGCGGGTGTCGCGCAGACGCTTGGCGACGAGGGCCTCGGTGTCGTCGACGAAGAGATTGTAGTCATGGACATTGCCGCCGCGCAGGCGCGGGACGGCGCGGTCCCAGACATTCTTCATCCAGAGGTGATGGAAGGTCGCGGTGAGCGTGTCGTTCTCGGTCTTGAGCGAGTTGGCGCCCATGAGATGACCCTTGTCGTGGCCCTGGATGATCTGGGCGATCTCGTCGACGGAGAATCCGTTCGTCCGAAGGAAATTGTAGAACGAATACGACGAGCGGTTCGCCTCGAGGACGGCGAGCTGCTGGCGGACGAAGCTGTCGGGATTGGTCGCGCCGTCGTCGCCGACGTATTTGCACCAGGAAATCGTGACGTTGGTGCCGCCGGCCTTGATGTCGACGATGCCGTCATAGGCCTTGGTGAAGGTGCAGTGGTCGATCCAGACGTTGGCGACGTCGCCGCCGTTGGCGATGTCGATGAAGTCCCAGTCGTTGGAGTCGTAGTCGCCCTTCGAGGACTCGTCCCATTCCCACATCTCGTCGAACCGGAGGTTGCGGACGACGATGTTGGACGTGCCCTTGATGTTGAAGGTGACGTGCTTGATGGTCGCGCCGTTGGCCGAGAAGATCGTGAGCGGGCTCTTCGCCTTGATGTCGAGGAGGCTGACGCCGGTCTGGATCAGGACCGGGTGGAGCTTCGGCGTGGCATGCGAGCGCAGCGGGTTGCTGGAAAGATTCTGCACGGTCGAGCCGACCTCGTTCCAGCCGAGGTTCAGGTCGTTCATGATCTCGATGACCTTCACCTTGCCGGCCGTCTTGTTCGAATCGATGATGGCCTGCACGAATTCGAGCGGCGTGGTAACCTTGCGATAGGCCGCGTCGGTGTCGGGGATCTCGCCGCCGCCGGTGGTGCCGGAGCCGACGGTGGCGAAGCCCGTGAGGTTGAACGACGTGACCGGGAGCGAGGAGGAAAGGCTGAGCGTGGCGGCCTCGCTGGTGACGGAGCCGGCGCCGTTGGTCACCACGACGGTATAGCTGGCGACATCGGCGGCGGTGACGTTGGTCAACGCGAGCGCGGCGGTGGTGGCGCCGGAGATCGCCGCCCCATCCTTCTTCCATTGATAGGCGAGCGGCGCGGTGCCGGTGGCGACGACGGTGAAGGTGGCGGAGCCGTTGAGCGTGACCGTCTGCGACTGCGGCTGGGTCGTGATCGTCGGGGCGACCGCGGGCGGCTCGCTGACGGTGAGCACGGCGGCGTCGCTGGTGACGGTGCCGGCGGAATTGCTGACGACGACCGTGTAGCTGCCGGCGTCGGCGAGCTGGACGGAGGCAAACGCGAGCGTGGACGACGTGGCGCCGGCGACATCGCTGCCGCCCTTCTTCCACTGATAGCCGAGCGGGGCGCTGCCGGAGGCGGCGACACTGAGCGAGACGCTGTCGCCGACGGTGGCGGACTGCGACGACGGCTGCGTCGTGATCGACGGCGCGACGGCCGTGGTGACGGTGAGGACGGCCGCGTCGCTCGTCGCGCTGCCGAGCGTGTTGGTGACGACGACGGTGTAGCTGCCGGCGTCGGCGGCCTGGACATCGGCCAGCGTCAGCGTGGACGCAGTCGCGCCGTTGATCGCGGTTCCGTCCTTCTTCCATTGATACGCGAGCGGGGCGGTGCCGGTCGCCGCGACGGTGAACGTGGCGGTCGATCCGGCGCCGACGGACTGCGAGGCGGGCTGCGTCGTGATGACGGGCGCGGTCAGGACGGCGAGGTTGCCGAGGGCCACGCTCGCGCTCTTGAGGATGACGTTGTAGCTGGAGCTGGAGCCGTTCTTCCCGAAGTAAAGCGCGACGGTGTCGAACGTGTTGAACGTCGACGCCGCATCGGTGACCGTGTGCTCGAACACGACGGCGTCGTCGCTGGCGCGGACGATCCGGCCGTAAAGGACGTCGCCCGCGGCCGTGCGGGTCACGACGAAGGTGACGCGGTAGTCGGTGCCGGCCGTCATCGCGGCGGAGGCGGCGGGCGTGCCGTTGGCGAGCGTGGTGAACGCCAGCGTCGTGTTGAGCAGGCCGAGGTTGGCCTGGTCGCGCGCGCCGAAGCTGACCGGCACGGGATCGCCGGCGGCATTGGCGACGGCGAACGCCGCGTAGCCGGTGTAGTTGGTGAACTCGCCCGTCGCGGGCTGGCCGCTGCCGAAATCGGTGCTGACGCGCTTCGTGTCGTCCGGCGAGCGCAGGAGGCCGATGCGGAAGTTCGAGACGCTGGTGCCGGCGGCGGAATCGAAGCCGGAGAACTGGAGCACGCACTCGACGGTGAGCTTCTGGTTCACCCCGAGGGTGACGGGCGTCGCCGCGCTGCCGGTGAAGTAGGCCAGGATCGTGCGCGCGGAACTCACGACCTGCGTGGCCGCGCCGGTCGTGGCGGTGAAGTTGCTGGCCCCGGACGACGTCCACCAGGCGGCGGACGACGGCAGGCTCTGGCCGCCGCGGGTGCCGTCGGCGAACGCGTCGGAGAGATAGACCGTGTCGGGCGCGGCCGTGACCACGAGGACGGCCGCGGAGCTCGTGACCGAGCCGGCGCCGTTGGCCACCACGACGGTGTAGCTGCCGGCGTCGGACGCGGCGATGTCGGTCAACGCGAGCGTGGCCGCGGTGGCGCCGGCGAGATCGGAGCCGTCCTTCTTCCATTGATACGTGAAGGGCTGGCTGCCGCCCGCGGCGACGGTGAAGGTGTGGCTCGAACCGACGATCTTCGTCGCGCCCACGGGCTGTGTCGTGATCGTCGGCGCGATCGCGGACGCGTCGACCGTGAGGATCGCGGCGGCGCTGGTGGCGCTGCCGAGGCTGTTGGTGACCGTGACGGTGTAGGAACCCGCGTCGGCCACCTGCACGCTGGCGATCGTGTAGGATGCGCCGGTGGCGCCCCCGATCGGAGCGCCGTCCCTGGACCACTGATAGGTGAACGGCGCGGTGCCGGCCACATCGACGGTGAAGGTCGTCTCCGTGCCCACGTTGACGGTGCGGGACGCCGGCGGCGTGGTGATCGACGGAGCCTGCGGCGCGGCGACCACGAGGACCGCGGGATCGCTGGTCGTGCTGCCGGCGCTGTTGGTGATCGTGACGGTGTAGCTGCCGGAATCCGACGCCAGGGTCGACGCAATCGCGAAGACCGAGTCCGTGGCGCCGGCGATCGGCGCGCCGTCCTTGAACCACTGGTAGGCGAACGGCTCCGTGCCCTGCACGGACACCGCGAAGCTCACGGCCATGCCCGTGGCGACGCTCCGGCCCTGCGGGGCGGAGAGGATGAGCGGCGCGGTGTGGAGATAGGTCTCGACGGCGCCGATGTCGGGGGCGTCCTCGTAATAGGAGGCGGCGACATAGGGCAGCACCGCGAGCACGTCGGACGGCGGCAGCGCGCCGGCGTTGATCAAGGTGCTGCCGGCGACGGGCCGGCCGAAATCGCCGAGGGCGATGCTGCCGTCGGTCTTGCGGGCGAAGCCGCCGGCGGGGACGGTCAGCGAGATGAAGCCGGTCTTGTAGGCGGTGAGGCCGGCGTCGTTGATGCTGGGGCCGCGGCTGGAGGAACCGACAAACCAGAAGCAGTTCGTGGCGCCGGTGGCGATGCCGCTGTTGCCGACATAGCGGTCGTTGACGCCCTTGCGGTCGCCGGGACCGCTGCTGGTGGTCCAGAGCGAGACGTTGTTGTAGAACGTGGCCTCGCCGGAATCGAACTTGTAGTTTCCCTCGACGTTGTCGAAGGCGAGGTTGTTGACGAGGCGGATCGCGCCCGGATTGCTGTTCCAGGTGAAGCCGTTCTTGCCGTTGCCGAAGCTGATGCTGCGCGAGACGTAGTGGGCGACGGCGATCTTCTCGCCGCCGAGCTTGAAGCCGTTCTTGTCGCCGGCCGCGTTCTGGGTGCCGTCGGTGAGCGTGCCGTTGCCGTAGGCGATGCACTGGTCGATGACGACGGGGTCGATCGCGCCGGTCTCGCTCTTGGTGTAAAGGTCCCAGCCGTCGTCGATGTTGTTGTGCGAGATGCAGCCGCGGAAAACGTTGCCCGGGCCGGAGGTGAGCTTGCAGGCGAAGCCGTCGGCGTTTTCGCCGGAGTTGGGCGCGACGTCGTCGTTGTCGTAGGACTCGCAGTTGAGGATGAGATTGTAGGACGGCCACTCGCTGGGCGGCGCGGACGACGCGTAGCGGGCGATCTGCAGGCCGCTGTCGCGGTTGTGATGGGTGACGCAGAGCTCGACGATGTTGGAGTTGCCGGCGACGAAGATGCCGTTGTCGGCGGCGCCCTTCACCTCGAGCCCCTTGATGTGCCAGTAGTTTCCGCCGATCCAGAGGCCGCGGGGATTGCTGACGGAGGACGTGCTGCCGTAGGGCTGCGAGGAGAAGTCGAGGACCGGCTTTTCCATCGTGCCGCCGGGCGGCGTGTAGGCGAAGATGCGCTTGAGCAGGCCGCTCGCGCCGTTGTTGCCGCGCTCGATGCGCAGCTCGGTCGAGGAGACGTAGGTGCCGCCGCGCACGTAGATCGTGCCGCCGGTCGAGACGAGGGCGATGGCGTGGGCCAGGGTCGTTGGCTGCGCGTAGGTGCCGGGGTTCGACGCGAGGCCGTCGGGCGCGACGAAGAGCGTGCCCTCGGCCACGGCGGGCGGCTCGGTCACGGTGAGGATCGCGGCCTCGCTCGTCGCGGAGCCCGCGGCGTTGGTCACGACGACGGTGTAGGCGCCGGCGGCGGCCGGCTGGACGCCGGTCAGCGTGAGGGACCACGCGGTGGCGCCGGCGACGGGGTTTCCATCCTTGAACCATTGATACGTGAACGGCTCGCTGCCGGCGGCGTCCACGCTGAAGGCGACGGTGCCGCCGACCACGACGGACTGGGAGCCGGACTGGGCGACGATGACGGGCGCGGTGACGGTGCCGGTGAGGGAGAGGACCGCGGCGGCGCTGGTGACGGAGCCGGCGCTGTTGGTGACGACGACGGTGTAGACCCCCGCGTCGGCCGCCTGCACGTTGAGGAGCGTGAGCGTGTCGGAGATCTCGCCGTCGAGCGGCGTGCCGTTCCGGCGCCACTGGTAGGCGAGCGGCGCGGTGCCGGTGGCCGTGACGGTGAAGACGGCGGTCGCGCCAGCGTCGACGGTCTGCGACTGCGGCTGGGAGGCGATGGCGGGCGCGATGACGTGGTTGGTGACCGTGAGGACCGCAGGATCGCTGGTGACGGAGCCGGCGCCGTTGCTCACCACGACGGCGTAGGCGCCCGCGTCGATCTCCTGGACCTCGGCGATCGTGAAGGTCGACGCGGTGGCGCCGGCGAGGTCGCTGCCGTCCTTTTTCCATTGATACGCGAGCGGCGCGTCGCCGGTGGCGGTGACGCCGAACGCGGCGCTCTCGCCCACGTTGACGGTGAGCGCAGCCGGCTGGGTGGCGATCGCCGGCGCCCCGGGGAGCGCGGCGCTGAGGGAGACGCTGACGTTGTCGACCGCGATGAGGTCGTTGGAACTGGTGGAGGACGTGGCGCTGTTGGCGGTGACCCAGCGGAACCAGAGGGTCGAGCCGGCCGGCACGCTGACGGGCACGGCGGTGGCGGAAAGCGCGGCGGTGGCGGTGGCGGAGCCGTTCAGCGAGGTGAAGGCCAGCCCGGTGAGCGTGGTCCAGCCGGTGGTGGCGTTGAGATCCGAGACGGTCACGCCCACGCGATATTGCACCGTGAAGGTCATGTTCCGCTGGTTCGTGCTCTCGCGCCACTGCTCGGCGGTGTAGGAGAGCGAGAACGAGGTGAGCGCCTGGCCGGAATTGTTGGTGAAGCCGAGTCCGATGTAGGTCGGCGCGGTGTCGAGGCGCGTGTGATACGCGAGCGCGCGGTCGCTGCTGCCGGAGGTGCCGACGCTGCCGAGGGTGAGATCGGCCATGTTGGAGGAGCCGTCGACCACGGCGCCGGTGGCGTTGAAGGTGCCGGCGGTGTTGAGGACGGACCAGCCGGGGAGCGTCGAATCATTGGCCCAGGAGAACGGCGCCGCGGACGGCAGCGTGTCGAACGTCTGGGTGTAGGCGCCGCCGGACAGGCTGTAGGTCGTGGCGGTCGTGGTGCCGGTCGCCTCGATGCTGATGTTCGTGCGGGCGACCGTGGCCACGGTGATCGCATTGGACGAGTCGCTGGCGCCGGCGGTGTTGGTCGCGCGGACGCGGTAGTAATAGGTCGTGCCGCCGGACAGTCCGGTCACGGCCTTGCTCAGGCCGGCGCCGACATCGAGATCCTGCCAGCCCGTGACGTAGCTGGCGAACGTGCTGCTCGTGGAGACATCGAGCCGGTAGCCGGTGGCGCCGGTGGAGGCGTCCCAGTTGGCGGTGAAGCCGCTCGTGCCCACCGCGGTGGCCGAGGTCGCGACCGGGGCCGCCGGGATCGTCACGACGGGCCGGACCGTCAGGGTCGCGGCGTCGCTGGTGACCGAGCCGGCGGTGTTCGAGACGGTCACGGTGTAGCCGCCGGCGTCGCCGGCCTGCACGGAGGAGAGCGTAAGCGTGTCGGACGTGGCGCCGGAAAGATCGGCGCCGTCCTTCTTCCATTGATAGCCGAGCGGGGCCGTGCCGGTGGCGACGACGGTGAAGGTCGCGCTCGAGCTGGCGTCGACCGTCTGGCTCTGCGGCTGGGTCGTGATGGCCGGGGCGGCGGCGGGGACATCGACGGTGAGCGTCGCGGTCGCGCTGGTGACGGAACCGGCGGAGTTCGTCACGACGACGGAGTAGCCGCCGGCGTCGCCGACGGCGGCGCTGGCGATCGCATAGGTGGCGGACGTGGCGCCGGGGATGTCGGCGCCGTCCTTTTTCCATTGATACGTGGCGGCGGGCACGGCCGTGACGACGACGGAGAACGAGGCGGCGGAGCCGGCGTCGACGCTCGCGGCGGCGGGCTGGCCGACGATGACCGGCGCGAGCGCGGGCGTCCAGGTCGAGGCCGTGGCGGCGCCGGCGACGGTCGTGCCGAGCACCCACGCCGGATCGGCGTAGTTGGCGAGCGCGGTGGAGTCGGGCGTCCAGGTCGTGAAGGTGACGCGGCCGGAGTAGTCGAGCGCGGCGCCGGTGGCGTCGGTGGTGCCGTGGTCCCAGTTGCGGACGTTGGCGGCCAGGGTTTCCTGGGTGGAGGCGGTGGCGTTGTTCAGCAGCCACCAGCCGTTGGCGTAGTTGGAGCCGGAGTTGCCGACGGCGGTGGCGAGGAAGGCGTTGTTGGTCTCGTCGCCGATGCGGCAGTCGAGCAGCACCACCTCGCAATACGGGAACTGGGCAGAGTTGGGATCGATGCGGTTGAGGAAGTTCGCGGTCGAGCCGGCGACGGCGATGAAGCGGCAGTTGTTGAAGATGTAGCCGTGGTTGGTGGCGGGATTGCGGATCTGGGCGAAATAGCCGCCCGAGGCGCGGAGCATCTTGAGCGTGCAGTTGGTGAAGTAGCACGGGCCGGTGCCCCAGAGGAAATCGACGTCGCCCTCGATGCGGGTGTCGCTGACGTAGGCCTGGCCGTTGATCTGCAGCGTATCCTGATAGCTGTAGAGAGCGCACCGGGTGACGATGTTCTGGCCGGCGGTGGCGGTGCCGCTGAGGATGAGCGCCTCGGCCTGGGTGCCGCCCTGCGGCGTCGAATTCTGGATCGTCAGGTTGGCGATGACGACATCGTGCACGCCGTTGGCGAAGAACGTGCCGCGGTGATAGGCCGGGCCGCTGCCGTTGAAATTGTTGTTGGTGGGATAGACGATCCTCGTCAGGGCGGCGTCCTCGCCGCGGATCGTGAGGTTGTGCTTCGCCGTGAAGTAGACGATTTCGAAGTAGGTGCCGTTCTTGATCAGGATGCGGGTCGGCGTGGTGTTGGCGGCCGGGACGGAGTCGATCGCGGCCTGCACGGTGCAGAAGTCGCCGCTGCCATCCGCCGCGACGGTGAGGTCGGTGGCGGACGCGGGGGTGGTCGCGGTGGTGGAGAACGTCCACGTCGTCTTGTCGGCGATGCCGGCGAAGGAGAGGCCGGTGGCGTCGAGGAACGCGCCGGGATCGATCTGCACGTAATAGGACCGGCCGTAGGCGAGCACGCCGTTGCGCGGATGGATCGTGACCGTGTTGCCCGAGACGGTGAGCGGGTAATAATTCCAGTTGGCGACGCCGCCGATCGACTTGGTCGCGACGGGGAGGTCGAGGGTCGAGAGCGCGCTGGCGGTGCGCAGCGTGTTCTTCAGGAGGCCGGCGGCAACGAGGTCGATCGTGTCGACGACGGTGTCGTTGGATGCGTCGTAGATCCGGATCGCGCCGCCGGTGCCGGGCGTGGGCGCGGTGTTGAAGGTGAGCGTGAGCCGCGTGTCGGGCAGGGCCGAGGCGGCGCCCACGGCGGGCGTGGTGGCGGTGACCGCCATCGAAGTCGAGAGCACGGCGACGGAGACCGTCGTGCTTGTGACGGCGCTGCCGACGGAATTGCTCACGACCACGGAATAGGCGCCGGTGTCGGCGCCGGTCACGCTGGCGACGGCATAGGTGGAGCCGGTCGCGCCGGAGAGGGCGACGCCGTTCCTATACCACTGATACGAAGGGGCCGGGCTGCCGGTGGCGGCGACCGTGAGCGTGAGCGGGGCGCCGACCGCGAGCGTCGCTCCGACCGGCTGCGTGACGATCGCGGGCGCCTGGTTGACCGTGAGGAGGACGGGCGTGCTCGTGACCGAGCCCTGGGCGTTGGCGATGACGACCTGGTAATAGCCGGCGTCGGCGAGGGCGGCGTTGGCGAGGGCGAGGGACGCACCGGTCGCACCAGCGACATCGGCGTAGGCGGCCACGCCGTCGGCGCTGCGCTGCCATTGATACGTCATCGGCTCCGTGCCGCTGGCCAGCACGGTGAAGGTCGTCGAGCCGCCGACCAGGATGGTCGCGCCGGCCGGCGCGGTGAGGATCTGCGGCGCCACGGCGCCGGCCGTGACCGTGAGCTGGGCGACGGCGCTCGTGGTAGAGCCGGCCGCATCGGTCACAACGACGGTGTAGTCGCCGGCATCGCCGAGCGTGAGCGAGGAAAGCGTGAGCGACGCCCCGGTCGCGCCGGGGATGTCCACCCCACCCTTCCGCCATTGATACTCGAGCACGGTGCCGGCGCCGCCATCGGCCACGACGCCGAGGGTGACGTCCTCGCCGACGGACTTCGTCTGGCTGAGCGGCTGGGTCGTGATGGCGGGGACGACGAGGACCGCGCCGGTCGTGACGACGGAGATGGACGTGACATCCATCGTGGTGGCGGCGCCCGCGGCGCGGTAGCCGACGGCCAGACCGTCGAACACCGCGGTCAGGATGCTGCTGGTCGTCGTGCTCTGGGTGAAGAGTTCGGTGCCGGACGTCCCCTCGCCCGCATGGAGGCGGTGCAGGATCGTCAGCGTCGTCGCGCCCGCCTTCGTGAGGCGCAGCGTCTCCGTATATTGGTTACCCACGGTCAGCGCGGCGGGCTGGACGGTGTTGGACGTCGTGCCGGCATAGGTGGTGGAGACGCCCGAGTAGTTGTAGAGCAGGTCCTGGTTGCTCGTGGCGCTCGTGGTCTGCGCGTTGCGCGTGAGGAGGGCGTTGCTGTTGCCCGAGCTGCCCGAGACATAGACGCGGGCGCCGTAGCCCTGCCAGCCCTCGACGCCGCCGGTGAGCGCCAGCGTGGAGTTGGCCTGCCCGCCCGGATAGGGCTGCTGCTGGCCGCCGTTGAACAGGCCGAGCATCAGGGCGTTGTTGGCGGTGGCGTTGAAGAGGCCGGCCTGATTGGTGAAGACGACGGTGAGCTCGATGTAGTCGCCCACGTTCGTCAGCGTGACCGGATACTTGGAGAAGAGCGCCTGGATCTGGCTCGCGCCCGAGCTCGTGGAGACGATGCCGAACTTCAGGTGACCGGCGCTGACCGTGGGCGGGGCCGGGCTGTAGACCTTCGTGGCGACTTGCTGATAGGCGGTCGCGTGCAGCGAGGGCACCGCGGGCGTCGGACCGGTGCTGTTGATCGAGCTGCTGACGGCGGCCGTCGTGTCGAAGGCATCATGAAACACCGTCGTCTGCGCCTGCGCCGCGGCCGCGAGGCCGCCGAGCGCACACACCAGAACCGCGGGACCGGAAGCAAACGCATGCCCAAGGGCACTGACCAGACGGGAGGATTTCATGGGACGAAAGAGAAGCATTGCGGAGAGGCGGGAGATCCGGCGGGGCTGATCACGGCCCGCGCCGCGATCCAGCGCATGACGGCAGGCGGCGCGGAAACGGCCTGCGGCGGGCGCGGACAGCCGGAGAAAAGTCATGCAAAGTCCAACAAGCGGAAAACCGGACGGGGTTGAGGTGAGGCGGGGAAACGAAGCGGGCAAAAACCACCGCCCGCGTGGGGGAAACGCGGGCAGCCGGCGGGGCAAGAACGGGTGAAACGCAACGAAACGGAGCCCGCACGGAACAACAAGGTCCTCGCCGCGCGCATTGTTGACTAACTCGCGGTGCGCGCGGTGCGATGCGCACGGAGTCGTTCCTCCTGCGCAAAAAAGACAGAGACGGAACCGCCATCCGCTTTCGTTTTACTTCGCGACAGACCGGCCTGCGCCGACCAAGGCACGGTCGCCCGCTCCGCCGGTGACGCAGCGAAGCACGTCGGTGGCCGGAAGCGGTCGCGTCCATGATACGGTTACGCCAGGACGCGCGCCCGGCCGCGCCGGCTCAAGCGCCCGAGGCGTCCTCCGCCGGCAGCGCCAGCATGAAACGCGCGCCCCGCCCCGGGCCGCCGCCGCGGGCCCGGAGCGTGCCGCCCATCGCGCCCGCGGCCAGCACGCTGGAGTGCAGGCCGAAGCCGTGGCCGTCGGCCCGCGTGGTGAAGCCGGGCCGGAAAAGTTTCGCGAGGGTTTCCGGCGGAATGCCGATGCCGTTATCCTCAACGACGAGATCCACGAAGCCGGGGACGCCCGTCGCGATGCGCAGCGTCAGGGAGCTTCTCCGGCCGGCGCATCCGTGCCGCGGAGCCCGGCCTCGAGTTCGGCGAGTGAAGCGGCCGCGTTGCCGACGTGTGGGCAAAGGATCTTGCGCACGTCGACGTGGATGGCGGGGTTGTCGTCGATGACGAGGACGCGAAGATTGCGCCCGCTCGGGTGCATGGGGATGGGGCCCGGGCGGGGAAACGTCCGAGCCTGGCACATCGTCGCGATCACCGGACTCTGAAATGATTTGCACAGGGCAAAGGCCGGCCAACGCGGTCTTGACCGTTGGAAACGCCTCGCACGCAGCCAGGTCGGGCCCGATCGCGGGTCATGGCCCGTGCCCGGCCGCCTCCGGCGACAAGACGCTTTGCCGCCGCGCCTCGTCCAAGGCGATCTGCGCACGTGGATGCCGGGGCTCGAGGGCCAGCACCCTTTCGAACTGGCGGACCGCCTCGGGAAACCGCCGGAGCAATGCCAGCGTGTTTCCCAGGTTGAAGCGGGCGGGGACCATTTGCGGATCGAGCTGCACCGCGCGCGCATACTCGTCCACCGCGTCCGCGAGACGGTCCGACTGGACCAGCGCATTGGCCAGATTGTAGTGGGCGATGGCCGAAGTCGGATCCGCTCGCACCGCCTCGCGCAACACGTCCAGCGCCTCGCTCCAGCGTCCCTGCGTGACGAGCAGATATCCGAGGCTGAACCGGGTGGCGTTGGCGGTGCCGGCGGGCGCGTGCTCGAGCGCGGCTTTGTAGTGTTTTTCCGCCGCGAAGACATCGCCCGACCGCACCTCGAGTTCGGCCAGTCGGACCAAGGTCGCCGGCTCGTCGGGCGTGAGCTCCAAAACCCGGAGATAATGCCGCCGGGCCTCATCGCGGCGGCCGTCCTCATCGAGGAGATTGGCGAGATTGTAGTGGGCGGCGGCATAGCCCGGGTTGAGCGCCAGAGCCTCCGCAAAGGCGCGGCTCGCCTCGTCGCGGCGGTTCAACTTGTGCAGGACCACGCCCAGGTTGTTGCGGGATTCGGCATAGGCCGGGTCGCATTCCCCCGCCCGGCGAAACGCGTCCACGGCCGCATCCAGCCGATTCGCATCGGCCAGGACGTTGCCCAGTGCATTATGCGCCCGCGGATTGTCCGGACATTTCGCGATCGTGTCGCGCCAAAGACCGGCCTCGGTGCGGTAGTCGCGATTGCGCCGCATCGTCAGTCCTCCCCACCCGACCGCCACGACGAGCCAGACGAACAGGCTGCGCCGGCCCAGCCGGACGTAGGACGCCAGCACGACCAGCGACAGGACCGCGGCCAGGGACAGATACATCCGATGCTCCGCCATGCTCTGCGTCACCACGGGCACCAGACTCGAACTCGGCGCGAGGATGGCGAAAAACCAGACGCCCGGAAAACCCAGGGCCGGGCGCCGCCAGACCGCCCATCCCGCGGCCGCAACCAGCGACAGCAGCAGCAGGGCCTGTGGAACGACGGCCAACGGATCGCGAACCAGCCGCGTGCCGTAGTCGAATACCAGCGGATGCGGCCAGGCGCAGAGCCAAAGATAGTGCACGATCGCCTGGCATTGCGTCAGCGCGTAGTGCCAGGGGGAGACGCCGCCGCCGAAACCGGCGCTGCCACTCCGGTTTTCCGCGCCGATCACCAGCCACGCCAGCAGGATCCACGTGGCGGCCAGACTGCGGTAAAACGTCCGCCGCCTCCGCCAGGCCTCCGCAAAACTGCCGGCGACAAACGTCCGATCATGGAGCAGCACCAGCAGCGGCGCCGACACCATCACCTCCTTGGTCGCCATGCCCAGCGCACAGGCCGCCACGGCCAGCACCAGCCACCACGCGGACGCACCGGCTTCCGTGCCCCGGATGTAGCAGTAAAGGGTCAGCAGATAAAACAATCCCATCAGCGACTCGACGCGCTGCACGACATAAGTCACCGCCTCCGTCTGCAGCGGGTGCACGACCCACAGGACCGCCACCGTCAGGGCCAGGAGTTCCGCCGCAGCGCCAAAACGCGGGGCGAGCGCCGGTTTCCGCAAGGTCCGCCCGATCACACCGAAGAGAACGAGGCCGGCGCCGGCGTGAATCAGCAGGTTCAGCGCATGATAGCCCTGCGGCCGCACGCCATCGATCGCATGATTGATCGCCAGCGTCAGATTGGCCACCGGCCGAGCACTGACCGTGAGATGGGACGGCGGCTGCAACACCGACCAGAGCGGCCAGAGCTGCGCGATGGACGGGTTCTCCTTGATCGCGGCCACATCGTCGAAGACGAACGGACCGGTCAGGCTGTTGGCGTAAACCGCGATGGCGGCGAGCACCACCAGCAGGCCGCCAACGGCGACCCGGAATCGGGGCCCTCCACTGTCGTCGCGAATCGTCGTCACCAACGCGGTTCCTCGCATGCCTGAGCAGGCGCGGATCGGCGGCGGCAGGCAATCCCGCTCGATCGCCGGCCGCGACAAATCCGGCCGGACACCGAAAGCAGGGAACGCGCGCAGGCTGTCATCACAAAAAAGCGGGGCGCGATCGACATCGCAGCCCCGCACGAAACGTCACGAAAGTCCGCTTCAGACAGCGCGCGGGGCGATCCGCCGACGCCAGGCGGCGTAAGCGACCACCGCCAGTGCCGCACCCAAGGCGTAAGTCGAAGGCTCGGGAATCGACGACGTCAGGGAGACATCGAGAAACTTGTAGGATCCGGTCTGCGCCGCCGTGACGCCCAAGGCGATCGTATCGAAGCTGGTCACCAAGTTGGCGCCCGAAAGCCCCGTGGCCGCCGCGGAAGCGGTGAAGAGCTGCGTGCTCGTGGTCGTGTTGGCGAGCGTGTAGCTGAAATCCATCTCGGTCGCCGAGACCTGGGTGATCGTGTAGGTGATCTTGTAGTTGTTCAGCGAATCGAGTGAGAACGTCGCGCTGGGGATGGCCGAACTGGCCGTTCCGGTCGGGAACAACACCCAAGGGGTGGTCGAGCCGACGATATTCGTATTCGAACCCGAGCGATAATCGAACTGTCCGGCCGACGCGTTATTCGGGCCCGGATTCGTCAGGAGTCCATATCCGGTGTAGCTGCCGAACACGGAATTGGTCGAAATGCTCGTGAGATTCGCGCCGATCTGGTTGTTTACCAATCCCGTGCTGCCGGAATTCTGGAGCGTGAAGTAGAACGTCCGCGACGAGCTGGCCGACGTGCCGCTCGCCATGGTGAAATTGGCGGTCAGCGTCAGCGTCTCGCCGATGGACATGCTGTATTGCTGGCCCGCCGACTTGAAATAGGTCAGAGCCGCATTCGTCGTGGACGCCGTCGTGAGCAGGTCGCCACTCGAGACGGTCGGTTTCGTGCCGAGGAACCACCCGGAAAAATCCGAGGTGGAGTAGATGGTCGTATCGGCAGAAAGCGAAGCCGCCGCGAACAAGGTCAAGGTGGAAACGAGGAGCTTTCTCATGGTGCAGGTGGGGTTGGGGAGTTGGCTGGGGAAAGGGGTGATCCGCATCGACCTAAAGTCAGTGGTCATGGCGGAAAGCAGGCCGAGCGCTGAGTCGCAAACCGGGGCGGGCAGGTTGAGGGGAACAGAGCCAGTCGGAAAACTGGAGGGGGCTGTTTGAGGGCGATGGCGAAAAAGACGTAAATCCGCGTCGGGAGACAATCGCCGCGCAAAGCTCATCGTTGACTTCGGATCGCGCTGCACAAACAGGCCGGAGAGAGGGCGTTGAGAAAGATCAGGGCTCACCTGCTCCCGGGCTGATTTTGCGCAGACCGGCGAAGGCGGGCTGCGTGCGACTAGTAATCGAAGGTCGCCGTGAGGATGAACTGTCGCGGGTCGACGATGCGATAGGCGTAGGGCACGCCGTCGGGGAAGGCGCGGATCGGTTTGAGGCCCCCGCTCTCCTGGATGTTCTTCACGTTGAGCCGGAGCGTGAGGCCGACCTTGCGAAAGAGCTTCGTCCTGTAGGCGACGAACGCGTCGAAGTAATAGTGCGCCGGGTCCCAGATCGGGTTGTCCGGATCGAGGCTCATGATCGACTGATTCGTGGCGAGCAGGTGCTGCCAGTCCTTGCCGTAGTAGCCGATCGCGCCTTTGTCCTCCCAGCGCACGGCGCCGCCCACGCTGAACTTCTTGAGGAGGGAATGATCCGTAAGACCGTCGAGCTTGAGGTTGGTCGCGAGCTTGAAGGCGTAGCGGCGGACGGCGGGCTGGGATTTGCCCTGGGTCTCCTCGATCACGCGGTAGGGCGCGTCGATGAAGCTGTAGTAGTTCTGCTCGGCCGTCTGCGACCCGCCGTAGTTGTGCTTCCACCAGAGGCGGTCGGGGTTGTCGGCGGTGGCCGAGATGTTCGGGTCCACCACCGTCGTCCAGAGTTCCCAGCGCTGATTGATATAGTCGCGGATGGACGTGGAGACATTGCTGTTGATCGCGCGGGTGTCGGTGGCGGCGGCGGTCACCGTCCAGTATTGGGTCGGATTGTAGTTGATCTCGATCTCCGTGCCCTTGCCGGTGATGTCGTTGGTCGCGGCGAGGGTGCCGTTCTGGTAGTTGTCGACGAGGGCGTTGTAGCGGGTCTCGTCGATCTGGATGAGATCGTAGACCGTCTGGCCCGACTGGAGCGGCCAGCTGGTCGCGACATAGGCGAGGCGGAAGGAATCGGTCTGGCCGGCGTCGAGATCGTGGCGGAGGACGCGCTGGGCGATCGTATTGGCGTCTCCGTTACGGGCGTTGTATTGGTTGTTCTCGTAGCGGTTGACGCGGACGACGAGCTTGCCGTCGAACATGTTGATCCAGACGCCCATGTCCTTGCCGTCGCCGGTGGTGTTAGGCAGCGGGTTCAGCAGGAGGTCGACCGCGGGCGGCGCGGGGATGAAGTTGTTGGAGCGGTTGTAGGTGAACGACAGGCCGCGGAGGAAGTCGCCGAGGACGCTCTTGACGCCGGTGTCGGACCGGGCCCAGCGGGTGAGAAAGGGAAAATCGCGGAACGGGCGGACGACGACGCCTCCGGTGGTGGTGCGGCCGCTGCTGTAGCGCCAGTTCTGCTGCCAGCGGTCGATCCGGCTGTAATCGAAGGTGGTGTTGTCGCTGACCCCGTCGACACCGGTGACGAGCGTCTGCGGGGTGGCGCCGTTCTTGGAATAGACGACGTCCTTGCGCGCGCCGAAGGTGGTGACGAGGGCGTCGTCGAGGAAATGGCTCTGGATGACGGCGCCGGGCGTCTTGACGATCTGGAGGAGATTGGCGGTGCCGCCGGTGCCGTCGGTGGTGGCGACCTGGCCGAGCTGGATGGGATCGTAGTGCCAGCTGCCGGTGTTGCCCCAGACGAAGGGGTAGCTGCCGTAGCTGAAATCGGACGGGGCGTAATCGACATTGGAGCCGTTGCTGTCGCCGACATAGTAGCGGTAGAAACCGCGCATGATGTTGGGGCCGGCCTGCGGGCCGCCGGTGATGCTGCTCTGGTTGCCGCGCGCCATGCCGGTCGACAGGCTGCCGTTGGCCAGCGCCGAGTTGATCCAGCCGGTGCTGGAGGTCATCACGTCGCGATAGGAATACTGGCGGCTGATGCGGTATTTGTAATCGTAGTATCCGCTGACCTGATGCGAGCCGAGCCACCGGACCCAGCCCTTCTCGTGGGTGAGGTCGAGCTTGTAGGCGAGCTGGGCGCGGTAGGTGTCGTAGCGGGCCGGGCTCAGCGAGGTGCGCGGCTCGATGACGCCGATGTAGGTGCGGCCGAAATTGGGGTTGACCGTGCCGTCGAGGTTGCGGGCGTTGACATCGACCCAGAGCTGGCCGGTCTGGCCGCTGGTGCCGGAGTTGCTGGCGGGCGTGCGGCGGTAGCGTTCGGCATCCTCGCGGAAAAAGGCCGCGCTGGCGGCCAGCGTATCGCGCGGCGTGCTGTAGATGATCTGGTCGATCTGGGCGAGGTAGGTGTCGGTGCGGTCGGCCATCCGGTCGATCGAGGACAGGTTGATCTTGGTCCAGTCGTAGAGTTCCTGGCTGCTGACCGTGGGCGTGGTGGTGAAGAGCGGCTGGTCGTCGAAACGGCCGGCCACGGAGGAGCCGAAGACGGTGGAGGCGCTCGGCCCCATCAGCCGGATGGTGCCGTTGCTGCCGCTGGCGCCGGGCACGTCGCCGACGGTGCTCGTGGGGGCGGTCCAGTAGGTGATGCCGGTGCGGTCGACGAAGATGTTGCTGCGCTGGAACGCGCCGCCATCGCGGCTGAAGAAGGCGGGCAGATAATCGTCGCTGGTGATGGGCGTGGTGCTGCCGGCGACGACGCCGGTGCCGGTGGCGTTCATGCCGTAGGTCTGACCGTTGAGCGTGTAGGTCTGGGAGACGGGATCCCACGCGGGCTTGCCGGCATTGACCCACGCGGAGACGTAGTCGCGGGGCGTGGTGTTGTTGGGCCGGTTGCCGTAGCCGTAATAATACAGGTAGGAGGCGGTGATGGTGGTGTTTTCGAAGGGCCGGAACTTCACCATGGCGTTGAGACGCTTGGTCTCGAAGCCGGTGGGCTTGCGCTGCCAGTCCTCGTGCTGGCGGCCGCCGTTGACGCGGACGGCGAGCTTGTTCGGGCTGATCACCTGGTTGACGTCGAAGGTGGCGCGCCAGCCGCCGTCGCTGTCGGCGCGGAGCTGGGTCGAGAGCCGGGTTTTCCAGAAGTTGGCGGCGGCGGGCACCTGGTTGACGGTGCCGGAAGGATTGCCGAGGCCGAAGACGTTGGCATTGGGACCGCGGCTGACCTCGACGCCGTCGACGATGAGCGGATCGATGGGCGTGCGGCCCATCATCTCGAAGTTGCCGTAGGAGATGTTGGCCGCGGCGATGCCGCGCACGCGGTTGGCGCCGGTGGGATTGCCCTGGGAATTGTCGGTGACCTGGCCGTTGCGGTCGACGGTCACGTCGGTGTAGGTGCCGGTGCCCTCGGTGTTGGCCGTGTAGAGGAAGATGTCGTTGATATCGAGCATCGCGAAGTCGGACATCTGCTCGGGCGTGACGACGGTGATCGACGAGGCGAGATCCTCGATCTTGGTGTTGAGGCGCGTGCCGGACATCGTGTTGGCGGAGTAGTAACCGCGGGTGTCCGACACGACTTCGAAGGGCGAGAGCGTGACGACCTCGTCGGCCGGCTCGGGCGCGGTGTAGCGGGGAGCCTCCGCCGCCACCTCGGCCGCGGTGGGCGCGGGCGCCGGCTTCGGGGCCTCGGGTTCCTCCGGAGGAGTCTGCGCCAAAGCCAGCGACGCGATCAAACCGGCGGGAGCCAGGATCAACCGTCCGAAAAAGCGACGAGAGGGGTGCAGGGTCATGATGCGTAGGGGTGCGGACGGTTAGGCGGTGCGACGGCGGCCGATCCAGCGGGCCGCGACCAGCAGGGCAAGGGAGAGGTGGAACCACAGCCCGGGAGCGCCGCCGCCTCCGCTGACGCCGCCCGAGGCGGTCGGCGCGCTGACGGTGAGCGTGGCGGTTTCGCTGGTGACGCTGCCCTGGCTGTTGGTGACGACAACGGTGTAGCTGCCGGCATCGGAAGTCTGCACGTTCGCGAGGGAGAGGGTCGCGTTCGTGGCGCCGCTGACGGCGGCGCCGTCGTGCATCCACTGATACGTCGGCGACGGCGTCCCGGTGGCCGTGACCGAGAACTGCGCGGTGGCACCGGCGGTGACGGCCAGGCTCTGCGGCTGGCGGGTGATCGCCGGCGCGCCCGGGAAGACGCCCTTGCGGATTGTGTGATTGTTCGTGTCCGCGATGTAGAACTCGCCCGTCGACGCCTGCGCGAGACCCACCGGTCCGCTGAAGCGGGCGGCGTCGCCGTCGCCATCGGCGCTGCCGGCGGCTCCGGCCTGGCCGGCGACGGTGGTCACGGTGCCGGCGGCCGAGGCGATCTTGCGGATCGTCTGGTTGTCGGTGTCGAGCACGTAGACGTTATAGGCGCTGTCGACGACCAGGGCGGACGGATGATTGAACCGGGCGGCCGTGCCGGTGCCGTCGGCCGCGCCGCTGCTGCCGGCGAGACCGGCCAGCGTCCGGACCTCGCCGCCGGACGTGATGACGCGGATCGTGTTGTTGTCGGTGTCGGCGACGTAGAGGTTGCCCGCCTGGTCCACGGCCACGCCCGAGGGGGCGTTGAACCGGGCGGCGGTGCCCACGCCGTCGGCGCTGCCGGGATGGCCCGCGAGGCCGGCGAAGGTGGTCGTATCGCCGCTGGCGATGGAAATCCGACGGATCGTATGATTATTGGTGTCGGCGAGGTAGAGGTAGGTGTCGTCAGCCGCCAAGCCCTGGGGGCCGGAGAACTGGGCGGCGTCCGTGCCGCCATCGGCGCTGCCGGGAGTGTTCGGCTGGCCGGCCTTCTTGCCCACGGAGAAGCCCGAGTTAACCGAGCGGATGACTTCGTTCAAGGTGTCGGCAACGTAAAGATCCACCGCAGACCCGGTGGCGACGGCGGCGAGCCCGGACGGGCTGTTGAACATCGCGCTCGTGCCGGTGGCATTGGCATAGCCGGACGTGCCGGCCGCGCCCGCGATGGTGGTCACGACGCCCGCGGACGTGATCCGGCGAACGGTGTGGTTGTCGGTGTCGGTGAGGTAGACATTGCCGGCGGCGTCGACCGCGACGCCCGAAGGATGGTTGAAATGCGCAGCGGAGCCGGTGCCGTCGGCATTGCCGATGGCACCCACTTCGCCGGCGAAGGTGGTGATCGTCATCGGCGTGCTCACCGCGGGCGCCGTCTTCACCGCGAGCGTGAACGCCTGGGAGGCGGCGGGAGCGACGCCATTTTGCGCCGTGATGACGAGCGGGATCTGCGCGCCATCGAGGCCGGTCGGCGGGGTGCCGGAAAGCACGCCGGTGGCGGCATCGAGCGCGGCCCACGACGGCAGGCCGGTGGCGGTGAACGTCGGCGCGGGTTCGCCGGTGGCGGTGACGGTGAAGCTGCAGGCCAGTCCGATGGTGAAGGTCGTGCCGGCCGGACTCGTGATCGCGGGTGCGAGACGCACCGGGAGCGTCGTGACCGCGATCGTGGCGGAGTTGTCGCTGGCGCCGAGGTCGTTGGTGGCGCGGACGCGGTAGTAATAGGTCTGGGCCGGAGCCAGCGCTGTGACGAGTTTACTCAAAGCTGAGCCGGCATCGAAATTCTGATAGCCCGGCAGGAAGCTGCTGAAGTCGCTGCTGGTCGACACATCGAGCCGGTAGCCGGTGGCGGTGGCGGCGGCGTTCCAGCTGGCGAGAAAGCGAACCGTGGTGATCTCGCTCGCGGCATTCGCGACCGGAGCGGGCGGCACGGTGCGGACCGTCAGGACCGCCGCATCGGAAACGACGTAACCGACGGCATTGCTCACCTTGACGGTATAGCTGCCGGCATCCGCGGTCTGGACACCGGTGAGCGTGAGCGTATCGGTGGCGACGCCAGCGATATGGCCGGACGCATTGGCGAGGGCCGCGCCATCCTTGAGCCACTGATAGGTCATGGCCTCCTCGCTGGTCGCGACGACGGTGAAGGAGACGCTTTCGCCGGGCGTGACCGGACCGGACGGCGCGGTCGGTTGTTGAGTGATGACCGGAGCGGTCTTCACCACCAGATGCGCCGCGCTGGCGGCGGAACCGGCCTCGTTCCAGACGAGCGCGGTGTAAAGGCCGGCGTCGGCGGCGGAGACGCCGGTCAGGGTGAGCGTGGCCGTGCCGGAACCGGAAACGATGCCGCCGTCGGTCAGGAGCACGCCGTCCTTTTTCCACTGATACCCGGTGATGGCGTAGCTGCTGGAGCCCGCGACGGTGAACGTCACGGTCGTGCCCTCGTTGGCCTCCTGGTCGGCCAGGGCCTGCGTGATGGTCGGGATCGTGGGCACGTTCTCGGGATCGGGATAAGTGACGAGGAGCGCGGCGGCGCTGCTCGTGCCGGAGACGGCCAGGCTGCCGGCGGCAAAGGCGCCCGCCGCGGTGGCGCGGCCGTCGAGGCTGTTGGAGACGGTGCACGAATAGGAGCCGGCGCTGGCGCCGCGGGCGCCGGTGAGGGTGAGCGTGCTGCCCGTGACGCCGGACAGGATGGAGCCGTCCGGCTGCACGCCGTCGGTCAGCGGGCTGCCGTTGAGATTCCACCGATAGGACGGAGCCGTGCCGGTCACGCCGCTGGTGCCCGCCGCCGTGACGGAGAACGAGGCCGTGCCCGTGGAGTTCACGGACTGCGCCTGCGGCTGAGCGGTGATGAGGAGGGCGTTGCAGGTGATGAGCTCGGCGAAGGCGGTGGTGCCGGTGAACCGGACGTTGGCGGCGTTGTAGACCTTGAGACCGTGGGCGCCGGTGATGCTGACGTTGTTGAGCGTCACGTCGGAAATGAGGGCGTCGGCCAGCGGTAGACCCCAGATGATGCTGTAGCCGGTGGCGCCGGTGGCGGCGAGACCGTCGATGGTGATGCCCTGCCACTTCGGGATCGCCGAGCCGCCGAGGTCGGCGGCGTTGCGGGCGAGGACCTTGTCCGGCGTGATCTGATTGCTGTTGGAGGTGGTGCCGGGCGTGCCGGTCTCGTTGTAGTAGCTGTAGAAGACGATCGGATACGCGACGTTCGTCATCGTGAGGTCGGAATAGGCGACATTCTTCACGAGGCCGCCCTGGGTCGCGTCGGCCTTCAGCCGGATGCCGCTGGTCGTGCCGGTGAAGGTGCAATGCGCGACCGTGAGGCCGTCGAGGCCGGCGTTGGTCTGGCCGCCGACCGAGAGGCCGTGGCCGGTGCCAAAGGTGCAGTAGGCGACGGTCATCGCGCCGCAGACGGCGCTGCCCGGCTTGATCGCGATGTTGTCGTCGCCGACGGAGATCGAGCAGTTCTGGATGAGGAAGTTGGTGCCGGCCGGGTCGATGCCGTCGGTGTTCGGCGAATCCGCGGGGGCGGTGATCGTCACGCCGGTGACGGTCACGTTCGTGTTGGCGTTGCTGAACGCGAGGTGGAACTGCGGCGAGTTCTGGAGCGTGATGCCGCTGACGAGGATGTTCGTGGCGCGCGTGAACTGGATCAGCCGAGGACGGCTGAGGGAGTTGTCGGCGTTGTAGGCCGTCCACCATGCCGTGCCGTCGCCCTCAATGGTGCCTGCGCCGGTGATGGCGACGTCGGTCGCGCCGCTGGGCGCGCTGACGAGGGCGGTGCCGCCGCTCGGATACGTGCCGTAGGGCAGCGCACGAAGCGTGGCGCCACCGTCGATCTGCAGGTTGATTTTATCCCGCAGGGTGAGCGGACCGCTGAGATACGGATCGGTCGCCGCCGGGATCTGGACGATGCCGCCGCCGTGGGCCGAGGCGTCGTCGATCGCCGCCTGGATGATGTCGGTGTAGTCGGTCGGGGGCGCGGCCGCCACCTGACGGCCCTCGGGCAGGCTCGAACCCTGCGGCAGATAATCGAGGATGTTGTAGACGACGGCGGGGATCGTCGGCTGCGTCGGCAGCGTCGTCGTGCCGGCATTGACCCCGAGCACGGCCGTGTTGCTGGTGATCGAACCGCCGCCATCCGTGACGACGACGGAGTAGTTGCCCGCATCGGCCGCCTCGAGACCGGTGAGCGTCAGCGTGGGGCCGGTCGCGCCCTCGATGGCGACGCCCGCCTGGCGCCACTGGTAGGTGAACGGCCCGGTGCCGCGGGCGACGACGCTGAAGGTGACGATGCTGCCGGTGAGCGCGGTCTGGCTCTTGGGCTGCGTGACGATGGCCGGAGTCACGGTGACGACGGCCGCGGCGCTGGTGACGCTGTCGACCGCGTTGGTGACCGTCACGGTGTAGCTGCCGGCGGACGAGCCCACCACATTGCTGAGCACGAGGGTGCTGTCTGTCGCACCGTCGATGGGCGAGCCGTCCTTGCTCCATTGGTAGGTGAACGGCGCCGTGCCCGACACGGAGACCGTAAGGCTGGTCGAGCCGCCGAACGCCACGGTCGCCGCCTGCGGCGGCGACGTGATGGCCGGTGGCGCGGATACGGTCAAGGCAGCCGCGGCGCTGCTGACCGAGTCGATCGCATTGGTGACAACGACGGTATAGTCGCCCGCGTCGGCCAACTGCACGCCGGTGAGGGTGAGCACAGCCGTGGCGGCACCGGCGATCTGCCCATCGACATCCGTGAGCGGGGATCCGTTTTTCCGCCATTGATAGCTGAACGGTGCGCTGCCGCCCGCGACGACGGACAGCGAGACGGTGTCGCCGACGACCACCGACTTGTCGGCGGGCGGAGTCACGATCACGGGTCCGGCGAGAATCCGGGTGAGGTGGAGATCGAGCACGGAGAACGCCGGACCGTAGCCGGAAAACAGCATCAACGAATCGAAGCTCAGGACCGGCGAATCGGACGTTTGACTGGACGCATACGACATCACGGTGGTCGCCCCGGTTTTCACCGT
>Ga0222421_100233_pt1 | contig 30513 bp, 24 predicted proteins | sample 3A1ome_2_FD_182473 | JGI IMG/M metagenome (GOLD analysis project Ga0222421, IMG submission 182473) | Enriched microbial communities from leaf-cutter ant dump, University of Wisconsin, Madison, United States - 3A150A (version 2) | ecosystem: Environmental > Terrestrial > Nest > Insects nest > Nest... | reverse complement strand
TCTTCGCGGTGGTGATGACGCCGTCGAGGTTTTTACCCAGTTCCTCGTAGCCGGCGTGCGTGCCGATGGCGACGAGGCCGCGGGCCTGCAGCTCGGCCTTGTAGCGGTCGAGCGTGAGATCGCCGAGGCCGGCGGTCTCGATCTCGGTCAGGCCGTAGGTCTTCACGAGGTCGAAGGCGGCCGGGACGCTGGTCTTGGCGGTGTCGCGCAGGCTCCACATCTGAATGCCGAGATGATCGTGGAAATCGACCGGCGCGGGCGCGGCCAGGGCCGCCGCCGGGATCATGGGAAAAATGAAACGGAGCATGGGGATTTTCATGGGGATGAGACGATAGACGGTTTGCCCGGCGAAAGGTTTTGCAAGCAGCGAGTGAGCGGGCGCGACCGCGCGGCGTGAGCGGTGACCATGAAAGACACGAAGCACGCGAAAAGGTCGCCCTGCGGTTTGGAACGCAGGCAACGACGTCGCGTGGAAGCGCCTTCGGTGCGGCGCGGGATCCGAAGCTCGAACGCGCCGCGTGCGCTCCCGCGCGGGTTTCTCGTCTCCTAGCCTTTTTGCAGGATGTGGAAATTCGCCATCGAGATGCCGCTGAGCATCGCGCCGACGATGCCGAGGAAGCCCTGGTCGGTGCCGCACACGTAGAGATTCTCCACCGGCGTGCGGCCGTCGCGCAGCTTCACCGGCGCGCCGTAGATCGCGCCGTTGAGGTGGCCGGTGAATTTCACGATCGTGCGCGGCGTGAACATGTCGGTCGTCAGCGTCGCCGCGGCGAGCGTCGCGTCGTCCACCGCCGGCAGGAAGCGCCGCGCGCTCCGGACCGCGTCGGCGAACCAGCGGTGCTTGCTCTCCCGATACGCCGCCTCGTCGAGGCCGGACCAGCGCGCCGGATCGGCGAGGCAGGTCACGCGCAGCAGGCCTTCGGGCAGCTCGCGGCCGGCGCCGAAGTCGAAGTTGTTCGGCAGGCAGATCACGCCGCTGCGCAGGTCGACCGGGCCGGCCGGGCGCGCGTAGTCGAAGCGCGGAGAGTCGTTGAAGAAGACGATCGTGTCGCTCCCCCAGCCCAGCGCCGCCGGCTGCCGGTCGAGCACCGTGATCGTCTCGATGAACGAGAGCCGTCCGGCCGGATGGTCCGGTCGCGCGTGTGCCGGCGCGTCCGGCGTGCCGCCGTCCGCGCAGAGCGCGAAGGTCTCCGGCGCGCCGGCGGACGACAGCACGTGGTCGGCGGTGATCTCCTCGCCGCTGTCGAGGACGAGCGCGGCGGCGCGGCCGGCGCGGACGACGATCGTGCGCACGCCGCATTTCATCCGGCGCTCGCCGCCGGCGGCGCGGTATTTCTCGAGCAGCACGCGGATGATCGTGCGCACGCCCTCGAATGGCCGGGCGAAGCCTTCGAGGAAGAGCGCCTTGAACATGATCGCGAACTGCCCGAACTCCATGTCGTGCTCCTGCGCGCTGCCGTAATACATCACGGGGCAGAACAGCATGTCCTCGAGCAGCGGATCGGCGAGGTGCCGGCGCACGACGGTGCGCGCGGATTCGGGCGTCGCCGTCAGCGAGACGTCGTCGTAGCTCCGGATCGTGGCCACGAGCCGGCGGAAGCCGTCGATCTGGGCGGGAAACCGCGCCGCGACCTCGGCCTCGAAGACGGCGAAATCGTTGGTGAACCGCAGGGACAAGCCGCCGTGCGGACCGAAGGCGATGCGCGACTGTTTCTGCTCGCAGAGCGCGAACTCCTCGCGGTCGATGCGCAGCTGGCGCAGCAGCTTCGTGAGCGGCGTGCCCTTCACGCCCGGCCGCACGAAGTTGGTCATCGCGTGCAGGCCGACGTCGAATTTCCGGCCGGCGATGCTGTAGAAACCGTTGAGCCCGCCGGCGGCGTTGTGCCGCTCGAAGAGGCACACGCGTTTGCCGAAATGGGCAAGCCGGATGCCGGCGGCGAGGCCGGACATGCCTGCGCCGATGATGGCGACGTCGTAGTGCGAACGGGAATTCACGCGTGGAGGAGGAAGGAGCGGGATTGAACCACGAAGAAGACGAAGGGCACGAAGAAAGCGGAGCGGACGTAATTTCCGATCCGATCACGGAAACGCAAAGGAACGGGCGCGCGAGCTGCCGTGACGCGGGTGCAAATATTGATCACCGAAACACGGAAGCACGGAAGCGAAGACGACGGGGTCGATCTTGATCGCGGAAACGCGGAGGGGCGAAAGCGCGAAAAGGAGAAAAGAATCGATCGACAGCGACTGGCGGCGGCTGGGAAATTGGTGACGGCGAACCAGGGCGGAAGGTTCGGCCCCAGTGCATTCCTGCTGTATTTTCGCGATTCGATTGAACGGGACCTGACGGCTCGGCGGCGCCCTCGCCCCACCTTCCGTGCTTCCGTGATCCGGCTTGGAGGTTTTTCCTTCGCGTAATCCACGAGACCCACGGACGGAGAAAACGGCGGCGACGCGACTCTCCTTCGTGTTTCTTCGAGTCTTTCGCGGTTCCTGCGGATTATCGCGCACAAAAAAGCCGCGGCGAAAATCGGCGCGGCTTGCATGCCGGGGAATCGCGCGGATCGCGCGGGCGTTTATTTCTTGCCGGCGAGCGCGTCGAATTTCGGCGTGAGGTAGTCCGCGCTGCTGTCGAGCGAGGCGAGCTGGATGTAATCCTTCTCGGGCACCTCGATGCCGTAGCGCTTCCGCAGCTCCATGACGATGTCGAGGAAATCCATCGAATCCAGCTGCAGCTGGTCGCGCAGGCGAACGTCGGGCTTGACGTTGCTCAGGTCTTCGTCGGGGGCGATGTCGGCGATGATGTCGAGCACCACTTTCTTGCATTCGTCTTTCGTCATAGGATCGGTCGGAACGGGGATTAGGGGATAAAGCGCCGAACAATCAACGTGGAATTGATGCCCAGCATGCCGAAGGAGTTGTTGAGGATCGTGTCGGCCTTCGCGACCCGGCGCGGCTGGTTGAGGACGAGCCCGGGCAGCGCGCAGAGCGGATCGAGGTGGTCGACGTTGATCGTCGGGTGGACCGTGAGATCGTCGAAGGACGGCAGGTTGCCCGCCAGCTCGAGCGCGCCGGCCGCGCCCATCGCGTGGCCGATGAAGCTCTTCGTGTTGTTGATGGCGGTGTCGGGGCAGTCCTCGCCGAAGACGGCGCGGATGGCCTCGCATTCCTGCACGTCGCCGAGCGGCGTGGCGGTCGCGTGCGTATTGACGATGTGGATGTCGCGCGGCGCGAGGCCGGCGCGGCGGATGGCGGCGCGGATGCACTCGGCCTGGCGCGCGGGGTTCGGGAGCACGTAGTCGCTGGCGTCGCTGTTGACGTGGTAGCCGGCGATTTCGCCGTAGATCCGGGCGCCGCGGGCCTGCGCGTCCTCGAGGCGCTCGAGGGTGTAGAGGCCGCCGCCCTCGGAGATGACGATGCCGTTGCGCGCCAGGTCGAACGGCCGCGACGCCCGGTGCGGGTCGGCGTGGGTGGCGAGCGCGTTCTGCGACTTGAAGCCGGCGAAGATGCCGAAGGTGTGGATGCTCTCGCTCACGCCGCCGCAGATCGCGAAGTCGACCTCGCCGAGCCGCAGCATCTGCGCGGCGTGGATCAGGCCCATGTTGCCCGCGGCGCAGGCGGCGCCGATCGTGTAGGCGGGGCCGGTCACGCCGAGGTTGAGCGACGTCTCGCCCGCGGGGTTGTTGGCCACCGTGCGGGGGTTGTGGTAGTGCGACCAGAACTTCGTGTCGTAATCGAATTTCGAGACGTTGTAGATCTCGTTTTCCGTCTCGACGTTGCCGTGCTCGGTGCAGCCGATGTAGATGCCGACGCGATCCTTGGGCAACGCGTCCCAGGCGACGCCGCTGTCCGCCAGCGCCTCGCGCGCGCAGTAGATCGCGATGCTGCCGGCGCGCGTGCCGACGCGGACTTCCTTTTTCTTCTGGTATTTCAGCGGATCGAAGTGGCACACGCCGGCGAGCTGCGAGCCCATGTAGCGCACGTCGATCCGCTCGATGCCCGCGACGCCGGCGAGGAGATTCCGCCGGAATTCGGCGAGCGAGTTGCCGTTGGGGGCGGTCAGGCCGACGCCGGTGATGACGATGCGCTGGGACTTCATGCGGAAGGAAACGGACATCGCTACCCAAGCGAGGGACGAATGCAATCCCGCGCTCGGCGGAAATCGTGGAAGCCGGCGGCGGTCGCTCCGCAAGGCATCGGCGGAGCGCGGGAAACGGGTTTTCCGGCTCGCCAGCCGTGCCGGCGGCCGCCACCACTCTCACCTCCTCATGAATGTTCTCGTTGTCGGAGGCGCCGGTTACATCGGCAGTCACTGTGTTCGCCAGCTCATCGCCGCGGGGCATCGCCCGGTGGTGCTGGACAATCTGGTCTACGGCCATCGCGGAGCGCTCGCCGCGGGCGTGCCGTTTCACGAGGTCAACCTCGGCGACGAGGCGGCCGTCACCCGCATCCTGCGCGAGGAGAAGATCGAGGTCGTGATGCACTTCGCCGCCTATTGCTACGTGGGCGAATCGGTCACGGCGCCGATGAAATACTATCTCAACAACGTCGTCGCCACGCTGCACCTGCTCAACGCGATGCTGACGGTGGGCGTGAAGAAATTCGTGTTCTCCTCGACTTGCGCGACCTTCGGCGTGCCGGCCTCGCTGCCGATCCACGAAACCCTGCCGCAGGCGCCGATCAATCCCTACGGCCAGACCAAGCTCGACATCGAAAACGCCCTCAAGGCGCTCGCCCATGCGCACGGCCTGAGCTTCGCCGCCTTCCGCTATTTCAACGCCGCCGGCGATGCCGAGGACGGCTCCATCGGCGAGGATCATCATCCCGAGACGCATCTCATCCCCGTCGCGATTGACGTCGCGGTCGGCAAGCGGCCGCACCTCGAGCTTTTCGGCACCGACTACCCGACGCCCGACGGCACGTGCCTGCGCGATTATGTGCATGTCGACGACCTGAGCCGCGCGCACATCGCCGTCTTCGACCGGCTCGCCACGCCCGGCGCGCAACTTTTCTACAATCTCGGCACCGGCCGGCCCACGTCGAACCGCGAGGTCATCCGCGCCGTCGAGAAAATCACCGGCAAGCCGGTCAAGGTCATCGAAAGTCCGCGCCGTCCCGGCGATCCGCCCGCGCTCTACGCCGACTCGGCGAAGGCACAGCGCGAACTCGGCTGGACGGTGAAATTCCCCGACATCGAGTCGATCGTCGCCACCGCGTGGAAATGGCACTCGAGCCATCCGCGCGGCTACGCGGATCGCTGAACGCGGGACGCGGAGCGGTTCGGGGTGTCGGGTGCGCGTGAGACGACGCTGAGCCGGGATCAGGCGGTTGATGTGGATAAAACCAAACCGGGTTTCCGGACTGGGTTGGCCATGGCGTGCGTTAAAGACCCCGTCCGGAGGGAGGGCGAAGATGGCTTTTCTCTTCCCGAGGCATCTCTCGTGCGCAAAGGAATCGTCCGACCGCCCAACAGACTGAGTCCGGCCGGGACTGCGCCACGGCGGCGCGGGGTGCGGATGGATTCTCCCGTTTGCGCTTCGTTTTTTGCGACGGCGGCCGGACCAAGTTCACGCCGTTTTTCTTTTCAGACCTTGCCGCGCGCGCGGAGCGCGCGGCGACGCACGGTGCGGCTTTGATCCGCCCGCCAAGAGCCAGCCGGCTTATTTCTCGTGCCGTTCGTGCGGGTGCTGCTTCTTGTGCAGCGCCGCCTTGGTCAGGCCGAGGATCCTGGCGGCCTTGGCGTCGTCGGATTCGGCGGCGATGGCCCGCGCGATCAATTCATGTTCGACGCGGGCCAGCATCGGCTCGCCGACGTCGCGCAGCGTGGCGAAGATGTAATCGAGCGCGCGCTCGAAGGTGAGCGCGTTTTCTCCGCCGCCCTGCCCTCCGGTCGGCGCGGCGGGAATCGGTGCGGGCGCGGAAACGAACGGCGGGGCGCTGGCCGGCTTCGCGGCCTCGGCCGGCGCGGATTCGGGCGCGGCCCCGGCGGCAGCCGGCGCGGCTTCGCTTTCCGTCGGCGTGCTGGCGCGGACCTCGGCGGGCAGGTCCTTCACGAGGATCGCGTCGCCCTGCGCGATGACGGCGCTGCGGTAGACGACGTTTTCCAGTTCGCGGACGTTGCCGGCCCAGCGGTGGCGGGTGAGCGCGCCCATCGCCTCGGGCGAGACCTTGGTCACGCGCGCCTTCTTCTGCTTCACCAGGTTCTGCAGGCAGAAATCGACGATCTGCGGGATGTCCTCCGGGCGCTCGCGCAGCGGCGGCATCTTGATGCGCACGACGTTGAGCCGGTAGTAAAGATCCTCGCGGAAGGTCTTCGCCTTCACCATCTCCTCGAGATCCTTGTTCGTGGCCGCGATCACGCGCACGTCGACCTTGATCGTGTCGATGCCGCCGACGCGCTGAATCTCGCCCTGCTGGAGCACGCGCAGGATCTTCGTCTGCGTCGCCAGCGCCATGTCGCCGATCTCGTCGAGGAAGATCGTGCCGCCGTCGCAAAGCTCGAACTTGCCGAGTCGCTGGCCGGTCGCGCCGGTGAACGAGCCCTTCTCGTGGCCGAAGAGTTCGCTCTCGATCAGATTGTCCGGGATCGCGGCGCAGTTGACGGCGATGAACGGCTTCCCCGAGCGGTGGCTGTGCTTCCAGATCGAGCGCGCGACGAGCTCCTTGCCCGTGCCGCTCTCGCCCGTGATCATGACGGTGACGTCGCTGGCCGTCACCTGTCCGATGATTTTAAATACATCCTGCATCACCGGCGAGCTGCCCACGATGCCCTCGCGGTAGTCGTCGGCGTTGATCGTCGGCTTGTAGTCGCTGACCGCGCGCAGGTCGGCGCGGGTCTTCAGCGCGGCCTCGGCCAGCGCGAGCACCTTCTGCGGGTCGAAGGGCTTCATCATGTAGTCGAAGGCGCCGTATTTCATCGCCTCGATCGCGGTCTGCGCCGTGCCGAAGGCCGTCATGAGGATGACGAGCTGGCGCGGGTTGGCGGAGCGGATCAGCTGCAGCGCCTCGATGCCGCCCATGCCGCCCATGCGCACGTCGAGCAGCACGAGGTCGGGCGCGGGGCCCTTTTTCACCAGGGCGACGCCCTGCTCGCCGCTGGGCGCCTCCGCCACCTGGTAGCCGCGCGAGGACAGGACACGGGTGAGCGAGTAGCGGATCTCGGCGTCGTCGTCGACGACGAGGATGGTGGCGGGTTTGACGGTTTCGGACATGGGTCGAAGAAGCGCCGGTGAACCGCGAAACAGGGCGCTCGCGATTTCACAAAGCATGTTTTGATTACGGCCCATGCTTGGCTGGTCAATCCCTCTGTTCCGCATCCGCGGCATCCAACTCGCGCTGCACGGCAGCTTTCTCCTGCTGCTGGCCTATGTCGCCTGGGAGGGCTGGACCGGGCAGGCCTGGACCGGGATGATCTGGAGCTCGTTCACGCTCGTGGCGTTTTTCGCCTGCGTGGTGCTGCACGAGCTCGGGCATTCGCTGACGGCGATGCGCTTCGGCATCGGCGTGCGCCGGATCCTGCTGATGCCGATCGGCGGCATGGCGGAGTTCGACGCGATCCCGCGACAGCCCGCGCGCGAATTCTGGATGACGATCGCGGGGCCCGCGGTGAATTTTTTCATCGTCGGGGCGTTGTGGCCGGCGAAGGACTGGTTCGACCAGGCGACGACGCTGTATTCGCTGCGGGGCCTCGTCCTGCAGCTCTTCTGGGCGAATCTCGTCATGGGCACGTTCAACCTCCTGCCGGCGTTCCCCATGGATGGCGGCCGGATCTTCCGTGCGCTGCTCGCGACGCGGCTGCCGTATCTGACGGCGACGCGCCGGGCCGTGATCGTGGGAAAGACCGTCTGCGCGCTCGGCGTGATCGTGGCCCTGGGCGGCGAAAGTTTCGGCTGGTGGGAAGGCCGGCTCTGGCTGCTCGCGATGCTGTTCGCCTTCATCTTTTTCGCCGGGGAGACGGAGTATCGCGCCCTGCTGCGGCGCGAGCGCGAGGAAGCGCACTGGCGGGAGACCCTCGCGCGGCTCCAGCGCGCCGCGGTGGTGGAGCCGCCGGTGCTGGTGCCGCCGATCCTGCGGGACGGCACACCGCCGGCCAATCTGGACGAACCGCCCCTGCTCCCGCGTTGACCGGCAAGTCGCGTCGCATCGCGCCTAGGGATTACTGCATATGCGCGCATAAGGTTGATTACTCACCGTGTAAAAACATCGCTAATTGCGCTTGTTAGCCAGCCGCATGCTCCCTATCTCCGCAGGCCGATGGCCGAGACGTTTCGCGATTTATTCTGTGCCCGCGAGCACTGCCCGACGGATAAATTTGTGGAGCGTGTTTTCTGGAAGACGCTTTACCCGCATGCGCGTCTCTTCGCTCCCTTGATTCTGGTGTTGCGTTATCCGTTCTTCGAGGCGGACCGCTGCCTGATCTCCTCGGCGGGCGATGCCACGACGATGAAGCGCGTGCGCGAGGAGGTGCGCGATTTTTTCTGGGATTCCAACAACCGCGGCTGGCTCCGGCGCAGCGCCAACTTCCGCGTCTCCGGCCAGCGCCTGAAGGATCTGGCGCGCGACTACATCCCCGAGGGGCTCTCGCCGCCGCCGTTTCCGACCGAAGAAGACGGCGGGCGGATGGCGACGAACGAATGACTCCACCGATGCGGGGATACCGCATCGACCGGCCCGCCGGCACCGCAGCGGCCGTCACGGGCGATGTCGGAGCGCCCCGCCCGGTTTGTGGCGCGCTTATAGCTGGCATGCCGTCGCCGGCTGACTTTCGCGCCGGCCCCTTCCGCATTGTCGCCACGGCCTGCAGCTGCTGGATTCCCTCCGCTCCAACGTCATGAATGTTACCCTCCTGTTCGCCACGGCCGCCGCTTCCGGCGCCGATATTCCCCTCTGGCTGGTGGCGCCCTTCGCGCTGCTGCTGCTGCTGATCGCGGTGATGCCGCTGACGCCGCCCGGAGTGAAACATTTCTGGGAACGTTATTACGCCCATGGCTCGATCGGACTCGGGCTGGCGGTGATCGCCTTCTATCTCCTGCGCATCCCTGCCGGCGGGGCGGTCGTCGGGCACACGTTGGGCGAGTATTTCTCGTTCATCAGCCTGATCGGTTCGCTCTTCGTCGTCGCGGGCGGCATTCACATCAAGGTCCGCGACAACGCCACGCCTCTGGCCAACATCGTCTTCCTCGCGATCGGCGCGGTGATCGCCAACGTCATCGGCACCACCGGCGCCTCCATGGTGCTCATCCGCCCTTGGATCCGGATGAACAAGATCCGCGTCAGCGCCTACCACATCGTCTTCTTCATCTTCGTTGTCTCCAATGTCGGCGGCGCGCTCACGCCGATCGGCGATCCGCCGCTGTTCCTCGGTTATCTGCGCGGCGTGCCGTTCTTCTGGCTGGTCGAGCATGTGATCGTGCAATGGCTCGTGACGGCCGCGCTCGTGCTCGGCGCGTTTTATCTCTTCGACCGGCGCAGCTACCGGCATGCGCCCGCCCCGATCCAGGCGGAAATCGACGCGCCGTCGGAGGGCATCCGCTTCGACGGCAAGGTCAACCTGATCTTCCTCGGCGCGATCATCGGCGCGGTGTTTCTCCCCGAGCGGTTTTTCCTGCGCGAGATCGTGATGCTCGGCTCCGCCTTCGCCTCCTACAAGCTCACGGCGAAACAGGTCCACGAGCAGAACCAGTTCAGCTTCGGCCCGATCAAGGAGGTCGCCTTCCTCTTCGCCGGGATCTTCGCCACGATGATGCCCGCGCTCGGCTACATCGACCAGCACGGGGAGGAGTTCGGCGTGAAGAAGCCGATCCACTACTATTTCGCCTCCGGCAGTCTGTCGTCGGTCCTCGATAACGCGCCGACGTATGCGACCTTCCTCCGGCTCGCCGAGGCGACGGCCCAGGCCGAGCATCCGGCCGATTTCGCCGACAAGCACACGGAGCCCGAGGTCGTGCGCGAGCTCCTCTCCAAACCCGATTACGCCCGGCTCGTCATCGCGGTGAGCCTCGGATCGGTCTTCTTCGGGGCCATGACCTACATCGGCAACGGCCCCAATTTCATGGTGAAGTCGATCGCCGACACCGGCGGGGTGAAGATGCCGACGTTCTTCGGCTACATCCTGAAATACAGCCTGCCGATCCTGCTGCCGATCCTCGCGTTCGGCGGCTGGCTGTTCCTGTAGGCATTCGGAAGACGAATACAGGATCCGGCGCCGCTCCTTTCCCTGTGTCCGAAGACGCCCCGGCTCGCCGGGGCGTCTTTTTGTTCGCAGCTTGCCGCCCACTGGCGAAAGCCCAGCATCGCCCGGCCTCCTCGTTCGCAACGCACCCACCCCATGGCTTTCCGTTCATCGCTTCTGTTTCTTCTCTGTCTGCTGGCTTCGACACCGATCGCGTCGGGCCGCACCGCTTCCCCGACGTGGCATGGCGTGGACGGCTCGGTGATCGAGGGCCGGCTCACCCAGGTGATGGGCGGGCTGGCCTTCATCGCCGGCCGCACGGCCAACGGCTTCGTCCCGCTCGAGACGATGACCGACGAGGAACTCCGGCGCGTCGACGCCTTCCTCGCCAGCGCTCCGCCGCAGGAACCGTCGTGGCAGAACTCCCGTTCCGGCGTGGCGCGCAGCCTTGCCGGCAGCCTTCAGGTCGTGCGCGACGGCAAACTCGTTTCCTACACCCCCGGCGACCGGCCGGAACCGAGGATTTATCTCGCCTATTTCTCCGCCAGTTGGTGTCCGCCGTGCCATCGCTTCACGCCGAAACTGATCGAAGCTTACCGGCGTTTGCAGGCGCGTGCTCCGGGATTTTTCGAGATCATCCTCATCAGCAGCGATGAAAACGCCACTGCCGCCGACAAGTATATGACGGACGCCGGCATGCCCTGGCTGATGCTCCGTTTTCGCTCCCGCGGTCAGGCGAAGCCACTCGAACAATGGCGCGCCAATGGCATCCCCAATCTTGTCGCCGTCACGCGCGACGGTGACGTGATCTTTCATTCCTACCGCGGAACCGAGTATCTGGGACCGGAGCAAGTCGTCGAGAAATGCGAGCAGTTGCTGCCCTTCCTCCAGGAGGGCGGCCCGGTGGTCCGCCGGGCGCGCCACCGCCTGGCGATCCAGCAATATCTTCGACAAGTCGGCACCGGCAGCGCGGCTCCGCAACCCTATCTGCTCCAAGTCGAGGACGGACGCTGGTCGGCCATCCCACCCGCAGGCGTGATGCTCGAACTCGAGATCGACGCGGCCGGCAGGGTCGTCGAAGGCCACATCGCGGACGAGCCGTTTTCGGATCTGGCCGATCTGCTCTCGCCCGCGTTTCAGCCATGGCTTTTCCTTCCGGCGGTCGATCACGGGAAACCGGTCGCGCAATCCGTGCGCGTCCCGCTGAAGCGTCCGGCGGAAAAATCCTCCTGAGCGCGGCACTCCTCGCGTTCCGACTCAGGGCCGCACCTGCCGACGCTTCGCGCTTCGGCGCGAATCCGGACGATCACCGGCCGTCATGGTGCCGCCGCTGCCGGCGGCGCCGAAGTTCGCTCATTCCGCCAGCTTCGCGTAATCGGCCGCGGAGAGCAGCGCGTCGGCCTCGGCGGGATTGGAGAGCTTGAGCTTGAGGATCCAGCCGCCGTCGTAGGGCGCCGTGTTCACCGTCTCGGGCGCGCTGTCGAGCGCCGTGTTCACGGCGGTCACCGTCCCGCCCGCGGGCGCATACACGTCGCTCGCGGCCTTCACGCTCTCGACCACGCCGAAGGTGGCTCCGGCCGTCAGCACGGCGCCGACTTTCGGCAGCTGCACGTAGGTGATGTCGCCGAGCGAATTCTGGGCGTAGTCGGTGATGCCGACCGTCGCCGTGCCGTCGCTTTCCAGCTTCAGCCATTCATGGGATTTCGCGTAGCGAAGATTCGAGGGGACGTTGCTCATGATCGTCGGTTTGGGTAGCAGCGGGTTTACCGGTCGGGGTCGAAGTGGCGAGTGCGAAAGTGCGCAGGCAGGGTGCTCAGGTTTTCTTCAGCTCGACAAACGGCGGCCTGGTCGTCTGCAAGGCGACCTTCGCGCCGCGGATGTCGACCGCCAGCGGCTGCGCCGCCGCCGCGGTGGCGACGAGCGCGGAGCCGATCGCCTCGTTCAGGATCGGCGACAGCGTGCCGGAAAGCACTCGGCCCACGGCGGCGCCGTCGGTTCCGAGCACGGGCGTCTCCGCCCGCACGATGCGGCGGTCGCCGGTCTTGAAGAACACGACGCGGTGCGCGCCGCCGTGCTGTTTTTCGGCGAGCAGCGCGTCGCGGCCGATGAAGTCGGCGCCCTTGTCGAGCTTCACCGTCCAGCCGAGCCCGGCGGTGAGCGGGGAGATGTCGGCCGTGATCTCGTGACCGTAAAGCGGATACCCGGCCTCGAGCCGGAGGCTGTCGCGCGCGCCGAGCCCGGCGAGTTCGAGGCCGTGCGGCGCGCCGGCGGCCAGCACGGCCTCGGCCAGCGCCACGGCGTCGCCCGCCGCATGGTAGAGCTCGAAGCCGTCCTCTCCGGTGTAGCCGGTCCGGCTGAGCAGGCAGTGGATGCCGGCGACGGTGCCCTCGCCGAAGTGGTAATACTTGATCGCGCCGAGCTTCGCGCCGGTGAGCGACTGCACGATCGCGGCGGCGCGCGGCCCCTGCACGGCGAGCAGCGCGTAGTCCGCGGATCGGTCGGTGATCGTCACGGCGAAGCCGGCCGCCTGCTCGCGGATCCAGGCGAGGTCCTTTGCGATGTTGCCGGCGTTGATGCAGAGGAAATAATCCTCCGGCGTCCGCATGTAGACGAGCAGGTCGTCGACCACGCCGCCGCTCGGGTAGCACATCGGCGAATACAGCACGCGGCCGGGGAAGAGCTTGGCGACGTCGTTTGTCACGAGCCGGTTCAGGAAGCGCGCGGCGTCGGGGCCGCGGACGTCCACCTCGCCCATGTGGCTGACGTCGAAGAGGCCGGCGGCGCGGCGCACGGCCTTGTGCTCCTCGAGGATGCTCTTGTATTGGACGGGCATCTCCCAGCCGGCGAAATCGACGAGGCGGCCGCCGTGGGCGGCGTGGAAATCGCGCAGAGGGGTGCGTTGCAATTCGCTCATGGCGCAGCCTAGCCGATCCGCCCCCGGGCGCGGCAAGCGTTTTTGCCCGGAAGCCCGGCGCAGGAGGTCGCACCACGCCGGATCCGCCGCCCGACCTCGCGCAGGCGCACGGCTCTTTCGTGATCGCGCACATCGCGAACGGGACGCGAAGCGGCCGGTCGCATGACACCGCTCCCCGTTCCAAGCAAGCGCGCACGGCAGACGCCAGGACATGCATCGCACGCGAGCCACCCGTTTCCGCTCTTTCGCACACGTCTTTCCTGCGCCGCCGACACACTCCGTCCGGCGCCCTGTCACACCGCCGCCACCGATCATGAAAGCGTCATGTAATAAATGACGCTTTCATGATCGCGATCCAGGTCGGGGTTGCGCGGAGCAGCGCGCGTCAGGAGACCGGGCGGACGCGATCAACCCCCGTGGAGTCGGAGTTCGCCGGCGGCGCCTCCGCCGCAGCTTCGATCGACGACCACCGAGCACGCGACCGTGTTACAGCCCCCGGGGAAGCGCGCGCGTTTTGGTTCGCCACCGCGAAGCGGCGGGCAAGCCTGCTGTTCATGGTCTGGCTCGTTCTCGCCATCGCTGCGACGCTCGTCATTTCCTTCCTTTGCTCGCTGTTCGAGGCGTTGGTGCTCAGCACGACCACGGCCGAGATCGAGGCGTTGAAAAAGACGCATCCCCGCCGGGGCGAGCTGCTCGAGGCGCTCAAGGGTGGTCTCGACCAGACGATCTCGGCGATCCTCACCCTGAACACGATCGCCAACTCGCTCGGCTCGGTGCTCATCGGCGCGCTCGCGGCCCATCTTTTCGAGGAAACGGTGCTGGTCGCGATCACCGTCGGCTTCGGCGTGACGCTGCTCGTCGCCGGCGAGGTGCTGCCGAAGACGCTCGGCGTCGCGCACCGCCCGGCGCTGCAGCCCTATGTCGTCTATCCGCTCTGGTGGCTGCGCCGCGTGCTGCTGCCCGTCACCTGGGTCTGCAACCGTCTCGTGCGGCTCGTGGTGCGCGACCGTGCGATCGCGCACCGGTCCGACGAGGAGATCATCCTGCTGGCCGAACGCGGCGCGCAACAGGGCACGTTGTCGAAAAGCGAATCGAGCATCATCGCCAACGCCCTCTCGCTCGACGATGTGCGCGTGACCGCGCTCATGACGCCGCGCACAGTCGTCGCCGCGCTGCCGAAGGACGCGACCGTCGCCGGCATCTTCCAGGAATTTCCCAACCTGCCCTTCGGCCGGCTCCCCGTGTATGCGAAAAATCTCGACGACATCGTCGGGCTCGTCCGCCGCCGCGATCTGCTCAAGGCAAAGGCCAACGACCTGGACGCCGAGAGCGTGGAGAGGCTCATGCACGAGGTTCATTTCGTGCCCGAGACGGCGACGGCCGCGAACGCCCTGCAGGTCTTTCTGAAAACGCACCAGCAACTGCTCGTCGTGGTCGACGAGTTCGGGGCCACCGCCGGCGTGCTGACGATGGAGGACGTGATGGAGCACCTCATCGGCGGCGAGATTTTCGAGAAGGACGATTTCGCCGTGGATATGCGCGAAGTCGCCCGCGCCAAGCAGCAGAAAGCCGCGAAGGCGCCGCGACGCGCAGGTTGAGCCGAACTCAGGTCGTAGGACGGTCAGTCCCCACGGAAGAGCCGTGCCTGAAAGGTGGAACCCGTCCTCCGGAGGGGTTGGTGAACGCACGACGAGGCAGACCGGTCGGGAGGATCGGTTTTGCGTTCACATCAACCGCATGATCCTACCGGAGGCCGCGCCGGCGATTTTCGGTCACTGTTTGCAACGCGCCTTCGCGCAGCCGCCCGCCCGGCGGTGTTTCGCACGGGATTCTGCCCTTTTCCCTGAGTGTAATGTATGGGTGGCGACACTCTGACGCGGCGGCGGGGCGGCCAATGACCTCCATGATGCCATGATGTTCTGACGCCCCGGCGAGGAGCAGAGGAAATCCGGTCCTCGCCTGCGTGGACGCAGGCGGTCGCGGCAGAGCAGCTTCAAGCCGCACGTCGGTGCGTTTCCACTCTTCGCTTCGCTCGCGCCCGGAAATCTGCTCTATGCTCCGTCCGCATGATGTCGCCGTCCGCCCTGCCCGTCTGGTTCGCCTATGTGACGCACCAGCCGCATCCGTTTCTCATTCGCTTCACGGAAAACATCGGCATCCGTTACTATGGGATCGCCTATCTGCTCGGATTTCTCGCCGGCGCGTGGCTGCTGCAGCGTTACTGGAAGGCCGGACGCTCCCAGCTGCCCGCGGCGAAGATCGCGGACCTGATCGTCGCCGTGGTTTTCGGCGTGATGATCGGCGGACGCCTCGGTTCTTTCCTCCTCTATCATCCGGAACAGCTGATCCACGATCCGCTCAGTTTCTTCCGCGTATGGGAAGGCGGCATGGCGAGCCATGGCGGCTTCATCGGCGTGGCGGTTGCGCTGGCGTGGTTTGGCCGCGCAAACAGGATTCCATTCCGCCATCTCGGCGACCTGATTGTCTCGTGTGCGCCGGCCGGTCTGCTCTTCGGCCGCCTCGCGAACTTTCTCAACGGCGAACTGTGGGGCAAGCCGGCCGGCGTGCCGTGGGCGATGATCTTTTCCGCCACGGGCGGCGGCGACATCCCGCGCCATCCTTCCCAGCTCTACGAGGCCGCGCTCGAGGGCGCGCTCCTGCTCGGATTCATGCAATGGCGTTTCTGGCGCAGCGATGTCGTCCGGCAAACGCCGGGACGGCTCAGCGGCGAGTTCCTGCTCGCCTACGCCGCGGTCCGGGCCGTCGGCGAACTCTTTCGCGAGCCCGACGCCGGCCTGATCCTCGGCCTCAGCCGCGGCACGTTCTACTCGCTCTTCCTCGTCATCGCCGGCGCGGTGCTGATCGCCACGGCCCACTCGGGCCGTCCGGAAACCGCTGCATCCGGAAAGCGGTGACGCTCCGGAGCCGCGGTTTCACGCGGGCGTCGGAACGGACGGGGGAAAACGAATCCGTCGCGTCGCGCCCGGGCACGGCCGCACCGGCCCCCCGTCCTCAGTCCAGAGATTCCGGCGGACGCTCGGCGCGCCCGGGCCGGGACCGGTCTCCGTCGATTCCGGCCAGCGTGTGCTGGGCGGTGTGGACGTGCCGGATCGCCGCGTTCACCGCCCGGGCCGCCGCACCGGAATACCGCTCCACATCGGCGACGATCGAGGCCAGCGTCGCCTGCACGATCATGAGGTCTTCATTCAACACTTGGGCGGGTTCGTGGGGAACGGTGTTCATGTGCGGGTTCGACGCACCAATCGGCGGAAATGTTTCGCCCGTCGCATGAAATTCACCGGCTTCGCGCGGAACCACAGGCGCGGTCTGCACGCCGACGCGCGAAGCCGGATCCGTTTCCCGGCAAGGCCGTCCGTCTGCGTTTCGCGGTTGCCGCGACCTGCATGCGATGACGACCGGTGGAAGCGGACAAAGACAGGGCCGGGTTTTGCCGGTGTCGGTCCAACATCCAAAGGCTGGCGAGAGAACCGCGACCGTCCGGGTCCTGTCGCATTCGCGATTGCCGGACGAGGGCGGGCCACGGCACGCTGGACGGCTTCATGTCCTGGATTCTCGCGAGCCTGTTGTCGGCGTTCTTCCTCGGGTGCTACGATCTCAGCACCAAGGCGGCGGTGCGCGACAATGCCGTGCTGCCGGTGCTGTTCTTCGCCAATCTGTGCAGCGCCACGCTCTGGCTCGGCGCGATGGCGGCGGAGGCGTGGCGGCCGGGCACGCTGCCGGCGGTGTTCGTCGTCGCCCCGCTGTCCGGCGCGCAGCATGCGCAACTGCTGCTGAAATCAGCCATCGTCGCCGCGGCGTGGACGCTGAGTTACTTCGCCGTGAAACAACTGCCCGTCTCGCTGGCCGCGCCCATCCGCGCGACCGGCCCGGTGTGGACGCTGCTCGGCGCGCTCCTCATGCTCGGCGAGCGGCCGTCGTGGCTTCAGGCGCTCGGCGTCGCAGTGACGCTCGGTTCCTTCTTCGGTCTTTCGGCGGCGGGCGCGCGCGAAGGCGTGCATTTTCATCGCAACCGCTGGGTCTGGCTGCTCGTGGGCGGCACGTTGATCAATGCCGTCAGCGCGCTTTACGACAAGTTCCTGCTCGGCCGGCAGGGTTTCTCGGCCGCGACGGTGCAGGCGTGGTTCTCGATCTATCTGGCGCTGCTGTTCCTGCCCCTCGCGATCGGCTGGAAGCGCCGCTGGTGGCCGCGGCAGGAGTTTCACTGGCGCTGGAGCATCGGGGCGATGTCGCTCGGGTTGCTGGTGGCGGACTTCGTCTATTTCGGCGCGCTGCGCGATCCGGACGCGCTCGTCTCGCTGGTGTCGAGTTTCCGGCGCGGCAGCACGCTGGTGGCGTTCGCCGGCGGCGTGCTGCTCTTCGGCGAGAGCAACTGGCGCCAGAAGCTCCCCGCGGTCGTCGGCATCGTGATCGGCATCGTGCTGACGGTGCTGGGGTGAACGACGGCCAAGCCAAGGCGCTTCCCTGTCAGGCATCCGCGCGGCGTTGTCGGGCCGACATCCGGACAGGAAAAAGGCCCGGCGCTTGGCGGCGACCGGACCTTTCAAAAGACGAGGGGAACCGAGCGACGTCGCTCAGAATCGCAGCGCGAAACCGGCGCGGAAACCCTGCAGACTGGCGAGATCGACGCGCGTGGTGTATTTGGAATAGTTCACTTGGGTCGGGCTCGTCGTATCACCGGCCTCGACGGTGGACTCGATCGTCTGCGTGTAGTTGCCGCTGCTTTGGTAGACGGCACCGAAGTAAAGGTCGCTGTTGTCCGTGATCCGCCACTGGAGATTGGCGTCCGCGTAATAGCCGGGGAGAATCGTGCTCGCGCCGTCGGTCGCGCCGTCCACGAGATAGTTGCCCGCCTCCGGCAGGAAGATCTCCGTCACGGAGTAGTTGGTGCCGGAATACACGAGCACGCCGCCGGCGCTGATCGTCGCGCTCAGGCGCGAGAAGAGGGGAAACACGAGCGTCGGCCCGGCGCGGAACGTGAGGTAGGCGCCGCGCAGGCGATAACGGTTGATAATCTCGCCTTCGATGGTCGTGACGTCCGTGTGGCGTCCGAGCGGTGTGTCACTGATCACCTTGACGGTGGAGCTCGAGCTGGCGCCCGGCGGGGTCTGGCCGTTGAGCGAGTAATAATCGGTGACGGTGGTGAGCGTGCCGTCCACGTTCTGCTCGGAGGAACTGGAGATGTCGTTGATCCCGAAGCCCGTCGTGATCAGCCAGGTCGCCCGGCCGCCGAAGAGCTTGCCCATCTGCCGGGAGCCCGTCAGCTCCACGCCGTAGGTGCCCTTCGAATCCTTGGAGAAGGACGTATCGTTGGATTCGACCGTGTAGGAATGCATCGCGATGTAGCCTTTGCCCACGTAAACGCTGTTCCCCTCGGAATCGACGTAGGAAGTTCCCTTGCTGGTTTCCTGATTCTCGTTGGCGTATTGCCAGTTGTTCGTCTTGCCGTCGGGCTCGACGGAGACGGTGTTACCCGCCGAGTCGACCATGGTCCGGGTGTCAAGGAGGACGTAGCCGTCGTGATAATAATGCTTGGTGCCGGACTCCAGCGTGCCGATGGCGTCGAGGCCGCCGAAGGTCGCCTTGCCGGCGAAGGACGCCTTGACGCCGCTGAGCGAGCGAAAGCCGATCGAGACGGAAAGCTTCGGCACGTAGACGATCAAGTCGCTGAAATCCGGAGACGAATCGAGAAACTCGGAGCTGTCCTCTTCGTCCGTCTCCTGGGCTCGAACCGCGCAACTGAGGAGGAAAAGCGCGCAGATCGCGCGGAGAAGCAATTTCATGGAAGGGTGTTGGGAGCGGAGGTTGGGACGGGGCACGCCGGAAAATGTTTCACAAAAGATTCGGGCGGCGCCGGTCGCAGTCAACGCGAGAGTTGGGCCGGCAGCGCGGCGTTGACAATCGTCCGCCGGCACGGCTCAGGTTCGTCGTTCCGATCCCCTCCTCGTGAACAAAGCCCTCCTCCGCGATCACATCCTCGGCGCGCTGCGCGCCGAACTCGACCGGCAACGGCAGGCCGCGCTGCTGGCCCGCGACGAGGCCATCAGCGAGGAAAGCCGGGCGGAAAACAAATACGACACGCACAGTCAGGAGGCGGCGTATCTCGCCGAGGGCCAGGCGAAGCTCGCTGCCGGCATCGGCGAAGCGATCAAACTCTACGAGACGCTGCCCCTGCCCGATTTCGCCCCGGGCGCGCCGGCGGCGATCGGCGCTCTCGTCGAAGTCGCGGGCCGCGGCGGCGATCGCTGGTATTTCCTCGGCCCGCGCAGCGGCGGGCTCGAATTGGAGATCGACGGCGCCCCCGTGCTCGTGCTGACCCCGCAATCGCCGCTCGGCCGCCACCTGCTTGGCCGGCGCGCCGGCGACAGACTGCCGGAGCCTGGAGGCGCCGGCGGAGCGATGCGGATCGTCGCGGTGCTGTAGAGCGGGTCCGCCCACTCTCGCCGGCGGCGACGGACCAAATCCGGGGAATGGATCGCCGCTCAGGAGTTGAGATTGAACCGAACCGGCACCGCTAGGTGGAAACGCACCACACGGCCATCCTTCCGTCCGGGCTCGAAACGCCACCGCTCGACCGCCCGCAGCGTCGGGGCCTCGAACACCGCATCGCTCGAGCGCACCACGCGCGGGTGGCGCACGCGTCCGTCTTCGTCGACGACGAACTCCACCAGCACTTCGCCATGCCGGCCGATCGAGGCCGCCGCGCTGGGATAAACCGGAGAAACCTGCGAACGGGTCCGCGGTTCCTGGTCGAGACTCTTCGAATCGAGGACGGCCGGGCTGCGTCCGTTTCCATCGCCACCGGGGCCGTTCGGATCGCCGAAGATTCCGGGCGCGATCGTCACCGGATGCGTGATCGGCCCGGGCGTGGGCGGCTGGCGCGGCATCTCGAAATCACCGGGATGCCGACGCGCGACGGTTTCATTGATGCCCGACGGGCGCAGATCCGGCGTCCCGCGGGGGCCGGGCGCAGGCGTGGCATACGGGTCGGCCGGCGGTTCTTCGATGTTGGTCCAGTCGACGGCGGTGATTCTGGTGGACGGTTCGGTCGGAGTTGCCGGCTCCGGCGGGAGGTGCGGCCAGCGGACGCCATACAACACCGAGAGATGGGCGACGGCGGCCACGGTGGCGGGAAGGGTGAAGCGGGCGTTCATGATGTCCTTGGGGTTGAGGGTTCATCAGGAAAACGCGCTTCACCGACGTTTCTTAGGCAGCGCTCGGCGAAACCAGTGCGATTCGGTTTTCGTTCTCGCCGGGACTCGATTCGCAGTCGAGTCATCCAGCGGAAAACGCGGACCTCTTTTGCCGCGCTGCTCGCGCCCGCTTCTGTCCGCGCACGTTTCGTTTCATCCGCGGCTTCACCGTCACTCGGTTGTTGTTCCCGTGGCTCTCCGCTCCGCCCTCCGTCCTTTCCGTTCTTTTCTCGGCTTTCGATTCCGGTGTCCGAGCCACACGCGTTCCGCGCTCGGCGCTCGGCCGGATTCAGGCCGTTGGACGGACGGTCAATCTCCATCAGAGAACCGTGCCCCGAAGCGTGAAACCCGCCCTTCCGCACGGATTGCTCGACGCACTCCACGCAAAACCGCTCCGGAACACCGGTTCCATCCACTTCAGTCGTATGATCCCGGCTCTGCCATCTTCTCGCGCCGCGTGATTAAAGCGTCATGTAATACGTGACACTTTGCCGAAACTCTCGAAGCCGGAGACTGCGGATTTTCATCCGCAGTGTCATCCGCAGCTGCTCCGTTGAGGCGGAGGGCGCAACGCGGCGGAGATTCGTGGGGCGAAGGCGCGGCAGCCCAACACGCGGGCTTGGCGGACGGGATCGTGGACGGCCGTGGGCCGGCCCATCGCGCCGCGACGGAATTTGCTTCGCGATGCGGGTGCGACGTGCGCGGGCGGTCCGGGCGGCGTCACCGCCCGGCGCTCAGGCCTCGCTCCACTTGAAGATCAACGTGGTCGTCGGCGGCAGCGTGAGCAGCAGCGACTGCGCGTAGCCGTCGTGCGCGACGTCCTCGGTGTGACGCGCGCCCTCGTTGCCGAGGCCGCTGCCGCCGTAGAACTGGCTGTTGCTGTTGACGAGTTCGCGCCAGAGCCCGCGGCGCGGCACGCCGACGCGATACTGGCGCGTCGCGCCGGAGAAATGCCCGACGACGGCGTAGAGCGAGCGCTCGGCGGCGTCGGTGCGCAGATACGCGATCACGCTCGCCTCGGCGTCCTGGCACGAGAGCCAGCGGAACGCGTGCGGGTTGAGATCGTTGCAGCTGAGGACGGGATCGCCAGTGTAGAGCCGGTTGAGATCGCGCACGAGGAGCCGCACGCCCTCGTGGTCCGGATACCGGCAGAGATGCCAGTCGAGGCTCTGGTCGTAGTTCCACTCGTGGGCCTGCGCGAATTCGTTGCCCATGAACAGGAGCTTCTTGCCGGGCCAGCCCCACATGTGCGCGTAGAGCGAGCGCAGGTGCGCGGCCTTTTCGGGGATGTGCCACGCGCCCATCTTGAAGAGCAGCGACGCCTTCCCGTGCACGACCTCGTCGTGCGAGAACACCGTGACGAAGTTCTCCGCATACTGGTAGAGCATGCCGAAGGTCAGGTCGTTCTGGTGCCACTTGCGGTGGATGGGCTCCTTGGCGAAGTAGCGGAGCGTGTCGTTCATCCAGCCCATGTTCCACTTGTAGTCGAAGCCGAGGCCGCCGTCGCGCGTGGGCTTGGTGACGCCGGGGAACGACGTGCTCTCTTCGGCGATCATGAGCGTGCCGGGATAATAATGATGCACGAGGTCGTTGACCTGCTTCAGGAAGTCGATCGCCTCGAGATTCTCGCGGCCGCCGAACTTGTTCGGGATCCACTGGCCCTCCTTGCGGGAGTAGTCGAGGTAGAGCATCGACGCCACCGCGTCGACGCGCAGGCCGTCGAGGTGATAGCGGTCCATCCACGCGAGCGCGTTGGCGAGGAGGAAGCAGCGGACCTCATTGCGGCCGTAGTTGAAGATCAGCGTGCCCCAGTCCATGTGCGCGCCGAGCCGCGGATCCGCGTGCTCGTAGACATGGGTGCCGTCGAATTCCGCCAGGGCGAAGCTGTCGCGGGGGAAATGCGCGGGCACCCAGTCGAGGATCACGCCGATGTCGCGCTGATGCAGGTAGTCGACGAGCCAGGCGAAGTCCTCCGGCGTGCCGTAGCGATGCGTCGGCGCGTAGAATCCGGTAACCTGATACCCCCACGAGCCGGTGAACGGATGCTCCGCCAGCGGCATGAACTCGACGTGGGTGAAGCCCATCTCCTTCACGTAGTCCGCCAGCGCCGGGCCGAGTTCGCGGTAGTCGAGTGGTCGGTCGGCGTCCTCCGGCTTGCGGCGCCAGGAGCCGATGTGCACCTCGTAGATCGAGACCGGCTGGTCGAGCTGGCCGGCGCGGGCGCGGCGGCGCTCGAGCCAGGCCGCGTCGTTCCAGCGGTAGTTCGTCGTGTTGTAGACGATCGAGGCGTTGTTCGGCGGGCCTTCGAAATAGCTGCCGTAGGGATCGGTCTTCAGCCGCACGTGGCCCTGCGGATCGCGCACGGCGTATTTGTAGAGTTCGCCCTCCTCAAGGCCGGGCACGAAGAGCTCCCACACGCCCGAGGAGCCGAGCGGCCGCATCGGATGATAGCGTCCGTCCCAATGATTGAAGTTGCCCACGAGCGAGACCTGCTTCGCCGCCGGCGCCCAGACCGCGAACGACACGCCGGGCACGCCGTCGATCGTGCGCAGGTGCGCGCCGAGCTTCTCGTAGGCGCGGTGCTCCGTGCCTTCGTTGAACAGATACAGGTCCTGGTCGCTCAGCGTCGGCAGGAACGCATACGGGTCGAAGAACTGCCGCAGCTCCCCCTTCGCCGTCTTCAGCTGCAGCTGGTAGCGGAACACCTCGGGGCGGCGCGGGATGAACACCTCGAAAAAGCCCTCCGGCGCGAGCAGCGTCATCGGCCAGCGCCCGTCGCCGGCCGGATCGATCACGGCGGCCTCGACCGCGCCGCGCAGGAGCGCGCGCACGACCACGCCCTTGCTGCGGCCCCGCGTGTGCGGGTGCATGCCGAGCACCGCGTGGGGCGAGGCGTGTCGGGCTTGGAGCAGCGAGGCGAGGTCGGGCTTGGAGAGAATCACGAGGTAACGGGTTGGAGACCGAAACCTTGCCCGATGCAATCCGCGCCGTCTAGCCGGGAATAGGCAAAGCCCGGCGCCGCGGCCTCTTTTCTCTCCGGATACTTGGCCTCGTCGCCCCTGCGCCCGACTTCCGTGTTTTCGCGGTCGCGGGGCGGAGCGCCTCCGGATTCGACGGCCGCTGGCGCGCGCTCAGCCCGTGTTCTTCAAACCGCCCGAAATGCCGTTGATCGTGAGCTCGATCACGGCGCGCGTGGCCTCGGCGGCCTCGGGCGGAAGCCCGCCCTGCCGCAGGCGCCGGAGCATCTCGACCTGGATCGTATTGAGCGGATCGATATACGGATTGCGGAGCTGCACCGAGCGCCGCAGCACCGGTTCGCGCGCCAGCAGCTGCCGCTCGCCGGTGACGGCGAGGATCGCCTTCTCCGTGCGCGCGAACTCCGCCTCCAGCACGCGGCGGATGCGCCGGCGGATCGCGGCGTCGCGCACGAGTCCGGCGTAGAGCGCGGCGATGCCCATGTCGGCCTTGCGCATGGTCAGCTGCGCGTTGTCGATCAGCGTCTGGAAGAACGGCCACTCGCGGTGCATCGTGCGCAGGAGCCTCCGGCCCGCCGGGCCGCGCCGCAGCATCGCCTCGAGGCCGCTGCCGAGCCCGAACCAGCCGGGGAAGTTGAACCGGCTTTGCATCCAGGAAAACACCCACGGGATCGCGCGCAGGTCCTCGACGCTCTGCGTCGCGCGGCGAAACGTCGGCCGCGAGCCGAGTTTCAGGTTGCTGATCTCGTCGATCGGGGTCGCCTCGCGCCAGAACGCGAGGAATTCCGGATCGTCGTGCACGACCGCGCGGTAGGCGGCGAGGCCGGCCGCGCTCATGCTCTCCATCGCCTCGCGCCACGCCGCCGGCACGTCCGCGGGCTGCTGCGCCGCATGCGCGCCGAGCATCACGCCGTAGGCCATCTGCTCGAGGATGCGGTGCGCGAGGTCCGGATCGTGATAACGCGTCGAGAGCACCTCGCCCTGCTCCGTCACGCGGATGCCGCCGTCGCGCAGCCCCGCCGGCTGCGCCAGGATCGCCTTCGCCGCCGGCCCGCCGCCGCGCGCGATGCTGCCGCCGCGGCCGTGGAACAGCGTGAGCTTCACGCCGTGCTCCCACGCCACGCGCGCGATCGTCTCCTGCGCCTGATACAGCGCCCAGTTCGCGGTCAGGTAGCCGCAGTCCTTGTTGCTGTCCGAATAGCCGAGCATCACGTGCTGGTGCTTCGGCCGCGCCCGGCCCGGCAGCGTGAACCACTCCGCAAGGATCTCCGGCGCGCGGTTCAGGTCGTCGAGCGTCTCGAACAGCGGCGAAACCGGCAGCTGCGCGCCGGCGAGCGTCTGCAGCAGCTCGACTTCGAGCAGGTCGGACACGCCGTCGGTCATGCTGATGATGTAGACGCCGAGCGCCTCGGGGCCGAAGAGCGCCGCGGCGCGGCCCGCGAGCGCGAGCGGATCGAGGACGTTGCGCGTCGCGGGCGAGAGTTTTTCGCGTTCGACCGGTGTCAACGGCCGGGCCGTCGCCAGCGCCGCGAGCAGGCGCGCGCGTTTATCGGCTTCCGGCAGCTTCGCATACTCCGCGCCGAGCACCTCGGCCACGGCCGCCAGGTGATGCGAGGAGTGCTGGCGCAGATCGAGCCGCGCCGTGTGCAGGCCGAAGATTTCCACCTGCTCGCGCAGCGCCTCGAAATCGCCGCCGGTGAGGATCGCGCCGCGCCCGGCCGCGAGGCTCGCGCGGATCGCGTCGAGCAGCGTCGCCACCGAGCCGTGCGTGAAGCCGGGCTCACCGGCCGCGTCGGTCGTCAGCAGCGCCGCGCCGTCCTGCACCTCGGCCGCGGCCTGCGCGAGCCGTTCGCGGAGCACGCCGAGCAGCAGCCGGTAGGGCTCGTGCGGATAACGTTTGCCCAGCGCCTCGAGGTGACGCGACAGGTGCAGCTCCTCGCCGAGCCCGCGCAGCAGGCCGGGCGACACGGCGTCGCGGCGGTCGCTCACCGTGAGCGTGCGCGAGAGCTGGTGCGCGGCGAGGCGGAGTTTTTCCAACGCGAGCCGGCGGTGGCGCCCGAGCACATCCGCGGTCACGGCGGCGGTGACGTTCGGGTTGCCGTCGCGATCGCCGCCGATCCAGGATCCGAAGGTCAGCCAGCGCCGCGGAGGCGTCACGCCCGGGTAATGCCGCGCGAGCGCCTGCACCATATCCGACTGGAGGCGGGGCAGCGTCTCGAAGAGCGTCGTCTCGAAATACCAGAGTCCGGTGCGCGCCTCGTCGGACACTTCGGGACGTTCGACACGGCTGCGGTCCGTGAGCCAGAGCGAGGCGATCTCGCGCTCGACGCACTCGGGATCGAGCAGTTGCGGATCGGCGGAAAACTCCGGATGCCCTCGCAGGCGCAGCACCTCGCCGAGGCGCCGCAGTTTCGTCAGCAGCGTGCGGCGCTTCGACTCGGTCGGATGCGCGGTGAAGACGAGCTCGATGCCGAGCCGGTCGACGAGCGCCTGCATCTGCACGGCGTCCACGCCGCGCTGTTTCAACTCCAGCACGGCCGCCTCGATGCTCTCGCGCATGGGCGCCGAATCGGCGCCGCCCTGCGCCCGCGCGACCCGCCGGCGGCGCAGCAGCGCGATGCGGAAATTCTCCTCCGCGAGATTGACGAGCTCGAAATAGAGCGTGAACGCCATCGCCTGGTTGAACGCCGCCGCCGGCGTCAGCGCCGCGACCTCGCGGGCCAGTTGCGCAGCCGCACCGGACCGGCCGGCGCGGCGGGCCTTCGCCAGCCGGCGCAGCCGCTCGACGGTCTCGAACGTCTCCGCGCCCTCGATCCGCGCGATCACGCGGCCCAGCGCGCGCCCGAGAGTCCCGATCTCGGTGCTGAGGCGGTCGATCTCGTCGAGAGCGGAGGTGGCGGAGTCGGGAAGGCGGGACATGTTGCGCGCACGATGCGTGGTGCGCCGGTCCCATAAAGCGAAAACTGCGCCATACGGCAATCGCGCGGCCGCCGCCCGCACGTCTGCAACTCCGCACACCGGCTGCGCTGCATCACTCCGGCCGCGGCCGCCGCCCCTCCACTGTCGATCGCGGGCTCGCCTCACTTCGCGTTCGCTCTCCCCTCGCCTTCGGCGTCGCCACATCCCGATCCCGGTATCGGATCACTCGATGATCAGAGCGTCATTTATTAAATGACACTTTATGCAGGATCGCGGGGGAACGCACACGTAGGGCCGAATCGGTGGGAGGCGCATGTGCACATGTGCAGTGCAGGGGCGTGCGGACGGTGAGCCCGCAACTGCAGCCGGCACGTGAACTGCAGCCCGCACGTGCATTGACGCGACTGTGCACGCTCACTCGGACAGCGGCCAGCGCGCGTTGGCCGCGACTCGCAACGGCCGCACCATCGCCGCGACCACACGCGCATGCGGTCGCGGCGCCGATGCGTTGATGCGTTTCGGAGCGGATCGCCGTCCTGCAACTTTCCGCGTTTAGCCGCGTCAGCCGGTTGACCGCCTGCGCCCTTTCCCCACCTTGGATTTTCCGCACCCGCCCGCCCCGGTTTCACCATGAGCCAATTCACCCTGCACGTTAATGGTCAGTCCCGCTCCGTCGACGTCCCGGCGGACACGCCTCTTCTCTGGGTGCTGCGCGATCACCTCGATCTCGTCGGCACGAAATACGGCTGCGGCATCGGCCAGTGCGGCGCGTGCACCGTCCATCTCGACGGTGTCCCGGCCCGCGCCTGTCTCACGCCCGTGGCCGCCGCGGCCAGCCTGCAGATCACGACGATCGAGGGACTCGCCGCCGATCACGAGCATCTCCATCCCGTGCAGGAGGCGTGGTGCGAGGTCGACGTCGCCCAATGCGGCTATTGCCAGGCGGGCCAGATCATGACCGCGGCCGCCCTGCTCAAGCGCAACCCGCAGCCGACCGACGCCGACATCGATTCCGCGATGGCGGGCAACCTCTGCCGCTGCGCCACCTATTATCGGATACGCCAGGGCATCCACCGCGCGGCCGGGATCGCGGCCGGAAAGGAGACGGCGAAATGAACCCGCCTTCCCTGTCCTCCGCCGCGGTCGACCGCCGCGGTTTTCTCAAGCTCTCCGCGCTGGCCGGCGGCGGGCTCATGCTCGGGCTCTACTTCAAGTCGGCCGGTCGTGCCGCCGCCGATACGATCGTCAACGCCTCCGCGGGCGCGCCCGAAGGCGCGTTCATGCCCAGCGCGTGCATCCGCATCACGCCGGACGGCGTCGTCACCCTTTTTTCCAAGGTCCCCGAGATCGGCCAGGGCATCAAGACCTCTCTCCCGATGATTCTCGCCGAGGAGCTCGAGGTCGACTGGCAGGATGTCACGGTCCAGAACGCGGATTTCCTGCCGGCCTACGCCACGCCGTGGTTCGGCGCCGGCGGGAGCACGTCGACGCCGAATCACTACGACACGTTCCGCCGCGCCGGCGCCGCTGCGCGCGCGATGCTGCTCGCCGCCGCCGCACAGGCGTGGGACGTGCCCGCGGGCGAATGTTTCGCCGCGTCGACCGCCATCCATCACCGGCCGACGGGCCGCACGCTCCGCTACGGCGAGCTCGCCGCCCGGGCCGCCGCGCAGCCCGTGCCCGACGAAAAGGCCGCGCCGCTGAAGGATCCGAAGGATTTCAAGCTCCTCGGCCGCCGCATCACCGGCGTCGACAACCGCCGGCTCGTCACCGGCCAGCCGCTCTTCGGCCTCGACACCAAGCTCCCCGGCCTGCTCTACGCGATCTACGAGAAATGCCCCGTCTTCGGCGGCCGGCCCACGCTCGCCAATCTCGACCGCGTCAAGGCCCTGCCCGGCGTGAAGGACGCCTTCCTCGTCGAGGGAGGCACCGATCCCAACGGGCTCCGCGGCGGCGTCGCCATCGTCGCCGACTCGACCTGGGCCGCGTTCTCCGCCCGGCGCCAGCTGCGCGTCAGCTGGGACGAGGGCAAGGGCGCCAGCGAGAGCTGGGACGATTTCTCGGCCAAGGCCGAGGCGGCCGCGTCGCGCCCGGGCCAGATCGACCTGCGCAACGACGGCAACTTTCCCGCCGCCATCGGCCAGGCCGAGGAGGTTCTCGAGGCGACCTACAGCTATCCGTTCATCTCGCACGCGAATCTCGAGCCGCAGAACTGCACCGCGTGGTGCAAGGACGGCGGCATCGAGATCTGGGCGCCCACGCAGAATCCCGGCGCCGGGCAGGAACTCGTATCCAAACTCCTCGGGCTTCCGCCGGAGAAGATCCTCATCCACGTCACGCGCATCGGCGGCGGTTTCGGCCGGCGGCTGGACAACGACTACATGGCCGAGGCCGCGGCCATCGCCCGCCGCGTCTCCGGTCCGGTCAAGCTTACGTGGACGCGCGAGGACGACCTGCGCCACGATCATTTCCGTCCGGGTGGATTCCATTTCCTCAAAGGCGGCCTGGACCGCGGCGGCCACGTCATCGCGTGGAGCAACCACTTCGTCACCTTCGGCAACGGCAAGGACAAGCCGGGCAACGGCGCCGGGCTGGGCGCGGACGAGTTTCCCGGGCGCTGGATCCGCAATTTCCGCAGCGAGATGACCATCCTTCCCACGGTCGTGCCGATGGGCTGGTGGCGCGCGCCCGGCAGCTGCGTGCTCGCGTGGGTGATACAGAGCTTCATCGACGAACTCGCCTTCGCCGCCGGCGGCGATCCGCTGCAGTTCCGCCTCAACCTGCTCGGCGACCGCGATCTCATGCCCGGCACCGGCGCGCGCGGCCAGGACTACGACGTCGCCCGCATGCGCGCCGTCGTGCGGGAGGTCGCGCGGCTCGCCGGCTACCCGAAGCCGATGCCGAAGGGCCGCGGCCTCGGGCTCGCGTTTCACTTCAGCCACCGCGGTTATTTCGCCGAAGTCGCCGACGTCACGGTCGCGCGCGACGGCACCTTCAAGGTCAACCGGGTCACATGCGTCGGCGATGTCGGCGCGCAGATCGTCAACCTCAGCGGCGCCGAAAACCAGGTGCAGGGCTCGATCGTCGACGGCCTCGGCGCCGCGATGTTCCAGGAGCTGGGCCTCGAGCGCGGCCGGATCGTGCAGAGCAATTTCCACGATTATCCGATGATCCGCATGCCCGACACGCCGGCCGCGATCGATATCCATTTCCTCAGGACAGATCATCCGACGACGGGCCTGGGCGAGCCCGCCCTGCCGCCGCTCGCCCCGGCCGTGTGCAACGCCATTTACGCCGCCATCGGCAAGCGCATCCGCACCCTGCCGATCAGCCGCACCGACCTGAGCTGGAGCTGAGACCGCGGCCTCGCCGGCCTTGATCGCTCCTCCCTCTTCTTCGCGCTCCCCTCCGCCCATGCCGCAACGCGATTATCTTCTCCGCCTGATCGAACAGGCCGGCCTCATGCTGCGCCGGGCGATCGAGCAGCGCGAACGCCGTTCGCCGCAGGAGGCGCTGCAGTCCGTCATGGCCGGCTGCGAGCGCCTTTTCGGCCTGGAGCCGGTCGAATTGTTCCGGCTCACGCCCGATCAGCATTACGCGATGCTGACGGCCGACGGCGCGGCGGACGCCCGGGAAAAGGTGCTGATCTACGCCGCGCTCAACGCCGAGGCGGCGCGCGCATTCCTGCAGCTCAACCAGCCGGCGCACGCGCGGCCGTCCTTCGTCAACGCCCTGCGGCTCGTCCTGCAGGCGCGCCTCGCCTTCCCGGCCGACGGCTGGCCCGATTACGCCCCGCGCGAGGCCGATCTGCTCGCCGCACTCGCGGGCGAACCGCTCGACGCCGACACCGCCGCGCTCCTCGCCTCCGTCCGAGGCGGAACCTAGTATCCGCCGTCTCGCGACGACGACAACTCCGCCGATCCCGGCCCGGCGGACTCCGGCTTCCGTCCACGGGCGCGTTTCGCGCTAATACGCCGTCTTCGGCGGGGAGAAAACCTGTGCCAGCGTCCGCAGCGTGATTTGCACGTCGAGCCAGGGCGACCAGTGCGTGATGTAGTGGACGTCCCACGCATGCCGGCGCGCGAGCATCTCGCGCTCGAGGATCTCCCCGCGATAGCCGAGGCTCTGCGCCAGCCCGGTGATGCCGGGCTTGACCAGATGGCGCGTCCGATACGCCTGCGTCTGCCGGCGGAATTCCTCGTCGAGCACCGGCATGTAGGGCCGCGGCCCGACGATGCTCATGTCGCCGCGGAGCACGTTCCAGAACTGGGGAAACTCGTCCAGGCTGCGCCGGCGCAGGAACCGGCCGAAGGGAAACACGCGCGC
>Ga0222421_100230_pt1 | contig 31668 bp, 28 predicted proteins | sample 3A1ome_2_FD_182473 | JGI IMG/M metagenome (GOLD analysis project Ga0222421, IMG submission 182473) | Enriched microbial communities from leaf-cutter ant dump, University of Wisconsin, Madison, United States - 3A150A (version 2) | ecosystem: Environmental > Terrestrial > Nest > Insects nest > Nest... | reverse complement strand
CAACGCCGGACTGCTCACCGGCAACATCACCTCCACCACGTCGAACTCCAGCGGCGGCGCGCAGAACCTCGTCCGTTATCTCGAGGACTGGACCGGCAAGAGCGTGAACTTCCGCGGTTCGCTCGGCCGGCTCTTCACTTCCACCCAGATGACCGGCCCGTATCTGGGCACCTCCTACGTCTACCGGCAGCCGAACCGGGTCTTCGATTTCGACACGTCCCTGCCCACCCACCGTCCGCCCGGCGGCCCGGAATCCACCGCCTTCAGCCGCGGCAGCTTCTTCACGTGGTGACATGGCCTCCGCCGCCGCCTTTCGGAATCCCGCCCCCGTGACCGACGACACCCGCGAACCCCTGCGCTTCGGCGACGGCGAGCACCGGTTCGTCACGCTGCGCGCCCGGCGCCTCCTGCGCCAGGGCCTGCTCGCCGCCGCCGATCTCACCGGCCCCGAGGAGGCGCCCGATCCCGCCGTCACCGTCGTCATCCCCGCGCGCAACGAGGCCGCCACCGTCGCCACCGTCGTCCGCGAATGCCGCACCTACGCCGCGCACGTGATCGTCGTCGAGGGCGGCTCCACCGACCGCACCGCCGAGGCCGCCGCCGCCGCCGGCGCGCAGGTCGTCCGCGACCGCGGCCTCGGCAAGGGCGCCGCACTCCGCCTCGCCGCCGCGCACGTCGCCACGCCCATCTGCGTCTTCGTCGACGCCGACGGCTCGCACGATCCGATCGACATCCCGCTCCTCGTCGCGCCGATCGCCGCCGGCGCCGCCGACCACGTCACCGGCTCGCGCCTGCTCGGCGGCTCCGACGAACTCCACGGCGGCGGCGACGAGTTCCTGCGGCTCGCCGGCTCGGCCTTCATCACCTACCTCATCAACCGCCGCTTCGGCACCCGGCTCTCCGACTCGCAGAACGGCTTCCGCGCGATCCGCACCGACCTCTTCCGCCGGCTCGACCTCCGCGCGCGGCACACCACGATCGAGATGGAGATGATCTTCGCCACGCTCGCCGCCGGCCGGCGTATCGTCGAAGTCCCGACGCACGAGCGCCCGCGCGCCGCCGGTTTCTCCAAGATCTCCCTCGCCTCGCCCGCCACCTGGGCCGCCTACGGCGCGTGCCTCGTCCGCGGCCTCTGCCGGCGGAAAACCCGCCCCGCCCCCCGATGAGCGCCGCCTACGATGCCGTCATCGGCGTGTGGGACGGCCACGACGCCGGCGCCGCCCTCGTGGCCGGCGGACGCGTCGTCCTCGCCCTCAACGAGGAGCGGCTCAGCGGCCGCAAGCTCGACGTCGGCCTGCCCGTCCGCGCGCTCGCGGCCGTGCGCCGCGCCGCCGGCGGCGCGCGCGTCGCCTGGGCGCCCACCACCTCCGATCCCGCGAAGACGCTCACGCGCACGTTTCCGTGGATGAAGGAGGATTATTACCGGCTGCGCCGCCGGCTCGTCCCGCCCGGCCCGTTGCACGGCCTCACGCTGCGCGCCAAATACGCGCTCACCCAGTGGCCCACCAACGACCCGCTCCGCGCCTGGGCCCGCCGCTCCTTCGCCCGCCGGCTCGGCGCGGATGGCGCGGACGTGTTTCTCGTCGACCACCACGAAGCGCACGCCGCCTCCGCCGCGTTCTGGCCGCGCTGGGACGCGGATGCGACGATCGTCACGCTCGACGGCATCGGCGATGGCGAATCCGGCTCCGCCTGGGCGTGGTCCGAGGCGGACGCGTCGCTCACCCGCATCCTCTCCATCCCCGGCGCCGCCTCGCTCGGGCTCTTCTTCGAGCACGTGACCCACGAACTGCAGATGCGCCCGCTCGAGGACGAGGGCAAGGTCATGGCGCTCGCCACCTACGCGGTCGACACGCCGCCGGAAAAGAATCCGTTCCTGCGCTGGTTCGCGCTCGAACGCGACGCCCGCGGTCTGCCGGTGCTGCGCAGCTCGATCGCGCCGTCGCGGATGGCGCGCGAGGTCGCGCGCATCGTGTGGTGCACGCCGCGCGAACAGGTCGGCCGCATGGCGCAGCAGACGCTCGAGCACTTCGTCCCGCGAATCTTCACGCTGCTCGCCGAGGCGACCGGTCGCGGCGCGTTTGGCTACGCCGGCGGCGTCGCCTCGAACATCAAGGTCAACCGCCTCGTCCGCCTCGCGCCCGGTGTCGGACGGCTCGAGGTCTGCCCCGCGATGGGCGACGGCGGCCTCGCGCTCGGCGCCGCGCTCGCGACCTGGCGGCGCGTCACCGGCCGGCGGCCGGAGCCGTTCACCGATTTCCGCCTCGGTCCGGATCACGGCGACCTCGGCGCGGACGCGGAGCGCATCGCACGCGAGACCGGCGCCGCGCTGCGCCGCCCCGCCGACCTCGCCGGCGCCGTCGCCGAACTGGTGGCCGCCGGCGGCATCGCGATGTGGGCGCAGGGCCGCATGGAACTCGGCGCCCGCGCGCTCGGCGCCCGCAGCATCGTCGCGCGCGCCGACAGCCTCGCGGCGCGCGACGACCTCAATCTCCGCCTCAAGCGCCGCGTGTGGTATCAGCCGTTCTGCCCGTCGATCCTCGCCAGCGAGGCGCCGGCCCTGCTCGCCGACTACCGCGGCGACCGCGACCTGAACCGGCACATGACGATGGGATTCCTGACCACGCCCCGCGGCCGCGCCGCCCTCGCCGGCGCGATCGGACCCGACGGCTCGTGCCGTCCGCAGATGGTCGAGGCCGACGAAACCTCCCCGTGGTATCGGCTGCTCGCCCGCCTGCGCGAACTCACCGGCACCGGCGCGGCGATCAACACCAGCCTCAACCTCCACGGCAAACCGATGCCGGACGACGTCGCCGGCATCGTCGAAGCCTGGCGCGAGAGCGGCGTGGAGCATCTCGCACTCGGCTCCGCGTTGCTCTCGAAACCGGCCCCCGCCGCATGACGCCCCGCACCCAACGCCTCGTCTGGTTCTTCTTCGCGCTCGCGGCCTGCGCCGCGACGGCGTGGTGGGCGCTGCGCGTCGCGACGACGCTGTCCGTCGACGAACAGCGCGCGCTCGTGCCCGTGTCGACGATGTGGGGCATGCACGCCTGCGTGGTCGCCGTCATCGCCGGGCTCGGCGCGCTTGCCGTCCCGCTCGCCCGGATACTCGGCCGCCGCCGCGCGCTCGCCGCGCTCGCGCTCGCCGTCGGCGGCTACGCCGTCTGCGGGCTCGCGCCGCGCACCTCGCGGATCTTCTTCGACGAACACATCTACATGCAGATCGGCCAGACGATCGCGCACACCGGCCGCGCCGAGGGCGCGAACTATGCGCGCGTCGAATACGGCCAGTTCGAGATGTATAGCGCCTGGGTCAACAAGCAGCCCAACGGCCTGCCATATCTCTTCTCGTGGATCTACCGCGTCGCCGGCGTCTCGGACGGCGCGTCGCATTTCCTGAACCGCGCGCTCACCGGGCTCACCGCCGCCGCCCTCTATCTCGCGCTCGCGCTCGTGCCGTGGACGCTGCCCGCGGGCGCGGGGCTCGCGGCGGCGCTGCTGTTTCTCTTCACGCCGCTCGTGCCGTGGTGGGGCCACACCATGGCCGTCGAGCCGGCCGCGGCGGCCACGACCGCCTTCGCGTTTCTCGCCGCCTGCGCGCATGCGCGGCTGCGCGACCGCGTGTCGGCGCAGGGCCTGCCGGCGAGCGCCCTGCTGCTCGCCGGTGCGACGGCCTTCGCCGCGTATTTCCGGCCGGAGTCGCTGCTCGCGTTTCCCCTCGTCGCCGCGGTGCTCTGGTCCACCGACGACCGCTTCGTCGAGGACCTGTCCGCCTGGGGCGCGCTCGCGCTGGCGGCGGCGCTGGCCGCGCCGAACGCGCTCCATCTCTGGTCGATGCGCACGGAGGACTGGGGCGCGCGCGACGGGCGGCGCTTCGCCTTCGATTTCCTCGAAAAGAACCTCCAGAGCAACGGCGGCTACTTCCTCGACGCACACTGGTTTCCCGTCGCCGGCACGATCCTCGCGCTGGCCGGCGCGCTCTGGCTGCTCGTGCGCCACCGCCCCGCGGGCCTCGCGCTCGGGCTGTGGTTCGCGCTCTCGTGGGGCACGTTCGTGCTGTTCTACGCCGGCGGATACCACTACGGCGCGAGCTCGCGCTACGGCGTCGTCTCCTGCGCGCCGGTGGCGCTCTTCATGGGCGTCGGCCTCGCGGCGCTCGCCGGCCGGCTCCGCCGCCGGCCGCTCGCGGGCTGGGGCCTCGCCGCCTGCGGGCTGATCAACTGGGCGGCGGCGATGCACTACGTGCCGACGCTCAGCCGCGAGGCGGTCGAGGCGCAGGACGACGCGGCGTTCGTCGCGCGGATGGCGCGGGAGCTGCCGACCGGCGCGCTCGTGGTCTCACCCGATCCGTGCCTGTGGAATCTGCAGGGCGTGAACGCCGCGCAGTTCTTCGTCGTCGAGCACATGTTGCGCGAGGAGCTGCGCGAGCTGGCCAACCAGTATCCGGGCGGCGTGTATCTGCACTGGAGCTTCTGGCACAACGCCGAGCCGGCGATGGCGGGCGAAGCCGCGCAGTTCCTCGCCGAGACCCACGCCGCGGTCTTCGCGCGCACCACCTCGCAGGCCTACAAGCTCGCGCTCTTCCGCCTCGACACGCCGGAGGCCCTCGCCCGCTTCGGGGGCCGGCCGCCGGCCGACCCCCGCGCCGACCGCGACCTCGACCAGCTGCTCGCGCGCGCCCGCGCCGGGCTGGAGTCCGCCGCGCCGCCGGCGGTCCCGCCGCGATGAGCTCGCTGTATTCATGGAGCCGATTCGCACTGCGCACGGCCGCGGCCGCCGCGGGCCTCGGCGCGCAGCCGGCGAAGCTCGTCTTCGTCGTGACCAAGCGCTGCCACTCGCGCTGCGCCTACTGCGACATCTGGAAGGCGAAGGACACGCCCGGCGCGCTCGACGGCGAACTCTCGCTCGCCGAGGTGCGGGCGGTGGCGGCCGCGAATCCGTTCCTCCAGTGGATCGACTTCACCGGCGGCGAGCCGACGGACCGGCCGGACTTCGCCGAGGTCGTCGAAGCCTTCGCCCGGGCCTGCCCCGACCTGCTGCTCGTGCATTTCCCGACCAACGGGCTCGCGACGAAACGCATCGCGGACGTCGTGCGCCGCCTGCGGGGCTCCGTGCGCGCGCGGCTGGTCGTGACCGTCTCGATCGACGGTCCGCCGGAGCTCAACGACCGGCTGCGCGGCATCCGCAACGATTTCGCGCACGCGCTCGAGACCTTCGCGGCCGTCCGCCGGCTGCTCGGCCCGGACCAGGTCTTCGTCGGCATGACGCTGCACGGGCACAGCGGCTCCACCGGCCGCACCGCCGCGCAGCTGGTGGAGGACACCTTCGCCGCGGTCAACGCGGCCCTGCTTGCGCGCGACGAGCCTGTCATCGGCTGGGAGACGCTGCACCTCAACATCCCGCATTTCTCCGCGCACTACTACGGCAACACCCGCGAGCGCGAGGCCGGCGGCTTCGGCGGCGAGGCGCACCGGCGGGAGATCGCCGACGCGCTCCGGCTCGCCGCGGCGAAGCCGAAGCCGGGCGGCTTCTCCGGCATGCGCGCGGTCGAGCGGATCTACCGCACCGAGGCGCTGCGCTATCTCGCCGAGGGCCGCACCGCGATCGCCTGCTCCGCGCTGCTGTCGACGGCGTATCTCTCCGAGCGGGGCGAGGTCTATCCCTGCACGATCTGGGACAAACCGCTCGGCAACGTGCGGGGGAGCGGCTACGCGCTGCGGCCGATCCTCGACGCGGCGCGGCGCGCGGGCGTGCGCGCCGCCGTGGCCGCGGGCCGCTGCCCGCACTGCTGGACGCCCTGCGAGGCGTATCCGGCGATCGGAGCCTCGCCGGTGCGCTCGCTCCTCGCGCTCGCACGCGGCGGCTGAACCCCTTTTCCCCCGATGAACGAATCCGCCCGCCCGCCCCTGCCGCCGGACCGCATCCTGCCCGCCCTCGTGATCGCGGCCGTGCCGCTGGCGGCGCTGCTCGCGTTTTCGATCCAGCCGGCGCTGGGCAAATGGCTGCTGCCGGTCTACGGCGGCACGCCGGCGACCTGGCTGGGCTGCATGGTTTACTTCCAGTCCGCGTTGCTCCTCGGCTACGCCTGGGCCGCGTGGCTCGTGCGCCGCGGCGTGCGCTTCCAGACCGGCGCAACCATCCTGCTCGCGGCCGCGGCGGTGCTGACGTTTCACGTGACGCGCGACCAGCCCGACGCGCCGGCGGGCATCGCCCGCGTGGTCGGCCGACTCGCCCTCGCAAGCCTGCCGGCGATGGTGCTGCTCTTCAGCGCCTCGCCCCTGCTGCACGGCTGGCTGCGGCGCCGCGGCGAAGGCGTGCCCTACTTTCTCTACGCCGTGTCGAACGCCGGCAGCCTCGCGGCCGTGTTGCTGTATCCGTTCTGGATCGAGCCGCGAATGCGCTTCTCCGAGCAGATGCTCTTCTGGCACGGCGGCCTCGTCGTCGTCGCCGCGCTGATCGCGGCCGCCGGCTACCTCCTGCGCCGGCAGCACGCGGACGACGCGCCGGCGGAGCCCGCGCCCGCCGAGCCGCTGCCGGCCGCCCGGGCCGCGTGGTGGCTGTGGCTGAGCGCGCTCACCTGCATCGGCATGCTCGGCGCCACCCATCAGCTCGCGGCCGAGATCGGCTCGGGCCCGCTGGCGTGGGTCGGACCGTTCGGCGCGTATCTGCTGAGCTTCACGCTGACGTTCTCCGGCCGCTGGCGGCGCTGGATGACGCTGACGACGATCGTGTGGCTCGCCGTCAGCCTCGCCGGCTACATGGCGGCCAAGGGCTTCACCGACGCGACAGTCAACGCCGGGCGCGCCGGCTGGCTGCTCTCGCTCACCGCCGCCGGCAGCTTCCTCGGCAACGCCCTCGTGCACGGCTCGCGGCCGGCGCAGCGCTTCGAACGCTTCTACCTCGTGCTCGCGGCCGGCGGCGCGCTCGGCGGACTGGCCGCCGGCACGGTCATCCCGCACCTGCTGGCCCGGCCGACGGAGTTCGCGCTCGCCTCGGTCGCGCTGCTGGCGACGGGCGTGCTCTGGCTGATCGAGCGGCGCGAACCCGGCGTGCGGATCGTGGTCGCCGCGGTGCTGGTCGCGCCGGTCCTCCTGCTCGGCGCGCATCAGGCGGGACTCGCCGCGGGCGACGGCGGGCACGTGCGGCACGAACGCGATCTCCTCGGCCACCTCATGATCAAGACCGACGACCACAGCGTCGTGCTCTCGAGCGACACGACGACGCACGGCACGCAGATCACGACCGACGCGGCGGCGCGGCGCCGACCGACGCTGTATTACACGGAAAGCTCGGGCGCCGGCCGCGTGCTGGAAAAGCTGCAGGCGGCGCGTCCGGCGATGAGCGTCGGCGTGATCGGCCTGGGCGCGGGCACGCTCGCCGCGTATTGCCGAAAAGGAGACGCCTACGATTTCTGGGACATCGATCCGAAGGCGGTCCGGGTCGCGCGCGAGGCGTTCACCTACGTGGCCGACGCGGCGGGCGCGGTCCGGCTGATCGAGCGCGACGGGCGGAAGGCGCTCGAGACGGAGCGGACCGATTACGACGTGATCGTGCTCGACGCGTTCACGGGCGACGGCGTGCCGCCGCACCTGCTCACGCGCGAGGCGCTCGCCGTTTACTTCCAGCGGCTCGCGGCGCGGGACGGGCTGCTGCTCGTGCACGCATCGACCCGCTATTCGAAACTGTTTCCGATCGTGGAGGCCACCGGCCGCACGCTCGGGCGCTCGTCGCTCGAGGTCGTCACCGAGATCGCGGAACCGGGCGCCGACCGCGACTGGGACCCGACGCGCACCGACTACGTGATCGTGGGCCGGCCGGAGCGGTTGCAGGAGATCGCCGCCTGGTTCCCGGCCGAGGAGGACCAGGGCCGGGTGCGGCACGAGCTGACGACGGGGGGCGGACCGTTCATCAACCCCCGGCTGATCTGGAGCGACGAACGCAACGCGTCCCTCGACGCGGTCGATCTCGGGCGCTTCCTGTTCGAGCCCTGACGACGGGCGCCCCGCATGCACGCCTCACCGACCTTCGAGCCGCACCCGCCGCGGGCGCGTCCCCGGTGGCCCGCCGGGCTGGGCGCGCGGCTCGCGGCGCCGGTGAACCTCGCCGGCGCCATCGTCGCCACCGGCTGGCTGCTCGCGCTCTTCTTCCAGCATCTGCAGCTCGTGTCGCGGATTTCGCCGCAGGAGATCAACGAGCCGGGCGTGTGGTATGCGACATTCCTGCTCGACCAGGGCCGGAATCCCTACGCGGTGTCCGAGCTGCCGGGCGCGGCGCAGTTCTTCCCGCCGCTCTACAACGCGGCCGTGCTCGCGCTCAAGCCGCTCTTCGGGATCGGCTATCCGGCGCACCGGATGCTCAACCTGCTCTGCCTCGCGGGCGTGCTCTGGCTGCTCGTCACGCGCATGCGCCGGCTCGGCGCGGGCCTGGGGATCGCGCTGCTGTCCGCGGCGCTCTTCCACTGGATGTGCCTGCAGAACATCCTCGTCACGGCGCGGCCGGACGCGCCCGCGCTGCTGCTGGCGCTGCTCGCGTGGCTCGTGCCATGGGAACGTGGATACACGCGTCCGTCCGTGGCCGTCGCGCTCGGGTGCGCGCTGCTCGCGTTCCACGGCAAGGCCTACTTCGTGCTCGCGGCGCTGCCGGCGCTCGCGGGCGCGGGCCTGACGCGCTCGTGGCGCGAGGCGGCGGCGTGGGCCACGGGGTTCGCGGCGGCGCTGGCGGCGTCGATCGCCGTCCTGGCGCGGCTGTTTCCGCTCTATTACGTCGAGACGTTCGTGATGCAGAAGAACTCGGTCGCGGCGAACTCGGTCGATCCGTTCATCCACGCGATGCACACGACGCTGCTGTTCGAGCGGGCGTGGCCCTACCTCGCGCTGCTGGCCGTGGCGGCGGTCGCGGCCTGGCGGCGGCGCGGCGCGTGGTCGCGGGCGGCGATCGGGCGCTGGCGGGGGACGCCGGAGGCGGCCGCGCGGCACGACCGCGCGCTCGCGCTGCTGGGCGCGACGTTCCTCGCGGCGTTCGCGCTCGTCTATTGCTACATGGGGCGCAACGGCGGGGCGCTCTTCACCTATCACCTGCAGCTGATCTTCCCGCCGCTGTTCCTGCTCGCGGCGGCGGTGGTCGCGCGGCGGCCGGGGCTGCGCGCGGGGTTCGGCGCGGTGCTGATCGTCTTCGTATCCACGACGCTCGGACTGCGCGAGGTGCCGGATGCGAGCCCGGGCTACCGGCGGCTGGAGCAGCTGATCGCGGCGAACGATCCGGTGCTCGACAGCCTGTCGCCGGCGACGGAACTGATGGCGACGCACGGGCGGCCGGTGCACAACAACGGCTTCACCCTCTTCCTGCCCTTCGCCACGATGCAGGACCGGCCGGCGTGGGATCCGGCCGCGCGGGCGATCCGCGCGGCCTATGACCGGCAGGTCGAGGAGGCGACGCGGCGCGTCGGGCGGCGCGAGTATGCGCTGATCCTGACGAACGACGAGGAGTGCTATTTCGCGCCGATCGAGCTCGTGCGGGAAAACTACGAGATCGCGGAGCGCGTGGACCTGCCGATGTATTTCGGCTTCGGCACGATCGAGGCGTGGAAACCGAAACGCCGGACGGCGGCGGCCGTCTCCACGCCGTGAACACAGCCGGAGCCCGGCGGACGGACGGGCGCGGGACGCCTCCCCTCCCCCGGCGCGACGGACGGCAGCGGGAAAAAGGCTTTGGGGCCGGTAAGCCGGATTCTGTTCCACGCCTTGCGACGCTTCGGCCGTCATTTCTCTCGACCGCTTGCGCGATCGCGGCGCTTGCGCGCCGTGCGGCATACCCGCGGCTATCGGACGGGCCGTCCAGCCGCCTATTTTGCCTTGCACCGGAAGGGGTTTTTCATGCCGCCGGCATCGCTGCCGGCGCGGTGGGCTCTTACCCCACCTTTTCACCCTTGCGCGGCGGTTGCCCGCCGGGCGGTTTGTTTTCTGTGACACTGTCCGTCGCCGCGCGTTGAGACGCGGCGCCCGCACTTGGCTTGCGCCTCGTGCGGCATCCTGCCCTGCGGTGTCCGGACTTTCCTCTCCGAACTTTCCAAAACGGGCGCGGCGTTACCCGCGCCTTGGGATCAAAGAACTCGGAGCGACGACCAGGCCCCAAAGCCTGGCCGGGACGCTGCGGCGCGGCGCGGGCCAAGGCAAGTCCGCGCTGCCCGCGGCCGAAAACAGGCGCCCGGCGCGCCGGTTCTCCGGTCGTGGCGGACGAAACCGCCCATCCGAAAACAACCCCGCCCGCGGCGGCGGACCGGCGCGGGCGGGAAAGGAGGGAACGACCACCGGAGCGACGCTCAGCTCTGCAGGAGTTTCAGCACGGAATTCGGGCTCTGGTTGGCCTGCGCGAGCATGGCGGTGCCGGACTGCACGAGGATGTTGTATTTCGCGTAGGAGGTCGACTCGCTGGCGACATCGACGTCGCGGATTCGCGAGATGGCGGAGGAGAGATTCTCGTATTCGACGCTGAGCGTGGTCGAGGCGAGCTCGAGGCGCGACTGCGACGCGCCGAGGCCGGCGCGCTCGGTGGCGACCTGCTGGATGGCGCTCGTGATGCTGGCGGTGATGGTCGAGTCGGTGAGCGTGGAGGTGTAGGCGCCGCTGGAATCCTGCTTGATGAGATCGAGCATCGAGCCCTGGCGGAGATCGGTCTGCTTGATGGTCATCGTCTGGCCGACGGCCTGGCCGATCGTGACGGTGAGCGCGGTGCTGTCGGACCCGAAGAGAGTGATGCCGTTGAACGCGCCGAGCGGCGTGGTCACGTCGGCGGTGCCGCCGATCTGCGCGGTGGTGCCGCCGATGGTGTCGCGCAACTGGTCCTGCAGGGCGCTGAATTCCTGCTGATAAAGGGCGATGTCGGTGGAGTTCTTCGTGACGTCCTTGCCGAGGATCGCGAGCTCGCTCATGCGCGAGAGGATCTTGGTCATGCCGCTCATGAAGCCGTCGGCCGTCTGGATGTAGGAGACGGCGTTCTGCACATTCGTCGTCGCGGCCTGCACGCGCTTGTTCTGCGCGTCGAGCTTTTCGGACACCGCGAGGCCCGCGGCGTCGTCGGACGGATTGACGATCTTCGAGCCGGAGGAGAGCCGGGTGAGAGAACGCCCGAGCATTTCCTGACTCTGGTTGAGGCTGCGGGCGGCCGAGATGGCCTGGATGTTGGTGTTGATGACGCTCATGGGGGCGGTTGGCGGAAGTTGGCCGGAGAGATAGCAAAGCCGATGCCAGAATCCTTACTCATTTTTTTACAGCATCTTACGAAACAATCATCCTCGCACGGCAATTCTTGCCAAGTCGGAGGCGGCAGGTTTTTCCAGCCCGGGCCCGGTGCGGCGGAGACAAAAAAAGACGCGGCGATGAAGCCGCGTCTCGGAAGCGTCGGGGGACGCCGGGAAGAAGCGCCGGGCATTCAGGCCTTGGCGGCGATCGGGGCGGGAGCCGGGTGCGCCGCGGACGAATCGAGCACGGGAGCCTGGTCCGGCGGAGACGCCGGCGAGGCTTTTTTCTTGGAAGCGAGCAAGGCGGGCAGCGCTCCGGCCTTGGGGGCGCGGACGGCGGCGGCCTGATTGCTGGCGGCGATGTCGGAGAGGACTTCCTTGCGGAAGATGGGGACCTCGCGCGGGGCGGAGATGCCGATCTTCACAAAGTCGCCCTCGATGCGCGTGATGCGAATCTCGATGGAGTCGCCGATCACGATCGCCTCGTTGACTTTGCGGGAGAGGACGAGCATGGCGGGTGTTCAGGCGATGCGGGCGCAGACTTGCGCGGGCGAGTGATCGACGAGAGCATAGTGCGCACTGTAGCGCGAGTAGTTTGAGATGACGAGCTGACGGCCGATGCGCGTCTTGCGATTGACGATGATCGGGCCGACGAGGTTCACGGTGGCCTCGACGGGCGTCTGCTGGCGCAGCGTGACGATGTTGAGGATCATCACTTCCGACGGGTCGGCGATGCCGAGCTGGAGGGCGTCCTCGTCGAACAACTCGGGTTCGTAGTCGGCGATGATGTTGCCGGGTTCCATGACGATGAAGTGAACCGCGTCGGCGGGGCCGTGGAGGCGCAGCCAGAGGAACGGCAGGTGATCGGGCATGTAGAGCAACTCGCCCGTCTGATACGAGGAGAAGCCGATGATGCCTTGCGGCAGGATGATCTGATTGGCCGGCGGGGCTCCAAAATCGATCGGAGTGATGATGTCGGGCGAGACTTTCATGGCGGGAAAAAAGGGGCGGAGGCGGGGGGGGTTAGTTGAGGTAGTCGAGAATCGAAAGGTTCATGATCTTGGCGGCGGAAGCCAGGGCCGCCTGGTAGGCGGTCTGCGTCTGGCTCAGCTTGACGACGGTGGTGGGCAGATCGACATCGGCCTCGGCGGAGACGAGCGACTCGATGTTCGTGGTGCGGTCGGTCTGCTGGGATTTGACGGCGCTGATGCGCGTCTGCATGCCGGCGTTGTCGCCCATGGCGCCGATGATGAGGTCCTCGCTGGCGGTGAGGCCGGTCTGGGAGGCGCTGACGGCGGAGGTGTCGCCGCTCTTGAGGGCGTCGCGCAGGGCGACGAGGTTGTTGATGAAGGTGGCGAGGCCCTGGTTGGTCGCGCCGCTGGTGGTGGCGTTGACGCTGGCGGTTTCCGAGAGCGGGATGGAGGCCTGATCGGTGTTGCCGGCGTAGGTGACGCCGGTGATCTGATTGGTCGTCGGGTCGCGGGTGACGGTGACGGCCGCGGTGTCGACGGCGGTGCCGGAGTAGAGGTAGTCGCCGCCGAGTTTGCTGTTGGCGAGTTCGACGGCCTGCTCGATGAGCTGGTCGACCTCGGTGGCGTAGGAACTCATCGCGTCGGAACCGATGGCGCTGGTGCCGAGGGTGGCGAGTTCGCCGGCGCGGTCCGAAACCTTCTTGAGGCCCTGCAGACCGGAATACGAGGCCGTGGCGAGCGTCTGGGCGCGGCTGACGTTGTTGACGTATTGGGCGAGCTGGCGCTGCTCGCTCTTGAGATTGAGCACGCGGCCGACGGCGGCGGGATCGTCCTCGGGATTGGTGATGCGGCGGCCGGTGGAGACCTGGGTCTGCAGCTTCGCCTGGTCGACGGTGAGCTGCTGGATCTGCCGGATCATCGAAGACGACACGGTGTTGCTGGCGATTCTCATGCGCTGGGTCCTTCCATGGTGCGTCAACGACCCATCTGGCTGATGACGTTGTCGAGGAGAGTGTCGATCGTCTGGAACACCCGCGACGACGCCTGAAACGCGCGCTGGTATTTCATGAGGTCGGCCATCTCCTCGTCGAGGCTGACTCCGCTGACGGCGTCGCGCTGGGAGCGGACGAGCGTCTCGATGTTCTGCTGGTCGGTGACGCGGGCGTTGGTGCCGGAGAGCGCCTGGCCGAAATCACTGACCGTGGTGGAAAAGAAAGCGGCAAAAGTGCCGTCGATCCCATCCGCGGGGCTCGCGGAGGTCGAAAACTTGGTGCTGGCCAGATTGGCGATGGCCGTGGCGATGGAATTGTCGCCGGCGGCGCCGGTGCCGGCCGTCAGGCTGGTGGACGTGATCGAGGAATTGAGCGCGAAGGTGCCGGCGGTCGTGCCGGAGGCGGCGAAGAAATCGCTGCCGTAGGCGGCGTTGACCGACGTCACGAGCTGCCCGGTCAGCGCGTCGAGGTTGTCGCGGAGCGACTGCACGGCCTTGTCGCGGGCGTCGAGCGAACCCTGGACGGAGCCGGACGTGAGGGCGAGGTTGGCGGCGGGCGAGCCGGCCGTGATCTGGGTGCCGTCGAAGGCGAGCGAGGAGGCGACGCTGGAATTGTCGACGAGGAGGACGTCGCTGCCGTCGGCGGCCTTGACGGAGACCTGGATCTGGCCGCCGGTGGTGTCGGTGACGGTGACGGGGACGAGGGCGGCGAGCTTTTCGAGGGCGGCCTGGCGGGAGTCGCGCAGATCGACGGCGGAGCCGGGGTTGTTGATCTCGAAGCGGGCGATCTGGCTGTTGAGATCGGCGATGTTGGCGAGCAGGGTGTTGGCCGAGGAGAGGCCGGTGTTGACCTGGGAATCGAGGTCGGTCTGGACCTGGGCGAGCCGCGTATCCGCGAGCTGCACACGGTCGGCGAGGATGCTGGCGGCCTGGACGACGGCGGAGCGCTGGCCGGTGTCGGTGGGATTGGAGGCGAGGGCCTGGAAGGCGTTGAAGAAATCGTCGAGCGCGGCGCCGATGCCGGTGTCGGAGGACGTGTTGGCGCTGTTGGTTGAGCTGGTGCTGGAGATGCTCTCGCCGAGACCGGCCTGCGCGCGCTGGTAGGCGCTCTGCATGGCGGTGTAGTAGGAGCTGAGCGAGGTCTCCCGCATGACCTGGCGGTCGAGCAAGGTGTCGCGGATCTGCTCCACGCCGAGGGCCTCGAGGCCGAGACTTTCGGCGCCGTCGGGGGTGACGACCGTGCCGCGGTCGCCGTAGACGACGCGCTGGCGGGCGTAGCTGCTGTTGTTGACGTTCGCGAGGTTCTTCCCGGCGATCTCGACGGCACGGCTGTGCGCGGTCATCGCGTGCACCGAGGAGTTGAGACTGGCGAAGAGGCCGGACATGGGGGGAAGCGGTAAGCGGTAAGCTTTAAGCGGTAAGCTTGGTCAGCGAAGGTGAGGCGATCGGCGGGAAGACTCGGTTTGAGCTTAGAGCTTAAAGCTTAGCGCTTATAGCTATTCAGCCCGCGACGCGGAGAGCGGGGGCGGACGGCGCGGCGACCGAGACGCGGCCCGCGGCGGAATACGTCTTCATGAACGCATCCGGACGGAGCTGCCGGAGCGTCTCCTGATGGATCTCGACGGCCTGCGCGAGCAGGGTGTGGTTCTGGCGGCTGGCGCGGCGGACGCGGTGGAGGAGATGATTGACCTCGTTGATGAGGGCCTCGAGGAGCGGACGGGCGTCGCTCTCGATGTGCGGGAGCAAGGCGCGGAGGGTGGTGTCGGCGGGCAGGCCGAGGGCGGTGGCGAGCGAGGCGCTGGCGCGCTCGCGGCGCAGGCGGCAATCCTGGAGGATGCGGGCCTGGTCCTCGATCTCGCCGCCGAGCCGGAGGACGGCGTCGGCGTCGCGGGCGAAGAGGCTTTGCTGCTGCTGTTCGAACCGGCCAAGGAGAGCGCCGTATTCGGCGAGTTCCTCACGAAGGGAGTCGGCGATGAGTTGCCAATGCATGGGAAGGGGGCGGGTTTAGGCGGCGGGAGTCGGGAGGGCGGCCGTGGTTTCGGAAAGGACGGAGGCGCGCGAGTCGCGCGGGGTGAGTTGCTTCTCGAGCATGCGGCCGAGGCCGAGGCCCTGGCCCTGCGTGAGTTTCTGGGCGAGCGAGTCGGTGAGCAGGTCGCCGAAGACGTTGGCGGAGGCGCCGCCGGTGCCCTCGCCTTCGTTGCTGAGCATGGATGTCATCGTCTTGCCGAGGAGCTGGCGGACGAGGATGGCCTCGAACTGCTGCGCGACCTGGTGGCGCTGCTCGGCGGGATCGGCGGAGCGCAGGGCCTCGCCCGCGAGCAGGCCGCGTTCGCGCGCGGGCGCGGTGAGCTCGGCGATGCGGCTCGTGGCGTCGGGCGTGGAGGCGTTGAGCGGGACGACGTTCATGGCTCAGTTGATCACGAGCTCGGCCTGGAGGGCGCCGGAGCGTTTGAGGCTTTGGAAGATGGCCATCATGTCGCGCGTGGAGACGCCGAGGGCGTTGAGCGCGGCGGCGAGCCGCTCGATGGTCGGCGGATCGTTGATGACGGTGAAGCCGCCCTTGGTCTCGTTGACGGCGGTCTGCGTGCTCTGGACCTGCTGGGTGGTGCCGTTGGAAAACGCGTTGGGCTGGCTGACGCCCTGGTTGCTGGTGACGGTGATGGTGAGCGAACCGTGGGCGATGGCGACCTGCGAGAGGCGGACGGTGGAGGTGGCGACGATGGTGCCGGTGCGCTCGTTGATGACGATGCGGGCGAGCGTGTCGGGCTGGACCTCGATGGTGCCGACGTCGGCGATGAAGGCGACGTCGCGGCCGCGGTAATCGGGCGGAAGGGTGACGCTGACAGTGGCGGCGTCGATGGCGCCGGCGATGCCGGGCCAGGTGGCGTTGATGGCGTCGGCCATGCGGGCGGCCGAGGTGAAGTCGGGATTGTGCAGGAGGAGCCGGAGCTGGTTGTCGCGCACGAAGGTCGCGGGGATCTCGCGTTCGACGAGGGCGCCGCTGCTGATGTTGCCCACGGTCGGGTGATTCTTCTGGACGGTGGCGCCGCCCGCGCCGCCCGCACCGCCGAGGAAGCCGCCGATGGCGACGGGGCCCTGGGCGACGGCGTAGACGCGGCCGTCGGCGCCGAGCAGCGGCGTCTGCAGGAGCACGCCGCCCTGGAGGGACTTGGCGTCGCCGAGGGAGGCGACGTTGACGTCGATCCGGGCGCCGGGCTTGAGGAAGGCGCTGATGTCGGCCGTGATCATGACGGCGGCGGCGTTCTTCACCTTGATGTCGGCGGAGGCGACGGTGAGGCCGTAGCGCTGGAGGATGTTGGCGACGCTGCGCAGCGTGGTGGCGGAGTTGCTGTCGCCGTCGCCCGCGAGGCCGACGACGATGCCGTATCCGACAAGCTGATTCTCGCGGCCGCCCTCGACGAGGGTGAGGTCCTTCACGCGCGAGGCGCGCGCGAGCGGCAGCGCCGCGAGGCAGAGAAGGAGGAGGAGCGTGAACCGTTTCATGGCTCAGAACGGCCGGAGCTTTTCGTAGAGCTTGGAGAGCCAGCCGCGCTTCTGCGCCTCGGTGAGCTGGCCCTCGCTGTAGAACTCGACGCGGGCGTCGGCGATGTTGGACGAGAGGATGGTGTTGTCGGTCGCGATGTCGGTCTGGCGGACGAGACCGTGGAGGACGACGTATTGCGTCTCGCCGGAGAACGTGACGACGCGCACGCCCTCGATCACGAGGTTGCCGTTGGGCAGGACGTCGGTGACGAGGACCGCGGCGCGGGAGATGAGGCTCTGGTTGTTGGAGATGTCGCCGCCGCCGGAATTGGAGGAGCTGCCGGTGACGCCGATGCTGGGCATGACGCCCTTGTGGGCGCCGAGACCGGGATAGACGAAACTGGAGACGGCGTCGGAGATCGACGAGGCGCGGCTGGACTTCGTGGTCTGGCTGTTGGACGCGGCCATGGACTCGCTCACGACGATGGTGAGGATGTCGCCCTCGTAGGCGGCGCGCTTGTCGGCGATCATGGGGCGCTCCCCGACGCCGTTGGTGGGCCAGAGCGAGCCGGCGAAGGCGGCGGGCGCGAGGGCGAGAACGAACAGGGAAAGGAGGGAGCGCATCGGATCAGAAGCGGACCTGGACGCGGTTTTCGTCGACGACCATGGCGGCGAAATCCTTCCGGGATTCGGGATTGCGGACGGTGACGGTGTCGCCCTGCGCACCGTTTTCCATGGCGACGGCCTTCATCGTGATGACGAGCTGGCCGTCGGCGGCGGAGACGTCGACCAGGCTGCCCTTACGCACGAGCGGGCGGCGGGCGATGTCGCGCCAGGTGAGCAGTCGGCCGGGGCCGACGGCGCGGACGAAGGCGTAACTGCGATCGCCGACGGCGGCGGGGAGCGCATCGCGGTCGCGGAAGAGATCGACGCGGCGGGTTTCGAGATCGGCGGGATCGAAGCCGGCGCCGAGCGCGAGCGGCGCGCGGGAGACCCAGGCATCGCGCCAGAGCGAGGCGCGCAGGACGAGCGTGGCGCTGGCGGCCTCGGCGCCGTCGGCGAGGATCCGGCAGCGGAGCAGCATGGAAGAGGACGGCAGGGCCGGATACTCGAGCACCTCGATCGTCCAGGCGGCGGCGACCTGCGCGGGCGGCGCCCACGGGCGCAGGAGCTCGATCTGGAGATCGCCCTCGAGATTGAAATGGGCGGCGAGGTCGCGGCCGAGTTCGCCGAGGAACTGGTCGCGGGCCAGCGGCGTGGCGTCCGGGCCGGCCGCGCGGGCGAGCGCGGCGAAGGCGAAGAGGACGGGGGTGAGGAAGCGGAGGAGGCGCATGGTCAACGTTTCATCTGCGCGACGTTCTGGAGCATCTCGTCGGACGTCTGGATGGATTTGGAGTTAATCTCGTAGGCGCGCTGGGCGATAATGAGGGCGACCATCTCTTCGACGATGTTGACGTTGGAGCCCTCGATGTAGCCCTGCATGATGCTGCCGTAGGAATTTTCGCTGGGCTGGCCGACCTCGGGCGTGCCGCTGGCGGCGGTCTCCTCGTAGAGATTGCCGCCGAGGCTGCGCAGGCCGGTGGGGTTGGCGAAGCGCGTGAGCGTGAGCCGGAAGCTCGTGCTGCCGCTGGAGGAGGTGACGGTGACCTGGCCGTTTTCGGCGACGGAGACCTCGGAACCGGCGGGGATGGACTGGAAGCCGCTGAGGACAGGCAGACCGTCGGTCGTGACGACCTGGCCCTGGGCGTTGAGCTTGAAGGAACCGTCGCGGGTGTAGGCGATGGTGCCGTCGGGGCGCTGGACCTCGAAGAAACCGTCGCCCTGGATGGCGAGGTCGAGTTTCTCGCCGGTGTTGGTGAGCTGGCCCTGGGTGAAGACCTTCGACGTGGCGGCGACGCGGGTGCCGTTGCCGACCTCGGCACCGGACGGGACGATGTTGCCGCCGCCGGAATCGGTGCCCGCGGCGCGCGTGGGCTTCTGGTAAAGGAGATCCTGGAACTCGATCTTGCTGCGCTTGAAGCCGGGGGTGTTCACGTTCGCGAGATTGTTCGCGATCGTGTTCAGGTTGAGCTGCTGGGCCTCCATGCCGGTGGCTGCGGAGTAGAGCGAAAGGTTCATGGCAGGAGGAGAAGTAGCGAGTAGCGGGTAGCGGGTAGCGAGTAGGCCCAGGCGGAGCACTGATGCTCGCTACCCAAAAAAGAGGCCGGCCCGCCCCCATAGCGGGCACGGCCATGCAGTCGTGATTTATGCGGTTGTCTGTCTGGGGAATTCATGTGCGGGTCGCGCTCAGCCGAGGGCATCGAGCGTCTTGCCCATCTGCTCGTCGAAGGTGGTGATCATCTTCTGATTGGCCTCGTAGGCCCGGGAGATCAGGACGAGGTCGACCATCTCGCGCAGGGAGGAGGTGTTGCTGCCTTCGACGTAGCCCTGGAGCACGCCGGGCTTCTCGACATCGTCGGCGCGGACGCCGTCGGGCGGCGTGAAATAACCGGAGCCGAGGGAGACGAGTTTGCTGTTGTCGGGAAACTGCTTGATCGCGATGCGGCCGATGGTCGTGGTGCCCTGGACGACGGAACCGTTTTCGTTGATCGTGATCGCGCCGCCGTTGGGAAGGAAAACGATCGGCGAGCCGGAAGTGTTCATCACCTCGTCGCCGCTGCCGGTGACGAGCGTGCGGTCCGTGCGCATGCGGAATTCGCCGTTGCGGGTGTAGACGAGCGAGCCGTCCTCACGCTGGATCTCGAAGAACCCCTCGCCCTGGATGGCGACATCGAGATCGCCGCGCGTGCGCTGGCTTTCGCCGTAGGTGAAGCTGATGCCCGTGTTGATCTTCGGGAAAAGCGTCGGCATGCCGTTGCCGTGGCCCACGGGCCGGCTCGGATCGGACTGGATCTCGCCCGCCATCTCGGTCGAGAAACTCACCGTGCGCTTCTTGTAGGCCGTCTGATCGTTGGAGGTGATGTTCTGCGACACGATGTCCTGCCACCGCTCGAGAGCGGAGATGGACGATGCGCTTTGATACATACCTACGTTCATGGGCTCGTCTCCAAAGCAAAGCCGATGCCAACATCGCAAATCACAATTTATCTGATACTTACGAAACAACCCTCCTTGTCGGGAAAAACTTGCCGTGCGTCTTCGGCAGGAATTTCCGCGAGCCGCGTCGCGCCGACGGACTCTGCTGCATCGCCTGCCCTGCCCCACCGCGACCGAAGTTCACGGACGGTTCGTATCGGTGGTTTTCTTCGTCGTTTCCCGTCCTCGCCTCACGGGCGGGTGCGAAGGGACGACGAAGCGCCGAGGCGAATGCGGAGGCGGAGCGGAGGCGAATCGACCGGCGCACAAGACGCGGCGAACCGATCCTCGGGACCGGTTTTGGCCAAGGCGCGCATCCCACAACCCGTCCGGAGGACGGATCCCACCTTTCAGGGCACAGTTCTCCGGTGGAGATTGCGACCGCCCAACGCCAGGAGTCCGGCTCAGCTGCCGCCGGGATAGAGGCACTCGATCTCGACACGCTCGCCGCAGGTGCACACGACCACGAGGCGGACAACCTTGTCGCCTTCCTTGATCACCTCGACGGTGGCCTGACCCGGACCTTGGTGCGCGGCCGGCGCGGGCGCCGGCGCGGGCTTGGGCTGTGCCGCGGCGGAGGTCGCCATCACGGGACTGACCGCCGGATGCAGCGGGGGGATGGAGAGGGATTTTTTGCCGTGGAGAAAGGATTTCATGGCGCGCGGATCAGCGGGGAGCGGCCTCGGCGGGAGTCGCGGCGGCGGAGTTCGTCATCTTTTCCTTCGCCTTGGTGCCGAGGGCCAGGCTGAGCGTGATGCGATCGTTGGACTCGGCGTCGCGGGTCTGGCCGGCGAGCGGACGCGTATCCGCATAACCGGTGACGCGTTCGATCAGTTCGTCGTCGACGGCGTAGGTGACGAGCGCGCGCCGGGCGGCGTTGGCGCGGTCGGCGGACAATTCCCACAGGCCGTAATTCTCGCGGTTCAACGTGAATCCGGAGCGCGTGTGTCCGTCGATCGTGACGCGGAACTTGTGCCGGTCGATCGTCCAGGAGAGGTTCTGCATCACGAACTTTCCCCAGTCGGTGAACTCGGTGCCGTTGCGCACGAAGAGCGGCTGGGCCGCGCGGTCGAAGAGCGTGATGCGCAGTCCGTCGGTCGTGACCTGGATGTCGATCGGTTTGTTGGCGAGATCCTTGTCGAGATTGAGCAGCCGGTAGAAATCGGCGGCGACGGTGTTCAGAAATGTCATCTGGATCTGCTTGTCGCGCGTCTGATCCTTGCTGGAGCCATCCTCCTTGCCCTGCGAACCGGAGCCCTGGTTGCTGTTGAACGGCAGCACGCCCGAGGTGGCGTCCATCGGCGAGCGGAACGGATTCTGAAAATACTGCGACGTGGCGATGAGGATTTTCTGATCCTGCGCGGAAATCCACAGCACCATGAAAAGCGCCATCATCGCGGTGACAAAGTCCGCGTAGGCGACCTTCCAGGCTCCGCCGTGATGTGCTGCCGCTTTTTTCGCCATGGTCAGGAAGTCGGAAGGGAAACGGTGAAGGTGAAGAGGAAAACGACGTCGATGCCGGAGCGATCGGGAGGAAACGTCAGCCGCAGGCCGGGGCCGGCGACGCGTTCGATTCCGTTTTCATCGGCGAGAGTCGGGGCGCGGCGATCACTTGGCGGGAAGCGCCTTCAAGGCGGTCTCGAGTTCGGCGGCGCCGGGCTGGACGGAGCTGTCGAGCGAGCGGCGCGCGATCTCGACGGCGGTGAGCGGGGCGAGGCCCTTGGCGAAGCCGGCGACGGCCTGCATGATGCAGCGCAGGCAAAGCAGGTCGGAGGCGTTGTTGAATTTGACGCGGTTCGCGATGGGATTGACGAAGCCGTAGGCGAAGAAAATGCCGAGCAGCGTGCCGGTGAGCGCGGCGGCGACCTTCTCGCCGACCTTTTCGGGACCGTCGGCGATGGCGGCCATGGTGTTGATGATGCCGAGCACGGCGGCGACGATGCCGATGCCGGGCAGCGAATCGCCGACGAGCTGGAGGATGTGCACCGGGTGGTCCCACTCCTCGGATTTGGCGTCGATCTCGGCGGTCATGAGCTCCTCGAGCTGGTCGGGCTTGATCTTGCCGTCGATGACGGGCTTCAGGCCGTTGACGAGAAACTCCAGCCGCTCGTGGTGGTTGAGCACCGAGGGATAACGTTGGAAAATGGCGCTCTTGTGCGGCTCCATCACGTGCTCCTCGAGGGCGATCAGGCCATTGCGCCGGCCGACCATGAAGATCTCGTAGAGGAGTTTCAGCAGGTCGAAATACTCCTTCTTGCCCGGCGCCTTGCCGACGATGCAGCCCTTGATCTTGTGGACGATCTCCTTGAGCACGTGGCCCGGGCTGGCGATGACGAGCACGCCGGCGGCGACGCCGAGGATGACCACGAACTCGGACACGTGCATCAGCAACACGGGCGAGCCGCCGGCGAGCATGAAGCCGCCGATGGTCGACGCGAAAACGATGAGGGATCCGAGCAGGATCAGCATGGGAAGGACGGAGCGGAGGCGCGGAGCCCGTGAGCAAGCAGGGCGGGTCGGCGACCCGCCCTGAGGTGTCGGAAGGAAACTGGAAGGCCGGCAGGAACCATCAGCGATTGCGCACGCGTTGCAGATAGCCGCGCAGGCCGAGGATGGTCTGGGCGTGGATCTGGCAGATGCGCGACTCCGTCAGGCCGAAGACGGCGGCGATTTCGGCGAGACGCATGTTTTCGAAATAATACATGGCGAGGATCTTTTTGGGTATATCGGGCAATTCCGTCATCCGTTGAGCGAGAAGCTCCTGCAGCTCGCGTTTTTCGAGGTTTTCACGACCGGTGACGTCGGTCTCGTCCGCCAGAAGTTCATGCAGCGAAGCGCCTTCGCCCTCTTCGGTGTCGCTGCGGTGGTCGATGGCCAGAAAGGTGACCGGGCGGGCGTCCTCGACCCATTTCGCGTAATCCTTCTGCGTCAGGCCGAGGGCGGAGCAGATCTCCTCGTCGGTGGCGGCGCGGCCGAGCTTCTGTTCGACGTCGTTGATGGTCTCCTTGAGCTTGCGGGAGCGGGCGCGGGCGCGGCGCGGGCACCAGTCCATCCGGCGGAGCTCGTCGAGGATGGCGCCGCGGATGCGCATGGCGGCGTAGCTGGCGAAGGTGCAGCCCTGCTCGGGGTCGAACTTGCGCACGGCGGCGATCAGGCCGGTGACGCCGACGCTGTAAAGATCGTCGGCATCGATGTGCGTGGGCAGGTTGAGCTTGATGCGGTCGACGACGTTGCGGACGAGGTAGAGGTGACGCTCGATGAGGTCTTTCTCATCGACTGCGCCGGGGGTGACACCCTGGTAGGCGCGCCAGACGGTGACGGGGGCGGCGGTGTCGGTGCCGGGAGCTGGAGCGGGGGAAGGAGCGGCGTTCATGGGAATCGGGAAAGGGGGTTACTTTTGCTTCGGGGGATTGGCCGAGGCGGCGGCGACGGCGGCGGCGTTGCGGTTGAGAATGGTTTCGCGGATACCGCGGACGAGCTGGGTCCAGAACCAGCGGAAGAGCAGCGCGCCGCAGAGGCAGCCGACGGCGCCGTCGAGCAGGATGCGGTCGGCGGAGTGATCGCTGAGCCAGCCGGTCGCGGCGGCGAGGGAGAAACCGGCGGCACCACCGGCAAGGAAGACGAATTTCATGGGTGCGGAGGGTTCAGGCGGCGGGGGTTTCGTTGTCGGGCAGCGTGCGGCGCACGAGCGCGCCGGAGACGTCCTCCTCGCAGTCGCCGGTGAGCGACGGGCCGGTGGCGAGGAAGAGCGGATCGACCGCCTCGTCGAAGAGGTAGTCCCAGAGCTTGCCCCACTGCGGGACCTCATCGAGGTGGGTGAAGACGAGATGCGTGACGCCGAGGTCGCGGCCGGCGGCGTAGGCATCGCGCATCGAGGCGCGATCGTAGGCGGCGTTGAGCACGAGCACGCGCTCGGTGATCTGCTCGCGCTCGAGCCAGGCGGCGATGGCGGCGTTGTCGGCCGGACGGTGCGCGGAGATCGCCGGCAGATCGAAATAGACGAAACCGCCCGGCACGGCCGGCCGCGTCTCGCAGGGGAAATGAGCCAGCGGCACACCCAGCGCCTCGGCAAACACCGGCAGCGGCCCGAGCGGATTGGGCCGGTCGAACTCGACCGAAACGACATGCCCCATCCGCGCGCGGCGAAACACTTCGACGGAGAGCCATTTGCACAGTGCGGTCGTGCGGCCGACGCCGGGCGCGCCCAGGAACGCGGCGCGGGAGAGCGGGCCGCGGGTCGCGCGGGCCTCGACCTGTTCGCGCAGCAGGCGCGAGGTTTCGACCAGGGCGCGGTGCAGCGGCAGCCGGCTGAGTTCGCGCCAGTTCTGGCGGGCCTGGAGGCGGTTGAGCGCGGTCTCGGTCAGGCCCGAGCGGCGCAGCAGATCGGCAAGCCCCATCGCGGGCGGCGGCGGGGCGGACATCCGCGGCTTCGCCTCGGACCCGAGGGAGTCCGGCAGCGCCGGCTCGGAGGAAATTTCCGCCAGCGGCATGGCCGGCGCGGCGGCCAGCGACGGCGAAGCGGACGCCGGCGCCGCGGGCGCATCGATCTGCGCGATCACCTCGAGCTTCGGCGCGGAGAACAGTTTCCTCCAACCCTTCTGCTCGATCGAGCGGACGGAGAGCACGCGGGCGTTGGCGCCGAACTTTTCGCGGATGAGCGCGACGGCCTCCTCGGCGGAGCGCACCGTGAACTTGTAGCAGGAGCCGGGGGTCGGCGTGAGCGGAGACGAGGACATGGCGGTCAGGCGGCGGCCTTGAGCGGCGCGGCCTCAGGGCGCGCGAGGTGCGCGGGCGCGGTGACGATGCCGGCGTTTTCGATTTCCGTGGCGGTGGGCAGCTCCTGGAAGGCCAGCACCGTGAGCCGGGGGAAGGACGACTCGAAGAAGCGTTTGATCGGCAGGCGCACCTCGGTGGAAACGACGAGGATCGCGGGCTGGCCCTGCGCCGTGAGATCGGCCGTGCGGCGGTTGATCTCGTCGAGCAGGTGGCGCGTCGTGTTCGGATCGAGCGCGAGGCCGACGTCCGTCGGGGAACGCTGGACCTTGGTCGAGAGCCATTGCTCGAGGCGCGGATCGAGGGTGGCGGCGCGGATGACGTTGGGGCGGATCTCGAACTCCGGCACGAAGTAGAGGCCGAGCCGGCGGCGGACGAGTTCGCTGAGATCGTCGGGATTCTTCGAAAGCGAGGCGAAGTCGGCGACGCCCTCGAGGATGAGCGGGAGATTGGTGATCGCGATGCCCTCGCGCAGGAGATTCTGGAGGACGCGCTGGATGATGCCGAGGTTGACGAGGTCGGGCAGCAGCTCGGCGACGAGGGCGGGCTGCGTGGCCTTGACGTGGTCGACGAGCGACTGGACTTCCTGGCGGCCGAGGAGGAGATGCGCGTGGACCTTGAGCGTCTCGGACAGATGCGTGATGAGGACGGACGCGGGATCGACGACCGTGTAGCCGTTGAGCTCGGCGGTCTTCTTCTCGGCGTCGTCGATCCACGTGGCCTCGAGATTGAAGACGGGCTCGCGTGTCGGCACGCCGCGGAGGCGGACCTTGGAGGCGGAGACATTCATCGCGAGCGAGCGGCCCGGATGCAGCTGGCCGCGGGCGATGGCCTTGCCGCGAAGCAGGAAACGGTAGTCGTTGGCCTCGAGTTCGAGGTTGTCGCGGACGGAGACCGGCGGGACGACGATGCCCTTCTCGCGGGCGAGCGTCTTGCGCACGCCGGTGACGCGGGCGAGCAGGTCGCCGCCGGCCTTCGGATTGGCGAGCGGGAGCAGGCCGTAGCCGATCTCGATGGCGAAGACGTCGATCTCGATGAGCTTGCGGACATCCTCGGACGCGCCGCCGCCGGCGGGAGCGGTGGCGTCGCCGCCGGCCGCGGCGGCACCGGCCTTGGCGCCCTTGCCGGACTTGGCGGCGGGAGCGGTGGCCTCGGCGAGCGCGACCCGCTGTTCCTGATCCTTCATGATCTTGGCGAGACCGGCCGAGATGCCCGCGAGCAGGAAGAACGGCAGGATCGGCATGCCGGGCATGATGCCGAAGACGGCGAGCATGCCGGCGACGATGTTGAGCGCGCGCGGATAGCGGAAGAGCTGGCCGGTGACCTGCGCGCCGAGATTGCTGCCCTCGGAGGCGCGAGTGACGAGCAGGCCGGCGCCGACGGAGAGGATCAGCGCGGGGATCTGGGAGACGAGACCGTCGCCGATCGACAGCAGCGTGAACTTCGCCAGCGACTCGGTGAGCGAGAGCCCCATCTGGAAGACGCCGATGGCGAAGCCGCCGACGACGTTGACCAGGGTGATGACGATGCCGGCGATGGCGTCGCCGCGGACGAACTTCGAGGCGCCGTCCATCGCGCCGTAAAAGTCGGCCTCCTTCTGGACCTTGAGGCGGCGGGCGGTGGCCTGGACCTCGTCGATGATGCCGGCGTTGAGTTCGGCATCGATGGCCATCTGCTTGCCGGGCAGAGCGTCCAGGGTGAACCGGGCGCTCACCTCGGCGATGCGGCCCGCGCCCTTGGTGATGACGACGAAATTGATGACAACCAGGATGAGGAAGACGACCGCGCCGACGATGTAGTTTCCCTGGATGACGAAATGGCCGAAGGCGTCGATCACCTGGCCGGCGTAGCCCTTGATGAGCACCTGACGCGTGGAGCTGATGTTGAGCGCGAGCCGGAACAGCGTGAGGGAAAGCAGCAGCGTGGGGAACGCGGAGAACTCCGGCGGATCCTTCACGTAGATGATCGCGAGCAGGACGAGCAGCGACAGGCCGATGTTCAGCGCCAGGAACGTATCCAGCAGGAACGGCGGGATCGGCACGATCATCAGCAGGACCGTGATGAACAGGCCGCTGGTGAAAACGAGGTCCGCGCGCTTCATCAGCGCGTTGAAGGAATTCGGAGCGGGAGGCGTGGCGGCGGCGGCGCTCATCGGTCAAACCATGGCCTCCAGCCGCCGGGACTTCAGCCGGTGGAAATAGTAGCGATGCGTGCGGTAGACGACCGCGAGGATGCCGGCGACCGCCTGGTAAAGTTCGGCCGGGATCGCCTCGCCGACCTCGCCCATCGCGTAGAGCATGCGGGCGACCGGCTTGTTCTCGACCGTGGGCACGCCGTGCTCGGCGGCGAGCGCCTTGATGCGCTGCGCGAAGCGATTCTCGCCCTTGGCGAGGATGATGGGCGCCTTGTCCTGGCCGCGCTCGTATTTGAGTGCGATGGCGTAGTGGGTCGGATTCGTGACGACCACGTCGGCGGTCGCGACCGCGGAGAGCATCTGCTTGCGCATCAGCCGGCGGGCCATGCGGCGGATCGCGGCCTTCATCTGGGTGTTACCCTCGGCGTTCTTGTGCTCATCCTTGACCTCCTGCTTGGTCATCATGAGCTGGCGGTTCGTCTTGAACTTCTCGTAGCCGTAGCCGATCGCGGTCACCACGCTCAGGGCGAGGATGATGCGGGTGAGGAAGATGACGGTCGCATGGGAAAGAAACTGTCCGAGATAGGCCGCCTCGACCGGCGAGCTGAACAACGGGTCATACATCAGGCCGCGGGCGCCGAGATAGAGCGATCCGCCGATCGCCACGAGCTTGAGCGCATCGACGAGCATCTTGACCCAAGCGCCCTTGTTGAAGACGCGGCCGAAACCGGCCACCGGGTCGAGATTATCGAGCTTGAATCCGATCGCCTCCGGCGCCAGCCGGAACCCGCTCTGCACGCTGCCGGCGAGCAGCGCCGCCGCCACGCAGGCGCCGAGGATCGGGGCCGCCGCCCGCGCCGTGGTGAGCAGCACCTCGCCGAACTGGGCGATCACGGTGTCGCTGTTGACCTCCATCGTCGCAAACCGCGAGAACATCGAGACGGCGTATTCCGCCACGTCGCGCGACGCCGCCTGCGCCGTGAAACCGAGACCGCCGAGCACCGCCGCCAGCATGAACAGCACCTGCATCTCCGGCGACTTCGCGAACTGGCCGCGTCCAAACGCCTCGGAGAGTTTCTTCTCGGAAGGCTGCTCGGTTTTTTGGTCTTGATCGGTGTCGGCCATGGGCTCGCTCCGAGGGTTTAGCAACGCCGATGCCAAGAGGTTTACTTAGGCTTTTAACCATTGGTATTAAACGTATTAAACTTTTCCAACCACGGGATTTTTCCTGCGATTCGCTTCCGCCGTCCCGGGGATCGCCGCACTCGGCAATATTTGCCCTCCCCGCTCCGCCCGCCTCGTCCCGCGCCAATCCACGCGCTCCCGCCATCCATCGGACGACCGCACGCGCTCCCGCATCGACCGCAGCTCCGCCCGCCCAGTCCGCCGGCGAGGATGCGTTGAGGTCGGGCGCCCCGCGCCCGGCGCCGCCGGCCTGGGCGGGACCGAACCGCGGCGGAGATCGGAGCGCGACAGCGGCGAATCCCGGCGGCGGCACGCCGTCCTCCGCGGCGATCTGCCGACAAGACATCGGCCGGTTCTCGGCGCCGCGGCGGAGTCCGCGGCGCGGGCCCCCTGGCTCAGGACCTCCGGAAGAAATCGCCGTCCGCCGACGCGCCGCCGGCGGACGCCTGCACGCCGTTGGCCCGCACGACGACGGGCGCCGCGGCGCGGCCGGGTTGCTGGCGCGGCGAGGAAACCGCGCCGTGGGCGGGAGCGGACGTGCGGTCGGCCGCACGGGCCGTCGCCCGGGCGCCGGCACCGGCGAGGCGTTGGAGATTGCCGACGGCCTCCTTGAGCAACGCGGCCTGGGCGTTGAGCTCCTCGGCGGCGGCGGCGGTCTCCTCGGCATTGCTGGCGTTGGACTGCGTGACCTTGTCCATCTGCGAGACGGCGGTGGCGACCTGCTGGATGCCCTGGCTCTGCTCCTTGGAGGCGTTGGCCATCTCGACGACGAGTTCGTCGAGATGGCGGATCTGGGTCTGGATCTCGCCGAAACTGCGGGCGACGCCGTTGCTGATCGCGACGCCCTGCTGGCTCTTGCTCACGCTCTCGTCGATCTTGACGGCGGTCTCCTTGGCGGCGGCGGCGCAGCGCTGGGCGAGCGCGCGGACCTCGTCGGCGACGACGGCGAAGCCCATGCCGGCCTCGCCGGCGCGCGCGGCCTCGACGGCGGCGTTGAGCGCGAGGATGTTCGTCTGAAACGCGATCTCGTCGATCGTCTTGAGGATCTTCGCGATATCGGTGCTGGCGGTCTGGATACCCTCCATCGCCTTCTGCATCGACGCCATCTCGCCGGCGCCGCGGTCGGCGGAGTCGCGGGTCTGGGCGGCGGAAGTCTTGGCCTGCTGGGCGTTGTCGGCGGAGCGCTTCGTCATGGACGACATCTCCTCGAGCGAGGCGCTCGATTCCTCGAGCGAGGCGGCCTGCTCGCTCGAGCCCTCGGCGAGACTCTGGCTGGTCGCCGACACCTGGCCGGAAGCGGAGGCGATCTGGTCGGAACCGGCGGAGACGGTGTCGACGACCTCCGTGAGGGCATGATTGATCCGGCGGACGATGAAGAGGCTCAAGGCCACGCCCGCGAGGACGGTGCCGAGGGCGAGAAAGACGAGGATCGTGTTGGCGCGGGTGACGTCGCGGCGGAGTGTCTCGGCCTCCTGCCGGGCGGCGTTTTCGTTGTAGGCGAAGAGTTCGTTGCCGACCTTCAAATAGTCGTTGTAGGCGGCCGCCATCGCTCCGCTGGCGGCGGCTTCGGCGGCGGCGCGGTCGGATTCCATCAACTCGTAAAACTGGTCGCGGGCCTTGCGATAATCGACCCGGGCCGCGTTGAAACGGTCGAACAGCGACTGTTCCTCGGACGAATGGATGGTGCCCTTGAAGCGCTCCACCGCGTCGGAAATCTGGGTGCCGATCTTGTCGAGTTCCTGCTTGATGGCGGCGCGCTGCGCGGCCGTCTCGGTGCGCAGGTAGCGGGCGAGCCAAAGCTGGGCGCGCGACTGGGCCTCGTTGGCGACGGCGGCGCTGGCCAGACCCGGAAGGGCGTCCTGGGTGACGTTTTCGCTGGTGGCGCGGAGACGGTTGAGCGTGACGATCGAGAATAGGCTGAGGCCGGCGATGATCGCGCAGAGCAGGCCGGCGAGGAGGTAGATGCGATGGCCGATGGTGAGGGATTTCATGTCTGGAGGGAACGGAGGGACGGTATGGATCGCGGTCCGCCGGAGGCGTCCGAATCGTCTCCAGGTGGAAAAACAAAAAGGCACAGTCGAGACGGCGCGGTGAAGCGTCGCGATCGAACTGTGCCTTCTGCTTGCGGGTCTTGCTCCCGCCCGAAAAGGACGCCCCGGCGGCGGGCCGCCGGAGATATGCAGCCATAATATCGGCCGCGGTCACCCGGACTTTAACCGGACGATTTCGACGCGGCCGCCGTGCCCGCGCGATCCAGCAGCGCCTCGAGCTTCGCGCGGAGGTCGGCCAGTTCCTTCGACTTGAAGGATTTCTTGGTCCGCTCGAGGACCGCGATCGCTTCGCGCAACGCATCGAAAAGGACGTAAGGGCCCGTGCCTTCGAGGCGGAGGCGGGAACCTTCGTCGCCTTCGCGGGCCACGATCGCCTCCACGAGCAGCCGCAGATCCTGCAAGGCCGAAAGCACGTGCTCCGTGAGCATCGTCAGGTAGATGTTGAGCGTCTCCTGCGTCGGACTGCGCCGGCAGGCGGTCACGCTGCGCTCCAGATCGCGCAGATCGGCCAGCACGATTTCCACACGGTTGCGCCGCTGGCGGATGAGCTGGCGGGCCTGCTGGGCGTCGACTTCGCGGCGCACGGTCCGGAGCAGATTGTCGTGATCGAAGGGCTTCGCCAGGTAACCGACCACCCGCGACTGCACGGCCTTCGTCGCCGTCTCGAGCGACGGATGGCCGGTCACGAGCAGGACCGGCGGCATGTCGCCGTCGGCGGCCAGTTCGTCGACGAGTTCGAGATTGGCGTTTCCCGGCATGTCGATGTCGGCGACGATCAGGTCGAACATCCGCTCGCGCAGCAGCTCACGCAGCTCGAGCGCGTCGCAGGCGGTCCGGCAGTCGTAGCCGGCCCGCTGCAGAAGCCGCGCTGTGCTGTCGCGAAACAATGCGTCGTCGTCGGCCAGCACAATCGTGCCGATCACCGTCCGATCCACCATCAATGCGTCAGGTGACATCTTAGGGGATTCCTACTACTCCCCCGATTTTGTCCGCCGCAATTAAAAATAGAGCATTACCCCTACTTGCCGACCGGTAGCAAATGCAGCATCCGCAGCGCCGTATCGCCGAACTCCGTGTAGAGGTAGCGCGCCACCAATGCGCCGGCGGAGCTGAGCAACGTCAGACCCGCGACGACACGCACCGAAAAGCTCATGACGAAGACGTTCATCTTCGGCACGACGCGGCCGAGCACGGAGAACGCGAGCGTGACCAGGAAGTTCATCGCGATGAACGGCGCCGCGAGCCGCAACCCGAGCGCCAGCAGCTCCGAGGTCGCCGCGATCATCGTCTCGCCCGCATCGGGCGAGAGCGCCGGATGCCCCGCGGGCGCGAGCACGAAGCTCCGCGCCAGCGCGCTCAGCATCATCAGATGCCCGCCGAACATGAAGAACAGCACGACGGAAAACGTGAGCAGCAGCGACGCCACCGGCTCCGACGACGGCTCCGGCACGCCCATGCCGGGCGTCGCCGACAGGCCGATCTCCGTCGTCATGATCCGCCCCGCCATCTCCACCGCCGCGAACACCATGCGGCCGACGAAGCCGAGCGCCAGGCCCAGCATCACCTCGCCTCCGATCGCCTTCACCAGATCCCAGAGGCCAAACGGCACCGGCGCCGCCGGCACGATGCCCGCGAGCAGCGTCGCGATGCACACGCAAAGCCCCACCCGCACCATGATCGGCAGCGGCCGCTCGGTCATGATCGGCAGCTGCAGGATCACCCCGAGCGTCCGCATGAACACCATCATCCAGGCGACGAAGTAGGCGATG
>Ga0222421_100229_pt1 | contig 31935 bp, 25 predicted proteins | sample 3A1ome_2_FD_182473 | JGI IMG/M metagenome (GOLD analysis project Ga0222421, IMG submission 182473) | Enriched microbial communities from leaf-cutter ant dump, University of Wisconsin, Madison, United States - 3A150A (version 2) | ecosystem: Environmental > Terrestrial > Nest > Insects nest > Nest... | reverse complement strand
CAGGAAATAAGGCGCCACCGTCGGCAGCGCACCCAGCGCCACCCGGCCGCGCATCAGGCCGCGCACCTCGCGGATCTTGTCGCGCGCCAGCTCGACCTCGTCGAGCACGCGCTCGGCATGCGCCCGGAACAACTCGCCGGCCGGCGTCAGCGCCACCGCCCGCTTCGTCCGCTCGAACAACCGCTCCTCCAGTTCGCCCTCCAGCTTCATGATCTGCTGGCTGAGCGAGGGCTGCGCCACGTGGCACTGCTCCGCCGCCCGGCTGAAATTGCAGGTGCGGGCGACGGCGAGGAAGTAGCGCAGCTGGTGGATCTCCATAGTCGTTTCCTATGACTGAAAGCGTAAACTAGTATTTCCGTCCTATCGGTCGAGCTGTTACTCTGCGGACTCGTCTCCGCGTGCCGCGGCCTCCGCGACGCCATCGCCCTCCACCCTCGCTCCCATGTCCCAGACCTCTCCGATTCTCACCACCGCCTCCGGCGCCCCCGTCGTCGACAACCAGAACACCCAGACCGCCGGCCCGCGCGGCCCCGTCCTCCTCCAGGATTTCTGGCTCCTCGAAAAGCTCGCCCACTTCAACCGCGAGCGCATCCCCGAGCGCGTCGTCCACGCCAAGGGCTCCGCCGCCTTCGGCAAGCTCACCATCACCCACGACATCTCGAAATACTCCAAGGCGAAGCTCTTCGCCCGCGTCGGCACCGAGGTCGAGGCGTTCCTGCGCTTCTCCACCGTCGCCGGCGAACGCGGCGCGGCCGATGCCGAGCGCGACGTGCGCGGCTTCGCCCTGCGCTTCTACACCGAGGAGGGCAACTGGGACATCGTGGGCAACAACACGCCCGTCTTCTTCATCCGCGATCCGCTCAAGTTTCCCGACTTCATCCACACCCAGAAGCGCGATCCGCAGACCAATCTCCGCAGCAACACCGCCGCGTGGGATTTCTGGTCGCTCTCCCCCGAATCGCTCCACCAGGTCACCATCCTCATGAGCGACCGCGGCATCCCGCGGAATCTCCGCCAGATGAACGGCTACGGCTCGCACACGTATTCATTTATCAATGCCATCGGCGAGCGCCACTGGGTGAAGTTCCACTTCAAGACCCTGCAGGGCCACGCCCACTTCACCGACGCCGAGGCCGCCGAGGCCGTGGGCCGGGACCGCGAGACGTCGCAGGCCGATCTCTTCCACGCCATCGCCGACGGCCATTTTCCGCGCTGGCGTTTCGCCGTGCAGATCATGCCCGAAAAGGACGCCGCCACCTACCGGTGGAATCCCTTCGATCTCACCAAGGTCTGGCCGCACCAGGACTACCCGCTCATCGACGTGGGCGTTCTCGAGCTCAACCGCAACCCGCGCAATTATCACGCCGAGGTCGAGCAGGCCGCGCTCGCGCCCTCCAACATCGTCCCCGGCGTCGGCCACTCGCCCGACAAGATGCTTCAGGCCCGCATCTTTTCCTACGCCGACGCCCAGCGCTACCGCCTCGGCGCGAACTACCAGCAGCTCCCGGTCAACGCCCCGCGCTGCCCCGTCTTCAACTACCAGGAAGCCGGCGCCATGCGCTTCGACTTCAGCAAGGATGTCTCGCCCAATTACGAGCCCAACTCCTTCGGCGGCCCGAAGGACTGCCCCGCGCTGGCCGAACCTCCGCTCAAGCTCGAGGGCGACGCCGACCGCTACAATCACCGCATCGGCAACGACGACTACACGCAGCCCGGCGATCTCTTCCGCCTCTTCACGCCCGAGCAGAAGGAGCGCCTCGTCGGCAACATCGCCCGGCACATGACCGGCGTGCCGCGCGAGATCCAGCTGCGCCAGATCTGCCACTTCTTCCGCGCCGATCCGGCCTACGGTCTCGGCGTGGCGAAGGCGCTGAACCTCGACATCGGCGAATTCCTCGCCAAGGCGGGCGCCGCCCACGGCGGCCGCCCGGCCGGACACTGAGCGATCGTGCGTCCGGACGGCGCCGTCCGTTTTTTCGCGCAGCGCAGGTCACCCGGGTGGCCTGCGCTTTTTGTTTGTTGCTCGTTTTTCGGGGGCGGACTTTCCCGAAGGGAACCGCTGATGCCCGCTCAAGGGCGCTGATCCATGATGCCTCAACGCACTCCCGCGCGGAGAGCGGAATACTTCGTGAAAAAGGAGAAGCGACCGGGCAGTGATCGCACCGCGGCTTTCGCGTTCTTTTCGCACGCTCCTCCGCGAATTTGTCCGCGGCGTGCCGGCGGTTTATCGCAGACGCTGTGCCGTCCGCCCGGGTTGACGCGCGCGCTGCGATCCGGCGCGATGGAGGGATGTCCGTCTCCGCCCAGCCGCATCGCCGTGCGTTCCTGCTGATGCTCGTGTCCGTCGCGAGCTTCACCGCCAACGTGCTGCTCGTGCGTGCGCTCGGCGAGATGGGCGCCGCGAACATTTGGATCGTTTCCTGCGCGCGCTTCGTCGTCGGCCTCGGCCTGATCCTGACGGTCTACCGCGCGGAGTTCGAGCCGTCGCATCTGTTCCGCAACCGCAAGCTCGTCGAGCGCGGCCTCGTCGGCGGACTGGGCGTCTTCCTCACCTACCTGACGGTCGTGAAGATCGGCGCCGGCCGGGCCATCTTCATCGGCGACACCTACGTGATCTTCGGCGCGCTGCTCGCCGCCTGGATGCTGCGCGAGCGGCTGCGCTCCTCCGTGCTGGTCGGCAGCGTGGCGGCGCTGGCCGGTCTGGGACTGCTGACCAACGTATTCGCCAACGGAGCACACCCGGGCCTCTACGATCTCGTCGCCGTCGGCACCGCGCTGCTGTCCGCCTGGGTGGTCGTCACCATCCGCCAGCTGCACGCCACCGAGCACACGTCGACCATCTTCGCCGCCCAATGCGTCTACGGCCTGGCGCTCTGCGCCGGTCCGGCGATCGCCACCGCCGCCGCGGTCCCGCCCGCGGCCTGGGGCGTGATGGCGCTCGCCAGCCTCGCGGCCGGCGCCGGGCAGCTGACGATGACGCGCGCGTTTCGCGATCTGCCGGTGGCCGAAGGCTCCCTGCTGCAGATGCTCGTGCCGCTCGGCGTGACGCTCGGCGGCATCGCCTTCTTCGGCGAACGGTTCTCGGCGCACGAGACGATCGGCGCGGTCCTGATTCTCGCCGGCACGGTCTTCACCGCGCTCCGGCGCTAGCGGCCGGCCGGTCCGTTCTCCCGGACGCCCTGCTCGCGACCAACGTCGGCCACCGCGCGAATCTCGACGGCCATCGGCGCCTCCGGGCGGTTTTCTCCGCCGCGCCTCAGCGCAGCGCCATCAGGCCGCCGGGCCGGGCCAGCAGTTCGAGCAACGACGCGGGATCGGCGGCCACGGACGCGATGACGACATCGCGGCCGTCGCACACCAGGACGCCCAGGCGCTGCACGCCGTCGGGATCGGCGGCGGCGTCCGCGTAAACGGCCACGGTCTGTCCGGGCTGGCTGACGCCGACCATCCGCATCCAGCCGCGGCGGCTCATCGCCTCGTCGGCCTGCGCGAGCAGGCGCGCCCGTGCGGCCGGCGTGGCGGGTATATCCAATTGGTAGACACCGACGCTGGCGGCCTTGACGGCCGCGAGCGCCTGGCGCGCTTCGGCCGGCACGTCGTCGAGGCCGCGCACGATCAGGCGCGCCGTGGTGATCCCCACGACACCGAGGCTCACCTGCACGCGGCGGTGGAGCCCGTGGGGAAACGCCGCGTCGGCCGCCCGGTGCAGCGCCGCCACGTCGCGGCCGGGCAGGAAGGCGCTGACCACGGTGGCGATCGCGGCGAGCATGCAGCCCGCGGCGGCGCCGACGAACCACGGCCAAAGCCGCCGGCGGCGCGGCGCAGGGACGGACGGAAGCGGAGCGGAATTCATGACGGGAGAAACCGTGTCGGTCGGTGGTGACGGAGAGGCGGGACGGACGGCGCGATCAGGCGCCCTTGGCCGGTGCGATCGGCAGGTGCTGGAGCGGATCGATGTGCAGGCCCTTGCCGACGGCGGCGATCTGCTCGGGCTTGATGTCGCCGACGAGGTTCACGAGCACGACCTGCTTCTTCTGCGCGTCGAGCACGGTGATCAACAGCCCCTCGACCGTGTCGTCGTTGCGCGTCTTCACGTAGATGGCGACATCCTGGTCCTTGCCGCCCTCGCGGACGGTGACCACCTGCGCCCAGCCCTGCGTGTCGAGACCGCGGCGGATTTCCCGGACGCGCTGGGCGACGTCGGCGCCGGTCGCGTCGTCGTAGCCGACGACATTGACGCGGACGTGCTTCAGGCTGCGGATCAGGTTCGCGACCTCGTGATCGTCCTTGTCGACGAAAAGCGAGGCGAGCCGGAGCATGCTGGACTGGACGTTGACCTCGACGAATTCGCAGCCTTCGGCGGGGGTGAACTTGCCCAGGTCGACATAGCCGGCGTCGGCGGCGCGGGCGGAGAACGCGGCGAGCGTGAGTGCGGAGGAAACAGCGGCGAGGCGGAGGAAACGATTCATGACGAGGAGTGGTTGTTCTTGGCGGGTTGGATGGGAGCGGGGCTCCCGACGTCTCCAGCACACCGCCGAAGGGCGGAAAGTTGCACGCACCCGGCCGATTCCGTTTTCCGCTCGCTTCGGCATTGCGCGCCGGCGGGGCGGTCGCCACGCTTCGCCGCTTTATGGGACGTCAATGGCTCCACGCTAAACGCGCGATCGTGAACCTCAAAAAAGGTCAGGTCGTGGGCAAACTCGTGAAGGAAATCACCGTCGCCGCGAAGCTCGGCGGTCCCGATCCCGACGCGAACGCCCGATTGTTCGCCGTGCTGGAGAAGGCCCGCAAGGCCAGCGTGACGCGCGAGGCGATCGAGCGCGCCATCGCCAAGGGCGCCGGCGTCGGCGGCGACAAGAGCGGCATGGAGCACGTGGTCTTCGAAGGCTACGCGCCGCACAAGGTGCCCGTGGTCGTCGAAGTCTACACCGACAACCACCAGCGCACCGCGCCGGAAATCCGCAATCTCTTCAAGAAGGGCGTGCTCGGCGCGGCGGGCAGCAACAAGTTCCTCTTCGACCACGTAGGCCTCGTCGAGGCGCACCACGCCGATGCGGCGGTCGACCTCGAGGCGGCCGCGATCGAGGCCGGCGCCAACGATTTCGAGCCCCTCACCTCCGCGCAGAACGACGACATCCCGGAAGGCCGCACCGGCGCGCGCTTCATCACGGACCGCACCGCCGTCCACGCCGTCTCCACCTGGCTGAAGAAGAACGGCTGGTCCGTCATCACCAGCGAAATCGGCTACCGCGCGAAGACGTTTCCCGAGCTCGACGAAACCTCGGCGGCGGAAGTCGGCGAATTCCTGCAGGCGCTCGAGGACCACGACGACGTCCAGCGCGTCTGGGCCGCGGTGAAGTAAACGGCCCCGCGCCGCACCTGTTCGCGCCGCTTTTGGAACGGAACCGGTCCCGCCGGTTCGCAGCGATTGCGTGCATGCGCATGCCGCCACCGCATACGACTTCAGCCTTCGGCCGGTCGCGGCCGCACTCAGCCGGCGCGCCCATCCGCTTCGTGCCCTCACCCGCGATTGCGGCTCCGTTTCGGTGCCGGACGTCGAAGGGATTTTCGCACGCGCGGGGTTATGACCGTCGTGTGTGTTGGTTTACTTCCGGCGGCAGGAGGCTCGAATCTGAGCCCGGCCGCCGGAACACGTTTCCGCCGGTCGCGGCGCGAGCCGGACGCGGCGGCGCGGCCGGTCCGGCTCAGGAAGCGCCGGGGGCGAGACCGCGCTCGCTCTTCGCCGCGAAGGCCAGCATCTGCTGGAACTCCGCCGTGGCCGCCTGCGGATGCGAGGCCAGTTTCTCGAGGCCCTGGGTGCGGTTGAGGCCCTCGCGATAGAGGATGCGGTAGATCTGCTTCACGCGATCGACCTGCTCCGCGGTGAAGCCGTGGCGGTCGAGGTTGATCTTGTTGATCGTGCGGACGGTCGCCGGCGAGCCGTCGACGATCATGAAGGGCGGCACGTCCTGCACGAGCTTCGCCGTGCCGCCGACCATCGCGTAGGCGCCGATCCGGACGAACTGGTGCACGCCCGCCATGCCGCCGATGACGACGTGGTCCTCGACCGTGATGTGGCCGGAGAGGCCGAAGTAGTTGCTCGCGACGATGTGGCTGCCGAGCTGGCAGTCGTGCGCGATGTGGCCGTAGGCGAGGAAATGGTTGTCCGAGCCGATGGTGGTGAACTCGCCGTCGTTGGTGCCGCCGTGCACGCTCACGTATTCGCGAAACACATTCCGGTCGCCGACGCGCAGGCCGGGGTTGCCGCCCTTGAACTTCAGGTCCTGCGTCTTGCCGCCGAGCAGCGCGTAGGGAAAGACCTCGCACTGCGCGCCGAGGTGCGTGTTGCCCTCGACGGTGGCGTGGTGGTGCAGGCGGGTGCCGTCGCCGAGGACGACCGCGGGCCCGACATAGGCGTAGGCGCCGATCTCGACGCCGGCGCCCAGCTGCGCTCCCGGCTCGACGATGGCGGTGGGGTGGATGTTTCCGGCCATGAAGACGGCTTACGCCTCGCTGCCGCTCTCGACGAGCGTGAACATCAGCTCGGCCGACGAGACGACGTTGCCGCCGACCGTGCAGGTGGCCTCGGCGACGGCGAGCTTGTTGCCGCGCGTCTTCGTGAGCTTGGCGTTGATCACGAGCTGGTCGCCGGGGCGGACGGGTTTGCGGAACTTGACCTTGTCGGCGCTCATGAAGAACGGCGTCGTGCCCTCGCTGGAGCGCAGGCGCAGCAGCAGGATGCCGGCGGCCTGCGCCATCGACTCGACCTGGAGCACGCCCGGCATCACCGGCTCGCCCGGGAAGTGGCCCTGGAAATACGGCTCGTTGAACGTGACGTTCTTGATCGCGACGAGTTCCTGGTCGCCGATGAACTCGATCACGCGGTCGATCATCACGAACGGATAGCGGTGCGGCACCATCTCGAGGATGCGCTTGATGTCGAGCGAGGTCTCGCCCGGCTGGAGCGCCTTCGGCGCGGCGGCGGCCTTCTTCTTCGCGCCGCCCTTCTTCCGCTCCTGGAGTTTTTCGAAGAGCGCCTTGGTGAGCTCGGCGTTGATCGCGTGGCCGGGCCGCGTGGCGACGATGTGGGCCTTGAGCGGCAGGCCCAGCAGGAGCACGTCGCCGATGATATCGAGCATCTTGTGCCGGACGAACTCGTCTTTGAAACGCAGTCCCTCCTTCGAGATGATCTTGTCGCCGCGGATGACGACGGCGCAGTCGAGCGAGCCGCCCTGGATCTTGCCCATCTTCAGCAGCTCCTCGATGTCCTCGTAGATCGTGAACGTCCGCGCCGCGGCGATCTGCGTCATGTAGACGTCGGGATCGATCGTGAGCGAGAGGTGCTGGGTGTGGATGCCGCGGTCGTCGGCCGAGGTGCAGGAAATCTTCAGCGTGTCGCAGGGCAGCGCGATCACGGAGGAGTTGCCCTTCGTGACGGAGACGGGCGCGTCGAGCTCGAAATACTCGCGGTCCTTGTCCTGGTCGACCGGCTCGCCCTGGAGGATCATGTTCACGAACGGCCGCGCGGAGCCGTCCATGATCGGCGGCTCGGAGGCGTTCATCTCGATGAGGACGTTGTCGATGCCGCAGCCGTGCAGCGCGCTGAGCACGTGCTCGACCGTGTGGATCTTCGCGTGCCCGACCTGGATCGTCGTCGCCCGCACGAGGTCCGTGACCTGATCGACACGGGGCTTGATCTCCGGGGCGCCGCTGAGATCGATGCGTTTGAAAACGATGCCGTGGTCCACCGGCGCAGGCTTCATCGTCAGCGTGACGGCCTCACCGGTGTGCAGCGCGTTGCCCTGGATGGAGACGTCGCGCGCGAGGGTGCGTTGTTTCATAAGTGATTTGGGGCGCAGTGTCCCAAGGGGAAACCAAAGGGCAAGCCCCGAAACCCGCCGGCCGCCCGCGCTCCGCACGCCCGCGATCCCGTCGCGTCGCCGGTCGCGCCCGCGATCGCCGGCGAAGCCGGGCGCGGCCGCCGCTTCGTCCATCGCACGAAAAACTCCGACTCGTTCGCGCCGCCGGCCTTGACAGCGGCGGAGCCGCCCCGTTAATCGATTACCTTTTTACAACGTCTACAGCCCTCATCCGAGACCTCCGTCATGCCCGCAGCCAACGACATCCGCAAAGGCCAAGTGATCAAGTTCAACGGCGAGCCCCATCTCGTCATGGAGACGCAGCACCGCACCCCCGGTAATCTCCGTGCCTTCGTGCAGGTGAAGATGCGCAATCTCCGCTACGGCAAGGCGCTCGATCAGCGCTTCGCCTCGACCGACACCATCGAGGTCCTCCCGACCGAGAAGAAGACGCTCGAGTTCAGCTACGCGGATCGCGGCACGTTCGCGTTCATGGATCCCGAGACGTTCGAGCAGATCGAGCTCAGCGCCCAGACGCTCGGCGATGCGACCAACTATCTCGCCGCCGGCGGCAAGGTCGACGTGCTCTTCGTCGACGAGCGTCCGCTTTCCGTCGATCTCCCGTCCGCCGTCGCGCTCAAGGTCATCGAATCGTCCGAGGGCATCAAGGGCGACACCGCCAGCAACGTCCAGAAGCCGGCGAAGCTCGAGACGGGCCTCGTCGTGCAGGTCCCGCTCTTCGTCAAGGAAGGCGAGATCATCCGCGTCAACACGACCGACGGCAGCTATCTCGGCCGCGCCTGAGCGACCGCCTGCGCCTTCGTTTCCTTTTCAAACCCGCGGCCCGCGCCGCGGGTTTTTTTGCGTCCGGCGGGCGCGTGCCGCGCGTCGCGTCGGGCCGGCTTACTTCAGCGCCGCGATCGCCGCGTGATAGTTTTGCGTCATCTCGGCGGCGTTGCTCGCCGAGCAGTTGAGATTGCGCAGCAGGCCGTCCTTCAAGCCGTAGACCCAGCCGTGGACGGAGACGGGCTGGCCGCGATCCCACGCGTCGCGCACGATCGTGGTCTGGCAGACATTGAACACCTGCTCGATGACGTTGAGCTCGCAGAGCCGGTCGACGCGCGCGGACTCCCCTTCGATCCGGCAGAGGCAATCCGCATGCTTGGTGCCGACGTCCTGCACGTGCCGGAGCCAGTTGTCCGCGAGGCCGACGCGCTCGCACCGCACCGTCGTCCGCACGCCGCCGCAGCCGTAGTGGCCCACGACCATCACGTGCTTCACCTTGAGCACGTCGACGGCGAATTGCAGGACGCTGAGGCAGTTCAGGTCGGTGTGGACGACGACGTTGGCGATGTTGCGGTGGACGAAAACCTCGCCGGGCAGCAGGCCGAGGATTTCGTTCGCCGGCACGCGGCTGTCGGAGCAGCCGATCCAGAAATATTCGGGGCTCTGCTGCTGCGAGAGTTTTTGGAAGAAAGCCGGATCGCGCTCCTTGATCGCCGCGGCCCAGGCGAGATTCTGCTCAAACAGGTGGCTCAGGGAATCCATGCTATCCGGGGATGCTCGCCAGCACCGCAGGTTTGTCCATCCCGGATCGAGGCATCAATCGGCGGCGAGGATGGCGCAGACCGTGTCGTTGGCATGCCCGCGGAACAGGTCCCGGTGCCGGCATTTCACGCGATGAAGGGTGAACTTTCCCGTCACGCGAGCGCTCCAGCCATGATCGGGCAGGTCTTCCACTTTCCGATATGCGGAGAACAACACCCCCGGGCAGCGCAGGAGTTCGACCCGGCCTGCGTAGGGCTCCGGCCGGTAGCGTTCGTAGGCATACAGACTCGCGGCCTCGACGGGCGTCCTTTTTTCGTCGGGCGGCTTCCCGGTCACTTGAGATCCGATCCAGCCGCCGATCCGACGGAGCTTCACCGGCACGTCCCGCCAAGGCGGGCGGATCACGTCGAACAGGAGCAGCGCCGTGCGTTCCCAGCGGCCCCGCCAGCGCTGCAGCTCGACGGAAGCCGAATCGCCGATGATCACCTGTGCCACCGGACGGCCGCGCATCGCGAACTGCCGCGCCATCTCATAGGCCAGCAGGCCTCCGAAGGAAATGCCGAAGAGACGCAACGGTCCCTCCGGATACACCGCCTGCACCTGCGCGACGAGCGCCGCCGCCAGGTCCTCGACGCGATCGATCGGGCGGCCTGCGCCATCGAGGCCGGGAAGCTGCAATCCTTCGTAATACCGGCAGACCCCGCGCAGCCGCTCCGCCAAGCCCGGCGGCAACCGGCCGATCCCGTGCAACGCGGGCACGTAGACCAGCACGGGCCCCGGCCCGCTGCCTTGCAGCCCGGGAAGCGCGCCTGATCCCGACGTCTCCTCCACTCTCCGGGCCAGCGCCGCAGGCGTCGGATGCGCGAAGATCGTCCCCACGGGCAGCGGCCGGCCGGTTTCGCGCTCGACCTCGACTGCCAGCCGCACCGCAAGCAGCGAGTCGCCGCCTTCGCGGAAAAAATCGGTGTGCGGCCCCGCCGGCCGACCCAGCAACCGGCGGTAAATTGCGACCAATCGCTCCTCGAGCCCGCCCGCCGCCGGCACCGCCATGTCCGGCTTCGCCGGCGCAGCCTCGTCCGATGCCGCCAGCCGCGCCGCGAGCGCGCGCCGGTCGACTTTGCCGTTGGGCGTCAACGGCAGCCGGTCGATCGTCTCGAGCCGGGCCGGCACCAGCGGTTCGGGCAGCCGCGCGCGCAGGCCGGCGAGCACGCGCTCGGGCGAAACGGCGGCACCGGCCTGCGGAACGACAAACACCACCAGCTGCTTCCGCCCGTCCGGCAGCTCGCGCGCGAGCACGGCGGCATTCGCCACGCCAAGCTGTTCGCGCGCGGCCGCCTCGATTTCGCCGGGCTCGATCCGGAAGCCGCGCAACTTGATCTGCTCGTCCATCCGGCCGAGGTATTCGATCCGCCCGTCCGGCAGCCAGCGGCAGCGGTCGCCCGTGCGGTAGAGCCGGGCCTCGGGATCGTCGCTCCACGGATGCCGGACAAATTTCTCCGCCGTCAGCTCCGGCCGGTTCAGATAACCGTGCGCCAGCCCCGCGCCGCCGAGCAGCAATTCGCCCGGTTCCCCGACCGGGACCGGCTGCAGCGCGGCGTCGACGATGTGGCATTCGGTGTGGTTGAGCGGCCGGCCGATCGGCACCGTGGCGCAGCCCCACTCGTCCGGCGGGCCGATGCGGCCGACGCACGCGAAGGCCGTGCACTCGGTCGGACCGTAGACATTGGACAGCGCCACGCCCGGCAGCAGTTCCAGCGCGCGCCGGATATGCGCCACGGACAAGGCCTCGCCGCCGATGAGGATCTCGCGGAGCGGTGCGAGCGCCTGCGGATGCACGTCGACGATCTGGTTGAACAGGCTCGTGGTCAGGAACGCGCCCGTGACGCCGTGCGTGCGGATCACGGTCTCCAGCCGCGACACTTCGGGCCAGCGGTCCGGGAAGAGCACGCAGGCGCCGCCGCTCAGCAACGGTCCCCAGACTTCGAAGATGATCCCGTCGAATCCCGGCGACGCCACGGCGAGGATGCGATCGCCCGGCCGGAACGACAGGTAATCCTGCCCCGCCACGAGCCGCACCACGCCGCGGTGCGGCAGGGCGCTGCCTTTGGGCCGGCCGGTCGAGCCGGAGGTGTAGACCAGATACGCCGGACTGTCGCCCGTCACATCACAGGGCGGAGCGTCGGCGCGCTGCCGCGCGATCGCCGGCCAGTCGTCCTCGAGGCAGACGACCTCGATGCCGAGCTCCGGCAGACTCGCGCGCGCGGACCGTTGCGTCAGCAGCAGCCGCGCTCCGGTGTCGGCCAGGATGAAGTGGACGCGCTCCGCCGGATAACCGGCGTCGATCGGCACGAAGACGCCGCCGGCCTTGAGGATGCCCAGCTGGCCGACGACGAGTTCGGCCGAGCGTTCCGTGCAGAGGGCCACGGCGACGCCGGGGCCGACGCCGCGCCCGCGCAGAAACCACGCGAGTCGGTTCGCGCGCTCGTCGAGTTCGCGGTAGCTGAGCATGCGTTCGCCCTGGATGACCGCGGGGGCGTCCGGTGCACGCTCCACCCATTCCGCAAAGGTCGTGTGGATGCGCGCATCGCGCGGCAACGCGCCGTCGCGCGCGCGCCAGGCCCGTGGGGGAAATACCGGAGCCGACAACGACGCATTCGACGGCGACTGTTCGCCGGAAATATCGCAAATCTTTGCTGGGGCACGGGAACCGAGCACCAAGGCGTCATAGTTGGGCGCGGTCACCGTTCAACCCATTTTCGACCGCAGCCGGGAAAGGCCGATCCCTATCGTCGTCGCGCCGCCGCGCGCTTCCGGTCACACCACGCGCGCCCAGAGCACCTTGAGATAGCGGCTTTCGAGACAGTTCGAGTAGACGGGATGATCCGGGCCCGGGCCGGTGCGGTTGAAGAACTGCAGCCGCCGGTTCTGCCGGTGCGCGGCCTTGATCACATGCGCCTCGAAATCCTCCAGGCTGAGCAGGCCCGAGCACGAACAGGTCGCGAAGATCCCGCCCGGCTTCACGAGCGAGATCGCGAGGAGGTTCAGGTCCTCGTATTTCTGGCGGCCCTCCCAGTTGCCCGCCGCGTCGCGCGTGAAGATGAACTTCGGCGGGTCGAGCATGATCACGTCCCACTTCTCCCCGTTCTGCTGCATCTGGCGCGCGTAGGCGAAGGCGTCGGCGTGCACGAATTTCAGCCGCGCCTGGTTCAGGTTGGCGTTGCGCTTCGCCTGCGCGATCGCCGCCTCGTCGAGGTCGACGCTCGTCACCTCCGCCGCGCCGCCGAGGACTTTCGCGTTGAGCGAGAATCCGCCCGTGTAGCAGCAGAGATCGAGCACGCGCGCATCCTTCGTGAAGCGCGCGAACTCCTTCCGGTTGTCGCGCTGGTCGCAGAAGAAGCCGGTCTTGTGGCCTTCGGCGAAGTCCACCTCGTAACGCACGCCGTGCTCGCGGATCTTCACGATCCGCGGCGCCGCGGCGTTCGTTTCCTTGAAGGTCGACGGCTTGATGCCCTCGAGGCTGCCGAGATCGTGATCGACCTGCACGCGCGCGAACTTCGTGCCGGCCAGCTCGTGCAGCAACGGCAGCCAGCGCGGCAGGCGCTGCGCGATGCCGAGCGAATAGACTTCGCACAGCAGCGTGTCGCCGTAGCGGTCGATCGTGAGGCCGCTGAGGCCGTCGCCGTCGGAATTGATCAACCGATACGCATCGGTCGTCTCGTCGAGCTTGAAGAGCGTGCGGCGCAGCTCCACCGCGCGGCGCAACGCCGTCTCGAAATACGCCTCGGTCACCGGCTCGGTCGAGTGCGTGACGACGCGGAGCGGGATCTTCGCGCGGGGATTGAAGAGGCCGCCGCCGGTGAGGTTGCCGGATTTGTCGTAGACGTTGACGAAATCGCCCGGGCGCGCGTCGGAGGAGACCTGCCCGAGCAGCCGCGGAAAGATCGCCGGCGCGAAGGTGAAATACTTCAGCTGCGCCCACGGCGTCGGCCAGCCCGAGCGGTCGATCGGGATCTTCGGGGCGGCTTGCGCGGAGACGGGCTCGTCGGTTTCGTCCATGTCGCCCCACGGAAAACGCCGCCGCCCGGGAGCGCAAAGCAAAAGGCCCCCGGCGATTTCCACATCCAAACGCCCCGCCCGCGACACTCACTCCTATCACCCTCCTTCCTCATGCTCATCCATCTGCCCACTCTCATCGTCTCTCCGGGCGCCGCTCCCCTCTCCGCGCTCGACGGTCTACTCCACCCCCAGCCCCTGCTGGCCATGAACAGCTTCACCAACGAGCAGGTCATCGGGATCATCGCGCTCGTCGGCGGCCTCCTCCTCGCCGCGTTCATCGTCACGCTCGTGCTCTATTTCCAAAACCGGAAACGCCAGCTCTGGCACGAGACCGCGCGGCTCGCGCTCGAGAAGGGCCAGCCGCTGCCCTCGGAGCCGCCGACCGACGAGGAACTCGCGCACCGTCCGCCTCCGGGCGCCAACTACGCCGAATGGGAGCGCACCCGCCTGGTCCGCGAGCGGCGCAACGACATCAAATCCGGCCTCATCCTCATCGCCGTCGGCGGCGGACTTTATCTCATGCTGGGAGCCGCCGGCATCTTCGCCGGAGCCATCCCCGGCTTCATCGGCGTCGCGCTGCTGGTGAACGGTCTCATCGAGCGCTTCTCGTCCCGGGATTCGTCCGCTCCGCGGGACGGCTCGCCGCGCGCGTGAACGCGGACGACGCCACCCTGGCGGCCCGCGTCGTCGTCTCCGACGATCGCGCCGCGTTCGGCGAACTGGTCCGTCGGCACCAGTCCGCCGTCCGGCGTTTCCTGCGCTCGCTCACGCACGGCGACACCGGCCTCGCCGACGACCTCGCGCAGGACACGTTCGTCCAGGCGTATCGCGGTCTCGCGCGCTTCCGCGGCGAGGCGGCGTTTTCCAGCTGGCTGCTCGGCATCGCCTACAATCACTGGCGCAACGCCCGCCGCCGCGAACGCGCCGTCCCGCTCGAACCGGCGCATCTCGACGCCCTCGAACCCACGCCGTCCGCCGCGCCGGGCAGCGACCTGCAGCAGGATCTCGCCGCCGCGCTCGGCCGGCTCGAGCCCGATGAACAAACCGCCTTGCATCTGTGCTACCAGCAGGGACTGTCCCACGGCGAGGCCGCCGCCGTGCTCGGCCGGCCCGTCGGCACCGTCAAGACCCACCTCGCCCGCGGCAAAGAAAAACTCCGCCACCTTCTCGCGTCATGGAACCCTCAAACGTGAAACCCGATTCCCGCTCCGACGATCCCGTCGAGGCGTGGCTGCGCGCCGGGACCGACGCGCCGCCGCTGCCCGACGCGGGCTTTTCGCAACGCGTCCTGTCGGCCCTGCCGCCTCCGTCCGACCGGCGCCGAGCCGCCTCGCTGCGCCTGGCCTTGTGCCTTTCCGGAGCGGTCGCCGGCGCGCTGATCGCCGGGCTGGGCGGGCTCGCCCTCGACGAACTCCCGGCCCGCCTCGGCGCGTTCGGTTCCGCGCTGGCGGAGATCCCGGTCCGGCTCGCGACGCCCGCGTCGGCGTTCGCCCTGGCGCTCACCGCCGCCTCGCTCGCCTACGTTTACCGGCGGGAGCTGGGCCTGCGGCTGCCGCACTGACACGCGACGCGCGGACTCGCCGCGACCGGGCCGTTCGCTCAACGTGCCGCGCGTGACTGTCTCGTCCACCACCTATCGCGGCCGGCTCGCGCCCTCGCCGACCGGACACCTGCACCTCGGCCACGCGCGCACGTTCTGGATCGCCGCCGAACGCGCCCGCCGGGCCGGCGGCACGCTCGTGCTGCGTAACGACGATCTGGATTCGACCCGCTTCCGCCTCGATTTCGTCGACGCCATGCTCGAGGACCTGCGCTGGCTCGGCTTCGTCTGGCAGGAAGGCCCCGACGTCGGCGGCCCGCACGCGCCCTACGAGCAGAGCAGGCGCCGCGGACTCTACCGCGCCGCGCTCGCCCGGCTCCACGCCGCCGGCCTGATCTTTCCCTGCACGCGCTCGCGGCGCGACGTGCTCGAGGCGATCGGCGCGCCGCACGAGGGCGCCGCGCCCGACGACGAACCCGTTTATCCGCGCGAATTCCGCCCGCCCGCGGATGCGCCGCTGCCGCCGCTCGGCGACCCGATCGCCGTCAACTGGCGCTTCCGCGTGCCCGACGGGAAGACGGTCGCGTTCGCCGACGCCCGCTACGGCGAACAATCCGCCATCGCCGGCCGCGACTTCGGCGACTTCCTCGTGTGGCGCAAGGACGACGTGCCGAGCTACCAGCTCGCCTGCGCCGTCGACGACGCCGCGATGGGCATGACGGAGATCGTGCGCGGCGCCGACCTGATCCGGAGCACCTTCCGCCAGATCCTGCTCCTGCGCGCGCTCGGCTGCATCGTGCCCGGTTACTGCCATTGTCCGCTGATGAACGACGATCACGGCATCCGGCTCGCGAAACGCCACGACGCCCTCAGCCTGCGCACGCTCCGCGAACGCGGCGTCCGGCCCGCGGAGATTCTCGCCCAATTCGCCCGCGAACTCTGACGCGCCCGGCGCCCGCGCCGCGTTCGTTTTCCTCGTGTCCGACGCGAAGTTCGTGGTTACGTCCGCCCCATCATGATCCGCATCGGCGTCCTCAACATCTCCGACCGCGCCAGCGCCGGCGTCTACGCCGACGAACCCGGCCAGGCCTGCGTCGCGCTCCTGCGCGAGTGGCTCGCGACGCCCTTCGAGGTCGACTACGCGATCATCCCCGACGAACAGCCGCAGATCGAGGCCGAGCTGCGCCGGCTCGCCGACGTCGCCGGCTGCGGCCTCGTCATCACGACCGGCGGCACCGGGCCCGCGCCGCGCGATGTCACGCCCGAGGCCACGCGGGCCGTGCTCGAAAAGGAGCTCCCCGGCTTCGGCGAACTGATGCGCGCGACGTCGCTCCACTACGTGCCGACCGCGATTCTTTCGCGGCAGACGGCGGGCATCCGCGGCCGGACGCTGATCGTGAACCTTCCCGGGCGGCCCAAGGCGATCCGCGAGAACCTCGCGGCGGTGTTTCCCGCGATCCCGTATTGCCTCGATCTCATCGGCGGCCCGCGGCTCGAGACGCACGAGGCGGCGATGAAGGCCTTCCGGCCCAAGGGCGCCTGAGCCGGGCGCCGGTCAGATCGAGAACCAGTAGCTCACCTTGACGAGGAAGGTGTTGTCCGGGTGCGCCGAGAGCAGCCGGCGGTATTCGTCGAATCCCGAGAAGTCGCCGATGTCCGCGCCGTCGGCCCGGTGCTGCGACCACACCGCGTGGAACGTGCTGCCCGGGCGGAACTCCCATTTCAGCACGAGATTCGACTTCAGCTCGCGCCAGGAAAAGTCCGGATCGTCGAAGCGGAACGTCTCCCCGCCCGTCGTGCCCGTGTATCCGCCGGAGCTCGACGGCACCGCGTCAAAGGCCGTGAACCGCTCCCCGAGCCGGCCGGCGCGCGGCCGGGCGACGAGCTTGAAATCGTCGAACCGCCCGGTCGAGGCGAAGGGCCCGCCGAAATACGTCAGCGACAGCGTCGGCGAGAAATTCGCCTGCACCCGCAGTTCCGAGGCGAGGCTCCGCTGGTGCATGCGGCCCATCACATATCGCGTCGCGCCGGCCGGTCCGGTCGCGCCGGCATATTGCAGGTCCTGGCGGTTGTCCTCGCAGGTGACCTTGGCGCTGGCCTTCAGCCGGTCGCCGAAGCGGTGCGCCAGCGTCGGGCCCAGCCGCCAGTAGCGGGAGCCCGTGTCCGGCTCGCGGTAGAGGCCGGCGTCGAGCTTGAGCTGCGTGGCCCGGGAGTTGTCGGACTCGGCGTAGACGTCACCGCGGATCCGGTCGGGCAGCCGGAGCGCGGGGCCGCCGCGCAGCACGCGCGGATCGAGCCGCGCCGTGTCGACGCCGACTTCGCTCCAGCCATACCAGTTGCCCAGCCCGGCCAGTTCGGAGACGAGCTCGAGTTCGCGCTCCGTGGTGTCGCCGCCGCAGTCCTGCGTATCCGTGACGCGCAGACGCACATCGCGCCGGCGCAGAAACCGTCCGGGCGCCGCGTCGTAATACTGCACCTGCGCGAGCTTCGTCACGTAGTCGGCGACGGCGAGATAGCCGAGGTCGTTGAAATCGACGCCCGGCGAGCGCCAGGTCGCGCCGCCGAAGTAGCGCCAGCGGCCGTGGCCCTTGCCGATCCGCACGCGGCCGGCGTCGCCCGTCAGTTCGCGCGCCGCGGGCTCGACCGCGAGGTGGCCGGCGTCCGCGCGCTGGTAGTTGTGCACCGCGTCGGTCTGCAGCGCCGCGATCGCCTCCGCCGAGCCCGTCACGCGCGTGAACAGCGTCCGCGCCTCGAAATAATACGTCCGGTCGCCCCAGTAATGCTGCACGTCCACGCCGCCGGCCAGCGCCTGGCGCGGGAGGGTCGCGAGTTCGTCCTCGGGACCGATCCGCCGCGTGCCCGTGACGATGCCGCCGACGATCGTGTCGCCGCGGTCGAAGTCGTTCTGCACCCGGGCCACGAAATAATGCGTCATCGGCTCCGCCGTCTCGCGCCATTCATGGCCGTCGGCATCGCAGGCCTTCGCGTCCATCTCGTCCGTCAGCCCGTGCAGCAGCCCGAGCGAGAATCCGCCGGGCGTGCGGCCGGTGATCTTCTCCGCCGTGAGGATGCGCGTGCTCTGCGGCAGATCGGCGAACGCGGCTCCGACCGGCTGCAGCGACGGCGCGGCGCCGAGCCGGCGGGAGTAGAACGGCAGGTCGTCGTCGAGCGCATAGTCGAACAGGCTCTGCCCCTCGACGAAGAAGGGGCGTTTCTCCGCGAAGAAGGTCTCGACCGTCGAGAGGTTGATCTCCGACGGATCCGCCTCCACCTGGCCGAAGTCGGGATTGACGGTGAGGTCGACCGTGAAGTCGCTGCCGAGCCCGATCTTCGCATCGAGGCCGGCCGAGAGCGTCGTCGCGCCGCCGCGGCGGAAGGGGTTGCCCGGCTCCGGCGCGGGCGATTCGTATTTCACGACGGAATACGGCAGCAGCTCGATGCGGCGCGAGGGCGGCAGGTCCGCGAGGCCCCGCAGTTCGCCGAACGCGCGCACGACGCCGGTGTTGTCCATCGGGATGAGGTGCCAGTTGCTCTCCTCCTGCCGGCGGCGGATCCAGCGCCAGGCGTGCAGGCCCCAGACCTGCTCCGGCGCGCGCGCGTAGCGCAGCTGGCTGAGCGGGATGCGATACTCGGCGCTCCAGCCCTCGGCGTCGGTCGAGACCTTCACGTCCCAGACCGGATTCCAGTTCACATCGGTCGTGCCGTCGTTGCGCAGCACGAGGTCGATCTTCGAACCGCCGGAGGTCACGTCGAACTCGAACGCCGTGCGGCGGTTGAAATAGCTGTCGAACGCCACGCCCACCATGTCGCCGGAAAACTCGTCGCGCTCGCCGAGCAGTTTCGGCTGCCGCGCGATCCCGGGATCGGTCGCCCGGATCGCGACATAGAGATTGCGGCTGTCGTGGAGGATCTTGATCCGCGTCGGATGCGTCGGCGCCGCGCCCTGGAACGGCTCGCGCTGCCGGTAGTCGCCGGCCCACTCGCCCTCGGTCCAGCACGCGTCGTCGAGCACGCCGTCGATCACCGGCGCCGCCCCCGCGAGCCGCGCCGTCACGTAGACGCGCCGCGCCGCCGGTTCCGACACGTCCTCCGCCCGCGCCGGCGGCAGCGCGGACGCGAGCAGGACGAGCGCGGTCGCGAAAACCGCGCCGCCGCGGGCCGGCCGGAAAAGGAAAAGCAGGGGCATCACGTCGGGGCGAACCGGGCCATGCAGGCATAACGCCCGCGCGGCGACGACTCCTTCGGTGTTCTTTCAAACGAATTCCGTCCGGCGCGTGTTTTTCCTCGGCGGCGGCGGCGCGGGGCGTTTCGCTGGCGGTTTGTCTCCATGCGCCTCCTGCTCACCAACGACGACGGCATCGACAGCATCTTCCTGCACGAACTCGCGCGGGCGCTTCTCGCCGCGGGGCACGAACTCGCGGTCGTCGCCCCCGCGAGCGAGCAGAGCTGGGTCGGCGCGGCCAAGTCCCGCCACCGGCCCGTGCCGGCCGGCCCCGCCGACCGCGGGCTCGGCTGCCCGACGTGGATCGTCGGCGGCACGCCGAGCGACTGCGTGAACATCGCGCTCGCCCACCTGCTGCCGAAGACCTTCCGGCCCGAGGGCGTCGTCAGCGGCATCAACATGGGATTGAACGCGAGCCTCGGCTTCATCCTCGCCAGCGGCACCGTCTCCGGCGCCTGGGAGGGCGCGCTGCACGGCCTGCCCGCGATCGCGTTTTCCCAGGACATGACGGCCGGGATCTACGAGCGGTTGAAGGCCGACGGCGACCGGCCCGACGAGGCCCTCCACGCGATCCTGAAAATCTCCGCCGCGCACGCCGCGCGCCTGGCGACCGGGCTGCTCCCCGCGACGCCGCCGCAGCGTTTCCTCGTCCACAACGTCAACTTCCCCCTGCCCTGCCGGGCCGACTCGCCCGTGCGGCGCACGGTGCCGGCGCAGGTCGTCGTGCCCGGCCTGTTCAGCCCGGCGGCCGACGACGGCACGCACCAGCTCGTCTTCCGGCTCGGCGAGGATCTCTCGCCCGCGGGCCTCGCCACCGACCGCGCGGCGCTCGCCGCCGGCTGCATCAGCCACACCGTGCTCGACTACACCAAGCTCGGCGCGTAGGCCGCGCCCGCCGGCTTGCGCGCGCCGGCGAGTTGGGTTTCTTCTCGCCTCCTTGCCCTGCCTCCCGCTTTTCGTCCTCCGATGATCGAAGTCCGCCAGCTCACCCGCGTCTTCCGCACCTACAAGAAAAAGCCCGGTTTCTGGGGCGGCGTGACGGGGCTTTTCCGCCGCGAATTCGAGGAGACCGCCGCCGCGAAGGACATCTCCTTCGACATCGCCGAGGGCGAATTCGTCGGCTTCCTCGGGCCCAATGGCGCGGGCAAGACGACCACGTTGAAGATGCTCTCCGGACTCATCTACCCGACGAGCGGCACGGCGCGCGTCGCCGGCTTCGATCCATCGAAGCGCGAAAACGCCTACCGCCGCATCTTCGCCCTCGTGCTCGGCCAGAAGAACCAGCTCTGGTGGGACCTGCCGGCGATCGAATCCTTCAACCTACTCCGCGCGATCTACGGGCTGCCCGCGGACGGCTTCAAGGCCACGCTCGACGAACTCGTCACGCTCCTCGACGTCGGCCGGAAGCTCAACGTGATGGTGCGTGAACTCTCGCTCGGCGAGCGCATGAAGATGGAGCTGATCGCCGCCCTGCTCCACCGGCCGCGCGTGCTCTTCCTCGACGAGCCGACCATCGGCCTCGACGTCGTCTCGCAGAAGGCCGTCCGCGAATTCCTCCGCGACTACAACCGCCGCCACCGCGTCACGATCCTCCTCACGAGCCACTACATGGCGGACATCCAGGAGCTCTGCGAACGCGTGATCGTGATCCACAAGGGCGCCAAGATCTACGACGGCGCGCTCGACCGGCTCGAGAGCGCCGGCGGCGCGCGGAAGAAGATCATCACCTTCCTGCCCGCGCTCACCGACGGCGCCGCGGGCGCGCCCGCGTTTCCCGCCGCGTGGCAGTCGCGCTTCGGCGAGACCACGCGCGCCGAGGACGGCAAGTTCACCGTGCGCGTGCCGGTCGAGAACGTCGTCGCCATGTCGCAGGAGATCCTCAGCGCCGGCCCGGTGGCGGACATCTCCATCGAGGACGTGCCGCTCGAGGACGTGATCGCCGAGCTTTTCCAGCGCGGCGTCGCGCAGGGCTGAGCGCCGGCGCAACTCGCTTCCGGCTACGAGGCGGCGCGCGCCAGCTCCGCCTGCACCGCCTGCCGGAGCGTCGCGACGTCGAACGGCTTTTCGAAAAACACCGCGTCCCCGGCGTCCGCCGGCGGCGGCGCCTGCAGCGTGGTGAGAAAGAGGCGGATGCCGGGCTGCAGCTCCCGTGCGATGCGGCCGAGTTCGGCGCCGCCGGGACCGTGGCGCGGCTCGAGTTCGGTGAGGAATCCCTCGAAGCGGCCCGTCGCGAGCAGCTCGCGCGTGCGCTCCGCCGAACCGCTCGTCACGACGCGGCAGTCCCGGCCGAGCACCATCGCAAGCGTCTCCGTCACCGCGGGATTCTCGTCCTGCACGAGCAGCGCCGGGCGGAGCTGCGCCGCGCAGGTGTCGCGCGACCGCTGCACGGCGTCGAGCAGCGCCTCCGGCGTGCGGCCGTCGCGGCCGAGTTCCGCGTAGCCGAGCGAAAGTCCGTCGGCCGCGCCGAGGCCGGCGCCCAGCCGCCGCAGCCGCGCGCGCAACGCGAGCCCGCGCGCGCCGCGCAGCACGAGTCCGACGCGCTGGGCGTCGTAGGGGCCGGCCGCCTCCTCCGCGCCGAGCGCCGCGCGGATCTCCGGCAGCCGCCGCATCACGCCGCCGGCGGCCGCCCCTCCTTCGAACAGGGCGAAGGAGGCGTCGCCGCCTTCGGCGAGGGCGCGATAGGTTTCCCGTTTCAAAACCTCGATCAGCCGCGCGTGCTCCGCCGTCAGGTCGTGCAGGACCACGAACCAGATGTCGCCGGCGGCGGGCGAGCGCCGGGCCTCGCCATAGACCAGCCGGTCGGGGGCGCGGAGATGGAAGCCGCCGGCGCCCTGCTCCCACTCGGCGAACGGCAACTCCGCGGCGCCGATCCAGCGGGTCGCGAGGGCGTTCGCGACGATCGCGCGCCGGTCCGGCCCGTAGGCCGCGATGCCGACCGGCGCCTGATCGAGCAGGAACCGCAGCAACTCCCGGTTCCGCTCCGAGTCGCGCATCCGCAGCGACTGCCCGAGCGCCGCGCCGAGGAAATCCGCCAGCCCGGCCATCAGGTGCAGGTCCGCCGCGCCGAACTGCCGGTGCTCGCCGCCCGGCGCGATCTGCAGCGTGCCGAAGGATTCGCCCGCCGCCGACAGCGGCAGCGTGAGCGCGCCGGGGGAGAAATGCGCCGCGCCGTCCGCGAGGTCGCGGTCCAGGATCAGCAGCGTTCGCTCGAACAGCCCCGACCGTTCGAGCGCGACCTGCAGCCCGCCGGTGAAGCGCTCGAAGTCGCCGAGATGCGAGAAGGCGCGCGCCAGGGCGCGCAGCGCGGCGGAACCTTCGATGGGCACGGGAGCGGCGAGCGTCGGCATGGTCAGGAGGAAAGGAGCGGCAGGTGCACGCGGAACTCCGTGCCGCGGCCGGGTTCGCTGGTCACGTCGATCTCGCCGTGATGATGCTGCACGATGCGTTTCACGATCGCGAGCCCGAGGCCCATGCCGTGCTTGCCGCGGCGCGCGCCGGTGGCCTTGGTCGTGATGAAGGGCTCGAACACGTGCGGCCGCAGCGCGGGATCGATGCCGGGGCCGTTGTCGGCGACCGCCACGCACACGGTCGGCATGGAGGTGCCGGCTCCGCGGGTCTGCAGGGCGATCGTGATGCGCGGCGACGGCCGGCCCTCGAGCGCCTGGACGGCGTTCTGGACGAGGTTGATGAAGACCTGGAGCAGCTGGCTGTGGTTGCCCCGCACGCGGGGCGACTCGTCGGGCAGGACCAGCACCGTGCCGGTGCGCTGCAATTCCGGGCGCACGATGTCGGCCACGGCCTGGAGCACGGCGCCGAGCTGCACCGTGGTCATCTCGACCTTGTTGCTCTCGGCGAAGGCGGCCACGTTCTCCACGATGCTCGTGATCCGGGCCACGTCGCGCTGCACGACGGCGCCGAACTCCCGCAGCGTCTCCTGGTCCGGCGCCTGCTCGTGCAGCAGCGCGGTGAAGGTCTGCACCGAGGTCAGCGGATTGCGCAGCTCGTGCGCGAGGCCGGCCGCGAGCGTGCCGAGCGAGATCAGCTTCTCCGTCTGGCTCGCCCGGCGCTCGAGCTGGCGCGCGCGGAGGTTGAGCCCGATCTGCAGGCCGATCGCCTCCAGCAGCGAGACGTCGAGATCGGTGTAGAGCGCATGCCCCTGCCGCGCGCCGAGCGTGATGAAGCCGTAGAAGAAATTGTCGCCGATGATCGGCACGGCCAGCTCGATGCCCTGCCGGCGGCGGAGTTCGTGGAAGTAGTCGCGGAACCGCTCGTCGGGCCCGTGCTCGACCTCGTCGAGCAGCACGCCGCGCTGCGTCGCGCGGAGCGTCACGGCCAGCGGCGACTTTTCCGGGAAACCGCCGGCGTGGACCACGCTCGCCCGGCGCGTGAAGTCGGTCTCGAACTCCGAGCGCGTGTAGATCGCGACGTCCGGCACGTCGAGCGCGTCGGCCACGCCCGCCACGACGGTGACGTAGAGCGCCGGCTCGCCCTGCGCCGAGCTGAGCTGGGCGCCGAGCCGCCGCAGCAGCTCGCGGTTCGGCAGCCGGTCGCCGAGGATGCGCTGCTCGAGCAGCGCATCGCTGCGGCGGCGCAGCGACGGGATCAGCCAGAAGAAAAGTCCGGTGACGAGCACCGACACCGTGCACAGCGGCACGAAGCCGACGTCGCCGCGCGCGAGGCTGCGCACGACCACCAGCAGCGCGGGCGTGAACGCCGCCAGCACCACGATCAGCAGGCCGTAGACGACCAGCCGCGCGAGCAGCAGGTCGAACTCCATCAGCCGGAAACGGATCACCGCGTAGCCGACGCCGACCATGTAGGTCCCGACGAGGATGTTGCCCACCGGCAGGACCGGCACGTCATACCAGAGCGGGAAATTCGTCGCGCCGCCGACGAAGCCGGCGACGGTGTAGGCCAGCACGTAGAGCAGCTGGTTGCGCCGCAGGAAGCGCGAGGCGCGGTGCTCGCGGTAGAGCAGCTGCCAGCTGCGCGCGATGAAGTAGGCGAAGACGGCGAGATAGAGCGGATAGAGCGGGCCCGCGTCCGGCCAGAACGGAAACATCAGCTTCGGGCGCACGCCGGCGACGATCCACGGGGTGAACGACAGCGGCACGAACGGCGCCGTGACCAGATAGCCCGCGATCACCTCGCGCGGCCGCTCGCAGCCCGTGAGCTTCGTCGTGAAATGGAAATACACGATCGGGATGACGATCGCCGCCGCCGAGAACCAGTGGTTGTAGATCAGCGCGGTCTCGGCGTCGCCCGCCCGCTGCCAGAGGAAATAAAAGGCCGACCAGAGCGAAACCGACAGCGTCACGCCCGTGAACGTGATCGTGCGGGCGTCGCGCGGTTTCTTCGAGAAGACGACGCCGCCGAGGACCAGGCTCGCGCCGGCGTTCAGCAGCGACGAAATCAGGCAGTAGAAAATCATTTCTCCGCGGAGACCACGGTCGCCTGGTTCCCGAAGCTCATCGTCGCCTGCGCCGCGCGGAAGCCGAGCGCGTGCATCGCGTCGCACAGTTCCTCACCGGAGAAGAACGTGTAGTAGCCCTGCTCCTCCTTCACCTTGATCTTGCCGGCCGCGCGGAGGAGGTCGCGCGCCGACTCGATCTCCTGATCGCCGGTGTGCTTCTCCACGTAGCGGCGGTAGAGGTCGGACAGGTCGGCGAAGGGCTTCATGCTCGTCACCACGATCCGGCCGCCGGGCTTGAGGATGCGGTGAAATTCGCGCAGCAGGTCGTGCGGCCGCCGCAGATACGAGATGACGAGCGAGCAGCAGATCTTGTCGAAGGTGGCCGGCGCGAAATCCACCAGCCCCTCCTGCGCGGCGCGCAGGCCGCCGAACTGGTCCAGGTCCATCTGCACGTAGCCGAGCCCCATGCGCGTGGCCCGCGCCGGCGCCGTCTCGACCAGATCGCGCCGGATCCGGTCGTGCTTCTGCAACGCGTCCAGCAGGCCCTTGTGCGTGAGGTCGATGCCGAGATAGAACGGCGGCGGATCGATCGGCCCGAGCTGCTTGTCGAGCAGCTGGCGCAGCGCCCACACGCCGAAGAGGCCGTTGCCGCAGCCGGCGTCCAGCAGCACGTCCGCCGGCCGGAACGGCCCGAGCAGCTCGCCGACGAGCGCGACGTAATACTGGTAGACGTCGACCTGCTCGAAGTAGCCGTATTTGCCGAGGTATTTGCTCCAGAAATCCGTCTCCGTCGTCGGGTCGGGATTCGCCTTCCGGTAGCGGTCGCGCTCGATCTTGTTCTGCCGGAGATAGAGCCGCTTGTCGGGGATGACGACGCGGTCGGGGCCGATCTCCTCGCCGCGCGCCCAGCTCAGGCAGAGCGCCACGACCTCGCGGAAGGTCCGCTCCGCCGCCTCGGGATTCTCGCGCACCTCGTGCATCGCGTCCTTGATCGGCCGGAACTCGACGCGGCGCGCGCGGGCCGCCACCTGCCGCACCTCCGCGATGTCCACCCAGGCGTCCTTCTGCGCGGAGAGCAGCGCCACCGGCGCCTCGATCTTCGCCAGGTCCTCGGCCGTGCCCTCGAGCGTGTGCAGGCCGCTGTCCACCAGCGCGCCGAGGAAATGCTCGAAGTCGATGTCGAAGCCCAGCACGTCGTTCACGCCCCAGCGCTTGCCCGCGATGAAGTTGCCCACCACGTCCTCCTGGTAGACGACCGTCAGCGTGCGCTGCACGTGCACGACGCCGACCAGCGACACCAGATAACCGATACGCCGGTCCTGCGCCGTCGCGCGGATCGCCATGCGCGCCGACAGCGAATTCGCCAGCAGGCCCGCGCGCGGCACGCCCAGCTCGCGCTCGAGGTAGTCGAACGCGCCGGCGATGTCGTCGACCGCGCCCGGAATCGTGAACTGCGGCATCCGGCCGGCGCTTTCGCCGACGTGATTGCTCATGTCGAAGCGCAGGACGTTGACGCCGTTCATCGCCAGATAGTAGGCGGTCTGCAGATTGTTCTTCTTCGTCTCGCCGTATTTCGGGGCGATGACGACCCACGGACGGCCGCGCAGGTCGCCGGCATGGTCCAGGCAGGCGGCGATCTTCAGGCCGGCCCGGTTCGGGAAGGTGACGAAATCCGTCCGGATCTGTTCGGCTTGGACATGCGAAGAATCGGCAATCATGCTGGTGGGCCCGCGAGATAAAGTGAGCGTCGTCCGCCGTCGCTTGGCAATGAGCAAGTCCCGCGCCGGCATGTAATTTCGTCTCAACGTCGCCGAGTTCTCGCTTGCTCATGATGCGCCGCGGACGTTTCTATCCCGCAACACCACGGAAGTGACCCGGCTCCTGTTCATCACCGAAGACTCATCGCAAGCGTTCACGCTTTCCACCGCGCTGTCTTCGTCCGCCGATTTCCAAATTGTTACCAAACCGCGTCTGGCCGACGCCCGCGGCGCGCTCGCCGCCGGCGCCTTCGAGGCCGCCGTGCTGCTGCCCGCCCGCGTGGATGCCGATTGCTGCGAGGAGATCGCCGGCATCCGCGGCGCATCCGCCTCGCTCGTGCTCCTCGTGGTCCTCCCGGCCGGGACGCCGCCCGAGGCGCAGGCGCGCGTGCTCACCGCCGGCGCCGACAGCGCCTTGTTCCAACCGGTCGACGTCCCCGCGCTCGGCGCGGTGCTCGCGCGGCTCACGGCCCGGTCCGCGGCGCCTGCCGCCGTCCCCGCCCCGGCCGCCGCGGCCGGCGGCCGCTTCGCCAGCCGCGCCGCCGCGCTCTCCACCGCCCTCGAGGTCCTGCGCGATTTCTCCCAGGTCCTCACCTACTCGCTCGACTACCGCCAGCTCACGCAACACTTCACGCTGAAGCTGCGCGAGGTGATCGGGCTCACGCGCATCGCCATCTTCCTCGAGCCCGGCGCGGCCGACGTGCTGCCCGACTCCCGCGGCGGCGACGATTCCCGGCTCGGCTGCGTCGCGGCCGTCGGGCTGCCGGCGGATCTCGTCGAATGTTTCGCGCTCTCGCGGCGCAGCGGCATCGGGCGCCAGCTCTCGCTCCAGCCGCAGATCCTGCGCGCGCCGCTGGACTCGATCCCGCCCTTTCTCGATCCGAAGATCGCGCGCGAATTCGAGGTCCTCGGCGGCCTCGTCGCCATCCCGGTCAACGACCGCGAGCGCACCCTCGGCGTCGCCGTGCTCGGCGGGCGCATCACCGGCGGCGAGTTTTCCGACGAGGAGCTGCTCCTCGTCTACCACCTGCTCGAAGAGCTCGGCCTCGCGGTGAAGAACAGCTGGCTCCACAGCCAGCTCGTCGGCAGCCACCGCCTCCTCGGCAACGTCCTCAACGGCCTCACCGTCGGCGCCCTCGTCGTCGGCGCGCGCCAGCAGGTCATCTACGCCAACCGCACCATCGCCGGTTTCCTCGGCGGCGAGGACGCCGGCACGATCGACCTCGCCGCCCTGCCGCCCGAGATCGCGCGCCCGCTCCACGACGTCGTGGAAAACGGCCTCACCGTCGAACCGTTCTTCCACGAGACCGCCGCCCCCTCGCCGCACGTTTATCGCGTCACCCTCATCCCGGTCCACGCCGCCGCGGACAAGCCGCCGCGGACGGCCCTGCTGCTCCTCGAGGATTTCACCCAGATGCGCGCGGCGCAGCGCGCCGAGATCGAGTCGTCGAACCTGAAGCTGATCAGCGTCATCGCCCGGCGCTTCGCCCACGAGATCCGCAACTCCCTCGTGCCGCTCACGACGCACGCGCAGCTCTTCGACATGCAGATCGGCGACGCCGAGTTCCGCGGCTCGCTCAAGACCGCGCTCACGCGCGAAACGCAGCGGATCCAGCGCTTCACCGACCAGATGCTGCTGCTCGCCCGCTCCGACCAGCCCGCGGCCGAGCTCGCCTCCCTCGAGGAGCTGCTCCGCGGCAGCTTCGAGAAAGCGCGCCTCTACGCCGGCGGCGACGGCGAACTCGAGCTCAAGAGCGAGCTTCCGCCCACCTGGCTGCGCTGCAACCGCGGCAGCCTCGCGCACGCCTTCCAGGAAATCTTCCTCAACGGCCTCCAGTCCGGCGGCGACGCCGGCCGGCGGCTGACGGTCGCGCTCGACACCGCGCCCGCCGCCGACGGCCGGAGCGAACTGCGGATCCGCGTGCACGACAGCGGCGGCGGCTTCACGGCCGACGCCGCGGCCCGGGCCACCGAACCGTTCTTCACCACCCGCAACACCGGCGTCGGCCTCGGCCTGACCATCGCGCGGCGCGTCATCGAGGCGCACCACGGCCGGCTCGAGGTGCGGACCCGCACGGCCCCCGACGATCCGGATCTCATCATCCGCCTCCCCCTGCCCCGCTGACATGCACCGCTTCCTGAACGCCGTCTGCAACCAGCTCCGGCAGTCCCTCGCCGCCGGCCTGCCCCTGGCCTTGGTCGCGGTGCCCGCCGCCCTCGGCTCCGGCACGCGTGTCGGTTTCCAGGATACGTTCGCCACCGCCCGCGGCAACGCCTTCGTCGCCACCGCCGACAACCCCAGCGCGATCTACTACAACCCCGCCGGACTCGTCCGCACGGAGGGCACCGAGGTCCTCGCCAATCTCTACACCGTCTCCGTCGCCTCCGACTACGCCGGCGCCGCGGGCCGGACCTCGCTCGACGACGCGTATCAGGCCGTGCCCGCCTTCTACGCGGCGTGGCATCCGCGCGGCGCGCGCTGGGCCGGCGGTTTCGGCGTCTACGCGCCGTTCGGCCTGTCGACAGAGTGGTCCTCCGACGCCTCGTCGCCGCTGCGCACCCTCGCGGAGAAAAGCGAGCAGACCTACCTCACCTACAATCTCTCCGGCGCGTGGCAGCTCTCGCCGTCGCTCTCGCTCGGCGCCGGCGTCACCTACAACCGCGTCACCACGGATCTGAGACGCGCGCTGGGGTTCCTCTCCGCCGACGACTATTTCCGGTTCGAGGGCCGGGGCGACGCGGTCGGCTTCAACCTCGGCGTCCTCTGGCAGCCGCGGCCCGAGCACAGCTTCGGGCTGAGCTATTCGCATCGCACGAGCGTCAAATTCGAGGGCACCGCCACCACCCATCCGCTGATCGCGGCCGAGACCGCCGACGCCACGTTCGAGTTTCCCGAGGTCATCATCGCCGGCTGGTCATATCGGCCCACGCCCGCGTGGAACCTCGAGGTCGACCTCGACTGGAGCAACTGGGACCGTTTCAACACCGTCACCATCCACAAGGTGTCCGGCGCCCTGCCGCTGGTGTTCGACTGGGAGTCGGGTTTCTTCTACGAATTCGGCGCGACGCGTTACCTCGACGAGCATTGGAACGTCAGCACGGGCTACTGCTACACCGCCAACTCCGTGCCCGACGCCGCCTACACGCCCGCCGTGCCCGACAGCAACCGTTCCTTCTACTCGCTCGGCGTCGGCTACAAGTCCGCGCGCGTCTCCGTCGATCTCGCCTGGCATTACGGCGACGGCGGCCACCGCCGCGTCACCGGCGGCCCCGCCTCGCTCATCGGGGCGACGGCCGACGGCACCTACGACAATTCCATCAACGCGATCTCGCTCTCCGCCGCCTATCGCTTCTAGCCTCCGTTTCAACGCGGCGACCGCGCCGCCTGTGCTCCCATGATCACCGCTTCTCCGCCCGCCGCCCCGGCCACGCTGCCGACGCTCCTCATCGTCGACGATGAGGAGGGCCCGCGCCACTCGCTGCGCATGGTGTTCAAGCAGGACTACCAGGTCCAGGCGGTCGAGAACGGCGACCAGGCGCTCGACTTCGCCCGCGTCCATCCCGTCCAGCTCGCGATCCTCGACATCCGCATGTCCGGCAAGACCGGCATCGACGTGCTCCGCGGCCTCAAGGCCATCGATCCGCACATCGAGGTGATCATGCTCACCGCCTACGAGACGATCGAGACCGCCCGCCAGGCGCTGCGGCTCGGCGCCTGCGACTATCTCAGCAAGCCCTTCGATCTCGCCACCATCCGCGACGCCGTCACGCGCGCGATGCACCTGCGCCGGATTTCCGAGACCGTCTCCTCGACCTCCGAACGGCTCAAAGCCCTCACCGAGCAGCTGCACGACAGCTCGCTCCGCGAGGAGGTCGCCCGCACCACGTCGGAGATCTACGCGGGCGCGCTCCACGACATCAACAACCCGCTCACCGTCATCGCCGGCTACGTCGATCTCCTGCAGCACCGTCTCCAGACCGTGGCGACGCTCCACGGCCAGGACCTGCAGGCCATGCGCAACGACGTCGCGCTCGTCTCCAAGCAGGTCACGACCTGCTCCGCGATCATGCGCCGGTATCTGCGTTTCGTGGACCGCCGCTCCGCCGGCACGCCCGAGATCAACGTCAACCAGGTGCTCGAGGATGTGCAGACGCTCATGCGCAACCATCCCGCGCTGCACGGCGGCAAGCTCGCGATCAAGCCGCTCGAGCACGACGCCGCCGGCCAGATCGGCGGCACCGAGCTGATCCAGATTCTCCTCAATCTCGCCGTCAACGCGTTCCAGAGTTCGCCTCATCCGCAGACGGTCTGGATCACGGCCGAGCGCCACGATCAATCGCTGCCGATCGAACATTTCCGCGACACCCCGACCGAGCGTTACATCGGCCTCGAATCCTTCGCCAACACCGCCCCGCTCATCGGCCTCTCCGTCGTCGACCGCGGACCCGGCATCCCGCGCGATGTGCTGTCGCGGATCTTCGAACCGTATTTCACCACAAAAACGCAGGGCGGCACCGGCCTCGGCCTCGCGATCGTCACCCGCCTCGTCCGCCACCATCGCGGACTCGTCCAGGTCCAGACGCAGATCGGCGAAGGTTCGCGCTTCACCGTCTACCTGCCCGGCAAGGACGCCACCGTCGCCGCCCCGGCCTTCGAGTGACGCGGTGAACCGGCCCGCGGCCGGACCGACGCATTCTCGACACCTCCGTCCGCGGCCGTTTCACTCCGCGCCATGGAGCTTTTCTTCGCGCTCATCGCGGCCGGTCTCGCCGGCGCCCTCGGCTGGTTCGTCGCGCACGCCCGCGCCGCCACCGTCGCCGAGCGCGCCCGGCTCGCCACCGCCGAGGCCGACACGCTGCGCACGCGGCTCGCCGCGGTCGAGGCCGAGCGCTCCAGACTCGAATCCGCCCTCGCCGCCGAGCGCGCCACCTCGACCGAGAAGCTCGCCGCGCTCACCGACGCCCACGCCCGGCTCACCGCCGAGTTCAAGGCCATCTCCGCCGACGCGCTTCGTTTCAACAACCAATCCTTTCTCGAGCTCGCCCGCGAATCCTTCGGCAAACTCCACCAGCAGTCCGCCGACGAACTCGGCAAGCGCCAGCAGGCGATCGACGCGCTCGTGAAGCCGCTCCGGGAATCGCTCCAGCAGGTCGACGCCAAGATCGGCCTGATCGAAAACGCCCGCAAGGAGGCCTACGGCTCGCTCACCGAGCAGCTCAAGGGCCTCGCACTCGCGCAGACGTCGCTCCAGTCCGAGACAACCAAGCTCTCCCGCTCGCTGCGCTCCACCAGCACCGCCGGCCGCTGGGGCGAACTGCAGCTTCAGCGCGTCGTCGAGCTCGCGGGCATGGTCGAGAACGTCGACTTCATCCAGCAGGAGGCGCAGGGCGACGTCCGCCCCGACATGATCATCCGGCTCCCCGGCGGCAAATCGATCGCCGTCGACGCCAAGGCGCCCATGCAGGCCTATCTCGAGGCGCTGGAGGCGAGCGACGAGACCGTGCGCAAGGCCCGGTTCGCCGAGCACGCCCGCGTCGTC
>Ga0222421_100227_pt1 | contig 32484 bp, 22 predicted proteins | sample 3A1ome_2_FD_182473 | JGI IMG/M metagenome (GOLD analysis project Ga0222421, IMG submission 182473) | Enriched microbial communities from leaf-cutter ant dump, University of Wisconsin, Madison, United States - 3A150A (version 2) | ecosystem: Environmental > Terrestrial > Nest > Insects nest > Nest... | reverse complement strand
CTAGGGCCTGTTAACACTATAATAGTGCAAGCCAGATGAGGGCGAAGGTCACGAAGGAGCGGAAAATCACATCAAGCTTGTCGTAACGGGTGAAGATCCGGCGGAAACCCTTGAGGCGGCGGAAGAGTCGTTCGACCTGATTGCGCTGCCGATAGGCTGGTTTGTTGAGTTTCCAAGGTTTGAGTCGTTGGGGATGGGGCGGGACGACTGGCTTGAAACCGAGCAGGCTGGCCAAGCCGCGAGTCTCGTCCCCCTCGTAAGCCATATCCATCGCCAACGCACAGCCCTCAGCGGGGCAGCCCAGATCGCCGATCAGTTCGCGACCTTCAGGACCGTCCCCGTGCTGGCCGGGCGAGAGTCGGAATCCGAGCGCCCGGCCATCATCCGCGGCAACCAGATGAATCTTGGTGTTCCAGCCGCCGCGGGATTTGCCGATGGCCTGCGGCCCGTTTTTTTCTCCGCCCCGGTCCCGTCGGGATGCACTTTCACGCTGGTGCTGTCCAGCGACGCTACTCGCAGCTCAATCGTCAGCACTCCTTCCTGCTGCAATCGCGCAAAGAGCCGATCCCAGACGCCGTTCTTACTCCACCGGTTCATCCGCGTATAGATCGTGTGCCAGTTGCCGAAGCGCTCCGGCAACCGTCGCCACTTGCAGCCGTTCTCCATCACATAGAGCACCGCGTTCAGGAAGTTCAGCACCTCCATGCTCACGTTTCCCCGTTCCACCGGCAGACTCTCCTCGATTCTTCGCAAATGCTCCTCGGTCAGTTCCATCTCTCCTGTCTGCACTTTGGGCCAAGCTTGGCAATAGTGTTAACAGGCCCTAGTTGCCGCCGGCGATCACGAAGACGTTGGCGATTTCGCTGGGGAGCTTGGCTGGCGCCTCGATGACCAGCGCGTCGTCCGTCTGCGACCACCTCAGCTTTTCGCCGGAACCGAGCAGCGAGACCGCAGCGATGTGCGTGGCGGACGGACGGGCATTCCGGCCGAGTGCATGGATGCGCACGGCGGCCACGGGCGCGCCCATGACAATCGCGTAGAGCGTGGCTCCCTTCGTCGTGAAGCGCACGTCCTCGGCGGTGAATGGTTTCGCTCGGCCCTCGTTGAAGCCCTGCGCCGTCAACGGTGCCGTGCTCGCCATCTGCGGGCCTTCGCCGAAGACCGTCCACGGACGCGTGCCGTGGATCGCCTCCTGGTTGATTTGCATCCAGTCGCCGATGCCGCGGACGATCTCGAGTTCGTCCGCATCGAGCGAACCGTCGCCCTTGAGCGGCACGCTGAGCAGCAGGTTGCCGTTCTTGCTCACGACATCGATCAACGTGTGCACGACCGTCCGCGCGCTCTTGTAGTCGTGGCGCTCGAGGATGCGCCGGTCGTAGTGCCAGCTTCCGATGCAGGTGTCGGTCTGCCATGGATGCGGTTCGATCTCGTTGCTGCTGCCGCGCTCGATGTCCCACGCCATGCACCGGCGCTGCTCCGGATCGAGGACCTTGTTGAACATCACGCCGTCGTCGCCACGCCAGCGGTCGTTGCTGTTGTAGAAATGGGCCGCGATCTTCAGCCCGGCGTCGCTGACGGGCCAGAGCGGCAGCGCGGTGTCGTCGAAATAGATCAGGTCGGGCTGGTATTTGTTGATGAGGTCGATCGTGCGATTGTAGAACTTCTCGCAGTAGGCCTGGTCGGGCGGCGTGACGCCGTTGCCCCAGTCCCAGCGCCCGTGAAGCCGGGCCAGATCCTGGAACCCCGGACTCGGGGCGTGATTCTGCGCATAGAGATCCTGCGGGTCGTAGCCTTCCCACCAGGTGCCCCGACCGTCCGCCGCGGTGAGTTTGCCGTCGTAGGGGACGCCGGCCAGCGGACCGGTCGCGTCCGCTCCCTGGGCGGGCTCCAGCCAGCTCCAGGCGTGGGCCGCGTGGACGCTGACGCCGAACTTCATCCCGTGCCGGCGCGCGGCGGCCGCCCAACCGGCAATCAGGTCCTGCTTCGGGCCCAGGTTCACGGCGTTCCACGGCTGATACGTGGAATCCCAATTGTCGAAATTGTCGTGGTGGTTGGCGAGGGCGAAGAAGTATTTCGCCCCGGCGCGCTGGTAGAGCGCGAGCAGCGTCTCGGGATCCCAGCGCTCCGCCTTCCACGCGTGGATCACGTCCTTGAAGCCGGCCTGCGAGGGATGCCCGTAGGTGGCGGTGTGATACGCATAACGGTCCGTCCCCTGGCTATACATGTCGCGCGCATACCAGTCGCCCCGCTCGGGCTCGCACTGCGGCCCCCAGTGCGCCCAGATGCCGAACTTCGCATCGCGAAACCAGTCCGGCACGCGATACTGCTGCAGCGAATCCCAGGTCGGCTCGAATTTGCCGGCGGCCACCGGCTCGGCCGCGGTGCGGACGATGACGGTGGGCGTGGCCGAGCTCGGGATCTGCGCCCGCGCGGCGGCCGGGCCGAATCCGACGACCAGCGCGGCGAACGATGCGCCCAGGTGGAGCGGATGAAGAAGAGACGTTCTCATGGGGATTGCGGGTTGGGGAGATTCGCGGCCCGCGATCACGATCCGGGGACGCGCGCGGCGCCGCGGCGCGTCAGCGGAAAATCCGCTGGGCGAAATGATACAGGTTGCTGCCCCACGACTCGCCGTCGTGGCCGTGGTCGTCGACATTCCACAGATGCGGCACCTCGTGCGCCTTGAGGTGGCGGTGCACCTCCTGCGAGACGCTGATCAGGCCGTCCTTGTTGCCGCAGGAGAGGTAGAGAAGCTTCAGCTTCGCGCGCGCGGCCGCGGGATCGGGCACGAGTTCGGCGGGCGGGCGGGTGTTCGGTGCGGCGGAGAACGCCCCGACCCAGGCGAACGTGTCGAGATGTCCGAGGCCGAAGTTGAGCGTCTGGCCGCCGCCCATCGAAAGCCCGGCGATGGCGCGGTGCTCGCGATCGGCGAGCGTGGCATAGTGCGCCTCGACCGCGGGGATGAGGAAATCGAGCAGGTCGCGTTCGAACCGGGCGAAGCCCTCGGCGTTCTCGCGCGTGAAGATGTTGCCGGTCGGGACGCGGTCGTCGGGCAGCGCGCGGCCGTTGGGCATGACGACGATCATCGGCGCGGCCAGCCCGTCGGCGATGAGGTTGTCGACGATCACATCGGCATGGACGTAGCCCCGCCACTCGTCCTGGTTGCCGCCGATCCCGTGCAGGAGGTAGAGCACCGGATACCGGCGCGCGGGCGAGTAGCCGGGCGGCAGGTAGACGCTGGCCTTGCGGCGCACGCCGGTGACGCCGGAGTCGTATTCAAAAAGATCGATACGCCCGTGGCCGGTGCCGGCGCGCGGAGTCCGGTAGCCCTCGGGCGCCTCGGGGAAGAGGCGGACGTCGTCCGGCGCGAGCACGATGGGCCGGGCGAAGTTGGCGCGGGCCTGGTCGGGCGTGACCTCCGCGTTCTTTTCCTGGGCCCACGCCGCGGAAGCGGCGCCGAGCAAGACGAGGGAGGCGATCCGGATTGGGGTTGTTTTCATCGGAGGGGGAAAGGAGTGAGACGGGTGGACGGACAAAAGGCAGGCCTAATCATAGTGTCCGGGCCGCCATGAAACCGCCCCGGAATCGTCCGGCACCGGATTTGCTCGGGCGGCACCGGCCCGAATGTCCGGACTCTGCAGGTCCCCGGTGATGCATCGCGGCGAACCGCGCGGGAATCATCCGACAAGCGCGGAGCGAGCAAGGGGCCTCCGGGAAACGCGGCGGCTTGTGAATCCGTTTCTCAATTACAACCCGTCCCTTCGTCGCCACCCGGACCCGGTCGGCGGCGGGAGCGAGGAGACCGCCGGCACCGATCGCCGGCGCCGGCGGATCGCGCGCCACGCGAACGCTCCGCAGCCGCCGGCGACACCGAGCCAGACCGGCGGCGACGCCCATGAGCCCGGCGGGACGGCGGTCGTCCCGCACAGTTCCGGGCCGCCGAGTCCGAGCGCGGCGCCGAGTCCGGCATAGGCGAGCGCGCACAGGACGCATTTGGGCGCGAGCACGAGCAACGCCGCCGGCAGCAGCCCGCGGACGGCGCGGCGGGAAAACTCAGCGCAGCGCGATCGCATCGGCGGACGGATCGTAACGGTCGTGATGGCGGAGCCAGCTCATCGGCGCCTCGGGATCCTCGTCGCGCCCCTTGGGCACGAGATCGAGCACGGTGTAGGCACCGATCAGCGGATCGAGGCCGCGGCCATAGGTCGAATACGTGTGGTAGACATCGCCGCCGGCGTCCCGGGCAAAGACGCTCAACCCGGGCGCCTCCTCCAGCGGAAACGGCCTCATGGCGTAGTTGTAGTAGACGCGGCCCAGCGCTGTTTCCTCGGCGGTGAAGGAGACATGGTAGTCGCGGTTGAAGTCGCCGCCGTGGGACGACACCCAGTTGAATGTCCATCCCATCCGCGCCTTGAACGGCGCGAACTCCGCGAGCGGCGCGTGCGAAACGGCCGCGAACGCCACATCACGCGCCCGCAGGTGCACCACGGCCGGAGCGAGATGATCGGACACATAGGAGCAGCTCTTGCAGCCCTCCTCCCAGCCGGGACCGAACATGAAGTGGTAAACGACGAGCTGGCTGCGCCCGTCGAACAACGCGGTCAGCGGCACGCGGCCGCCCGGTGCGTCGAAGACGTAGGGTTTGTCGACTTTCACCCACGGCAGTTCGCGGCGACGCGCGGCCAGCCGGTCGCGCCAACGGGTGAATTCCTTCTCCTCGCGCAGCAATTCGCGGCGGGCCGCGAGCCACTCTGCGGAGGAGACGACGGTCGGATGCTCGAAGGAACGGGTTTTCATGGGAGGTGGAGGTGATGGATGCGGATGGGTGGAGGAACGTGTGGAGGGATGCAGGACAGGGAAAAATCGGGGCAAGGCAGTGGCCTTGGTCCGGTCTGACAGGAGGCAGTCGGAGGCGCGGATGCCGGCCGACCGAATAAATTGGCAACGGATCAGTTCGGCTGCGCGGCGGCCCGGAGTTTTTCGTAATCCACCTTCAGCCTGGCGTGAAGCGGCCAGAACGGCGGCCGCGGCGCGCCCTCGAGCAGGGCGATGAGATGGGCGAGATGCGTGTGCCAGCCCGCACCGAAACCGGCCAGATCCGGCACGTCGCCGCCCGTGGAACGGTGCGTGAGAACGAGCCGCACGCTCCCGCCCTGCGGCGTGAGTTCGAAGGTCGCCTCCGATTCGCCGTCGCTGCCCATCGTGAACGCGAGCAGGCGCGGAGGTTCGCAGCGGGTGACGGTTCCGAGCATGCTGTGGCCCGGGTCGTGATGCGGCCGATGCTCCTCCGGCGGCGTCTCGTCGGGCGCGAGATTCTTGTGCCGGAAATCGAGCCGCACCTTGCCGCCCGGGCGCAGCTCCATCGGTCCGCCCGCAAACCAGCGGCTGCGTTTCTCCGGATCGGTGAGATAATCCCAGACGCGCTCGATGGGGCCGGGCAGCATGCGCACGATCCTCACTTCGGCCGGGCCGTGGAATTTCCCCGGTTGTTCGTTGCCGTTCATTTCGAAGCCTTCTTCTTCGTTTTTTGTTCGTTCGCCTTGTCCTCCGCGCGCAGTTCGCGCTCCAGGGCGTCCAGCCGCCGCGACCAGACCAGACGCGTTTTCTGCAGCCAGGCCTCGAGGTCGTCGAAGCCGGCGGGATCGAGGGACTGGATGCGCGACTGGCCCTCGGCCCGGGTCGTGACGAGCCCGGCCTCGCGCAGCACGTTCAGATGCTGGGAAATCGCCGGAGCGCTCAGGTCGAACTCCTTCACAAGCTCGCCCGCGGTGCGATCGCGCGCCGCGAGCAGCTCGATCATGCGCCGCCGCGTCGGGTCGGCGAGAGCCAGGAAACTTTGCATGCCGGCATAAATTAAGTATAAACTTAATTAAGCAAGAACAAAATCATCTCCGTCGCCAGACCGGTGTTTCGATCCGCATCCGCGCGCGTCGGAAAACGTGCCTCGAAGCCTTGACAAAGCGTTTTTCGGGAGCACAGCTCACGGCGGCTTGAATCCGACCATCCATCAGAAACGCGATTTCCGCGCGCGCCTCGCAACGGCGCCGGCTCTGGTCCGATCCATCTCTCCGGATTGGCCCGGGACCGAAAGCTGACGGCCGGCGCGCCATGATGCGCGCCTGAGTCCGCCGCTCGGCTCCCGGGCAGAATCACTGTTTCACGCCCCTGCGCGTCCGGCCTCCCGGCGCGCGAATCTCGCCGGTGCCGCGCTTCCGCGCGCACTCGCTTTCGCCTTCCTCCGTCCAGTCCGCCCGATCGCGACCGGGCGGATTTCCGCCCTCCCCCCGTCCGGCAGCGGATCCGTCGCCGGACGCATCAACGTCACCTCCAACGAAAGCCACCCTCATGAACGACACGCCCATCCATCTCACCCGCGAGGATCACGCCCGCCTGCGCCTGCTCCTCTCCTCCGCCCCGTATTCGAATTCCCATGCCGCCTGGCGGACGCTCCGCGACGAGTTGGACCGCGCCGTCGTGGTCGACGCGGCCGAACTCTCCCCGACCGTCGTCACCATCGAGTCGACCGTCGCGTTCGAGGACCTCGGCACGGGCGAATGCGAGGAATACACCCTCACCTTCCCCGACCGGGCCCGCGTCGAGGAGAGGCGCCTCTCGATCCTTGCCCCGATCGGCACGGCGTTGATCGGTTATCGCGAAGGCGACGTCGTGAGCTGGAACACGCCCGGCGGAATCCGGCAGCTGAGAATCCGCCGCGTCACCCACCCCGCCGCCGCCGCAGCCGCACGCTGAAAGCCGCGATCCGTTTCCCCAGCGGAGTCCGGTCCGGATTTTTCGTCCGGCCGGCATGTCCGGCTGGACGCGGACGCCGGGCCGCTCCACCGTCGTCACCGCGCCGTCCGAAACACTTTCGCCGGCTTCCGCGGTTCCGTTCGCCCCCGTCCGGTTTGCCGCTCCAGTCATCCCTCCGCGCCCCGCCCGTCCCGGGGCCGGTTTCATCCGATCTCCCGCCCACCGGGCCGACTCAACCTCGAATCATCTCCTCATGGAAGGCATCGATCTCATCCAGGACTTCGCCATTCTCCTGCTCGCCGCCGGACTGGCCGGAACGCTGTGCAAACGCCTCGGCCTGTCCGTGATCGTCGGATACCTCGTCGCCGGCATCGTCATCGGTCCGCACACGCCGCCGTTCTCCCTCATCGTCGACGAGGCGCGCATCATGGCGCTCTCCCAGGTCGGGCTGGTGTTTCTCATCTTTTCGATCGGACTCGGTTTGAGCGTGAGCAAGTTCGCGCGGATGGGCGCGGGCACGCTCGTGGCCACGGGCCTCGGCGCCTTCTTCGTCCTCAACTTCACCGAGCTGCTGGGCTTCGCGGCGGGATGGACGCCCCTGCAGGCCATGTTCGTGGCCGCGATGCTGATGGTGTCCAGCTCGGCCGTGATCGCGAAGATCGTCGGCGAACTGGGCCTCGCGCACGAGCGGTCTTCGCAGCTCGCGCTCGCGGTGACGGTGCTCGAGGACGTCGTCGCCGTCGCCATGCTCACGATCCTCGGCACGCAGGCGCAGGCGGGCGCGGGCGGCGCGGGCGTCGGCGGACTGCTCGGCGCGCTCGGCGCGTTCGTGGTGCTGCTCGTGGGCGCCGGCCTGCTGCTGGTGCCGCGCCTGCTGCGCCGGCTGGAAGCCCGGGCGGATCCCGAGATGCAGACGGTGATCGTCGCCGGCCTCCTGTTCCTTCTCGCGCTGACCGCGGCCAAGGCCGGCTTCTCGATCGCGCTCGGTGCGTTCCTGCTCGGCGCCGTGGTCGCGGAGATCCCGCAGAAGCTCGGCATCGAGCGGTCGTTTTCCGGCCTGCGCGACATGTTCAGCAGCGTGTTCTTCGTCTCGATCGGCATGATGATCGACCTGCGGGAGTTCGGCGCGGTCTGGCCGATGATCCTCGGCCTCGCGGCCTTCGCGCTCGCGGGCCGGCCGGTCGCCTGCGGCCTGGCGCTGATCCTCGTCGGCACGGAGCCGCGCGAGGCGCGCCGCGCCAGCCTGCTGCTCACGCCGCTCGGCGAGTTTTCGTTCATCATCGCGCAGCTCGGCGTCAGCACCGCCGTGCTGCCGTCGTCGTTCTATCCCGTTGCGGTCGGCGCCTCGATCCTGACGGTGCTCGCGACTCCCATCGTGAACCGACGGCGCGACGCGATCCTGCGGATCGCGGACCGGCTGGAGCCGCGCTGGCTGCAACGGACCCTCGAGGCGTATCACGGCTGGATCGGCCAGCTGCGGGCCCGCCCTTCCCAGCCGCCGATCTGGCGAATCCTGCGCGGCCGCCTGGTGCAGATCGGGCTCGAAATCGCGCTCGTCAGCGGCGTGCTGATCTACTCCGACCGCCTGCTCGAGGCGATCGCGGGCAGCGCATTCGGAGCGCGTTTCGACCAGCCGGTGCTGGCCTACGGCTTCTGGGCAAGCGTGAGCCTTGTCGTGCTCGTGCCGCTCGTCGCGATCTGGCGCAACGGCTCGGCGATGGCGATGATCCTCGCGGAGTGGATGGACAACGGTCGCATCCCCCGGCGCCTGCTCGAATACGGCCTCAAGGCGGCCCTCGCGCTCGGGCTGGGCTACTGGATCTATGTCCTGCTCCCGTCGGATACGCTCACGCGCTGGGCCTGGCTGGTGATCGCGGGCGGCGCGGCCGTGCTGGTCGCGGTGTTCTCGCGACGGCTGATCTACTGGCACAGCGAGTGGCAGACCTCGGTCCGCGAAGTGCTCGCCGACACGAGCGGCGACACCGGCGAACTGCGGGCGCAGGCCCGCGCCGCGCTCGGCGAGAGTCTCGGCGCCTGGAACCTCACCCTCGCCGACTGCCTGGTGCCGGACGGGGCGGGCTATCTCGGCCGGCCGCTCGCCGAGCTGTCGATTCCCTCGCGTTTCGGCTGCTCGATCATCGAGATCGATCGCAACGGACACGAGATCCTCAGCCTGGGCTCCGCCGCCGCCCTGTTCCCCGGAGACCGGGTGCTGCTGCTCGGCGAAGCGGGACAGGTCGCGGCCGCGCAGGCGTTCCTCAGCCAATCCGGCACCGCGGCCGATCGCTCCGCCACCTTGGACACGGCGGTGCTCGACACCCAAACCGCAACGGGCCCGCGGATGGGCCGCACACTGGCCGAGCTGCAGGTCGCCACCCGGACAGGCGTCCGCGTGGTCGGCATCCAGCGCGACGGCCGGCGCATCCTGACCCCGGCCGGTGGCGAGCGGCTGGAGGAAGGGGACGAGTTGTTGCTGCTCGGCAATCTCGAGAAAATCCGCGAATTCCGGCACTGGCTGGACCAGCCGACGGCGCCCGCCCCGGCCGGCGGCTGACCGGCGGCGTCACGGCGCATGCCGATGCTGAAACGTCATCGGCACGCGCACGACGACGTCGACGGGCTCGCAAGGGCTCCGCCGGTTGCAATGCGCCAGACCGCGAACTCGGAAAACGCACGGCCCCCAAGAGGCGTTCGCTCCGGATGGAAACGGCCCTCTGCGGAGGGAATCGGGGAACAGGGCGGGGAATGCGTTCCTGCCGGCCGTCGGAAACCCCGGCCCGCGAAACATCCGAAATCCAGTCGCTATGTGCGCCCGGAACCGGTCGAAGCCTCGTCGGGCACGAGTTCCTTCGGCACCGTGAGCCGGCCACCGTCTTTGATCGTCACTTTTCCCAAGGAGGCCGCCACAGGAGCGGGCATGCCACCCATGAGACAGGCCCGCAACGTGTCGTGCAACACCTCGATCTTGGCCTGCTGCAGCCGGATCTCCTCCAGCAGCTTTTCCATCGGCGAGGGCGGTTCCGGCGGCAGCCGCCTCATTTCGTCCAACGTCTGTTCGAACTTCGGCCACCACACGGCGAAGTTGGCGGCCAGCTGCGCGTCATTCAGCTGATCCTTCGTCTTCTTCGCCGTGATGAACTTCTTGATGTCCTGAACCAGTTTGAGGACGTCGTGCCGCGTGGCAAAGCGCGACTGAAACTGCGACAGCGGCGACGGGATGTCCGCCGCGCTCAGATCCCCGTCCAGGATGAGCGGACACACCCGGCCGAGGCCGAAGACCGACCGGAGCGCACCGGCTTCGAAATACAGCCACGGGGCGGAGAGATTGCCCTTGGTCAGGCAGACGATGCCCAGGCCCGACTTGTTCAGCACCTTGGCGATCTCCTCGAACCAAAGATCCCCGGCCTGGAGATTCTGCGAGGACACCCAGGGATGAATCGGAGGAATCACGCCCGCCAGAAACTCCGACAGACTTTCCGCGGCCTTCTGGCTGCGCGCTCCCGACCAGCTGATAAAGATTTTCATGTCATGACCCTCTCGGCATTGGCTTCTGGGATGATGCATCAGGGCGACCGGCGCACCGGCGGCGGACGCTAGAGGATCGTCTCCTCCACCGGACGGATGCGGCTCTGGTGGAACAGGCGCTCGACCGCCTGCCGGTGATCGTCCCTGCCCAGCAGGGCCAGCACCGCCTGCCGCTGCTCCTCGCTCATCACGCCCTCGCAGACGAGTTCGCGGGCGTCCGCTTCATACCGCACCCGTCCGCGGCAGTTTTCCGGCAGGGCGAGCTGCGCGGGCCATTCGTCCACCGGCTCGATGCTGAAATCGAACGCGTCGGGATCGCGCAGGATCTCGCGGACGATGTCCTTGTCGAGAAAACTGATCGCGATCGCGGTCTCGAAGCCGTTGATGACCAGATAGCGGTTGGGCGCGCCCTTGCTGAACTGGAAGGCCCGCAGGATGGCCAGCGTCTTCCTCGGGTCTCCGTCCTGCACCGCGCCAATGATGTTCTCGTAATACATCGAGACATAGAGACGCGCCCGGCACCAGTTGACGTCGGGATCGGCCACGCCGGTCGTCCGCCAGATCCTCTCCGCCTTCCGCATGAGCAGGCGCAGCGTGCCCGGCTTCGTCGCATCCAGCCGGTCGGTGCGGCCGTCCGCAAGGTAGTGTTCCTTGAGATAGGCCGCCACCTTCGGGAAGTCGCGCAGGTCGGCGCGGGGACGGTCGAGCAGCAGCTTGCGGATGGCCTCCGAAGCCAGATGGTAGTTGCGGTCGGCGTCGCCCGACGCCCCGGCCTTCCAGATGTAGTAGGCCTTGAGGCGCTTGATCCGCTTCAGCCACACGTCTTCGAGCAACGGATACGAGGCGGGCTCGACCTGCGAGAAGTCGATCGCCTCGCCTTCGAAGATCTGCAGCGCGGCGAAGGCGCACGCCTCGAGCCAGTCGTCGAGCATGTCCTCCGCCGTGCTGGGGATGTTGCGCAGGTCCTGGAGGCGCTGGCTGTGCTCCCGGAACAGCCGGTTGATCCGGCGCATCTCGCTGAAATGCTCCGCCGCCTGGCGCACGACCAGTTCGAGATGCCGGGCCGACAGCAGGCTTTCCGTTGCCGGCGGCCGCTCCAGCTCGTCGCGCGCGATGGCCTCCTGAATGCCGGTGGCCAGATCCAGCTGCAGACAGCGGACCATCTCCACCCGCTCCGCGTTCACCAGTTTCGTGAGATCATCCAGTGCCTTGCCGACCAGGGGGTTTTTCATGGCGATGAGAATTGGTTTGTCAGGTCATGCGGAATCGCACCGCCCGCGCCCCAAAGCCGCGGGAGCCGGAACCGGTCGCGACTCCTCGTCCGCGGCGTCCCGGTTCGCACCGGTCCGGGACCGCTCCACCATCGACCGCGCCGACGGTCCATGCCGTCGCATGGAGAAAGCTTTCACAGCGTCGCTTGTCCTCCCGCGGGAATCCTATGGCGAGACGTTTTCAATAAAAACAACGCTCGTTTTTTGCATAAAATGCCACCTGGGTTTCCCGCCGCCTCCCGTCATCGCAGGAAGATGCCTTTTCCCCATTAGCGCCGCGCCTGCCTCCGCCAAGCGATGCACAGCCGCATCGCGCCGTCCAAGCATGCCGCGCAGCGGAGGATCGCCGCCCTCCTCCGCCGCGCGGCCACCCAGACCCAAGACGCTCCGGTCAGCGGGCGAACGCCGGATCGAGCTCCAGCCGGAAATAGTCGCGCGCGTTGGCGAAACAGATGGACCGCACCATCCCGCCGACGAGTTCGCGGTCGTCGGGCAGCTCGCCGCGCTCCATCTCGGCGCCGAGCAGGTTGCAGAGCACGCGCCGGAAATACTCGTGCCGCGTGTAGCTGAGAAAGCTGCGCGAATCGGTGAGCATGCCGACGAAGCGGCTGAGCAGGCCGTTGTTCGACAGCGCGTTCAGCTGCCACTCCATCGCCTCCTTCTGGTCGAGGAACCACCACGCGCTGCCGAACTGCAGCTTGCCGGGCACGGAGCCGTCCTGGAAGTTGCCGATCATGGTCGCGAGCAGGTAGTCGTCGGCCGGATTCAGGTTGTAGAGGATCGTGCGCGGGAGTTCGTCGGTGGAGTCGAGCCGGTCGAGATAGCGCGCCACCGCGCCCGCCTGCGGGAAGTCGCCGATCGAGTCGAAGCCCGTATCCGGCCCGAGCTGACGCAGCAGACGCGTGTTGGTGTTGCGCAGGGCGCCGAGGTGCAGCTGCTTCGTCCAGCCGCGGCGCGCATCCCAGCGGCCGAACTCCAGCATGAGGAACGACGCGAACTTCGCCTGCTCCGCCGCCGACGCGGCCCGGCCGGCGCGCACCTGGTCGAAGATCGCGCGCGCCTCGGCCGCCGTGCAGTCCTCGGCGAACGCGTGCTCGAGCCCGTGATCGGAGAGCCGGCAGCCGGCGGCGTGGAAATCGCCGTGCCGGCGCTCGAGCGCGGCGAGAAAGCCGTCGAACGACGCGATCGCGCCGCCGCCGGCCGCGCCCGCCAGCCTCTCGACCCAGGCGTTGAACGCCGCCGGCGCTGCGACCGCGAGCGCCTTGTCCGGACGGAAGGCGGGATAGACGCGGGTCCGGAGGCCGAGCCGGGCGATCTTCGCATGCGTCTCCAGCGAGTCGGCCGGATCGTCGGTCGTGCAGACGACCGCGACGCGGTTGGCGGCGAGGATGTCGTGCACGCGCATGGTCGCGAGCTTCGCGTTGGCCTCGCGCCAGATGAGGTCGGCCGTCGCCGGGCCGATCATCACGTCGAGGCCGAAATAGCGTTTCAGCTCGAGGTGCGACCAGTGGTAGAGCGGATTGCGCAGCGTGCGCGGCACGGTCGCGCACCACGCGTCGAACTTTTCCCGCGGCGTCGCGTCGCCGGTGATGAAGCGCTCCGGCACGCCGTCCGCGCGCATCGCGCGCCATTTGTAGTGGTCGCCGCCGAGCCAGATCTCGGCGAGGTCGACGAAGCGGTGGTTGTCCAGGATCGCCTGCGGCGGCAGGTGGCAGTGGTAGTCGAAGATGGGCTGGCCGTCCGCGAAATGATGATACAGGTCGCGCGCCGCGGCGGTGCCGAGGAGGAAGTCGTCGTGGATGAAGGAGGGCATCGGAGGAAGGGGCGGCGGTTCAGCGCGAGATGGCGTCGAGGAACTCGGCGTAGGTCCGGTGGCGCGCGAGCAGCGCGCGGGCGGCGGCGCAGCGCTCCGCCGGCACGAGGGCGGTGGTCTCGGCGAGGAAGATCAGATACTCCGCCACGGCCCTGGCGTAGAGCAGCCGCGCCTCGGGGCTGATGGCGTAGAACCGCGCGCGCTGCGCGTAGCCCGCGGCGGTGTGGTCGCCCAGCGCGGTCTTTTCCGCGCGGCCGCCGGCGGCGAGCACGTAGAGGAAGTTATACTCGAAGAAGACCATGTGCTCCGGGCTCGGCGGCAGCGCCTCCAGCGCCGCGCGGCACGCGGGCGGCGAGGCGAAGACGGCGGCGTCCGCCGCGGCCCCGAGCGAGGTCGTGACGAATGTCCGCGCCATCCGGCGCTCGGTCTCGTCGGCGCTGAACGCGCCCGCGAGCGCCATCTCGAGCGTGAAGCGATACCAGTCGCGCCAGAGCGCCTGGTCGCCCGAGTCGCTTGAGGCGGCGAGCGCACGGCCCATCTCGTAGGTGTAGCGGCCGCTGGTCTTGATCTCGAGGCGGCCGCCGGTGACCTCGCCCATCACGCGGTAGTTCTCCGCGGATTTGCCCGAGCCCGAGTGGAAGCCGATGCTGACGCCGAACTGCCGGCAGACGGCCCATTGGCTGGCGATGAGCTCGCGCAGCGCGGCGTTGTCGGGATACGGCGTGTTCTTCTGGAAGCCGAACGCCGGCGCGATGAAGTTGACGGGCATGCCCATCGTCTCGCAGCAGGCGAGCATGACGGCGGTCGTGCCCGGCGTCGTGAGGCCGGGCAGTTCGTCGATCGAGAGTTCGCGCAGGTAGCTGCGGCCGGCGCCGGTGGTGAACGCCTCCGCACGGGCCGCCCGGTATTTCTCGTCGCGCCGCTTCATCTTCAGCAGCGCGGGCCAGACGGCGCCGAGCAGGTCGTGAAACGCAGCCTCGTCGAGCGCCAGTCCGGCCGCCGCGACCCGGCGGCGCACCGTGTGCACGAGCTCGGCGGGGATCGTGGCGGGATCCGCCGGCTGGTGCAGCGCCAGCTCGGGCGAGAGATCGAAGGTGATGTAGCTCGCCAGCAGGCAGCCGCGCACGAGCGCGTCCTCGCGGGCGTCGAACTTGCCGCCGATCGGCTGGTGGTCGGCGTTGAAGCTCCAGGCGATGCGGCGCCGGTGGAAGCCCGTCTTCAATTTCGAGAGCACCGCGCCGTGGCTCATGCCCTCGACGCTCTGGCCCTGGTGACCCTCGGGAACGTGGGTCCCGATGAAGGGAAACGGCACGGTGTCGAGGCTGCCGTCGAGCATGGCGTCGACGTCGTAAACGAGCTCGCGCGGGATGGAATTCTGGTTGGCGGTGACGCCGAGCTCGAGCGCACTCATCGCCCACTCGACCGCGGGCCAGTGCAGCGTGGTGAACCGCGCGCCGACGCCGAGCGTGCTGCGGCCGAGCTGCGCGCCGGCCGTCGGGAAGATCGTCGCATCCGCATCGTGCTCCTGCACGAGGTTCTTCAGGCGCAGCAGATTTTCCCACGTGGCAGGAAACACCGCCAGCGCCCCGCCCAGCGCGACGCCCTGCGCGAGCACGCCGGCCGGCGCACCGGCGGACCGCGCCTCGAGCCGCCACGCGCAATCGCCGGTGGCCTCGTCCTCGAGCAGCATCCAGCCGCCCGCGGCGGTCTCGAACCGGCTCTTGGACCAGGTCTTGACGGGCGCGCCCGCGACGAGCCGCGCGCTGAGCGCCGGCCAGTCCAGACAGAAGTCGGGACTCACGCACGGATTCTGCGCGATGCGGAGCTGATGCCGGAGCAGGAACGAATTGATGGAGGACATCGGAGGAAAAACGAAGAGATGGAAAACCGGGTCGCGGACGCGCGGCCACGACGGGAAAAGATTCAGATGGTCATCGCGTGATAGCCGCCGTCGACGATCGTCTCGGTGCCGGTGATGAAGGAGCCGGCGCCGCCGGCCGCGAGCAGCAGCGCGGCGCCCACGAGTTCGCGCGCCTCGCCGAAGCGCTTCATCGGCGTGTGGCCCATGATGCTGGCGACGCGGTCGGGCGTGAGGACCTTGCGGTTCTGCTCGGCGGGAAAAAAACCGGGGACGAGCGTGTTGACGCGCACGCGGTGCGGCGCCCACTCGCGCGCGAGGTTCGTCGACAGATTGTGCACGGCGGCCTTGCTCGCCGAATAGGTGAAGACGCGCGACAACGGCGTGAGGCCGGACATGGAGCCGAGGTTGATGATCGCGCCGCCCGCGCCGCGCTCGACCAGATAACGGCCGAACACCTGGCAGCCGAGGAACACGCTCTTCACGTTGACCCGCATGATCCGCTCGAACTCCTCCTCGCCGATGTCGAGGAACGGCGTCGCGGAGTTCACGCCCGCGCCGTTGACGACGATGTCGATGCGGCCGGACCGCCGCACCACCGCGTCGCGCAGCGCCTCGAGTTCGGTGCGGCTGGTGACCTCGGCGGGATGAAACCACGCCTTGCCGCCGGCGGCGGCGATGCGCTGCAGGCGCGCCCCGGCCTTTTCGACGCTGCGGCCCACGAGCACGACCTCGGCGCCGGCGGCGGCGAAGCCTTCCGCGATCGCGCCGCACAGTTCGCCGGTGCCGCCGGTGATGACGGCGACCTGGCCGCCAAGACCGAAGAGGGAGTTGAGATAATCGGAAGGATTCATGGGACGGAAAGAGAGAGGGGATGACCGGCGACGGGAGGACTGAAGCGAAACCAGTCGAAGTCGGCGAAGCCGCCGCCGTGATCCTCGGGCCGGGCGCAGAAGAGGCCGACCTTGGCGCCGACCCAGCGGCCGGCCCGGGCCTCGAACAGTTCGCCCACGGGCGTGAAACGGCGTCCGTCGGTGCTGCAGGAGAAAACGCAGCGCGCCCCCTCGCCCACCGTGACGCGCAGCCAGGCCGCGCCTTTCGGGCGCGAGGTCACGATCGCATCGCTCACGATCGGCTGGGCGCAGGCGGCCCGGACCGCCTGGCCAGCGAACACCGGCACTTCGTCGCACCGCAGTCCGACCCAGGCGTAGTCCTCGCCGAACACGATCAGGCCCGCGGTGTCGCCGGGCTCGAGGTGCCGCGGATCGATCCGGGCGGTGACCGTGAAGGCCCGCGCGGGAAACTTCTGCAGGAGCAGATGCGGCGCGTGGTAGAGATTCTCGTCGGCCACCGGCTGGGCGTGGAGCCGCAGGCAGCCGGGACGGGCTGTGAGCGAATGCCAGCCCGCCGCGGGATTGGCCTGCCATTGCCAGGGGCGCGCGAGGGAGGGCGTGTCGAACTCGTCGCTCGTCGCGGGCACCGCGACCGGCTGGGCCGGCAGGTCAGGCTTGGGCGCGGCGGACACGGGTTCGCCGACGCCGTTGCCGTCGGCATCGCGGCCCATCAGCGGCCAGCCGCCGCGCCACCGCACGGGCTGGAGATGCACGATGCGCCCATACGGTCCCGTATCCTGGAAATGGATGAACCAGCTGCGTCCGCCCGGCAGGTCGATCAGCGCGCCCTGATGCGGGCCGTTGACGGCCGAGCCTCCCTGCTCGAGGACGATCCTGTCCTCGTAGGGGCCGAAGATGTCGCGAGACCGGAGCGCGACCTGCCAGCCGGTCGCCACACCGCCGGCGGGTGCGAGGATGTAATACCAGCCGTCGCGCTTGAAGAGTTTCGGCCCCTCGATGATCGGATGGCGCTCCGGCGCGTGAAAGACGATCCGGCCCTCGCCGAGCAGCCGCGAGACGTCGGGCTCCATCGGACAGATCCGCAGCCGGTCCCGGATGCCCGCCCGCGAATAGGCAAACGCGTGCACGAGATAGGCGCGCCCGTCGTCGTCCCAGAGCGGACACGGATCGATCAGGCCCCGGCCGGCCTGCAGCAGGCGCGGTTCCGCCCAGACGCCGCGCGGATCGACCGCGGTCGTCACGTAGATGCCTTCGTCGGGCGTGGAGAAAAAGATCCAGAAACGTCCGTCGTGAAACCGCAGCGACGGAGCCCAGACGCCGCCGCCGTGCCACACTTGATTGTAGCGCGCGTCGGGCAGACGCGAGAGGGCGTGGTTGACCAGCGTCCAGTTCACCAGATCGCGCGAATGCAGGATCGGCAGGCCCGGCGCGCAGGTGAAGCTCGAGGCCGTGAGGTAGAAATCGTCGCCGTGGCGGATGACGTCCGGATCGGAGTAATCCGCCCAGAGGATCGGATTGCAGAACGTGCCGTCGCCCTGGTCGGGAATCCAGGGATGCACGCCGGCGGACCTGGTCGTCTCGGCGATCATCGGACGGTCCTCCGTTGCGCGGTCACGGGCCGGGCGCGGGCTTCGCTCGCCGCCACCGGCTCCGTCCGGTGCAAGCCGGTCCGCGCACCGGCCGACGGCGCGGACGGCTCGGCGAGCCGCCGCTTCAGCCAGGCGACGACTTTGTCCAGATAAACGGGATCGGCCTCCGCCCATGCGAGCAGGCGGTGCGGCGCGCCGGGGATGACGATGAAATCGCACGGCACGTCGGCGCCCTGCAGCTTCGCGGCGAACCGGCGCGTTTCCTCGATCGGCACGGTCCGGTCGGCGTCACCCTGCACAAAGAGAAACGGCGGCAGCCCGGCCCGCACATGCGTGACCGGAGCGATGTCGCGCAGGATCGCGAGCGATTCGGGCGTCACGGCCCGCGGCCGGTCGAGCAGCGCCTGCAGCGACGGACTGAGCCCGCCGCGCGCGGGCAGTTCGGATTCGAAATCCGTGACGGGCGCGAAACCGACGACCGCCTGCACGCGCGTGGCCTCGCCGGCGGTGGTCGCCGCGAGGCAGACGAGATGGCCGCCCGCCGAATGTCCCAGCAGCGCGATGCGGCGCGGATCGCCGCCATAGTCGCCGGCATGGGCCTTGACCCAGCGGATCGCCGTCTGCACGTCCTCGAAGCACGCGGGCCAGCGATGCGCGGGCGCGAGCCGGTAGTTGATCGAAAACCACACCAATCCCGCCGCGGTGAGCGGCGCGAACCACGGCGAGATGTCGGCGCTGTCGCCCGGCCGGTCGCTGCCGGCCTTGTCGCCGCGCGTCCAGCCGCCGCCGTGCACGAGGATCGCCACCGGGAAGGGCCCCTCGCCCGCCGGTTCGCCGACGTCGAGCCGCAGCGTCTCGGCGCCCGCCTTGCCGTAGACCACGTCGCGCGTCACGCGCGCGGCCGGCGCGCCGTCCAGGCCGGCGGCGAAGCCGAGGCCCAGGCTGACGATGGCGGCGGAGGTTTGCAGGCGTGACGGCATGGAGGGATCGGTCGCGTTCAATCCGCGCTGCGCGCCGCCGTCGCCGGGATACGCGGCACAAGCAGGTGGAGGAAGAGCAGCGAAAGAACATACATCAACGAAGCGCCGGCGAAAATCGAGACGTAGCTGCCCGTCGCCTCGAGTGTCCAGCCGATGACCTTGGCCACGAGACCACCGGTGAAATACGAGACGAAGCCGCCCAGGCCCACGACGGCGCCGATGGCGTGGCGCGGCATCGTGTCGGAGACGAAGCTGAAGAGATTGGCCGACCAGCCCTGGTGCGCGGAGCCGGCGAGGCCGACGATGAGGACCGTCAGCCACACGCTGGACATGAACGGCGCGAGGAAAACGGGCACGACGACGACGGCGCACAGCAGCAGCGTGATCTTGCGGGCGGCGTTGAGCGTCCAGCCCTTGCCGAGGAGGCGGCCCGCCAGCCAGCCGCCGGCCACGCCGCCGAACGCCGCGAGGAAATAGAACACACCCGTCCAGAGTCCGATCTGCTGCAGCGGCATGTGGAACCGTTTGGTGAGAAAATCCGGCAGGAAGAACTGGTAGATGTTCCAGACCGGTCCGGCGAGGATGCTCGCGACCACGTAGGCCCAGACGGCGCGGTGTTTCAGCAGCGAGAGCCACGAGACCGCGACCTTCTTCTCCTCCACCGGCGGCTTGCCCTCGAGGATGTAATCGCGCTCGGCGGCCGAGAGGTGCCGGTGCTTCTCCGGCAGATCGTAGAGCAGCCACCAAGCCACGACCCAGAGGAAACCCACCGCGCCCGTGACGTAGAACGCCGCGGGCCAGCCCCAGGTCGCATACATCCACGGCACGAGGACGGGGCACAGGACGGCGCCGACATTCGTGCCGGCGTTGAAGATGCCCGTGGCCAGCGCGCGCTCGCGGACCGGAAACCACTCGGCGACCGTCTTGATCGCGCCGGGGAAATTACCGCCCTCCGACAGGCCCAGCGCGATGCGCGCGCCCATGAAGCCGAGGGCCGTCATCGGGCCGACCAGCGCGACCCACACGAAGGCCTGGTTCGTCCAGGAAAACCACGGCAGCGAAAGGCTGAAGCGGGCGTCGACCGGGATGAGCGCGCACAACCCGTGCGCCGTCGCCGCGGCGCTCCACGCCAGCACGAACAGCGGCAGGCCGCGCTTCACGCCCAGCCAGTCCATCACCCGGCCGCCGAAGAGATAGCCGAACGCGTAGGCGAACTGGAACGCCGCGGCGATGTTGGCGTAGTCGTTTTCCGTCCAGCGCAGGTGCTCCGACAGCGGCCCTTTGAGGATGCCGATGACGAGCCGGTCGATGTAATTGACCGCGACGGAAAAAAACAGGAGCCCGCAGATGGCCCAGCGAAAACCTCCGACTCCTCGGCTGGACGGAGCGGCTGCGGGCGGGGCGGAAGGCGTGGGGTCGGACATGGGGTGAACGGTTCAGGCGCGCGGAAGCGCGCAAAGCGGACGAAAACCGGCCGCCGGCGAAACGCCCGGCGCGCATGCGGCACGGCCGGCGCGCGGGAGCGGCGTCGCCGTCCGGCGCGCGGGGGAAAAATCCCGAGGCAGGCGATGAAACGTATTCACGACTTGGAGTCCTCCGCGTCGATCAGCGGCGCGCCGGGATGGGGCCGCCGCGTCTTCAGCCGCGCGGTGTCGACCTCGGTCGCGTTGCGCAGGATCAGCGCCGGCCCGGCGATCGTGTCGATCACGACGTCGTTGAAGGCGATGCCCTGGACATTCGTGCAGGTGAAACCTGAGGCGGCCTGGATCTGGACGTTGCTGAACGTGACGCCCTCGACCGGCCGCTCGCGCAGCCCGGTGATCGAACCGGCGGTGCGGGCGCCGCGGGCCTGGATGTTGCTCAGGAACAGATCGCGATAGCGCGGCGTGCCGGCATCCACCGGGCGCAGCTCCTCCGGCCGGTCCGCGCCCGTGTAGAACATCGTGATGACAAACGGCACCGGCACGTCCTGCATGACGATGTTGTTCACGACGATCCCCTCGACCACGCCGCCGCGCCCGCGCTGCGACTTGATGCGGATGCCGATGTCCGTGCCGCGGAACACGCAGTTGGTCACGGTGACGTTGCGCACGCCGCCCGACATCTCGCTGCCGATGGTGACGCCGCCGTGGCCTCGATACATGACGCAGTTGGCGATGACGATGTCCTCGTCGGGCCGGCCCATCCGCCGCCCGGCTTCGTCGCGGCCGGACTTCAGCGTCACGCAGTCGTCGCCCGTGTCGATGCGGCAGTTGACGATGCGGACATCGCGGCAGGATTCGGGATTGATGCCGTCGGTGTTGTGCGAGCCTGCGTCGGCGTGGATCGCGACGCCGTCGATGCGCACGGCCTCGCAGAGCATCGGATGGACGGTCCACTCGGCCGGGTTGCGCAACGTCACCTGCTCGATCGCGACATCCTTGCAGCGCACGGGCCGGATCAGGTGCGGGCGGCCGCGCTTGAGCTTCTCCACCTCGGCGAGATCCGCGGGCGTCTGCGGCTGCTGCGAGGGTTTGCGCGGATTCGCCAGCTCGAGCCGGCGCCACCAGACGCGGCCCTGGCCGTCGATCGTGCCTCGGCCGGTGATCGCGATGTTTTCCGCATCCGCCGCATAGATCAGCGGCGCCATCATCTCGGTGCCTTCGTCCCAGACGCCGGGCGTGGACGGATAATCGGCGGGATCCTCGCTGCCGAGCAGCGTCGCGCCCGCGTCGAGGTTCAACGTGACATGGCTCCGCAGCACGATCGTGCCGGTGAGATAGCGGCCCGCGGACACATGGACGGTGCCGCCGCCGTCGCGCGCGCAGGCGGCCACGGCCGCGTTGAGCGCGGCGGTGTCGAGATGCACGCCGTCGCCCACCGCCCCGTGATCGCGGACATCGACGACGCCGGCCGCGGCCGGAAGAACCGCGAGCAACGCGGCCAGGAAAATCGTGCCGGTGAGCTTCATACGTCGGCGCGCCGTTTCACCGCCCGCTTGGCCGGCTGCGGCCGGACGGCACGGGAGAGACGAGGACGCGACAGGACCAAAGCATCATGGGCGGGAAAAACAGAGGACAGGGACGCCGGAAGACAGCGAATGCCGACGGGAACGGAAGCGGGGTAACGTTCGGCGCCGACAGAACACTGTCGGCGAAAGCGGCGGGCGACCCAACCGCCGCGCTGCGCTCATCGTTGACCCTAACGAGGCCCGTCCGGGGCCCCGCGCCGGGCCTCGATCGCGTGGTGCTGCGCCTCTTCGTAGCGTCCGACCTGGCGGAGCACGCGGGCGAGTTCGAGATGGGCCCCGGCCGATCCGGGATCGCGTTCCAAAGCGGCGCGCAGCTGGGAGATGGCCTCGTCGGGACGCCCCTCGCGGGCCAGCGCGCGGCCGAACATGAGCCGGGATTCGGCGGAGTCGGGATCGAGCTCGATCGCCCGTTCGAAATGCGGCCGCGCTTCCGGGAAACGTCCGGTCAGCATGAGGCCGATCCCCCAGTTGAGCTCGGCCTCCGCGTAGCGCGGGGCAAGCGCGACGGCGCGCTGAAACTGCGGCAGCGCCTCCGCCGTGCGGCCGGACTGCGCGAGGGCCAGGCCGAGGTTGAACGCATGCTCGGCGCTGCGCGGATCCTCGCGCCCGGCGGCCGCGAAGGCCGCGAGCCCCTCGTCGGTCCGGCCGAGCGCGATCAGCGCGACGCCGAGATTGTTGTGCGCCGCAGCGTATCCGGGATGCTGGTGCAGCGCGCGCTCGAGATGCGGCCGCGCGTCGGCCGGCCGGCCGAGCCGGTTGAGCGCGTGGCCGAGATTGTTCTCCGCCTCCGCATAATTGCCGCGCAGGGCGATCGCGGCTTCGAAATGCGGCACCGCCTCCTCCGCCCGGCCGGCGCCGGTGAGCGCGATGCCGAGATTGTTATGCGCCATCCAGCAGCCGGGATTCCGCTCGAGCGTCGCCTCATACAACGTGAAGACGTCGCGGTAGTCCCCGCTCTGCCGCCAGGTGAGCGCGCCGAGCAAAAGAACCATCCCCGCGGCCAGTCCGCGGCCGGCCCAGCGCGGTGCCGCGCCGAACCGGCGCCACGCGAACGCGGCCCCCGCGGCGGCGAGGGCGAACACCGGCAGGCTCGCGAGATACTGGAAATGATCCGCGACGAACGAAAAGAGGAACGGATAGACGTTGAAGAAACCCAGCACGGGAAACAGTGCCCCGCCGAACAACAGCGCCGCCGCGAGCGGTCCGCGCGCGCGCCGGCGAAGGAAAAACAGCGCCGTCAGCAGCCCGAGCGCGCCGGCCGGATACAGCCACGCCGCAGCCGACGCCGCATCGATCGTCCAGCGCGGGTAAATGAACACGAGGTCCGCCGGCCAGAGCAGTTTCCCGAGATAGAACCAGATCACGCGCCCCGCGAGCGCGAGCCGGCCGGCCGCGCCGAGTTCGAACGCGGCGCCCTGCGCGCCGATCAGCGTGTGCTCGAACCAGGCCGTGACGACGCCCGAGACCGCGGCAAGGCCGAACCACGGCAGCAGCGGCGCGACGTCATGCCGCCACGACAACCGCCCGCGCCGCCACCAGCCGATGACGAGCAGTCCCGCGGGCAGCGAGGCCGTGACGGTCTTCGTCAGCAGCGCGAGCACGAACAACAGCGTCGCGACCGCGTAATGCGCGCGTCGCCGCCCGGCCTCGTAGCGCAGGTAGACGAGCGCCGCGCCGAGATACAGGACGAGCGAAAGGGTGTTCTTCTGCTCGGAAATCCAAGCGACGGATTCGACGCAGACCGGATGCACCGCGAACAGCAGCGCCGCCAGCATCGCGCCCGGCACGGCCAGCCGGCGCAGGACGGCGAAGAAAAGCCCGGCCGCCGTCGCATGCAGAAACACGTTGACCAGATGATAGCCGAGCGGCGCGTCGCCCCAGAGCCGGTGCTCGACCCAGAACGCGGAATGCAGCAACGGATAATACTGCTGCGTCGCGCCAACCTCGAACCAGATGCGGCCCAGGCCCGCCCACGAACGCAGGTCCGCGCGCGTGACGTGCCCGGCGTCGTCCCAGAGAAATCCGCCGCCGAGCGCCGGCCCGTAGGCCAGCAGGACCAGACCGAAAAGCAGGAGATGAAACCAGCCGGACGTCCCGGCCGGCGCGGCCGGCGGCGTGGGGGAATGTTTCACGGCGCGCGATTCAGCTTGGCCAGGAACCGGGCGACGTCGGGCCGGCCGGACCAGCCGTCGGGCGCGAGCGACAACGCCCGGTCGAAATCCGCCCGCGCCGTCCGCGCGTCGCCGAGCGCGAGGTGCGCCTGCGCGCGCATGAACCACGCGTCGGGATTGCGGCCGTCGTGCTCGACGCACGTCGAGAAATCCCGCAGCGCGTCGGCCCAGCGGCCCTGGCTGGCGGCGAGGATGCCGCGCTGCCGGCTCGGCGACGCGGGATTGTCCGCGAGCCGGATCGCCAGCGTGAGATCCTTCTCCGCCTGCGCGAACTCCCCGCGTTCCATTTCGTGGATGGCGCGCAGTTCGTAGAGTTCGGGCATCGCCGCGGGCGGCGGACGATCGAGCGCGGCCAGTTCGTGATAAAGATAGTAAACCGGGTTCACGCGGTCGTTCATCACGTGATGCGCCGGCAGCAGCAGCGCGACCGCCGCGCCGCCGCGCAGCCAGAACCGCAGCGCGTCAGGGCGCTCCGCAGCCGCGAGCAGCACGCCGAGCGCCGCCGCGGGCAGCAGCATCGTCATCGACCGGTCGTAATCCTGCGCCGTCGCCAGCCCGAGCCCGGCCAGCGCCGCGATCGCCGCGGCGAGCACAAGCGTCACCGGCCGGCGTCGGCCCGGCGAAAACGCCCGGCCCGCGAGCGCCACGGCGAAGCCCACGAAGATCCAGCCGGCGCGCAGTCCCTCCCACACGCCGAGCGCGATGCGGGACGGCGGTGCGTCGAGGTAGGAACGCGCCGAAAGATATCCCGAGGCGGTGGCGCCGGCGGCGGACTGCGCCCCAAGCACGAACAGCCTCACCACGGCGAACGCCGCCAGCAGCGCGGCCGGCACGAGCAGTTCGCGCCGCCAGTCGAAGCGGTCCGCGGTTTCCGCCGGATCCGCGCCGGCGCGCGCGCGCCACAGCCAGCGGCAGAACAACGCCAGCGGCGCGGCGGCGACGAAGCGCTCGTCCACCCACGGAGCCCAGAGGCACGCGGCCCAGACGATCCACCTCGTCTCGCCGAACGCCACCACGAGCAGGCCGAGCGCCAGCCACGCATCGTAATAACCGAGCCAGCCCGTCGACGTGACGAACCACGAGGCCGCGCCAAGCACGAGCGCCGCGAGACCGCAGTCGGTCCAGCCCAGCCTCCGCCGGCGCAGCAGGACGACGAGATGGAGCAATGTGGCGAGGCAGCCCGCGTCAGCGAGCGCGAACACCGCGGCCGGCGGCAGCGCGAACACGTGGCCGATGACGGGAAAGAGCAGCCGCCATTGGATCACCGCGTGCAGCGGATCGGCGACCGGCGCACCCGGATCCGCCACCTGGGCGAGGACGCTGGCGCCGCGCCGCACCTCGAGCATGCCGCCCATCTCCGGCACGCGCTCCCACAGCCGGAAGGCGGCCCACGGCGGGCTGAAAAAGAACAGCAGCACGGCGAACGCCGCGAGCGCGAGCGCGCCGCGCCCCAGCCATTCGCGCGCGCGCGGTGCAACGGCCGGCCCGGCCGCTGTCTGGGGGAAAACGGATACGCGCTCGCGGCTCATGCGCGCGGAGCCCGGCCGGCCGCGGCGCGGCGCCGGGCGAGCACCACGACGACCGCGAGGGCGACGCCGTAGAGCGCGCCGGCGATGTGCGCGCTGGTCGCGACATGGATCGAGGGGTCGTCGAACCGGATCATGCCTCCACCGTGGCCGTGACCGGCGGAGATTTCGAGCACGACCTCGCCGATGTAGATGAGCAGCACGCCGGGCCAGAACCAGTCGGTCCAGTTCTTCTGCCAGCCCTGCGCGGCCATGAACACGAGCAGGCCGAGGTTCACCGCGCTCAGCCCCCCGTAGCGGCCCATCCCGGGATCGAGGAGAAACATCCACCCGCTGATGAAGGCGGGCAGCGCGACGAGCGCGGTCCGCGTCGCGACCGGAAAATCCCGCTCCAGCAGCCGGCCGAGGATGAGGAACAGGCCGGCGTCGATGACGAAATGCGGCCAGCCGAAATGGATGAGATGCCCCGTCCAGATCCGCCACGCCTCGCCGCGGACGATCGCGGCGCGGTCGTAGATCAGGACATCGCGCCACGCCGCGTGGCATTGGATCACGATCGCGACGGCCGTGACGCCAAGAAACGCCCACGGCAGGCGCGGCCACGCGAACAGAGTCTGGAGTGCAGTGACGAGTCGCCTCACGGTCGCGTCATCCTTTCCGTCCGCTTCCGCGCTTTCCATCGAATTCTGCGGCGAAGCCGTCTCGGCCCGCGATTTCGTTCGCCAAGGGGAAAGCGCGAAAGAGGGAAGAATCCATAAATCAGGAAACCGCTGATGCACGCCGAGGGGCGCTCAGTCTGCGCAGGGATCATGCGATTAAGGTGGGCAGGATCGGTTCGCTGGACCGGTTTTGCGCTGGCGCGCGCCCGCCAACCCGTCCGGAGGACGGGTTCCACCAGTGAGGTCGCGGCTCTTCTGTAGAGATGGACCTTCCAATTGCATGCGTTCGGCTGAGGAGATTTTAGTCGCTACAGCCGGCTCGTCGCGCGCTGGCAGGCAGGCGCGGCGCCTCCCGCCCGGACGTCGGTGCGCGCGGCGCGGATGCTCCCGCGGGACACCACCCTACTCCAGATAACCGGGTTTGCGCGCGGCCACGCCGGGCCGGATCACGCGCGTCACCCGTTCGAGGACCGGCGCCTCGGCGTCCTTGATCACGAAATCCTTCTCGGCCGTGATCTCGACGTCGCGCAACGTGATCCCGGCGATCGGGCTTTCCGGCAGGCCGACGATCCGGCCCGCGCGCTTCGAACCCTCGACCTGCACGCGATCGATGAGGATGTCGCGGATCGACGGGATCTTCGCCGGATCGCCCTTGAAGTCGGGGCGGTTGTTGTCGGTGTAGGCGAGATCGAGGACGATGGCATTGTCCACGCCCTTCATGCGGATGTCGGTATAGCGGATGTTTTCGATCCGGCCGCCGACGCCGCGCATGGATTTGATGCGGATGCCGTTGTCGGTGCCGTCGAAGGTGCAGTTCCGGACGAGCATGTTGCGGATGCCGACGGTCGTCTCGGAGCCGATCGAGATGCCGTGGCCGTGCCGGATCGTGCAGTTTTCGATCAGGATGTCGGTGCCGCCGGATTTGATCACGATGTCGTCGTCGCCCGTGTCGATGTCGCAGTCGCGGATCAGCGCGCGGGTGACGGGGCCGGGGTCGATCGCGTCGGTGTTCGGCGCGTCGAACGGTGCGCGGACCTTCACGCGCTCGATCGTGAGATCGGTGATCTTGCGCGGGACGAGGTGAAATTTGGGCGAGTTGCGCAGCGTGATGTCGGCGACGAGCAGGCGCTCGCAGCCGTCGATCGCGACGAGGTGAGGACGCTTGTAGACGAAGCGGCCGGGCTGGGCGCGCGACGCCCGCTCGGACCAGGCCCACCAGAGCGCGCCGTTGCCGTCGATCTCGCCCGGTCCGGTGATCGCGACGTCGTGGAGTTTCCTGCCGTTGACGAGCGGCTTCGGCGGCGTCACGGCCGCGTCGATCTCCGGCTGCGACTGGAACGACGACGGATCGCGCAGGCCGTAGGCGGCAAACGTATCCGGAGCCTGGATGACCGCGCCCGCCTCGAGATGGAGGTCGAGCATCGAGCAGAGGGAGAACGGCAGCGTGCGATAGACACCCTGGGGCACGACAAGCCGGCCGCCGCCGGCCTGCTCGACCGCGGCGACGGCCTTCGCGAAGGCCGCGGTGTTGAGCGTGCGCCCGTCGCCGACGGCGCCGTAGTCGGTGAGCAGAAACGCGCGCCCGGGGATGACCGGCCGCGCGGGCGCGACGTGCTCCACGGCGGAGACATCGACCCCGGCGGCCGGCGCGGGGACGGCCAGCGGCGCAGCGATCGAAAGGAGTGCCGCCAAAGTGGCCGCGGGAGGGAACGGAAGTTTCATGGGAAGAAGAGCAGGGCGAACATGGACGGAATCGCGGCGGTGGACAGGAAAACGCGCGGGCCGTTTTCCCGTTTCATGGCCGGACCGGAAACCGGCGGAAGGCGGGACGACGCGCGTTCATGAACCGGCGGCCGCGCCGCGGCGGCGCACGATCCAGCGCGCCGCGACGAGCAGGGCGAGCGCGAGGTGGAACCAGGCGCCCGCCGCACCGCCGCCTCCGCCGCCCGAGCCGGAGCCCGAACCGGAGGTGGCCGCGTTGACCGTGAGCTTGGCCCCCGAGCTGGTCACGCTGCCGGCGTCGTTGGTCACGACGACGGTGTAGGTGCCCGCATGGTAGGTCTGCACGGTCGACAGGCTGAACGTGCTGCTCGTGGCGCCCTTGATCTCCTCGCCATCGAGCAACCACTGGTAGGTCGGCGCCGGATAGCCGGTGGCCGTGACGGAGAACTGCGCGGAGGAACCGACGGTGACGGTCACATCCTGCGGCTGGCTCGTGATCACGGGAGCGCCCGGGAACGCGCCGAAACGAAGCAGGTGGTCGTTGGTGTCGGCGAGGTAGAATTCGCCGGCCGCGGTCGCCACGATGCCGGAAGGACCGTTGAACACGGCGGCGTTGCCGCTGCCGTTGAGCGTCTTGTCGCTCTTCGGATCGTAGGCGTGACCGGCGCCGGCGACGGTCGTGACGACGCCGGTCGTCGGCACGATCTTGCGGATCGTGTGGTTGTCGGTGTCGACCACGCAGAGCGTGGTGGCACCGCCGAGCGCGAGCGCCGTGGGATGGTTGAACCGGGCGGCGGTGCCCTTGCCGTCGGCGGCGCCGCTGGCGCCCGCGAGGCCGGCCAGCGTGCTGACCTGGCCCGCGGCGCTGACGAGACGGATCGTGTGATTGTCGGTGTCGGCCACGTAGAGGTTGCCGCCGCTGTCGACGGCCACGCCCGCGGGGGCGTTGAACCGCGCCACGCCGGCCGCGCCGTCGGCGCTGCCCGAGCGGCCGGCCACGCCCGCGAAGGTGCTCACCACGCCGGTGGCGAGATCGATGCGGCGGATCGTGTGGTTGTTGGTGTCGGCCACGTAGAGGCTGGTGGCGTCGATCGCAAGACCCTGCGGACCGTAGAAGCGGGCCGCGCCGGAGGCGCCGTCGGTCGTGCCGGAGGTCTCCGCGCGGCCGGCGAAGGTGGAGACCTCGCCGGAGGACGTGACCTTGCGGATGACGTGGTTCAACGTGTCCGCGACGTAGACGTTGCCCGAGCTGTCGACGGCGACGCCGGTCGGCGCGTTGAACCGGGCGTGCGCACCGATGGCGTCGGTCGAGCCGGCATACCCGGCCGCGCCCGCGAGCGTGGAGGCCGCGCCGGCGGCGGTGACCTTGCGGATCGTGTGATTGTCCGTATCCGCAACGTAGATATTACCGGCGGCGTCGAGCGCGACGGCCGTGAGGTGGTTGAACCGCGCGCCCTCGCCCGAGCCGTCGGCCGAGCCGCTGGTCTGCGCCTTGCCGGCGACCGCGCTGACGGTCAGCGGCGTGGTCGCGGTCGGGAAGGCCTTGACGGAAAGCGTGAAGGCCTGGGTGGCGTCGGGCGACTTGCCGTTGGCGGCCGTGATCACGAAGGCGAACTGGGCGCCGTCGACCGCGGGCGCCTGGCCGCTGAGCACGCCGGTGCCGGCGTCGAGTTTCAGCCAGTCGGGAAGACCCGAGGCGCTGAAGGTCGGAGCCGGGGTGCCGGAGGCCTTGACGGTGAAGGTCTCCGTCAGCCCGACGGTGAACGTCGTGCGGTTCGGGCTCGTGATCCTGGGCGCCGCATCGGAGGTGCTGGAGCCGGTGAAGCTGATCGGCGTGGTCTCGCCCTCGGGCAGCACGCTCGCGGCGATCTCCTGGCTGTCGGCGTTGATCGTGAGCGTGATCGTCGCGGCATCGGCCGTGGTGACGGTGAGCTCGCCGCGGGCGTCGACCGTGCCGGCGCCGCCGGTGACGAGCGACGGCGTGGCGGCGACCACGACCGCATGGCCGTCGGCGCCGATGATCGTGTAGGTGCTGCCGCTGGCATCGGCCGAAGTGGCGGTGTAAATGCCGGCGACGGCGTCCGCGCTGCCGCTGGAAGCCGCGACGGTGCCGGTGAAGGTCTTGCCCAGACCTTCGACCTGACCGGAGATGCCGCCGTTGCTGATCCGGCCGGAGAGCGTGAAGCCGCCCGTGAGCGCCTGCGCCGTGGTCGTGGAGGCCGCGGAGACCGTCCGGGCGGTCGCGCGGGCCGAGGCGGCCAGCGGGCGGATCTCGCTGCCGGTCACGGTGAAACTGCCGTCGGGTTGGATGCTCAGTTCGAGCACGATCGCGCTGCCCCGGTCGGGCAGATAGGCGATGAAGGTGCCCGTCTGGTCGACGCGCACGTAGAGCGCCCAGTTGCCGCCCGAGGCGAACTCTCCGAAGTAGATGCCGGCGAAGTCGGGGACGGTGACCGTGAGCGCCGCCGCGGCGCTGGTGACGGAGCCGGCCGAATTGGTGACGACGACGGTGTAGGCTCCGGCATCCGTGGTGGCGGCGCTGGCGAGGGTGAAGCTCGCCGAGGTGGCGCCCGCGATGTCCGTGCCGTCTTTTTTCCATTGATACGTCGGCGCCGGCGTGCCCGTCGCGACGACGGTGAACGTGACCGCTTCGCCGGCGTTGACGGCCTTGCTGGACGGCTGCGTCGTGATCGTCGGCGCGACCGCCGCCGGGGTGACGGCGAACGAGCGCTCCACGGCGGGCGCGGCGTCATAGAGATCGTTGCCCTCCTGGCTGGCGCGGACGATCACCGTGCCGGTCTGGCCCGTGAGCGTGAGCGTGCCGCCGCTCAGCGTCGCCGGTCCGGAGACGAGCGTGAACACGACCGGGAGGCCGCTGCTCGCCGTGGCACTCAAGATGATCGGGCCGCCCGCGGTCGTCACATCGGACAAGGCGGCGAAGGAGATCGTCTGATTCTGCTTCGCCGCGGCGAAGGTGACTTCCGCGCTGGCGGGGGCGTAATTGGCGTCGCCGGTCTGCGTCGCACGCAACGTCACGGCCTCGGTGCCGGTGACCGTCACGCTGTTGCCGACCAAGGTCGCCGGGCCGCTGACGACCGCCCACGCAATCGGCGAGAGCCCGCTGCTGGCGGTGGCGTTGACGGTGAACGGCACGCCCACGTTGATTGGTCCGGGCAGCGACGCGATGGTCAGCGTCTGCCCGGCCTGGGCGATGACGAGCGTGCCGGACGCGCCACCGGTGTAGTTCTCGTCCGAGACCGCCGCCACGACCGCATAGCTGCCGGCATTGGAGGGCGCGGAGGAGGCCCCGTCGTAGGTGAGCGCGACCGTCAAGCCCGCCGGGACCGTGATCGCCGTCGCCGCCTTCGGTGACCCATCATAGGTTGCCTCGAGCCCGCCAAGGGTGACCGTGGCAGAGGCCGGTGTGACGGTCAGCGTGCCCGCCACATAGGTGAAGTCGTAGTTGGCACTGACGGCGCCGGTCACCGCGATCGGATAGGTCCCGACCTTGCTGGCCGCCGTGGCGGCCGTGCTGGCTGTCGGAGGCGTGGCGAGCGACGCCGCGGAATCGCCGGCGACAAACCCGTCGTAGCTCACGTCAAAAGCGGGATTCTCCGCGCCGAACAAGCGGGTCGCATCGCCGGCGGTGATGGTCAGCGCCTTCTTCGCGACCGTGATGCTCTGGTCGACGTTGGGCGCCGGGTTGTGGTTGTCATCGCCCGCCTGGCTGGCGCGCAGGACGATCGTGCCTGCGCCCGTGAGGGTGACGGTGCTGCCGGCGATCGTCGCCGGACCGCTGATCACGCTGAAGGTGACCGGCAGGCCGCTGCCCGCGGTGGCGCTGAGCGTGAAAGGCGCATCGCCATAGGTCTTGCTGCCGGTGACGGTCGCGAAATCGATCGCCTGATTGGCCCGGCCCACGGTGAAGCTCTGCGTCACATCGGGCGCCGGATTATGGTTGTCATCGCCCGCCTGACTGGCGCGAACCACCACGGTGCCTGCGCCGGTGATCGTGACGGTGGCTCCGTCGATCGTCGCCGGACCGCTGGCAATGCTGAAGGTGACCGGCAGGCCGCTGCTCGCCGAAGCGCTCACCGTGAACGGAGTGGCGCCATAGGTCACGCCCGCCAGCGCATTGAAGGTGATCGCCTGATTCGCCTTCCCAACCGTGAAGCTCTGATCGACCGCGGTGGCAGCTTCATGATTGGCATCTCCGGACTGACTGGCACGCACCACCACGGGGCCGGTGCCGGTGATGGTAACCGTCGCCCCGTCGATCGTCGCCGGACCACTGACGATGCTGAAGGAAACCGGCAGACCGCTGCTCGCCGAAGCGCTCACCGCGAACGGAATGGCGCCGTAGGTCGCACCGGGAACCGGATTGAAGGTGATCGTCTGCGTCGCCTTCGCGATAACCAGCGTGCCGGTCGCGCTTCCGGCCCGGTTTGCGTCGGCAATGGTCGCCACGACAGGATAACTTCCGGCGTTGGTCGGCGCGGTGCCCGCGCCGTCGTAGGTGAGGCTGACATTCAGGCCCGCCGGTGTCGTCGTCGCGGTGACCGTTTTCGCCGTGCCGTCGTAGGTCGCGGCCAGGCCACCGAGTTCGATCGTCGCCGCCGCTTTCGCGATGACGAGCGTGCCTGTCGCGCTTCCGCTGTAATTCGCCTCGTCGATCGTGGCTGCGACCGCGTAGCTGCCCGCCGCCGTCGGCGCGGTGCCCGCACTGTCGTATGTGAGGCTGACATTCAGGCCCGCC
>Ga0222421_100226_pt1 | contig 32839 bp, 26 predicted proteins | sample 3A1ome_2_FD_182473 | JGI IMG/M metagenome (GOLD analysis project Ga0222421, IMG submission 182473) | Enriched microbial communities from leaf-cutter ant dump, University of Wisconsin, Madison, United States - 3A150A (version 2) | ecosystem: Environmental > Terrestrial > Nest > Insects nest > Nest... | reverse complement strand
CTTCGCCCGCCAATGCGAGGTGGCCCTCGCCAATCTGGACCGTTTCCACGCAATCGTCGGCGACGCGGTCGACGTCCTCTATGTGTGCGGCACGGACTTCGGCACCCAGTCCTCGCAATTCTGCTCCCGGGAGACCTTCGAAGAACTCTACCTGCCCTACTACCGGCGGATCAACGACTGGGTCCACCGCCACACCGGCTGGAAAACCCTCAAGCACTCCTGCGGCGCCATTGATCCGCTGCTGCCCAGCCTTATCCGGGCGGGATTCGACATCATCAATCCCGTCCAATGCTCCGCGACCGGCATGCTCCCGGACCACCTGAAGCAGGCCTACGGCCGGGATCTCGTGTTCTGGGGCGGCGGCGTCGACACGCAGCGCACGCTGCCGTTCGGCACGCCCGCGCAGGTGCGGGCGGAGGTGCTGGAGCGCTGCCGTGTGTTCAGCCGGGACGGCGGATTCGTCTTTTCCACCATTCACAACATCCAGGCGCGCACGCCGACCGAAAACGTCGTCGCCATGGTCGAGGCGGTCCGCGCCTTCAACGCCGGCGGCTGAAATTCTCCGCCGCCCCCGGCCGGCCGGATGGCAGCGCAACATCTCCGTCGATCCACGCAGACTTTCCGCCGCACCCGTTCCCGGTCCTCCGCTTCCTTCTTCGTTCGCCGCGCCCCACCCATGAACCTCCCCGCATCCCCCACAGTCGTCCCGGCTTCCGGGGAGAATCCTCCGGTCCATCTCGCCTATCTCCTGCCGGTCTGCCTGATCGCGATGCTCGGCGGCCTGCTGTTCGGCTACGACACCGGCGTGATCTCGGGTGCCATCGAGCCGCTGACGGCGAAATTCGCGCTGGACGGTCTGATGAAGGGATGGGTCTCCGGCTGCGTCCTCCTCGGCTGCGCGCTCGGCGTGGTGCTGGCGGGCCCGCTGGCCGACCGCTTCGGCCGCAAGCCGGCGCTGCTTCTGGCCGCCGCCATGTTCCTCGTCTCGTCCGTCGGCACGACCTTTCCGCGCGAGATCGCCACGTTCATTATCTTCCGCCTCGTCGGCGGCGTCGGCATCGGCCTGGCCTCCCTCTCCACGCCGCTTTATCTGGCCGAGATCACGCCCGCGCATCTCCGCGGACGCATGGTGGCGGGCAACCAGATCATGATCGCCGGCGGGATCGCCACCACGGCGTTCGTCAACTATCTCATCGCCCATTCGCAGGGCGACGCCGCCGCGCCGGCCGCGCAGCTCTGGCTCGCGGAGACCGGCTGGCGGTGGATGTTCGCCACCGGCATCGTGCCGGCCGCGCTGTTCGGCGGGCTTGGGCTGCTGGTTCCCGAGAGTCCCCGGTGGCTCGTGGAGCGGGGGCGCGACGCGGCGGCCCGGGCCGTCCTCGGGCGCATCGGCGGCCCTGCGTATATAGAGTCCGAATACGCCAGCATCCGGGCCGTCGCCGGCGGGCGGGGTGCCTGGCGCAGCCTGGTTTCGCGCCGGCTCCGCCGGCCGCTGCTGCTCGGCGCCGCGCTCGCCGTGCTGCAGCAGGTCACGGGCATCAATGTCTTCATGTATTTCGGCGCCACGTTGTTCAGGAACATGAGCGCCTCCACCGGCCTCGACGCCGGCCTGCTCCAGCAGATCGTCATCAACGGCGCCTGCATGATCTGCACCGTGATCGCGATCGCCACGGTCGACCGCTGGGGCCGCCGTCCGCTCCTCGCCGTCGGCGCCGCGGGCATGGGCGCCGGCCTTCTCGCCATGGGACTCATGGCCCAGTTCATGCCCGATCCGGCGGCGGCCGGCGGATGGATGCTCGGCCTGATCGTGCTCTACATCGGCTGCTACGGGCTCTCGGTTGGCCCCGTGGTGTGGGTGATCCTGTCGGAGATCTTCCCGACAGAGGTCCGCGGCCGGGCCCTAGCGATCGCCGCGCTGTTCCTGTGGCTGGCGGATTACGCCGTCACGCAGACTTTCCCGCTGATGGATGCCGAGGGCTCCTGGTTCGTGCGACAGTTTCATCGCGGTTTTCCGTTCCACCTCTACGCCGCCTGCTGCGCGCTGCTGCTGGCGATGGTCTGGAAATGCCTCCCCGAGACCAAGGCGCGCTCCCTCGAGGACATCGAGAAACTATGGGCTCCATGAGCCTCCGCCCCCCGCCGGCCGTCTGCGTCCATCTTCAGGATACGCAGACGCCTTCTCTCCCCCATCCCCGTCCGGGCTGCGGCGGGGCCGGGTCCCGCCGGTGCTTCTCCGCTTTTCCCATGACAACGCTTGAAACCCTGATCCAGGCCGTCGGCACCGGCCAGAGCAAGAGTGCCCGCATGTCCGCCCAGCGCGCCCTCGACGAGGGCGTCCCGGCCGGCGAGATCGTCGACCGCGCCCTCGTGCCGGCGATGGCCGCCGTCGGCGACCGGTTCAAACGCAACGAAATCTTCGTGCCCGAGATGCTCGTGGCCGCCCGGGCGATGAAGGAGGCCCTCCGCGTGCTCGAACCGCGCCTGCTGTCCGCCGGCATCGTGCCGAAATACACCGCCGTGATCGGCACCGTGCAGGGCGATCTCCACGACATCGGCAAGAACCTGGTCGCGATCATGTGGAAGGGCGCGAACTTCCGCGTCGTCGACCTCGGCACCAACGTCTCCCCGGCCGCCTTCCTCGCGGCCCTGGCCGAGCACCGGCCCCACGTCGTGGGCCTCTCCACGCTGCTCACGACGACCATGCCCGCGATGGCCGAGGCGGTGCGGGCGATCCGCGCCGGCGGACCGCCCGCGGTGAAGATCATGGTGGGCGGCGCGCCGGTCACCCGCGCCTTCGCCGACGACATCGGCGCCGACGGCTACGCCCCCGATGCCGCCTCCGCCGTGGATGTCGCGCGCGCCCTCCTCGGCGCCGTCTGAACAACGAAAGCTCCCGTGAACCGTTTCCTCTACCTCGGACTCGCCGCGTCCGGCCTGCGCATGCCGATCGGCACGCATCTCGTGCTGCACACCCGGCCGGATCCCGAGGCCGTCCTGCTCGATGGTGCCCGGCTGGGCGAGGTGCTCGTCGAGACCGCGGCGCGCTTCCGGACGCCGCTGGCCATGCCGCTCATGGATCTGACCCTCGAGAAGGCCGCCCTGTTGCTCGCCTGCGGCGTGCCGGCCACCGAAGCCGACACCCATCATTTCACCGCTCCGCCGCCGGCGCCGTCCGGGTTTGTCCTGACTCCGCGGATGCAGGCGGCCTGCCGCGCGATCGCCCATGTCGCCACCCGGCCCGGCCTCGTGCCCATGGGCATGGCGATCGGGCCGTTCTCGCTCATGACCAAACTGGTCGGCGATCCGATCACGCCGGTGTATCTGGCCGGCACCGGCGCCACCGCCGCGGACGAACCCGAGATCGCCCTGATCGAGTCATTGCTGGCCCTCGGGGAACGGATCATCCATCGCTACCTGTGCGCCCAGATCGACGCCGGGGCGAAGGCGGTCGTCATCTGCGAGCCGGCGGCCAACACGGTCTTTTTCTCCCCCAGGCAACTGGAGGCCGGCTACGCGGTCTTCGACCGCTACGTGACGGCGCCGATGCGGCGGATCGCCCACCTGCTCGCCACGCGCGACGTCGACCTGGTGCTGCACGACTGCGGGGAGCTCACGGACGAGATGATCCGGCGCTTCGCCTCGCTGCGGCCGGCGGTCCTCAGCCTCGGCAGCTCGCGCCGGCTCTGGGAGGACGCCGCGCTGCTGCCCCGGGATGTCGTTCTCTATGGCAATCTGCCCACGAAACGTTTCTGCACGCGGCAGCTGTCCGCCGACGATGTCGGGCGGCTCGCCACCGACCTTGCGGCGCGCATGCGCGCCACCGGCCGTCCGTTCATCCTCGGCAGCGAATGCGATGTGCTCAGCGTGCCCGGCTGCGAAGGGGAGATCATGGCCAAGGTGGACGCCTTCATGCGCTGCGCCTGCGGAAGCTGAGCGCCGGCCGATCATGTCTCCGTCGTCTCACATCACCCGTCCGTCCGTCGGAAGGAGCGCGCGATGAACCTGCACTGGGCCGACTGGACCGTTATCGGGGCCTACGCGGTCGTCATCGGCGTCGCCGGGGTCCTGTTGTCCCGCCGGACCCAGTCGCCGGAAGGCTATTTTCTCGCGGGTCGTTCGCTGCGCTGGCCGTTCATCGGCGCCTCGCTCTTCGCCGCCAACATCTCCGCGGAGCATTTCGTCGGCCTCGCCGGCAGCGGCTATGCCGACGGCCTGGCCGTGGGCGGCTACGAATGGTCCGCCGTCTTCTGCCTGGTTCCGCTCATCGTGCTGTTCCTGCCGTTCTATGTCCGGAACCGGATCTTCACCGTGCCCGAGTTTCTCGAACGCCGGTTCAGCCCGGGCATCCGGCTGTTCTTCTCCGGGTTCATGGTCGTGCTCTCGATCCTGACAAAGATCTCCATCTCGCTGTGGGCGTCGTCGCTGGTCTTCTCCGCGCTGCTGGGCTGGCCGCCCTGGCTCGTCATCTGGGCGGTCGGCCTGGCGACGGCGCTCTACACGATGAAGGGCGGCCTGCGCGTCGTCGTCTACACCGACGCGCTGCAGACGACGGTCCTGCTCGTCGCCGCGGTGGTCCTGACAGTCGCCGGCCTCCACCATGTCGGCGGTTGGAGCGGCCTGCACGCGAAGCTTGCGCCCGGCATGTTCGAGATGGTCAAACCCGCGACGCATCCCGACTATCCCTGGCCGGGGATGTTCTTCGGCGTGTTCCTCGCCGGGAGCTTCTACTGGTCGATGGACCAGGTGCTCGTGCAGCGCACCTTCGCCGCCCAGAACCTCGGCGAGGGCCGCCGCGGCGCGATCCTGTGCGGTTTTCTCAAGCTCACGACGCCCTTCCTGCTCGTCCTGCCCGGCCTGATCGCCCGGGCGATGTTCCCGGATCTGCCGAAACCGGACCGGGCCTACGCCATGTTGCTCCAGCATCTCATGCCGGCCGGCCTGCTGGGCCTCACGATCAGCGGGCTCGGCGCCGCGCTCATGGGCCACATCAGCGCGACCTACAACTCCGTCTCGACGCTCGTCACCCGCGATTTCTACCTGCGCTGGCGGCCCGACGCGACCCAGGAGCAGCAGGTTCGCATGGGCCGGCTGGCCGTGCTGGCCGTGTTCGTCCTCGGCGCGAGCTGGGCGCCGATGATCGGCCGGTTCGGCAATCTCTTCACCTATCTCCAGACGATCCAGGTTTTCCTGATGCTGCCGTTCGCGGGCATCTTCTTCGCCGGCGTGCTGTGGAAGCGCACGACGACCGCAGGCGTCACCGCCTGCCTCGCGACGGCCGCGGTCGCATGCCCGCTGCTGATGCTCGACAGCGAACGCCATTTCCTGCCGTTCATGGACCACCCCTTCCTGCGGCCGTGGCTCCACGCGGCGATGCTGGCCTTCGCGGTGTGCATGGCCGTGCTGGTCGCGGTCAGCCTGCGCTCCGCGCCCGCCACCGGCCCGCAGCTGGAGGCGACGACCGTATCCGACTGGCGGCGACTGCTCCGCGGCGATGAGGGCCATCGCCTCTGGGGCGACTACCGGCTCTGGCTCGCGGCGATGGTGACGGCCGCGGGCGGACTGTGGTTCGCCTTCCGGTAGCTCCCCGCCCCCGTTTTTTCTCCTGCCATGACTTCCCGCGAACGCTACTTCACCCTGCTCGACGGCGGCCGGCCCGACTTCCTGCCGCGCGTGCCGATCCTGATGCAATTCGCCGCCGAGCACATCGGCTCGCACTACGGCGCCTTCGCGTCCGACCACCGCGTGCTGGTCGAGGCGAACCTGCGCTGCGCCGAGGAATTCGGACTCGACCAGCTCAGCGCGATCTCCGACCCCTACCGCGAAACCGCCGGTTTCGGCGCGGCGATCGAATTCCCCCGGGACCACGGCCCGGTGTGCCTGCAGCCGCCGCTCGGGCAGTATCCCGATCTCGCCCGGCTCCCGCGGCCCGACCCCGGGCTGTCGCCGCGCATGCGCGACCGCCTCGAGGCCGTGCGCGCCTTCCACGCCCGCGCCTGGACCCGGTATTCGATCATGGGCTGGGTCGAGGGCCCGGCCGCCGAGGCGGCCGATCTGCGCGGCGTATCCAATTTCCTCATGGATCTGATCGACGAACCCGCCTACGCGGGGGCGCTGATGACGCGTTGCGTCGAGACCGCGATCGCATTCGCGCAGGCCCAGATCGCCAGCGGAGCCGACACGATCGGCATCGGCGACGCGATCGCGAGCCAGGTTTCCCGGGACACCTACGAGACGCTCATCCTGCCGCGGGAACGCCGGCTCGTCGCCGCCGTGCAGGAATCGGGCGCCCGCGTCCGCCTGCACATCTGCGGCAACATCACGCACCTGCTCCCCGGCATCGCGACGCTCGGCGTGGACATCGTCGATCTCGACCACTTGGTCGATCCGGCCCACGCCCGCCGTGTCCTCGGCGCGCAAGTCGCCATCGCCGGCAACATCGATCCGGTGGCCGGTGTGATGCGAGGCACCCCCGCGACGATCCGGGCGGCCGTGACGCGCTGCTACGCCGCCGCCGGCGCGCCGTTTCTGGTTGCCGCCGGCTGCGAGGTCCCCGCCGCCACGCCACCGGAGAATCTCCGCGCGCTCTGCACGCCGCTCGCCTTCTGATGCTCCGCGGCCCGACGGACGGCCCCCGTGTCCGCGCACAACGATCGCATGCCGCCGCCCATTCTAACGAAACTGTTGCGGCCGGCTTTTCCGCCCCGCCCGCGTCGCCGTTAGTGCGGTGTGGCCAAACCCAGGCGCCGGCCCGCGACCGGCCGGACCTCCCGCGACATCCCCGCCCCTCCCTTTTTTCCCATGCCATCGTTCTCCGACCTGCTCGACCGCTCCTTCTTCCAACGCACGTCCCGCGCCGCGGCCCTGCTGCTGCTCTCGAGTGCCGTCGCCGGCGCGGCGGGCGCATCCCCGGCGGCCGCCCCGGTCGTCATCGCCGGTCCCCGCGCGGCGCGGCTGCGCGTCGAGGCCGTCGATCCGCATGTCGTCCGGCTTTGGTATAAGGCCGGCGGCGAATTCGTCCGGCCGGTTTCCGACGCGCTGCAGGGGATGACGCCCGGCACCGCGCCGCTGACGCTGACGGACGACGGCGGCCGGGCGGTCGTGTCGACCGGCGCGCTGACCGTGCGCATCGACCGGACCACGCTGGCGTTCGACGTGACCGCCGGGCCGCGCGGCGTGCCCCTGCTGGCCGGCGCCGGCATCGCCGCGAGCAGCGCTCCCGCCAACGCCGGCGCCTGGTCGCTGCACGCAGACCTCGCGCCGGAGGAGCATCTCTTCGGGCTCGGCCAGGACAACCGCAACCAAGGCCGGCTCGACCGCCGCGGCGTCATCCGCGACCTCTGGGCCGGCCAGCAGATCAATTCCGGTGACGTCACCGCCCAGTATCCGGTTCCGCTCCTGCTCAGTTCGGGACGCGACGGACACGCCTACGGCGTCTTCCTCGACAACATCCACCACCAGCGCTTCGACCTCGGCCACACGCAGGCGGACCGGTGGCAGGTCGATGCGGATGGCGGCGAGATCGATCTCTACGTGATCGACGGCCCGCGGCTCGCCGACGTGATCGAGCGCTACACCGGCCTCACCGGCCGGCCCTCGCTGCCGCCGCTCTGGGCCCTCGGCTACTGGCAGAGCAAATGCCAATACAACGACTGGGACGATCTCGACGGGGCCTTCCGGGAGCTCACCGCGCGCGGCTTCCCCGTCGACGTGATGGTGATCGACGCCGGCTGGCCCGAGTTCATCAGCAACTACACCTGGGCGAAGCGCTGGGGCGCCGACGCCACCGGCCACGGCCTGACGCCCGCGCAGAAGATCGCCGGCTACGCCGCGCAGGGCGTCAGGATCGTCGTCTCCCAGTCCGGCCCGATGGTGCAGGCCCAGTCCCCGACCTTTGCGGACGGCTGGGCGCGGGGCGTCTTCGCCACCGACGGCCAGGGTCATCCCGTCGAGTGCGGCTACTACGGCGGCAAGCTGCTCGATTTCACGCATCCGGAAATCAACGACTGGCTCTGGCCGCAGACGCGCCGGGTCAACGAGGCCGGCGTCGCCGGCTGGTGGCTCGATCTCACCGAGCCCGAGGGCGAGCCGCCGCAGACGCATTACCACGCCGGCCGCCCGCCGGAGATCCACAACGCATTCGCCAATCTCTGCGCGGAGAGCTTCGAAGGCGTGCAGCTCGCGGTGCATCCGGAGCGGCGGCCGTTCATCCTCTCGCGCTCCGGCGCCGCCGGCCTGCAGCGCCACCACGCCGCGGTCTGGACGGGCGACATCTACAGCGACTACGCGACGCTGCGCGCGCACCCGCCGGAAATGCTCAACTCCGGGCTCTCCGGCCTCGCCTGGTGGACGTGCGACACCGGCGGCTTCCTCACCGGCTACTACAAGGACGACCAGACCGGCGCCCACGCGCGGCTCTACGAGCGCTGGATGCAGTTTTCCGTCTTCAGCCCGATCGTCCGCACGCACAAGGCGGGCGGCTCGCCCGAACCGTATCAGTTCGGTCCGGCCGTCGAGCAGAGCGCGCGGCATTATCTGCAGCTGCGCTACCGGCTGCTGCCCTATCTCTATTCCTACGCCTGGGAGGCGAGTCGGAAAGGCCTGCCGCTCGTCCGCCCGCTCGCGCTCGAATACCCCGGCGACCCGCGCGCGGTCGCGACGCCGGGCGACCAGTATCTGTTCGGCCGCGAGCTGCTGGTCGCGCCCGTGCTCCGCGAGGGCCGGTCCACGCGCCCGGTCTATTTCCCCGCGGGCACCTGGATCGATTGGGATAATGGATACGACTACGCCGGCGGCCGCGAGTGGGTCGTGGCGGCGCCGCAGAATCGCATCCCCGTCGCCGTCCGCGCCGGCGCGATCATCCCGCTCGCACCGGACATGAAGAACACCGCCGAGAAACCCTGGGATCCGCTCACGCTCGAAATCTTCCCGGCGGGCCGCTCGGAGTTCACGCTCTACCGCGACGACGGCGTCACCTTCGACTACCGCCGGGGCGCGTTCACGCTCACCCATTTCGCGAGCGAGGAGAGCGGCGCCCGGATCCGCTTCACCGTCGCCGAGTCCGACAAGCGTTTCACGCCGCAGACCTATCGCGCGCGCTTCCATCTGCGCCGCACGCCGCTGTCGGTGACGCTCGACGGCGCGCCGTGCGGCCGCGACGCCTGGTCGTGGGACGCCGCCGCGCGCGTGCTCGAGATCGGCTTCGCCGCCGGCGACTCCACCCGCCATGTCCTCGAGCTGAGTCTCGCCGACCGCGAGCTGCCCGCGCGACTCGCGCCGGAATTGACGGAGGATCCCGTCGATCCGCAGGGCGAGGCGACCGGCGCCGCCGGCCGGCCGCTGCCGCACTTCTTCCCGCCGCCGGCGCTGCCCACGACGATCCGCGCCAGCAATTACGATAAGGGCGGCGAAGGCGTCGCCTTCCACTCCACCCGTCCCGCGCCCGGGAAGAAACTCTACCGCGAGGACGACATCGGCCTCGTCGCGACCGGCGATACCGGCGGCGGCTGCGTGCCGGCCGGCCTGCGCGCCGGCGAATGGCTGCGCTACACAATCGATTGCGGCAACGGCGGCTGGTTCGACGTCACCGTGCGCGCCGCCAGCGCGACCGGCGGCGGTCGCCTGCGCCTGATCGCGCTCGACCGGACGCTCGCGTCCCTCGATGTCCCCGCCACCGGCGGCGCGGACACGTTCCGGGATTTCACCTTCCCCGCGGTCTACCTCAACCCCGGCGAACTCAGCCTCATGGTGTATGTCGACGCTCCCGGCGTCGCGTTCAACACGATCGCGCTGCGCACTTCCGCAACCGCACCGGCGGTCTATCCCGCCGCGCTCGCGCTGCGCCGCGGCGTGACGGAACACGTGGGCGTCGGCGAGCCCGCGCACCCGCTCGGTTACGTGCGCAATCTCGGCCGCGCCGGCGGCAGTCTCACCTTCGGCATCGTCGCGGCCGCGCCCGGCCCGCAGACGCTGCGCCTGCGCTACCAGAGCACCTATCGGAAACCCGTCGCGCTCTCGCTCGCCGTGGGCGACGGCCCGGCGCAGCCGCTCGCCATGGCGTCGACCGACGGCGCCTGGACCGACGTCGACCTGCCCGTGACCTTGCAGGCCGGCGCCAACCGCGTCGTGCTCGCGGGACAGGAACCGGAGTGGAATTCGGTGGCCGTCGAGAGTCTCACGCTGGTGCGGTGAAACCGCCGTCCGCTTCCCCGTCCCGTCCGGAACCAACCCCGTCCGAACCCCATGAAACGCATCCTGGTCCGCGCCATGTCCCTGCTTTCCGTCCTGACCGCCCTCGCCCACGCCGCGCCGGCGGCGCGCTTCGACGTCACCGCCTTCGGTTCCTTCCGCGGTGATGTCATCGCGGATACGGCGGTGATTCAGCGCGCGCTCGACGCCTGCGCCGCCGCGGGCGGCGGCGTGGTCGTCGTGCCGGGCGGCACGCAGGTCACCGTCGGCTCGCTGCGCCTGCGCTCGCACGTGGAGCTCCACCTCGAGCGCGGCGCGGTCCTGCTCGCGACGCCCCGGCACGAGGAGTTCGCCATCACCAATCCCTATCCGGTGACGACCCGGCCCGGCGAGATCGCCCCGCCGATCGGCGTGATGCTCTACGCGGACGAGGCGGAGGATGTCGGCATCACCGGCGCCGGCACGATCGACGGCAACAGCCCGGCCTACGTCGCCGAACACGGCACCGAGATCGACCGCGCGAAGGACCGGCGGCCCTACACGATCGTGTTTCGGGCCTGCCGGCGCGTGACGTTGCGCGACGTGACGATCCGCAACGGCGCATTCTGGACCGTGCGCACGCTCGGGTGCGACGACGTGCTCATCGCCGACATCCGCATCGACAACAGCCTGCTCATGCCGAACAACGACGGTCTGGACATCGACTGGTCCTCCAACGTCCGCATCCGCGGCTGCCACATCGTGTCGGGCGACGACTGCATCGCGCTCAAGACCGCGCCCCAGAGCATGGGCCTCGACCGGCCCTGCGAGAACATCGTGATCACGGGCTGCACGTTGCAGTCGCGCTCCTCGGCGATCGTGCTGGGCAGCGATGTCGTCGGCCGGATCAGCGACGTCGTCGTGTCCGACTGCACGATCGCCGACAGCCACCGCGGCGTGTCCGTCCGGCTCAACCTGTCCGGCACGATCGAGCGGGTTCTGTTTTCGAATCTCACGATCCAGACGCGACTCTACGATCCGGCCTGGTGGGGCCGCGGCACGCCGATCGACGTGGTCGTGACGCCGTGGAACGAGGTGACGACGCCCGGCGTCGTGCGCGACATCCGTTTCAGCCACATCCTGGCGCGCGGCGAAAACGGCATCGTCGTCTACGGTTACGGCCCGGGGCTGATCGAGGGGATTTCGTTCGACCACGTGTCGGTGCAGATCGACAAGACGACCGCCTACGCCGGCGGCCGGCAGGATTTCCGCCCGGCGCCGGACCATGATTTTCCGGAGATGCCGACCAGCGGCTTCCTCCTGCGCCACGCGGCCGGCGTGACGATCCGCGACTGTCAGGTGACGTGGGGGCGGAACCGTCCCGATTACTACCGCCACCTGATCGATGCGGAGGACTGCCCCGGTCTCGACGCCTCCGGCCTCGCGGGCGAATCGGCCGATCCGGCCCGCTGGCCCGCGCGCCTCATCCGCTAGCGCCCGCGCCGGCTTTTCCGACGCAAGGCGGCTGCGCCGGCGTCCAGCGATGTCGCGTCGGCCTGCGGCCCGCGCGCGGCCCGGACTTGCCCCGGCGGGCGCAGGTCCTACGTTCGGCCTTTCATGTTTCACCTCCTCACCGACCGCCACTGGCTGTGGATCGCCGCCGAATTCTACGTCGTCGCGCTCCTGCTGGGCACGTTCACCCTCATGCGGGGCGGCCGGCATGCGCACGCGGTCACGTATCTGCTCATGCTCGTCGGCTACGCCTGCCAGCTCTACGGGCTCGCGCAGCGCGGGCGGGCCGTCGGCGGCTGCCCGCTGGGCAACACCTTCGAGATTTACCAGTTCACCGCGTGGTCGGCCACCTCGCTCTACCTGCTCGTCGGCGTGAAATTCCGCTCGAGCCTGCTCGGCTACTTCACCGCCTGCCTCGCGGCCGTCCTCACACTCACCGCGCTCGTCGTGCCGGGCTGGGACGCCACCCGCCGCGCCAATGTCTTCGGCGGGAATCCGTGGATCGAGTTTCACGCCGCGCTCGCGCTCTTCAGCTACGGCGTGTTCGCCCTGCTCGCGCTCACGTCGCTGATGTTTCTCCTGCGCAATTATTCCCTGAAGTCGAAGCGGCTCGGCGGCTGGTTCGCGTTTCTCCCGTCGATCCTCGACCTCGACCACATCAACCTGCGCCTGCTCGCAGCCGGCGTGCTGCTGCTCACCGCGTCGCTCGGCGTCGGCGCCGTCTGGTGGCTGCGCGATCCCGCGTCGGTCACGGACCTGAAGCTGATCCTCACCGTCGCCGTGTGGATCGCCTACGCCGTCGTGCTCGCCCAGCGGCTGCGCGGCCGGCTGCTCGCGCAGCGGTTCGCGTGGATCAGCCTGCTGCTGTTCCCCGTCGCGCTCGGCACGCTCGGCGCCGTCGACTCCAGCCGCCATCCGGAACGCGCGCCGTCCGCGCCCGCCGCCCCGGCCCGGACATGAGCGACGCCGGCCCCAGCCTTTTCGTCGTCGGCGCCACGCATCACACCGCGCCGATCGGCATCCGGGAAAAGCTCACGCTCGGCGCGCCCGCGGCCGACGCGCTGCAGGCGCAGCTCGCCGCGCTGCCCGGCCTGCGCGAGTTCGCGCTCCTGAGCACCTGCAACCGCATCGAGTTCTACGGCGTCGCCGGCGACGCCGCCACGACCGCGCGGCTGCGCGAGCTCTTCTGCGCCGCGCAGCACTTCCCCCGCGAGGAGTTCGAGCGCATCCAGCTCAGCCTGCGCGACCGCGACGCCATCCAGCATCTCCTCGAGGTCGCCGCCGGGCTGAACTCCCAGATGCTCGGGGAAAACGAGATCTTCGGCCAGGTGAAGGACGCCTACGCCGCCGCCCAGCAGCGCCACGCCACCGGCCCGGTGCTGAACCGCGTTTTCCAGAAGGCCTTCCAGGCCGCGAAGCTCGCCCGCTCCAGCACCGCCATCAGCGCCGGCCAGGTCAGCATCGCCAACGTCGCCGTCGATCTCGCCCTCGACATCTTCGGCGGGCTCGACGACGCCCGCATCCTGCTGCTCGGCGCGGGCGACATCGGCGAGAAGACCGCCAAGGCCTTCCTCAGCCGCGGCGCCGGCTCGCTCACCGTCTCCAGCCGCACCCTCGCGCACGCCCTGCAGCTCGCCACCGAGCTCGGCGCCACCGCGCTGCCGTTCGAGCAGCGCGAGGCGAAGCTGGGCGACTACGACGTCGTCGTCGGCTCCACCGCCGCGCCCGACGTTGTGCTGACGCGCGCCGCCGCGCAGGCCGCGATGAGAAAACGGCCCGCCCGCCCGCTGTTCTTCATCGACCTCGCCCTGCCGCGCGACGTCGACCCCGCCGTGGCCGACCTGCCCAACGTCTTTCTCTACAATCTCGACGACCTCGCGAAGATCGCCGAGCGCAACCTCGCCGCCCGCGAGGCCGAGATCGTGAAGGCCCGCGCGCTGCTGCGCGACCGCGCCGAGGCGCTCTGGCGCCACATCGAGCCGCAGCTCCGCCGCGCGGCGGACGCCCGGCCGCAGCCGTAGCGCGCGGCGCGCCGGACCGCGCGCGTTCCGGATTTTTTTCGCCAATCCGAAACCGCGGCTTGCAGTGCCCGGCCGGGGCTGGGTGATTGACGCCGCCACCCATGCACAACATCGACCTCATTCTCACGTTGACGGGCGGTTTCATCGCCGCGCTGGCCCTCGGCTATGCGACGCACCGGATCGGACTGTCGCCCATCGTCGGATACCTCCTCGCCGGCATCGCCGTCAGTCCGCACACGCCGGGTTTCGTCGCCAGCACCGAGATGGCCGAGCAGCTCGCCGAGATCGGCGTCATCCTGCTCATGTTCGGCGTCGGCCTGCAGTTTCATTTCAAGGAGCTGCTCGCGGTGAAACGCATCGCCGTGCCCGGCGCCGTCGTGCAGAGCCTCGCCGCCACCGCCCTCGCCGCCGTCATCATGCACGCGCTCGGCTGGAGCTGGCCCGCCGGCATCGTCTTCGGCCTCGCGATCTCCGTCGCCAGCACCGTCGTCCTGACCCGCGTGCTCGCCGACCACGGCGACCTGCACACGCCCACCGGCCACATCTCCATCGGCTGGCTGGTGATGGAGGATCTGTTCACCGTGTTCGTGCTCGTGCTGCTGCCCGCGCTCTTCGGGCCGGCGGCCGGCGCGGGCGGCGGCGTGGCCGCCGCCGTCGGCTGGGCCTCGGTGAAGATCGTCGCGCTCGTGGTCTTCGCCTTCGTCGTCGGCGGCTGGGCCATCCCGCGGCTGCTCACCGGCATCGCCCGGACCGGCTCGCGCGAACTGTTCACGCTCGCCGTCCTCGCCGTCGCGCTCGGCATCGCCGTCGCCTCCGCCAAGCTCTTCGGCGTGTCGATGGCGCTGGGCGCGTTTCTCGCCGGCATGATCGTGGGCCGCTCCGACTTCAGCGTGCGCGCCGCCACCGAGGCGCTGCCGATGCGCGACGCGTTCGCCGTGCTGTTCTTCGTCTCCGTCGGCATGCTCTTCGACTGGCGCAGCCTCTTCGAGTCGCCCGGCCTCGTGCTGGCCACGCTCGGCGTGATCCTGATCGGCAAGCCGCTGTCCGCCTTCCTCATCGTGGCGTTGATGCGCTATCCGCTCCGGGTCGCGCTCGCGGTCTCCGTCGTCCTCGCGCAGATCGGCGAATTCTCCTTCATCCTCGCCACGATGGGCCGGCAGCTCGAGATCCTGCCCGGCAACGCCGCCAACATCCTCGTCGCCGCGGCCATCCTCTCGATCACGCTCAATCCCCTCACCTACCGTTTCCTCGGCGGCATCGAGCGGCAGGCGACGCGCTTCGCCCCGGGCTTCGCGCGGTGGATGGAGCGCCGCGCCTCGGGCGACGTCGCCGCCAACGAGCCGGTGCACGCCACGCCCGGCCGCCACCGCGCGATCATCGTCGGCTACGGTCCCGTCGGCGAGACGGTCGCCCGGCTGCTGCGGGACAACGAAATCGACGCCACCATCGTCGAGCTCAACCTCGACACCGTGCAGCGGCTCCGCGCCGCGGGCACGGCGGCCATCTACGGCGACGCCTCGCGGATCGAGACGCTCACGCAGGCGGGCGTGGCCCAGGCGACCGCGCTCGTGCTGAGCGCCTCGAGCATCGCCGACGGCCGCGAGATCGTGCGCCGCGCCCGCGAACTGAACCCGGGCATCCGCGTGCTCGCGCGCACCGGCTACGTGCGCGAGCTGCACGCCCTGCGCGAGGCGGGTGCCGACGCGGTGTTTTCCGGCGAGGGCGAGGTCGCCCTCGCGATGACGGCGGCGATCCTGCAGGCGCTGGGCGCGACACCCGAGCAGATCGACCGCGAACGCCAGCGCGTGGAGGACAGCCTCTTCGGCGCCCCGCCGGCCGCCGGTCCGGCCCCCGCCGTTCGCTCCGCCTGAGCCGCGGAGACGGACGCTCTCCTCCGAAGCCGGGCGGTGCCACGTCGCGCTCAGCACCTGAGCGCGATGATCAGGTCGCCACCGTTCGAAGCCAGTTCGCAAATGCGACAGGCGGCCGCGCTCATCGCGAGCACCGGTCGCTTGCCGCGACCAGCGGGTGCGCACGCCTGGCCCGGACGATAACGCCGGCGCTTTTGCCAATTTCCGTCAGATGTGACTCATAGTCCGTGGTCTGATAGTCCACAATTCGCTAGAGTGTTCGGGTGCCAGCACCGGAAACTCCGCTTAGAAAATTCGGCGACAACGTCCGCGCGCGCCGGGAGACGCAGGATCTCACCCAGGAGCAATTGGCCGAGCGCGCGGAGCTCGACCGCACCTACATCAGCGGCATCGAGCGCGGCGTGCGCAACCCCAGCCTGCTGAGCGTTGTCCGCATCGCGAAGGCGCTGAAGTCCTCGGCCGGGGATCTCACGCACGGGATCGAGCGATGAGCAGCGGGAGACTGACGTTCATCGACCTGTTCAGCGGCTGCGGGGGCTTCACCCTCGGCATGTTGCGCGCGGGCTTTCGGTGCAGGGCTGCGGTCGATTTCAATCCGCAGGCGATCACCGTATTACGAGACAATCTTCAGGCCAAGTTTCCCGCCAGTCTGCCCCCCGTGGACTTCGCCTTGGAGGCCGACCTCACCGCCCTCTCTCCGGAAATCCTCTCCGCCATCATCGGCACCGATCGCGTCGACGTCATCGTCGGTGGTCCGCCCTGCCAGGGCTTCAGCACCGCCCGCCAGCGCGATGGCTCCAACCACGGCACGGAACGCCTGAAGGAGGATCCGCGCCGCCACCTCTTCCGCAACTTCCTCGATCACGTCGAATACTTCCAGCCCAGGGTCTTCGTGATCGAAAATGTCCTCGGCCTGCGCTCCGCCGCCGGCGGTCGCTACTTCACCGCCGTCCAATACGAGGCGCGCAGTCTCGGACGCGCGAATGGCAAACCCGGCTATCGTGTCCACCCCCAGATCGAGCGCGGCGTCGACCTCGGCGTCCCCCAGAAACGCCGCCGCCAGCTCATCGTCGGCGTGCGCGCCGATCTCCCCGGCTATTTTTCCCCCGAGTTGGAGCCCGCGCCCCGCGCGATGTTGGAGACGATGCTCGGCGACGCCATCCTCGACCTCCCGGCGCTGAAAGCTGGCGAAGGTGAACACCGCATCGATTACGATCTCAAGCGACGGAAGGTTCAGTTTCTCGGTGGCACCCGCGACCGGTTCCGCAAGCGCTACCTGGCGCATATCGCCGAGGTCGCCTCCTCCCCAGCAATCTACAACCACGTCGCCCGTCCGCACAATGCCCGAGACCTGCGCGATTTCGAGCGCATCCCGGAGGGCAGTTCGTCCGCCGAGCAGATGCGGCGCGGGGTTCAGTTCGATTTCCCATACGACAAGACGACTTTCAAAGACCGCTACACGCGCCAGCACCGCAACCAGCCGTGCTCAACCATCGTGGCGCACCTGAGCAAGGACGGTCTGATGTTCATCCACCCGGTGCAGAACCGGTCGCTCACCCCGCGCGAGGCGGCCCGGGTGCAGACCTTTCCCGACTGGTTCGTCTTCCCGGCCGAGCGCACGCATGCCTTTCGTCTGATCGGCAACGCCGTCCCGCCGCTCATCTCCGAGGCCGTGGGCCGCGCGCTCCTCTCATTCCTCGCACCGGAGAGCACCGTGCCTGCCGCGACACCTGCCCGCGCTCGAGTGCAAACGCCTGTGGCTGCCGCGCCGGCCTTAACCCTGCCGCACGACCGCGCCGAGGCCGTGCGCTGGCTCGCGCCCTTCACTGATCCCAACACCGACCGTCGCGCCCTCCGTGCGATGAAGACGCCCGTCTTCCTCCACGCGTGGCAAGCCCTGCTCTGGCTCTTTCCCGACCTGCATCCCGACAACGCCGTGGAGCACGGCGACGAGCGTCACGAGGACGCTGCCACCGCGCCCGACGTCGCCCCGCTCGGTCGCGAACGCTACACGCGAAGCGGCTGGCCCGTGATGCTGGAAGGTTTCGGTCGCGAAGCTTGGCGCCGCTTCGAAGCCGGTGAGTTTTCCGACGAAGCCTTCTACTGCGTAGAGGCCCAACGAGCGGGGATGATCTTCCGTTAGCCACAATCCTAAACATTAATCCGGATGAACGTTGAACCAGAATGGACCTTTTATGAGTGGCGCACTGGTCCTCGGCAACGTGATCCAATTCAAGGCGAGTTTTTCGCAACAGAGGCGATCCGCGACCCGTCAGAAGCGATGGTGCGCGAGGGGACGCAAAACACACTCGATGCAGCGGCAAGCGTCGATGGGGTCGCACAGACTCGCGTCAGGATTACTCTTTCAACAGGCTCGCGAGCTGCCGTCTCAGCAGAAGTAGCCCCGTTTTTCCGAGGTGTTTGGCCTCATCTTTCCGCACGAGGCAACGGACTTCGGCCAGATAGCATTCCGGCCCAGGGAGAATCTTGTCCTTTTCTGCTCTTTGAGGATTTCGGCACGACAGGTCTCGTAGGGGACGAGAAACAAATCAACGATACGGGGGAGCCAAACCCGTTCTACTTTTTCTTCCGCGCAGAAAATCGTTCCGCTAAATCAGGAGAAAGCCGTGGTCGTTGGGGCGTAGGTAAACAAGTTTTTCCTAGGGCAAGTCGGGCCAACCTAATCTTTGGTTACACGGTGAGGCGCGATGATGGACGTCGGATGCTGATGGGCTCCGCCGTGCTCAAATCGCATCACGTCGCTGGCGACACCGCCTTTTACATGGCAGATGGATTCTTCGGCCATCGCCGCGAAGATGGATTGGTCCTGCCGGTTATAGACGACCTAACGCTCGATAGGTTCGGCCGCGCGTTTGGGATCACTCGGGGCACGAACGAGGCGGGAACATCGATTGTCGTGCCGTGGTTGAGTGACGAAATTTCACTGGAGGCGGTGCTGGATGCTGCAATCTCAGGCTACTTCTGGCCGATCTTGAATCAGCAGCTGACCGTGGAGGTTTGCAGTGAGACTACAGCTATTGTTATCGATCACGAGCGGCTGCCGGAACTTGCCGCGCGTATGCGACCCGAAATCCGCGCATTGGTGGCTCTCGCTGCATGGGCCGCAGACGTTAAGCCGAAGAACGAGATTTCTCTGGCGATACCAGCGCAAGAGAAACCCGTCTGGAATGACTCTTCGATTGCTCCTGAAACCTTGGCGGTGATCCGGCAGTGTCTGCTAAATGAGAACCGCGTCATTGTAAAAATCCCGCTCTGGGTCAGGCGACGAAAACCCGGCGACCGTTGGGCCGAATCCTGTTTCCGAGTTTTCCTAGAAGAGGCCCGCGACAGCCAAAGCCGTCCCACCTTCGCTCGCGATGGGATCATTGTTACCGCGGCAGCGTTACCTTCCCCGCTCGTGGGAATGCGTGCCTTGGTAGTGATCGATCACTCTCAACTGGCCAACATGTTTGGAGACGCTGAAACACCAGCGCACACCCAGTGGCAACCAGGGTATCTGAAGGGGAGATATTTTTACGGAGCAGAGACGATAAAATTCGTGCGAAGTGCAGCTCACGAACTGGTCGCGCGACTCCGCGCGCAGGATACTGAAAGCGACAAAATTTGGTTAGCTTCGTTTTTCCCTATTCCTGGTGATGACGACAAGGCCTCGTCAGTCTCTCAAAAAAAGACGGGGACCGAGTCCCCAATAGAAAAAATAGCCCCGCCAAAGAGGCCAGCACCGCCCTACGCTATAGAACGGGTCAAGGGTGGATTTGCTGTCTTGAGTGGGCTGTCCGTTCCGCCGATACCAATACTTTTGGAGGTGCAGGCCGCCTATGCGGTGCGCGAAGGCAATCCATTGAGCGAGTGGGCGCCAGAGGATTTCCAAATGGTCTACCCGCCGCTTAGAATCGATCCAAAACCAGTTGGTTTGAAGGTGCTGGAACAGAGCGGCAAACGATTGCTGCTAGAGGTGCAGTCCAGTCCATTCCGAATCGATGTCGTCGGTTTCGACACCCGGCGGGATCTCTACGTGAAAGTCGACGTTCGACATACCGATGATCCGGCAAATTAACCATACCGGCCGCAAGCGGATCGCTCGAAACGCGATCTGCATTACGTTACGAAAAGTGAGCGACCGGCTCATGTTCGATGCCACGCGCAAACTCGGCGACTACGCGCTTCCGTCCGATGCACACGTATGGCTGGAGGCCTACAGGCAGGCATCTTGGATGCAGTTTTCGTGGGGACGAGTAAGTGAACCTTTGCTTCCAAATGAGCGATGGTTAGACGAATTCGACAGTAGCGATGGGATTCACTTTAGGGTCAGAGTAACCTCAGCCACTGAGGCCCACCGCATTTTGGCGGAGGCGGACGGCATTCCTTGCGAGTTGCCGGACGATGATTCCAAAGGGCAATCACTGCTGCCGATTCGCCTCGGTGATCTCGGAAATGAAGTTTGGCGCCTCGAACTGGATGGGGACACTCCGACGTTGGTGGTCAACCGCATTGTCGGCGATGGCAAGGCGCTCGCCCGCAGACCGGAATTCGCGGCGTTGGTTTATCCCGCAGTGGTGCGAGCTGTTTTCAGCCGCATGTTGCTCGATGAAGATCAACCACCCGAAGAGGAACAGGAAGGCTGGCGTGGGGAATGGGCGCGATTTGCGCGACAATACCTCGGGCTGGACGAAATTCCAGAGTCGCGAGAAAATCGGCGTCTTTGGATTGAAGATGCGGCGGTTGCTTACGCTCAGAAATACTTGCTTGCCGAGCGCTACAATGAAGCGCGACGCGAAGAGGAGGACGTGCCGTGAAACTCCGTGTCTTCAAGCCAGCGGGCATCGCAAATTTTGAAGCATATCTCGCGGCTTTGCGCGCAGATCCATCTTTGGCGGTCCCGGAGAGATTGCTCGTCGATGACGCATTCTCTGAGGAGGTGCCGGGTCGCATAGAGATCAAAGTCAAACAGCTGGAGAGTCGCTTCGATGCCGCGAAATATCTTTACGCTCTGCTCGACTGTAGCGGCTTGGAACAGCCAGAGCGAAACAAGGGATTGTGGGCGTGGCTTTCCCTTTTGCTATTCGACTCGACCTGTCCGTTGGAGAGCAGTGGAGGAAGAAAGCCGGGCGCGGATGCACGGCACATTCCAGAAGTCGGAAATTTTCTACGATACTACCGACATCTCCTTCTAGGTCCCTACATCATCTATCGCGCAAATCGTGACGCACCAGAAAATGCCATGGCATTACTCTGCCAGAAGCTGAATCGCCCAGGCGACGTGGTCGAACAGCTCTCGGCACGACAGCAGCGTATATCCAACCGGACCTTCTTGGCTGTTGCCTCAAAATTCTACGTCGACTCAGCTGGCAAGCAGCGCCGGGGGGCTCAAAATAAGACCCGCGGTTCAGCACTTCGTTTAGCCAAAGTAGCGAACCAATTTGATGTAAATTGGTATCTCTACGCTATGAAGCCAGATGAATTCGCTCACTTGCTCCCGAAGGAGTTCGACAAGTTCAAAGCGAATTCGAGCTAACGTTACGCCACAATCCACCCCTGCGAAACCAGCCGCTCGTGCGCGAGAGCGATGTGCTCGGGTTTCATCAGCTTTTTCTTGCGGGCGTTCCAGTCTTGCACGCCGGCTACGACCGACGGGAGCGTCGAAGCCCGGTCATGGATCGCCACCCAATGCACCGTCGCCAGCAGTTCCATGCCGTAGGGTGATTCGAAGCCTTCGATCAGGCGCGCGACGCGTTCGAGACGGCCGAGGCTCTCCCGGCTCGTGTCGGCATGGTCTGCGAGATAGCGCTCGGCCTCCTCCACGGCGCCCGGCTGGAGCGCGATTTCGGTGTCGGGCTGGTTGCGGCCGTCGGCAAAGCCGAGCGTGAAATGCCCCTCGAACCGGTGGAGCAGGTGACGGAGGTTGTCCGCGTAGGGGCCGTAGGTCTGCTTTGCGAAGCGCAGGCGCAGCGGCTCGCCGGCTTCCTGCAGAAAATACAGCAACTTGTGCACCTCGATCAGCGTGAGCTGGTAGCCGAGGGCGAAATACTGCCGCCAGATCTTCATCACGATGGCCCGGCTGGGATTCATGGCCGGACGCTCCGTCCGGTGCATGATCTCGCCGGCAGCCGGCGCGCCCCGGGGCGGAAACACCAGCACCTTCACGTCGGGCAGAGCGCCGAGCTTGGCCCGGATGAGCGGCCAGACCTCCCCCCACGCCAGTCCACCGTTGCCGCAGCCGAGCGGAGGCACGGCGATGCTCCGGATGTCCAGCCGGCGGATTTCCTCCGCCAGCGCCGTCAACCCCAACTCGATGTCCTCGATCCGGGAGGGCGAACGCCAGTGCCGCTTGGTGGGGAAGTTGATGATGTAGCGGGGGGAAAACATCTCCTCGCGCTCATAGACGTGCATCCGCCCCGGCTGCACGTCACCCGCTTTGCAGGCGGCGCGATAGGCTGCCAGCATGGCCGGGTATTTCTTGCTGAACTGCAGGGCGATGCCCTTGCCCATCACGCCCTCGGTGTTGACCGTGTTGACGAGCGCGTCGGCCTGGACTTCGAGCAGATTGCCTTCGACGAGTTCGAGCATGGGTTCGGAGTTCATGTGTCGTAATACCACTTCCGTTCGATTGTCACCTTCGGTTTGTGGGCGGCCTCCGCCAAGACCATCTGCACACGTTTCGCCATCGGCTCGTCGAGCACCGCGATGCCGAGCACCAGTTTCCACGGGAACCGGCGGTGCGTGAGAAACTCCGCCTGCTTGGCCCGCAGCACGTCGGGGTTGGAGAGCTGATGCTGGCGACCCCATTTCCAAGTGTTGACGGCCGCCCAATCCACCCGGCCGAGCTGGCGCAGGTCGTCGAAAAATTCTGTCACGCCTTCCGCCGCATGCCCGTCCGTGAAGCACCACACCGCCGGGCTCGCGGCCACCGCTTCGGCGCTGCCGACGAGATAGACGACATCGTGCTGACCGCCCTGATAGGCCGGCACCGCGCCCCGATGAATGGCGTAAAGCATCGGCGAGCGGTTCGTGAAGTAGAAGGGCACATAGTCGGCCACCACACCCCCGGCCGCCACCGTTTGCCCGGCGAGGGTCTGCACGATCCGGCGCCGCCGGCGCTCTTTGATCGTATCGTAGGCGATCGCTTGGGTGCAGAGACCGCGCTGCTCCACCTCGCCGTCGCACACGATCGCGTCTTCCCGGATGATCGCAGGAAGATTGGCAATATGTGTGATGTGATGGATGACGGTCATGATTCAGCCGCCGACCAACCCGCCAAGCTCACGTTCGCCGCCCACGATGAAGAGTTTCGGCTTCGCCATCACGTCGCTCAGAAAATGATCCTTCGCCGCGATCCGGCGACGAAATTCCGCGAGAATGAAAAAGTGCGGGTTGATCTCGCGTCCGAGACGCTCGCCGGCGGCGCGGAGGCCCGATGCCACCGCCCGGTGCGAGATTTCCCCCACGATCATCAGGTCGATGTCGCTTTCGGCGTGTTCACTGCCGGCGGCGACCGAGCCGAAGACGAAGGCCGCGGTGATCCTGGCCGGGGGCAGCGCCTCGGCCAGCAGGTCGGCAAGGCCGGAAGTCTTCAGCACGATGGCGTGCAAGTCCGCATAGAGCGGATGGGCCTGGTTGGCCACATAGTAGCGGCGGTTGCCGTCCTTGGTGGTGGTGAGCAGTTCGAGCCGGACGAGTTTCTCCAGTTCCTCCTCGACCGAACGCTGGGCGAACCGCGTCTGGCCGATGATCTCGGCGCGATACATTTCGCGCTGGCGCGCCCCGAAAAGGAGGCGGAGCATTTCGGCACGAATTTCGGAATGAAAGAGAAGAGCAAGGCGGTTCATCGCGACAAAGCGGTCAGGCGGCCGGGCTTGGCCCCTGGTAATACCAGGCATTACCCTGGTAATAACAGGGATAAAGACAAGCCGGAAAGCACCCGGCGGGCGGCGCGCCGCGCCTTCGGCGGAAGCCGCGACGTCTTTTCGCGGGTGAAGCGCTCGGCGGTGATGGCGCGCATCCGGGGGACTGGCAACAAGGCCACGGAGCTGCGGCTGATCGCGATCATGCGGGCGCAGGGGATCACGGGCTGGCGGCGGGGATCGAAGCTGCCCGGCAAGCCGGACTTCGTGTTTTCCCGCGAGCGGCTCGCGGTATTTGTCGACGGCTGCTTCTGGCACGGATGCCCGACGCATGCGACATGGCCGAAGCACAACGCAGCGTTCTGGCGGGCGAAGATTCTCGGCAACCGGCGGCGCGATCGCGCGGTCACGCGGGAGCTGAAGCAGGCCGGCTGGCGCGTGCTCCGGATCTGGGAGCACGCCCTGACGCGCAAAAATCTCCCGCGGCTGGCGCGCCGGTTGTCCATCGCGCTCGACCGGAGCGCCTGAACGCCGGGAATTTTTATCCGGTATCCGGAAGCTGCACACACTCGTCGGCCGCGGATCCGGCGCCGGGCGCCGGCCGCGCCCGCCTCACCCCGCCAGCAGGGTCAGCAGGTCCTCGGGATTCGTCTGCGCGCGATCGGTGCGCAGCTGTTTCCGGCCGCCCTGCGTGAGCACGATCAGCCGGATGACGGTCCCGTCCTTCTTCACGAAGAGGCCGTCCGTGCCCGCCGCGATCGCGGCGGCCTGCGACAGCGACCAGCGCGTGCGGTCGGAATTCACCCCGCCGATGTCCTCGATGCGTTCGAGCGGGTCGTGGCTGTCGGCGCGATGGACGATGGAGACGGCGCGTCGGCGATAGGGCCGCACCATGGAAATGGTGCGGATGAGGAGGTGGGGCGGTCGTTGCGTTGCGGAGCCGCCACGGCAGCCCAGCTCCACGGGATCAGCCATGCCATTGACGCCGCCGCGGCGAACTTCGCCCAGAGCGGGCGTTTCCGGGACGAATGCCGCGCCGCCCCGCGCGGCTCCGCCGCCGTCCACGCGAAACCGTTTTCCCCGCCGCGCCGCCGCCGCGGCCATAAGCAATCGCAGCGATCCGCGACAAGATATGCCGCGCTTCTCCCCTCGCATCCCGGCCGTCCGCGGAAATACACTGCCACGGTCCGGGCGCGGTGAACGTCCGCCCCTTTATGAACGCACTGCTGATTTATCCCGAGTTCCCGAAGACGTTCTGGAGCTTCAAGCACGCCCTGAAATTCATCCTCAAGCGCGCGTCGCTCCCGCCGCTGGGCCTGCTCACCGTCGCGGCGATGCTGCCGCCGTCGTGGCGCCTCCGGCTTGTCGACCTCAACGTGCGCCCGCTCTCCGAGCGCGATCTCGCGTGGGCCGATGTCGTCTGCCTCAGCGCGATGATCGCACAGCGTCCGTCCGTCGAGCGGCTCGTCGCCCGCTGCCGCGCGGCCGGAAAAACCATCGTCGCGGGCGGCCCGCTCTTCACCAGCGCGCACGCGGAGTTTCCCGGCGTCGACCACTTCGTCCTCAACGAGGCCGAGCTCACGCTGCCGGAATTCCTCGCCGACTTCGCGCAGGGCCGCGCCCGGCGCCTCTACACGACCGCACGCTTCGCCGACGTCCACACGACGCCCGTCCCGCGCTGGGATCTGGCCCGCGTGAACCGCTACGGCTCGATGGCGCTGCAATACTCCCGCGGCTGCCCCTTCGACTGCGAGTTCTGCGATGTGACGGCGAAGTTCGGCCACCTCCCGCGCACGAAAACACCCGCGCAGGTGCTCGCCGAACTCGACGCGCTGCTGGCCGCGGGCTGGCGCGGGCCGGTGTTCTTCGTCGACGACAACCTCATCGGCAACAAGCGCACGCTGAAGCAGGAGCTGCTGCCCGCGTTGATCGTCTGGCAGCGCGCGCACCGGCGGGCGTTTCCCTTCTACACCGAGGCGTCGATCAACCTCGCCGACGACGAGGAGCTGATGAGCCTGCTGGCGGACGCCGGCTTCGACACGGTCTTCGTCGGGATCGAGACGCCGGACGCCGCCGCGCTCGCCGAGTGCAACAAGCGCCAGAACCAGCGCCGCGACCTCGTGGCCGACGTGCAACGCATCCAGCGCGCGGGCCTGCAGGTGCAGGGCGGCTTCATCGTCGGCTTCGACAGCGACGCGCCGGGCATCTTCCAGCGGCAGGTGGAGTTCATCCAGAAGAGCGGAATCGTCACTGCCATGGTCGGCCTGCTCAACGCCCTGCCCGGCACGAAGCTCCACGCCCGGCTCGGGCGCGAAGGCCGGCTCGTCGGCGCGACGAGCGGCGACAACGTCGACGGCACGCTCAACTTCACGCCGCGCATGCCGGCGGAGCAGCTGGTCGCCGGCTACAAGTCGATCCTGCGCCGGATCTACGCGCCGCGGCCGTATTACCAGCGCGTGCGGACCTTCCTGCGCGAATACCGCCGGCCGCGCGCGCGCGCGCCGCTGAACTGGAGGCACGGATACGCCCTCGCCTGGTCGGGCGTGCGGCTCGGCGTCGTCGGCCGCGAGCGCCTCCACTACTGGCGCCTGCTCGCGTGGACGCTGTGCCACCGGCCCGCGCTGCTCCAGCTCGCCGTGACCCTCACGATCTACGGCCACCACTTCCGGAAATGCTGTCGCGCGATGGGCGTGTGACCGCGTGACCCGCGGCCGCGGTTCCCGCGCCGGCCGGCGACGGTCGCATCCTTCGGCGCTCCGCCGCGTCTTCCACGCCATGGCCTCGCCCCATCTGTGCCTCGCCGCCCTAGGACTGGTTCTTCCGGTCGCATCGCCCGTCGCCGGCATGTCCGCCCCGAATCCGCCGGACTCCGCCGCGATCGACTATCTGCGCTGGCCGGCCGGCCAGACCTACGGCCGGGCCGAGGCCGCGCGCGACTGGCCCACGCTGCGGTGGTTCGACGAGCCGGGCGACGCGCATATCCGCGAATTTCCCGCCGGCTCCGGCCGCCACTGGCTCGAGATCGGTTTCCCGGCCGACACTTTCGGCGGCGGCCGGCATGGCTGCAAATTCGCCGCCGACCTCGCGCCGCGCGACGGCTACACCGTCGACTACGAGGTCCATTTCCCGACGGATTGGGAGTTCAGCCGCAATAACGCGGGCGACCACGGCGGCGGCAAGTTGCCCGGGCTCAGCGGCGGTTCGCATCCGTCCGGCGGACACGGCCGGCCCGACGGCATGAGCGCGCGCCCGATGTGGCGCCGCGACGATCGTTTCTCGCCGGGCCGCGTCCAGAACTATCTCGAGCTCTATCTCTACTGGCGCGGGCAGACGGAGACCTACGGCGACCGCACCTTCGCGCAGATCGTCGAGCCCGGTCGCACGTATCGCCTCACGCTCCGCATCGAACTCGGCACGCCGGAGACCGACGGCACCGTGCGGCTCTGGATCGACGGCGCGCTGCGCGTGGAGCGGTCCGTGCGCTTCCTCGGCCCGGGCCAGTCGTGGAAGCTGAGCCAATACATGCACAACGTCTTCTACGGCGGCAACGACCCCACGTGGGCGCCCGCGCACGACCAGCATCTGCTGCTCGGTCCGGTGCGCGTGGATACACAGCCGTTCTGAACGCGGTGCCGCGGCGGCGCGGACGCCGGCCTCGACCCGCGCAACGGCCGCCGCGGGACCGGCGGCGCCGTGCCGGGACCGTCGTCTCGGCCGGATTGACACCCGCGGCGTTTGCCGGCGGTCTAGTGGGTTCCGGCCCTGCAATCGTAAGCAGGACCACAATCAACCCACCTATGGCCATGACTCCGCTCGAAGAACTCCGCCACTCGTGCTCGCACGTGCTGGCGACCGCGCTCCTCCGCATCTACCCCGATGCCAAGCTCGACATCGGACCGCCGACGGACACGGGATTTTATTACGACATCGATCTCGACCACAAGCTGACGCAGGAGGACCTCGCGAAGATCGAGGCCGAGATGAAGAAGGTCGCCGACGAGAACCAGCCGTTTCTCCGCAAGGAAGTCTCCCGCGAGGAAGCGGTCGCGATCATCACGTCCCGCGGCCAGGAGCGCTACAAGCTCGGCCGCCTCGCCGACATCCCCGAAGGCGAGAAGATCTCGTTCTACCAGAACGGCGAGTTCATGGACCTCTGCGCCGGCACGCACGTGCGCTACACCTCGAAGCTGAAGGCGTTCAAGCTGCTCACCATCGCCGGCGCGTATCACCGCGGCGACGAGAAGAACAAGCAGCTCCAGCGCATCTACGGCACCGCCTTCCCGACCAAGGAGGAACTCGCCAACTACCTGAACCAGCTCGAGCAGGCCAAGCTCCGCGACCACCGCAAGCTCGGCAAGGACCTCAAGCTCTTCGTCGTCGACGAGGACGTCGGCGCGGGCCTGATCCTCTGGACGCCCAACGGCTCGATCCTGCGGCAGGAACTGCAGAACTTCATCAGCGAGGAGCTGCGCAAGCAGGGCTACTCGCAGGTCTTCACGCCGCACATCGGCAAGCTCACGCTCTACAAGACCTCGGGCCACTTCCCGTATTACAAGGACTCGCAGTTCACCGCGTTCGCCGAGCCCGACGCGCTCGCGAAGCTCGCGGGCGAAGGCTGCTCCTGCGCCGAGCTCACGAGCCGGCTCGAAGGCGTGTCGCAGTCGTTTGCCGACGAGATCAACCGCCGCGCCGGCAAGGAGGTCATCGCGAAGGACCGCGTCATCGACGCCGACAAGCTCCTCGACGGCTTCATGCTGAAGCCGATGAACTGCCCGCATCACATCAAGATCTTCGCGTCGCAGCCGCATTCGTATCGCGACCTGCCCGTGCGGCTCGCGGAGTTCGGCACCGTCTACCGCTGGGAACAGTCCGGCGAGCTCAACGGCATGACGCGCGTGCGCGGCTTCACGCAGGACGACGCGCATCTGTTCTGCACCGAGGAGCAGGTCGCCGCCGAGGTCCTCGGCTGCCTCTCGCTCGTGAAGATCGTGCTCACCACGCTCGGCATGCACGACTACCGCGTGCGCGTCGGTCTCCGCGATCCGGATTCGCAGAAATACACCGGCAACGCGGAAAACTGGGACAAGGCGGAAAACGCGTGCCGCGAAGCCGCGAAGACGCTCGGCGTGCCCTTCACCGAGGAGCCCGGCGAGGCCGCGTTCTACGGCCCGAAGATCGACTTCGTCATCAAGGACGTGATCGGCCGCGAGTGGCAGCTCGGCACCGTGCAGGTGGACTACAACCTGCCCGTGCGCTTCGACCTGTCCTACATCGGCGCCGACAACCAGCCGCACCGGCCGGTCATGATCCACCGCGCGCCCTTCGGCTCGATGGAGCGTTTCTGCGGCGTGCTCATCGAGCACTTCGCGGGCGACTTCCCCGTCTGGCTCTCACCCGAGCAGGTCCGGCTCGTGCCGATCAGCGACAAGGTCCTCGACTACGGCCAGGCGCTGCTCGCGCAGCTCCGCGCCGCCGGCGTGCGCGCCACGCTCGACGGCCACAGCGACAAGCTCGGCGCCAAGATCCGCCGCGCGGAACTCGAGAAGGTGCCCTACACGCTCGTCCTCGGGCAAAAGGAAGCCGAGGCGCAGTCCGTCAGCGTGCGCTCCCGCGCCCGCGGCGACGAAGGCGTGCAGCCCTTCGCGGCCTGGCTGGAAAAGCTCAAGACCGAGATCGCGACGCGCGCCCTGCCGGCGAAAAAGCCGGCGGCACCGGCCGCGTCCTGACCGCGACGCGGACCGCCCGATCCGCCCGTCACGCGAAGCCGTGCCCGCTCCCGGGCACGGCTTTCTTCTGTCCACGCGGCGCCGCCGCCGCGCGCAGCCGCCGGATCACGAAGCGCTCAATCCGCCCACGGCTGCGGCCGCGGCGCCGGGAACGTGCTCGTAAGCGCCACCGCCCGGCCTTCGCGGATCGAGCGGCGCACGGCCTCGATCACCTCGACGACATGCGCCGCGTGCGCGCCGCCGGTCGGATGCGGCCGGTCGGAGCGCAGGCCCTCCCACAGGCCGCAGACGCCCGCGCTCCAGTCGCAATACCACTCGCCCTGCCCCGCCGGCTGGCGCACGGGCAGCACGCGTTGATAACCGCCGCCCGCCGCGCCGATCTGCACGGGCGCAGTCGCGGCGAACCACTCCGTCCGGATCGAGCCGGCGTCGCCATGGATCTCGAGTCCGGCGCGCCGGTCGGCCGGGGCGCCCACGTAGAAATTGGCCGTCAACCGCGCGCGCAGCCCGCCGGCGAATTCCAGGACGGCGACGGTCCAGTCCTCCGTCGCGAGCGCGAACGGCTTTCCATCCTTCGTCTTCCGCTCCGGCAGCACGATCCCGCCGCCCGCGACGACCCGCGCCACCGGCCCGAACCACGCGGTGAGCAAGGAAAGTGGATACACCCCGACGTCCGCAACCGGACCGACCGCGTAGAACGGTCCCGGATTCGGATGCCAGGCCTCGATCCGGCCCCAGTCGGCCGCGGCATACGCGACCCGCGGCGCGCCGATGCGGCCGTCGCGGATCAGTTTCCACGCCGTCTGCTGCGCTTCGCCGAGCCACGTGACCGGCGCGCAGCTGAGGCGCAGACCGCGCGCCGCGGCGAGCCGCACAAGCGCGTCGGCCTCGGCAAACGAGGGCGCAAGCGGCTTCTCGGAATGCACGTGCTTGCCCGCGACGAGCGCGCGCGTGACGACCTCGACGTGCGCCTGCTGGATGGTGAGATTGACGACGGCCTCGACCTCGGGATCGGCGAGCACGGCGTCGAGCGAGGCATAGGCCCGGCCGCCGTGCGCCTCCGTCCAGGCCTGCGCCCGCGCCGGATCGATGTCGCTGGCGCCGAGGATGCGGATCTCCGGGCGCGCACGCAACGCGTCGCCATAGGCGCCGGCGATGTTGCCGCAACCGACGATCGCGACCCGCAGCGGCGGCGCGGGCTCGTGCACCGTCGCAGCCGACCACCAGTGCCGCGCACGGTCCAGGCTCTGGCGGACATCCTCGCGCGGATCGAAATCCTCCGGCTCGTGCTCGATCGCGATCGGCCCGCGGAAACCGCGCTCGCGCAGCAGCGCCGTGACCGCCGCCACCGGCACGATGCCGTCGCCAAGCCGGCAGGTCTCGTGGCCCAGGTCGATGAATTCGAACCCGGTCTTTTCCGCGCGCGGCGGTTTCACGTCCTTCAAGTGCACGGTGAAGATCCGCGGATAAAGCGCGGACACGCCGGCGAGCGCGTCCCATTTCCGCGTGCCGCACCAGCCCGTGTCGAGCGCGAGGCCGACGACATCCTCGTCGCCCTCGCCCAGCCGGGCGCGCAGTTCCGCAATGCCCGTCTCGGCGTGGTTCTCGATCGCGTAGGCGACGCCGAACTCGCGCAGGATCGCCACGGCCGCGGCGCGTTGCTGCGCGACCAGCTCGATGTGGCCCGCGATGTAGGGAATCCCGAACTCGGCGCAGAGCCGGCAGGCGCCGCGGAGATCGGTCGCATCGCCCGGCACCCACGCGGCGTAGCTGCGGACCGCGAGTCCGTGCTGCGCGAGCAGCCGGCGGGCGAGGTCGACGTGTTCCAGCGTCGCCCAGTGCCAGTGCAGGTGCGCGGACCACAGGTCGATCGTGGTGAAACCGAGCGCCTTGATCTCGGCGAGCATCGCATCGAAGCGTTCGCCGAAGGTCGCGAGCGGCGCGAAGGCGGCATTCGTCGCCGCGTCGCCCTGGCTCCAGCCGCGGGGCATGTGATAACCGAGAGGACGCGCGACAAAGTTCGCCGTCATGAAGGAAAAGGTGGGGTTCATGCCGCGACGATAGCCGGAAGGCGCGGATCCGTCTTGTCTCCGGCCGGCCGTTTTCTTGCTCTGTATTGATGTCGATGACCCTGCGGTGGCGGCGGCTTTTCCCCCATGGACGACTGGCGCAGATCTCGTGGTCGCGCAAGGCGCCCGGCGAGGAGTTCCCGTTGCATGACCACGATTTTCCGGAGGTATTCTGGGTCGCTGAAGGCGAGCTCGAGCACGCGATCAACGGCTCGACCGAGCGGCTCCGCCGCGGTGAACTCATCTTCATCCGGCCGGCGGACCGGCATGGATTCGTCGGATGCGGGGCAGGCGGCGGCGTGCTGATCAACCTCGCCGTGCGAACGGATCTCGTCGACCGGCTGCGGCGGCGGCATTGTCCCGCGAGCCGCGAGACATGGTGGGATCCGTCGCCGCGGCCGGCCCGGATTCTCCTCACGGCCGCGGAGCTGCATGCGCTCGACCAGGCGGCGCGCGAGCTGGCGGCGCCGGCGGAGCCCGATCTGCTCGAGACCGAGCGCTTCCTGCTGAACCTGTTCCACCTCCTCCGGCAGCGCGAAGGCGCGCCCCGGCCGCAGGACGAACCCGGCTGGCTCACCGCCGCGCGCCAGACCCTGACGGATCCGGCGCATCTGGCCGAAGGCGTGGCGCACCTGACGCGGCGCGCGGGCTGTTCGCCGGAGCATCTCGCCCGGACCGTCCGCCGCGTGCACGGCCTCACGCCCACGGAACTCGTGAACCGGCAGCGGCTGGACTGGGCCGCCGGCGAGCTGATGTTCACCGGCCGCGGCATCGCCGACGTCGCGCTCGCGGCCGGCTTCGAGAGCCTGAGCCATTTCTACCACCTCTTCCGGCGGCAGCACGGGGTCACGCCGCGGCAGTTCCGGCTGCGGGCGCGCGCGCTGACCTGACCGCGCCGCGACCGGACAAAAAAAGGCCGGCGCCCGGGCGCCGGCCGTGAAACCAAACTTTCGATACCGCGGGAGCGCCGCTCAGATCGCGGCTTCGCCGCGCTCGTCGGTGCGGATGCGGATCACGTCCTCGACGGGCAGCACGAAGACCTTGCCGTCGCCGATCTTGCCGGTCTTGGCGGCCTTGACGATGGCGTCGATCGCCTTCGCCACGACTTCGTCGGTCGTGACGACCTCGATTTTCACCTTCGGGAGGAAGTCGACGGTGTATTCGCTGCCCCGATAGATCTCGGTGTGGCCCTTCTGGCGGCCGAAGCCCTTGACCTCGGTGACCGTCATGCCTTCGACGTTGATCTCGGCGAGGGCGGATTTCACTTCCTCAAGCTTGAAGGGCTTGATGATGGCAATGATGAGTTTCATGGGGTGGTGCTGGATTAAAGGTTAGGAGCTGTAGCCCTCTTCGCCGTGTTCGTTGATGTCCAGGCCCTGGCGCTCGACCTCTTCGGTCGGACGCAGACCCACGACGGCCTTGACGATGTAGGCGATGACGATGGTGGCAAGGATGGAGAGGACAAGGGTGACGGCGACGGCCTTGATCTGCTCGACGAGCAGACCCTTGACGAGCGGCTCGATGCCGGGATTGACCGAGGAGGTCGCGAGGACGCCGGTGAGGATGGCGCCGAGCGTGCCGCCGACGGCGTGGACGCCGAAGGTGTCGAGCGCG